>Ga0316193_10002222_pt1 | contig 13548 bp, 11 predicted proteins | sample MerIslsedime2_MG_FD_207735 | JGI IMG/M metagenome (GOLD analysis project Ga0316193, IMG submission 207735) | Coastal sediment microbial communities from Maine, United States - Merrow Island sediment 2 | ecosystem: Environmental > Aquatic > Marine > Coastal > Sediment | place: USA: Maine...
CGTATCTACGGTATGTCCTCGAACGTATTGCTGCCGCCGATATGGTCGAAAAGATCGAGGCATTACTGCCTTGGAACATGCCTAAACTCGGCACGCAAGAAGGCTGATTCTCTGGCGCGTACGTTCTTTGAGTCTGAAACCACGCTGGGCTGCCTGAAAGTGTTGCGCGACTACATTGCGGAAAATGGCCTGTTCAAAGTGCTCTATGTGGATAGAGCCGGCATCTTCGGCGGGCCCAAGCGCTGTAACTTCTCCCAGGTGAAGCGTGCATGTAGTGAGCTTGGCATAGAGATCATATTTGCCAATTCCCCCCAGGGGAAAGGCCGAATTGAGCGCTCGTTTGATACCTTCCAGGACAGGCTCGTGCCAGAACTCAGGCTCAACGATATTCAAGATATGGACGGCGCCAATCGGTACCTGCAGGATGATTTTATCCCATCGTTTTGGCGCAAAAACATCGAAGTCATGCCTCGCAATGGAGCCAGCGAGTTTGTGCCGCTGCCCGACCATATTGACCTGGCCGATGTCTTCGTCGTGAAGGACTATCGAAGAATTCGCAGTGACCACACGTTTAGCTATGGCAACAAATTCTATCTCATCGAATCGCCTCTGAAGCATTCCATAGCGAAACAGAAGATAGAAATCCGTACTTGCGGTGACGGCGATTTCATTGCTTACTTTGCTGGTCGACGCCTATCTGTTTCCGAGGTCATTGAGCCGACCAAGCCTTCAATGCACGATCTAGAGATTCAGCGGAAACTCGAAGTCTTGGAGCTTGCCGAAGAACTTCAAAATGTCAGTGAAGCAGCCCGTATCAGCGGGGTCTCGCGCGACACGATCTACAGACATAGGAAATTGATCAAGGCAGGAGGCATTCAAGCCTTGAAGCGTCAAGTTCGTGCCGACCATCATCATCAGAACCGTACTGACCAGGAGATAGCAAACACCGTCATTGAGTTTTCTCTGGACAATCCGCATCTAGGGCAGCTTCAGGTCTCAAATCAGCTCAAGAAACACTACCGGATCGAACTCAGCGCAAGTGGCGTAAGAAACGTCTGGTTAAGAGAAAACATGCAAACCTGTGCACTCCGGTTGAAGAAGAGAGAATCGCTAGCTTCTGTCATCTGATACAGAGCAACACGTTGCGTGCAAAGCAACCCGCTGATACGGTGCTACGACAAAGTCGCTCGGTCATTAGTCCGCCAGTTTCCCTTGGTAATGACACCAATACTGTAAGATATACCGACAACAATAAATTTGCTGCTTACACCTAAGGAGCCAAGCATTTTTCTTGTCCGCCGCCCGGGTCAGTGCACGTTCAATACGGCGCTCTTGTCCTCTTCGTACATATCAGGCAACTCGTGCGCAATACCCTTGTGGCAATCGATACAGGTCATGCCCTTTGCAAAACCTTCCTGATGCTCCTTGCGGCCCCGACGCCCCTGCGCGACATAGTCCATCGAATCGAAGTCATGGCAGTTGCGACATTCACGTGAATCGGTCTCTTTCATCGCCGTCCAGACGTTGCGAGCAAGTTGCAGGCGCTTTGCTTCAAACTTCTCCCGCGTATCGATCGAACCCAGGGCCTTGTGATACAGCTCATTGGTCGCCTGAATCTTGCGCTTGACCTTGTAGATCCATTCTTTTGGCACGTGACAGTCGGGACAGGTCGCACGCACGCCGGTGCGATTGTTGTAGTGGACGGTATTTACGTATTCAGCATAAACATTGTCACGCATCTCGTGGCAGGAGATGCAGAAATCTTCCGTGTTCGTCATCTCCATTGCCCAGTTGAAGCCACCCCAGAACAGGATGCCCAAAACAAAGGCTACGAGCAGCGCGCCGATCGCAAATCCACCGGCCTTTTGCTTAAAAGTCATTGTCAGATCTCCTGATCGGATACTTACTTGATCACCATGGCGTCAACCGGCTTGAAGGTGTTTTCCACCAGGGGCTGACCGCTGATCTGTGGAACATGACACTGAGTACAGAAATAACGCCGCGCAGAGACGTTGGAAAGCACCGCGCCATCGCGACTCTCGAAGTGCGTCTGGCTGATCTTGGTCGCATTGTGCTCGCGGTAATTTTTCCAGCTGTGGCAACTCAGGCATTTGTTGTGCTTGATGTTGATCAGATAGCCTTCGATCTTGTGCGGAATGAGCGGCGGCTGCTGCAGATAGTCACGCGCGATCGGCTGGTTGTCTTTCAGATAGGTCTTGACCTCGGCGGAGGCACTTTCCGAATCAACCGACGTGTCGCCTCGCAATGATTTGACCTCAGCGCTCGCAACGTTACCGAGGGTAAACACAGCAAATATGGCCGCCATGAGAATTGAAGCGTACTTTTTCATTGTGATTGACCTGCTTTAACTGTTCGATTGTGTGAGATCGGCAACTCGGTGAGGCTGCCGTCGCAACCTCACATCCTTGGTTCCGATCAGGCCGGTACGATCTTCACCGCCGTTTTCTTGAAATCCGTTTCTTTCGACAACGGATCCGTTGCATCCAGGGTCAATTTGTTGACCAGCCGGCTGGCATCAAACCAGGGCACGAACACCAGACCGACCGGAGGCTTGTTTCGACCACGCGTCTCCACCTGACAGACGATCTCACCGCGGCGACTGATGATCTTGGCCGCCATACCCCGACGCAGACCGCGCTTCTCCGCGTCAGCCGGATGCATGTAAACGAGCGCGTCCGGCACCGCCCGATAAAGCTCTGGCACACGTCGTGTCATCGAACCGGAGTGCCAGTGCTCGAGAACCCGGCCGGTGCTCATCCACAGGTCGTATTCCTTGTCCGGCGACTCGGCAGGTGGCTCATAGGGTGCCGAGATGATGTTGGCCCGGCCGTTGGCGTTGCCGTAGAACTCGATACCCGCCCCAGCCGACACGTGCGGGTCGTATCCCTCACGGTAGCGCCACAGCGTCTCCTTGCCATTGACCACCGGCCAGCGCAGACCGCGCACCTGGTGATAGCGGTCGAACTCGCCAAGCTCATGGCCCTTCTTCGGTCCCTCGAGACCAAACAGGCGGTATTCCTCGTACAAACCTTTCTGCAGATAGAAGCCGAAGTGCTCCATCTCATCGTTGTCGTACTTGTTGCCACGATCGTCGGTGACGTCCTGTTTCTCGAACTTGTCCACCTGGCCATTCGCATAGAGGACATCGAACAGTGTCTTGCCGCGAAGCTGCGGCATCTGTGCGATCAACTCCTGCGGCCACACATCCTCGACCTGGAAATACTTCGAAAACTCCACGGTCTGCCAGAGGTCGGAACGCGACTCGCCCGGTGCCTTGACCTGCTGACGCCAGAACTGGGTACGTCTTTCGGCGTTGCCATAGGCGCCCTCTTTCTCCGCCCACATAGCCGTCGGCAGGATGAGGTCGGCTGCGGTTGCCGAGACGGTCGGGTACGGATCGGACACGACCACGAAGTTCTTCGGATTACGCCAACCCGGATACATCTCCTCATTGATATTCGGGCCGGCCTGCATGTTGTTGTTGCACTGTACCCAGTAGCAGTTCAGCTTGCCGTCTTTGAGCATGCGGCTTTGCAGCACGGCATGGTAGCCAACCTTGCCGGGCAGCGTACCCTCGGGCAGACGCCAGACCTTTTCGGCAAAGTCGCGGTGCTCCTTTTTCTTGACCACGAGGTCAGCGGGCAGCCGATGCGAAAAAGTTCCCACTTCACGCGCGGTGCCGCACGCCGAAGGCTGGCCGGTCAGCGAGAAAGGACCATTGCCCGGCTCCGAGATCTTGCCCATCAGCAGGTGCACGTTGTAGGTGAGGCCGTTGACCCAGACACCGCGCGTGTGCTGGTTGAAACCCATCGTCCAGTAGGACACGACCTTTTTGTTCGGGTCGGCATACAGCTTGGCCAGGCGCTCCAACTGTTCGGCGGGCACCTTGGACAGCTCGGAGACATACTCCAGCGTAAAGGGCTCGAGATCCTTCTTGTATTGCTCAAAGTCGATTTTCGTGAGCTTGCCCTTGCCCGCGTTCTTGGCATTCTGCTCGCGCGGATCCGTTGGTCGCAGGCCGTAACCGATATCGGTTGGGGTCTTGGTGAAGTTGACGTGCTTGTTGACGAAATCCCAGTTGACTGCGTCGGTCTGCACGATGTAATTGGCGATGTAATTGAGGATCGCCAGATCGGTCTGAGGTTCGAAGATCATGCCGTTGTCGGCCAGTTCGAAGCTGCGGTGCTCGAAGGTCGAAAGCACATGGACTTCACAACCCGGCCTGGTCAGGCGGGTATCGGTCAGACGCGACCACAGGATCGGGTGCATCTCGGCCATGTTCGAGCCCCACAGCACGAAGGCATCGGCGTGCTCGAGATCGTCATAACAACCCATGGGTTCATCAGAACCGAAACCACGGATGAAGGCACCTACCGCCGACGCCATACAGTGACGTGCGTTTGGATCGATATTGTTGGAACGGAAGCCGGCCTTGAACAGCTTGGAGGCGGCATAGCCCTCCCACACGGTCCATTGCCCGGAGCCGAACATACCAACACTCGAGGTGATCTTTTCCGGCGGCAGGTTCTTGTTGCGCTCCAGGTCTTTCTTGAGCGCCTCCTTCCACTTCTCCGCCATCACGCTGAAGGCTTTGTCCCAGGAAACCGGCTTGAAATCGCCTTCCTTGTCATACTCGCCCCGCTTCATGCGCAGCAATGGCTGCGTCAGCCGGTCCTTGCCATACATGATCTTGGACAGGAAGTAGCCCTTGATGCAGTTCAGGCCACGGTTTACCGGCGCGTCAGGATCACCCTGGGTGGCCACCACGCGGCCATCCTTGGTACCGACCAGCACCGAACAACCGGTGCCACAAAAACGACAGGCTGCCTTGTCCCAGCGGATATGGGCATCACCTTCTGCGGCAATTACCTGCACACCGGGGATGGTGATACCGGCGGCCGCCGCGGTAGCTGCTATCGCATTGGTTTTGATGAATTCACGGCGTGTTTGCTTCATTTTTCAGACTCCTAAAGCAAGTCTTCGGTGTCAATCTGGTGAAAAACAAGGGATGACGAGGCGACACCGTCGAGGGTGGCAAGCCGGGTGATCGCATCGGCGCATTGCCCGTATTCATCGCCCTCGACAGTGACCACCATGCGGCCACCTTCATTGGCATGCAGTTCGGTGCCGGCCATAGCTTTCAGCGCCCGCTCGATGACGGGTCCGTGTTCGGGGCGGGACATCAATAAAACGCCGCAGATGTGGTATTCGTTCATCCAACCACCCCAGTCGAATCAAGCCTGCGGGTGTCGAGAGTTGTCATGGCAGCGGGTATCCAGCTCGGTCGGTGACATAGATGTGAACTTCAACTTAGACCCGGCCGAACGCACGTAACTTGACCAATATCAAGATACGCTAATACTGTTCTGATCTAGATCAAATTGACAGGCGTTACCTTCGAAACCCACGGGCCAGGACCGATTTCATCTGTCGAGTGACGATCAGTTTCGGGCTGGCGGTGGCGGCTCCTGCCCTTGAATCGGGCGACGGGTGTGCCGCGCCGCGCGAATGGGGGCAACACCAAGCCCGGGGACGATTCTGATTGGACGTCGCTGCATTGTTTGGTGAAGCAGGCCGCCGTCATACCGACCTGCTCCACCGATGTGTCAAATTCGTAGCCAACCGTTGAACCGAGGTGACGGCGTCTTGGCCTCCACGCCCGCCCCGGATCTACTTTGCAGCCTGGAACGTCGTACCGACCAGCGGTGGCGCATCAACCTGGGGCACATGGCACTGGTCACAGAAGTAACGCCTAGCGGAAGGTTTGGCCAGCTTGTTGCCGTTGCGGTCCACGAAGTGTGATTCGCCCATCTCGACCGACTTTGCCTCTTCCTTGCCTTCCTGCTTCATATGGCAATCCAGGCACTTGTTGGTCTGAAGGTTGATCGTGTACTTCTCGTTGGAATGCGGGACCAGCGGCGGTTGTTCCTCAAAGGTGCGGTCGATATTTTCCTTGTCGTTGATGAACTTCATCAACTCCGGGGCCTGAGGGGTTGCAGGCAGTGCCTCCGGGCCACGCAGGGAGTTCACATCGGCGATCGCCTGACCCGCCAGGCCGATGGCACATGAGACCAGGATAAAGACCATAAAGGTAGACAGCTTCATGACGACACCTCTCTTTGTTGGTTTACGCCGGATACCACTTGGCGGGATTTTGGAAAACGGGTGGTGAATTCAAAGACATCGCGGGCACATACATCGATGCAGCGACCGCAGTTGGTACAGTTGCCGGACGTGATCAAAGGCCCGACACCCTTGTCCGCCCCCTTCAATGCAGGCCGGATCACCTGATGTTCGGGGCAGATCGCAAAACAATCCATGCAGTCATCGCACTGCTCGCGCCGGACCGCCGAAATACGCAGGACAGCACCCTCACCCAGCAGACCGTAGAAGGCACCTACCGGACAGAGCCGGCCGCACCAGGCCCGCCGACCGACGAAAAGATCCAACAGGAACACTGCCGCGACCACGCCCCAGGCAAGGCCCATGCCGAAGACCAGGCCACGGTAGACCATGGATACGGGATTGATAAGCTCCCAGGCGACGCTGCCGCTCACTGCAGCCACCAGCAGGATACCGCCCAGCAACCAGTAGCGCGTTTTCGAAGAGAAGTTCGCGCTGTTCTTGATCTTCAGCTTCCGTCGCAGCCACTCGGCTGTGTCGGTGACGATGTTGATCGGGCATACCCAACTGCAATACACGCGACCGCCGACGAGCAGGTAGAAAGCAAGGACGATCGAAGCACCGATGATCGCGGAAGATTCAGGTATATGGCCGCTGAGAAACACCTGCAGCAGGACCAGTGGGTCGGTCAAAGGCAGGACGTCCAGTGTCAGGCTCGAGGCCAGGTTGCCTTTTACGATCCATACCCCGGCCAGCGGTCCGAGCAGGAACAGTGCAAGAATACCCAACTGGCTGATCCTGCGCAGGATCAGGTATCGGTGGGCGGCCAGCCAGCCCTTGTTTGCGATGGCCTCAGCGCCGGGCCTGCCGCCGGGTTCCATCACAGGCCTCCCTTGCGGTTGAGCGTTTCCAGCGGGTTGTTCGAGAAAGGAGGCCTGGCGCCTTCGTCCTGAATCAGGCCCTTACCCCCGTGTTCGTAACGCATCCCTTCCGGCAGATTGTATTCATGCGGCAAATCCGGCGTAACCAGTGCCTCACCGGCGTCCGCCTTCTGTTCCCAGCCGAGGCGGTAATGCCTGCCAAGCAGGCCCTTGGCCAATGCAATTGGAAAGACCTTGATCGCAGCCTCTTCCAGGATGCAGGCCTTCTCGCACTTGCCACAGCCGGTACAGGCATCGGAATGCACAACCGGGATGAACAGTGCATGCTTGCCGCTGCGGCGGTTGTGCTGGTAGTCGAGCGTAATCGCCTTGCCGCGGATTGGACAGACGTTGAAGCAGACCTCGCAACGCAAACCCCGGAACGCGATGCAGGCCTCCTGATCGACCACCACCGCCAGCCCCATGCGTGACTTGTCAATATCGGTGAGGGCAGGATCCAGCGCGCCGGTCGGACAGGCCTTCACGCAGGGGATGTCGTCGCACATCTCGCAGGGAATACCACGGGCCTCGAAATAGGGTGTTCCCAAGGCAACATCATCACCGAGTTCGGCCAGCTTGAGCGTATTGTAGGGACAGTCCCTGACGCACAGGCCACAACGGATGCAGGCCGCCTGGAAATCAGACTCTTCGCCCACTCCCGGTGGACGGATGGCCGTTGCCGGCAAAGCCCTCGCCTGCCGTTGATAGACACCGAGCGTCATCGCCACCAGGCTAACTCCTGCCGCTGTACGCAGTGTGTTGCTCAGAAAGCGCCGGCGTGCGGGGTCGACGCCGTTCTTGTTTTGCTCGGTCTTGCCCATAACTGTATTACCTGCCGGTGCACGGAAGGCCGACCAGCGGCCTCCCGTTGACACCTGCCGGTCAGGCCGGCATCACCTTGACTGCGGTCTTTTTGAAGTCCGTTTCTTTGGACAATGGGTCTGTGGCATCGAGTACCAGCTTGTTGACCAGACGACTGGCGTCGAAGAACGGCACGAACACCATACCTTCCGGCATCTTGTTGCGACCCTTGGTCTCTACGCGGCAGATGATCTCACCGCGCCGGCTGACGATCTTGGCCGCCGAACCGCGCTTGAGACCGCGTTTCTCGGCATCCGCGGGATTCATGTACACCAGCGCATCCGGCGCCGCACGATACAGCTCCGGTACGCGACGCGTCATCGAACCCGAGTGCCAGTGCTCCAGGATCCTCCCTGTGCCCATCCACATATCGTATTCGGCATCCGGCGACTCTGCCGGCGGCTCATAGGGTGCCGAGATGATGTTGGCGCGACCGTCCGCATTCCCGTAGAACTGCACGCCGGCACCCTTGGCCACGAACGGATCGTAACCCTCGCGATAACGCCACAGGGTCTCTTTGCCTTCGACCACCGGCCAGCGCAGACCACGGGTCTTGTGGTAGGCATCGAACTCGGCCAGGTCGTGGCCCTTTTTCGGGCCCTCGATGCCGAATATGCGGTACTCCTCGTACAACCCTTTCTGCAGATAGAAACCAAAGTAATCCATCTCATCGTTGGCGTACTGGTTACCGCGATCATCCATTACCTGCTGTTTCGGATACTTGTTCACCGCGCCATTGGCGTACAACACGTCGAACAGCGTCTTGCCACGGTACTCCGGCATCTTGGCCAACAGCTCTTCCGGCCAGACCTCTTCGGTCTTGAAGCGCTTGGAGAACTCGACGAACTGCCACAGGTCGGAGCGCGACTCCCCCGGCGCCTGGGTCTGCTGACGCCAGAACTGGGTACGTCGCTCGGCATTGCCGTAGGCCCCCTCTTTCTCGGCCCACATGGCGGTCGGCAGAATCAGGTCCGCCGCGACCGCGGATACAGTCGGGTAAGGATCTGACACGACCACGAAGTTTTTCGGATTGCGCCAGCCCGGGTACATCTCGTCGTTGACGTTGGGCCCGGCCTGCATGTTGTTGTTGGTGGTTACCCAGTAACAGTTGAGCTTGCCGTCTTTGAGCATGCGGCTCTGCAACACGGCATGGAAACCCTTCTTGCCCGGCAGGGTGCCTTCGGGCAGCTTCCATACCTTTTCCGAGAAATCACGGTGCGGCTTCTTGAATACCACCAGGTCGGCCGGCAGGCGGTGCGCAAAGGTACCGACCTCGCGCGCGGTCCCGCACGCGGACGGCTGACCGGTCAGCGAGAACGGTCCATTGCCCGGCTCGGAGATCTTGCCGGTCAACAGGTGCACGTTGTACATCAGGCCGTTCACCCAGACGCCACGCGTGTGCTGGTTGAAGCCCATGGTCCAGTACGACACGATCTTCTTGTCAGGGTCGGCGTAAAGCTTAGCCAGCCTTTCCAGACTCTCGACGGACACGCCGGACAGCTCGGAGACATACTCGGCCGTGTAGGGGGCGAGATCCTTCTTGTACTGCTCGAAATCGATCTTGCTCAGCTTGCCCTTGTTCGCGTTCTTTGCGGCCTTCTGACGGGGGTCCTCGGGGCGCAGGCCGTAACCGATATCGGTCGGAGTCTTGGTGAAATTGACGTGCTTGTTGACGAAGTCCCAGTTGACCTTGTCGTTGTTGACGATGTAGTTGGCGATGTAGTTCAGAATCGCCAGATCGGTTTGCGGCTCGAAGATCACACCATGGTCGGCCAGTTCGAAACTGCGATGCTCGAAGGTCGAGAGCACGTGGACCTCGGTGCCCGGCTTGGTCAGGCGCGTGTCGGTCAGACGCGACCACAGGATCGGGTGCATCTCAGCCATGTTCGAGCCCCATAGCACAAAGGCATCGGCATGCTCGAGGTCGTCGTAACAACCCATCGGCTCGTCCGCGCCGAAGGCACGGATAAAGGCACCGACTGCTGAAGCCATGCAATGGCGTGCATTCGGATCGATGTTGTTGGAGCGGAAACCGGCCTTGTACAGCTTAGACCCCGCATATCCTTCGAATACGGTCCACTGACCGGATCCGAACATGCCGACGCTGGAAGTCAGTTCTTCCGGGGGCAGGCCTTTATTGCGCTCCAGGTCGTTCTTGATCGCCGCCTTCCACTTCTCAGCCATGACGTCGAACGCCTCGTCCCAGGAAACCGGTTCGAAATCGCCTTCCTTGTCGAACTTGCCGTTCTTCTTGCGCAGCAGCGGCTGGGTGACGCGGTCCTTGCCATACATGATCTTCGACAGGAAATAGCCCTTGATGCAATTCAGGCCGCGGTTGACCGGCGCATCCGGATCGCCCTGGGTGGCAACCACGCGGTCACCCTTGGTACCGACGAGTACCGAACAGCCGGTGCCGCAGAAACGGCAGGGTGCCTTGTCCCAGCGAATGTCCTTGTCCTTCTCGGCAGCAACGGCCTGGACACCGGGGATGGTGATGCCGGCAGCGGCGGCGGTGGCAGCGACGGCATTGGTCTTGATGAATTCACGGCGTGTCTGTTTCATTGTAATGGCTCCTCCGGCGATTCTTCGTTCTCTATCTGGTGGTAAACGAGGGACGACGATGCAACCCCGTCCAGGGTCGCGAGTTCGGTGATCGTGTCCGCACAGTGACGGTACTCATTCCCCTCGACCGTCACGACCATTCGTCCGCCCTCGTTGGCATGGAGCTCAACGCCGGGCATCTCGCTCAGCGTCTCGGCAACCATGGCCGCATGTTCGGGTCGGGACATCAGCAATACACCACAGACGTGGTACTCGTTCATGCCGCCTCCTGTATCTGGATAACGTGTGTTGGGCACGTAGCGATACAGCTGCCACAGCCATTGCAAAGTGAGGTATCGAGACTGGGGATGGCGCGCCCCCCCAGTTCGAGTCGAAAACGGATAGCGCGTGACTCACAGGCATCGCCGCAGGAACGGCAGGTAATACCCTGTGCGCTCAGGCAGCCATCGCTGATCGAAGCCTTGAGTTGCCACGGCGGAGCGATCTCCCTGTCGAGAGCCACGTACTCGCAGGCCTGCGCACAGGCGCCACAGAAGGTGCAGCCACCAAGTTCGAAATCGACCGTGGGATAGCCACCGTCGCCTCTTTTCAGTACCGATTCCTCGCAGGCCTTGATGCAATCGTCACAACGACGACAGACGGCCGAAAAGCCCGCCACTGCCCAGGGCATGTGGTGGTCCATGCTCTCCTTTCCTGCCCTGCCCTTCAAAAAGGCCCGCCTCGCGGCATTGATAGTTGTCATTCCTTCTGCCAAGCTTTTTTGGTCCGCATGCTTAAATTAAAAGACTAGGCGCCGGTTCGAACAGGAAACTTGATAAAGATCAAGTTTCCTGTTCGCGATATTGACCATAGTCAACCCGTTAGTCTTTAGGCGGAGAACCCCAGATGAAGGATCAATTCGGCAGGCAGATTCACTACCTCCGATTGTCCGTAACCGACCGCTGTGATTTCCGCTGTACCTACTGTCTGCCCCGCTCTCACCGGGGATTTGCAACCCCCGAAAGCTGGCTGACGCCCGACGAGCTGGCACGTATCTCCGCCGTATTCAGCGCCCTGGGCGTCAACCATATACGCCTGACCGGGGGCGAACCGCTGGTGCGGCCCGAGCTGACCGAAATCGTTACCAGACTGCGTGCCGTACCCGGTATCGAGGACCTTTCTCTCAGTACCAACGCCTCGCGCCTGGCCAAGTTTGCGCACGATCTGAAATCATCCGGAATCACGCGTCTGAACATCAGCCTCGATTCCCTGCACGCGCCCACCTTCAATCAGCTGACAGGTGGTGAACTGCACAAGGTGCTGGACGGGATCGATGCGGCAAGCGAGGCGGGGTTCTCGCCGATCAAAATCAACATGGTGGTGATGCGCGGCGTGAATGATCACGAAGTCAACGACATGGTGGCCTATTGCCAACGCATTGGATTGACCCTGAGGTTTATCGAGGCCATGCCGATCGGGCCCGGTGGTCAGGACGCGCAGGATCACTACATGCCACTGTCCGAGGTTGAGGAAGGCCTGCAGGATCAGTTCAGATTATCGCCGGCGGCCATGCAAGGCAGTGGGCCCGCGCGCTATTTCCAGATCGATGACAGCGAACTTCTGATCGGCTTTATCACGCCGCAGTCACAACACTTCTGCGACACCTGCAATCGTGTTCGGCTCAGCGTCACCGGCGAGCTGTATCTGTGCCTGGGGCAGGAAAACAAGGTCGAGCTGGGAACCATGCTGCGCGACGGTGCCAGTGACGAACAGCTGCAGGCAGCGATAATGGACGCCATCGCCAACAAGCCCAAGCGTCACGACTTCGCCGGTGCCCCGACCGCGATACTGCGTCCGATGTCGGCGCTCGGTGGTTGATCCCTCAACCCGGCTTACCATCGGCACGCGCGCGCAACAGCAACGGAACATACCCGTACGAAAACAGGCCAAACGCCAGCACCCACAGGCCCGCCGGAATATCCACCCAGAGCGCATATTTTTCGGGGAAAGCCGCAGGCCCGAACACGCGGACAAGCGCGCCCAGATTCATCAGCACGAACGACAATGCGGTTGGCATGGATACATCGATCGACCTCCCGGTGTGACCGAGCGACACCCGCGCCATCATTCCCAGCGTAAACACGCCGACCACCCCAATGGTCAGTGCGTGCAATGCACCCGATGGCGTGAACAGACCCAACATTGAAAGCCCATAGAGCAGAGACCCCAGAATCAGCCATCCGTACCCGGCATGCAAAACCCAGAGTACCGGCATGCGCAGGACTCGCATGTCGTACCAACCGGCCAGGCGCAACAGCTGCAGCAACGCAAACAGCAACCACAGGCCTGCAGAAACGACGATCGGTAGCAAGGCGAAAAGATCATTGAGCCCGATCAATCCTATGAGCAGGACTGATCCTTTTTCGACCCAAGATCGGCTCACCGGTTGAAAGCCCGGCAGCACGCTGCGGGTAAAGAAAGGCAATACCCGACCCGCGACCACTACGATCAGCAGCAGGATCAGATCCAGCATCACGCGACGCGCATCGCCAAACGGGTTCTGTACACCGATCAGTTGCAGATGCGACAGCAGATTCACCAGAGCCATGGCGCACAGCAGGGGAACGAACACCCGGTTGACCCTGTTCTGTCCCGCCCACAACGGGTGTATCAGGCTGATGGCGAGCAGCGGCAGGAAGGCGACATCCACCACCACCAGCACGCCCACCGGGATACCACCCACCCAGGGCAACAGGCGCCCGGCCAGCCAGACCAGTGCAAGCAGGGCCAGGCGAGGTCCGGTCCAGGTATCGACACCCGTCCAGTTGCGCACGGCGGTCAGCAGGAATCCTGCAATCACCGCGGCGGCATACCCAAACAGCATCTCGTGGCTGTGCCAGGCGATCGCGTCGTAGTGGGACGGCGGACCGATCTGCCCCTGCCAGACCAGTGGCCAGAGCGCCATCAGGATCAGCGCAGAGAGTGCCGCCAGCGTGAAGAAAGGTCGGAAGCCAAGCGCAAAAGGTGCCCAACCCCGAACCTCCGGCGCTGGCGAAGATGTTGGTTTGAGAATGTCCATGCA
>Ga0316193_10002223_pt1 | contig 13546 bp, 9 predicted proteins | sample MerIslsedime2_MG_FD_207735 | JGI IMG/M metagenome (GOLD analysis project Ga0316193, IMG submission 207735) | Coastal sediment microbial communities from Maine, United States - Merrow Island sediment 2 | ecosystem: Environmental > Aquatic > Marine > Coastal > Sediment | place: USA: Maine...
TCTTCTCGAGCCCCTTGTCCCACTTGATGCGCCACTTGACGCGGGTAATCGAGCAGCTGACGAGTACGAGGCCGAGGCCCACCAAGAGAAACGCGCGCAGGTAGCGGTATTTCATGATTCCCACGGGAGCCCTACAACGAACGAATCGAAATTGGAAACGCAAAGTTTGCACCGGCGCTCATTCGGTTTTCGTCTACTATCGGGTCATGCGCAGAGGATGGCTCGGGGCGCTGATTGCGGCATTGCTCGTACCCGCGGTCGCGCAGGCGGGAAACAGTGACGAGGTCAACGCGGGCCTCGACGTCACGCTGACTGGAGGCGCCGTCGTCGCCAACGTCTACACGGGGGCCTCGCTTTGGTACAACCCGGCCGGTCTCGCGCGCAGTGACAAGCCCTCCCTCGAGCTCACTGGCGTCACGCTCCAGATTCAGATCCTCAAGAACCCCGGCCTGATCACGATCGACAGCATGCCGCAGAGCATGAGCGAGGGCTCCGGCGTAAATTTCGCGGTAATTCCCCAGGCCCTCGTCTTCACGGTCAAGCTCAAGGGCGACAAGATGAAGCTCGGCATCGGCTTGTTCAACTCGTCCATTCGCCGGGCGTTTCTCACCGAGGAGGCGACGTCGCCGGCGAGTGATTCACCGGTGGTCCAATCCTTTGCCGGCCGGAACTCGCGCCTCGATTTCTTTCACATCAGCTCGGGTCTCGCGGGACGACTCGGCGCTCACCGAAAGCAGAAGGTGCAGCTCGGGGGCGCGTTTGACTTAGTCATCGCAAGCAGTCGCGTCGACGACAGCTACACGCTGTTCTACGACAACGGGGTCGCCGGGCAGGCTTCATCGGGCCAGGTTGAAACCAAAACCGGCTTCGGCTTCCAGCTGAAGGGGGGGGTCCAGTGGATGCCGATCCCGGTGGTGCGCATCGGGCTTGCCGTGACCTCGCCAAGCTATGTGTTTGCCGCCCTCGAGCGAATGGCGACTCAGTACAACCAATCGCCAGGCGACACCGACCCGGTGCCGACCGGCGGCGAGCAGTTGGCTCAGGGGTCCGAAGGCCGTGGCGGACGCGCGGTCTGGTGGGGGGTGGAGCCGGGAAACCTTCGATTCGGAGTCGCCTACGTGACCAACTGGGGCTGGATCGAAGGGGATATCGTTTACTACTTCCGCCTGCGTGAGTCAGAGCTTGGCCTCGACCTTCGCGGCTTCGTCAACGGCCGCATCGGAAGTGCCTTTCGAGTGACGAAGAACATCCAACTGGGCCTCGGCCTGTTCACAGACTTCAGCCAGGTCGATGAGCTCGCCAGTGCTCCTCTGGCTACCTCCAAGATTGATTTCTTCGGCGTTCACCTCGGCTTCCTCTACTCCAACCTGGAAGTGGATCCGGACAGAGAGGTTAAATCCGAGAAGACGGATGGGCTCGGCTTCTCGCTCGCCGTCGGCCTTCGCTATGCGCACGGGCGTGGAGACACGATTGGTCTCTTGATCCCTGACCAGTATGACCCCGCCAACCTCCAGCAGGTTGCTGTCGCCACGAAGGTCAACGAGATTTCGATCAATTTGGCGGTCAAAGTCGCATTCTAGCCATGAGTAGTCGCGAACCCGAGGATCGAGGCTTCCGAAAGATCGTCCCGCTCGCCCGCGTGCAGGTTCTGACCGATGCGCTCTTCGCGCTGTCGATGATGGTGATTCTGCTGCAGGTCGAATACCCCGACCCCGAGCTCGTCGTGACGGACGATCAGATCCGAGAGTTCTTCTCGGAGCAGGTGCTCGCCCTGGAAGTGTTCGCGATTACGTTCATCCTGATCGCGATCTACTGGGTCAAGCACATGGAGCAGTTCGGTTACATCCGTGAGATGGACTACCGGCTGCTGTGGCTGCAGCTGGGCTATCTCCTGTTCCTCGTTCTGCTTCCGGTCTTGAATGCGTACGCTGTGCTCTACCCTCTCAACGGTCTCGTATTCGTCAGCTACTGTGCCGTGCTCGTGGGCATGGGGTTCTTCTCGGCCGCAAGCTGGCGCTACGCGTCCAAGGGGCACCGGCTCTTGAACCAGGAGGTGGAGCCGGAGGTCGTGGTGCACCTCTGGCAGGACGCACTCATCGAGCCGTTCACCGCAGCAGCCGCCATCCTGGTTGCACTCTGGAGCGTCGAAGCCGGCCAAGCCGCTCTCTTGGTCATCCCGCTCGCGTTCGGAATTCAGCGCTGGCAGAGGAAGCGCCGCGCGCGTGGCAGCGAGACTGCATGAGGTGGCTCCGGATAGACGTCGGCATCAAGGCGTTCTTCTAAACAACGCTCGGAAACGGCCCCACCAGTCCTCGCCGAGGGTGTACACGCCTACGAAGAAGAGCAGCTCCCCGGTGACGAGGAGCCCTACGAACCAAGTGAGTTGCTGATCCCGATTCAGGCCGAGCACGGCCGGGAAGGTGCCCTCCGCCGCAACGCCGTAGTGGGATGCGAGCGGGAACACGAGTGCCGCGAATCCTAGCGCGACGTGAATGCCTAAGATCGTACAGCCTGCACGATGGCGTTTCGCAGAGATCGCCTCGCCGGGGGGCGGCCGCTTGAGCGCCGCGAAGAGCCTCGACTTGAGCTCCTTGAATCCCTCCTTGCCGAGGAAGAAGATGCTGCTCAGGCTAATCACCTCACCAGCGCCCAACACCACCGCGATGACTCCGATCATGCGGCCCTGGGCGAGGCCGAAGGCAGGCATGAGCATGCCGACCAAAGCGAGGACGTTGCCCACGATGAACAGGCCGAGCCCGAGCCGGTATCGAAACGTCGGCGGCTTCTGGTCGGGCTCGTCGAGCGGAGGCGTGCCTGGCGCTTGGTACCGGAACAGCGCTCTCAGTTGGCGTCGCCATGCCGGACCGAGCACGTAGAGCGCGGCGACGAAGAGAAGCTCCGCGACCACCAGGCCGCAGACGAGCGCGAGCCCCTGTTGCTCGAACGGCAGGCCGAACACCGTGGGGAAGGGCACCGCGTCGGTGGCGCTGGTGTACGAGAGGACGCTGATGGTCCAAATCCAGAAGTACACGCCGAGGTGCAGGATGAAGAGGGCGATCCCCATCTCCGGAAGACCATGACACAGATCCGCCATGCACAGCGAGGAACCGGTGAGGGGCCAAGCACGACGGTTCGCAGGTCGATCCCGACCATTCAGCAGCCCGGGGGTGACGGTGCTTTGACACCCGGGGGGTCGAGGCTCTACTAGGTTCCCCATGAGCGAGACCCCCGACGACCTGAAGCCCGGCTTGCCGTTTTCACTGGTGAACAAGCTGGACGGTCTCAGCAAGAAGATGATTCCGATCGACGCCGATCGGGTCATGAAGATGGCTGAGCGCACGACGGGGCTCAGCGACTGGGGGGACGGCGGGTTCCAGCAGCGATTGAAGTCCACCGTCGATGGGTTGAACGAGGCCAACCTCAACACGACGGGGCTCTTCGGCGCCCGCTACGTCCTCAACTGGCATCTCGGGAACAAGTTGCGCGTGATCGACTTCGCGAAGCGGCATCCGGAGCTCGACGAGGTCGACATCGAGCGGCCAGTCGTCATCACCGGATTCTTCCGTACCGGCACGACCTTCCTTCACAACGTGCTGGCGGCGGACCCGAACAACCGGGTCGCGAAGGCGTGGGAGCTCTCGTACCCGCTCGGCCGGCTGGGCGACCCCCTGGGCGACGTGGCTTGGCGGCGCGCGCAGGCCAAGTTCACCTTCGGCTTCAACCAGGCGGCGATCCCCGATCAAGGCGTCGCGCACCACGTCACAGCCGACTCGTACGAGGAGTGCTTCTTCCTGCTCGAGAACGACATGGCCGTGTTGACGTTCTGGATCGGCTTCGCGGCGTACGAGTACGCACACGACATGCTCTCCTGGGACATGACCGAGCCCTACGAGTTCCACAAGCTTCAGCTCAAGATTCTCAACGCGCAGCGATCCGCCAAACGTTGGGTGCTGAAATGCCCCTGGCACATCTGGAACATGGACGCCTTGATGGCGGTCTACCCCGACGCGCAGATCATCTTCACCCACCGCGACATCGCCAAGGCGCTGGCGTCGCACTGCAGCTTGTCCGCCAAGATGGCCTCCAAGCTCAAGCGGAGCCTCGATGTCAAGGAGCTCGGCCAATTCTGGCTCGAGTACGCGCGCATCGGCCTCGACCGGGCGATGGAAGCCCGCAAAACGATCCCCGAGTCCCAGATCTACGACGTTCGCCTCCGTGACATGATGGCGAGCCCGATGACCGTCCTTAAGGATATCTACTCGCACTTCGACCTAGAGCTCGACGAGGAGGCCGCCGGGCTCCTCGAGGCGCGCATCTCGGAAAAGCCCACCTCGCAGGAAGGCGAGCACGAGTACAGCATCGAGGACTTTGGGCTGACGAACGACCAGGTCCGCGAGACGCTCAAGACGTACAACGAGCGGTTCGGCGTCTAGCTCGTCTCGCGTGCTTGCAAAGGTATCGGACCGAGACTAGACCGCGTCCGTAGAATGCTGCGCGGACTCCTTCAAGGCCGGTCATCTCGGCAGCGATCCGCCGTGGACGAATTGTGATGCCCGATTGGCGCAAGGTACCGTCCGGGGTCGATCGCCTAGTACTGCGAGTCGTCCGCTTTGCGCAGCAGGTTCTGTTATGGCCCGCCCTCTATGCGATTGCCTGGGCTGCCGCCATCTGGCCGCTCACGCATCAAGACAGGTTGCCCGTATGGGCCAAGAACGGTCTGACGCACGCAGAGCGTCTCGAGCAGCTCTACTATTTGCTCGGCACGGCTGGAGCCATGACGGTCTTGCTCGTCGGGTTTCTCGTCGTCGGTCGAGTTCGGCTGGGCCAATGGCGGGTCGAGGCACGGGCGAAGAGCTTCAACCGTCTCTTTGCCTTCTCGCTTGCCGCCCCGTTCTTGGTGGCGCTGATGCAGCCGGGCATCGAATCGAAGCGGCCCTTCCACACCTTATTCTTCATCAGCGTCGCGACTGCCTGCCTCGTTCCCACTGCGGCGTTCTTGTGGGAGGTTTCGCCGGGGCGCCATGCGGGTCCAGCGCCAAGGTGGCTCGCCCGCCTTCGCGCCGTGGCCCCTTGGATCATTGTCGGCGGGCTTTTCGCTGGGTACGGGTTCTGGTTTTCGCACCTGGCGATCAACAATCACCACGCCCTGCAGACCCGCCTCCTCGACCTCGCTATCTACGACAACATCTTCTACCACTCGAGCCATGGCAATTTTCTAGGCAGCAATTTCATCGCCACGGGCAACCACGCCAACGCGCACTTTGACGCCATCTTGGTCCTGCTCTCGCCTTTCTACTACCTCTACCCGCGGGCCGAGCTCATTCTGGTGCTGCAGGCGATTTGGTGCGGCGCTGGTGTGGTGCCAGCCTATCTGTTGGGCCGAGATCATCTTCGCTCGGCGTGGGCCGGAGTGACGCTAGCCGCGGCCTGGGCGCTCTATCCCGCTCTGCACGGGGCCAACCTGTACGAGTTCCACTCCCTCACCTTGCTCGCCATGCCGATGCTGTGGCTTCTGTATTTGCTCACCACGGGCCGCCTGCGCGCCTTCTTCGTTCTCTTGCCCTTCGTGCTTCTGATCCGAGAAGACGCATCATTGCTCGTCGCCTGCCTGGCGTTCACCGCCGTTCTGACCGGAGAGCGCCGCCTCGTACGAGCCGGGTGGATCACGATCGGGGTGGCCGCCCTCTACTTCATCCTGATCAAGATATTCATCATGGGCGCCGCCGATCCATTGGGCGGCAACTACGGGTTCGGCTGGTACTACAAAGACATGACAGCCGGGAAAAGCCTCGGGGGCATACTGCTCTCGCTAGTTACCAACCCGACCTTCGCCATCGATTTCGCGCTGCGTGAGACCAAGGTCATCTACCTGCTCCAGCTGCTCCTGCCGCTGGCCTTCTTGCCCTTGTTCGGCAAGCCTTGGCGCTTCGCGGCCGCCTTCGGCCTGTTCTACATCCTCTTGGCGAGTCGTGGACCGGTCTTTTCGATTCATTTCCAATACTCGGTCGTGCTCTTCCCAGTCCTCTTTGCACTCACGCCCATCGCCGTGCGTCGTTTGCGGGAAAGCGGTCTCCCCGAGCGGATTGGCCTGGCCCGCGCGCAGCTCGTCGCCGTCCTTCTCGCCTGCGTTTTGGCATCGAGCCTCCTCATGAGCTGGAAATTCGGTGGCGCAGTGCCCAACACTTCCTTCCGCGGCGGCTGGGCAAGGATTCCGCACAGCCTGACGGTGGAGCAAGAGATGCGCTACCAGGAGTTCCGCAAGTTCATCGAGCAGATCCCAGCGGATGCCTCGATCACCGCCACCAGCCGGATCGCCCCGCACGTCAGTAACCGCGCCGAGATCTGGAGCTACACAGACAAGAAGCAGAGCGAGTACCTGATGCTCGACACCCGCGACATGAAAGGCTGGCCCCGTAAACACCACGCGGACAGGCTCGCCGCAGGGAAGCTCGAGCTGATCGCCAAGGACGGTACACTTCAGTTGTATCGCATCGTGGAGTAAGGGCATCTCTGTGGCATGAAGAAGCGATTGCTCCTCCTGGGCCTCAAGCTCCTCTGGGGCCTCGCGCTCGTGACCATCGTCGCGTGGTACAGCGATATCGGTGAGTCGTGGATGGCGATCGAGAGCGCTCGTCCAGCACCCCTGTTGCTGGCCACCCTGTTGGGCGTACTCTCCGTGCTCTTGGCCGCAGTTGGGGTGACCTTGGTGGGCCGCGCGGTCAGCGACGAGCTCGGGTGGCTTGCGGGCATCAAGGGGTTCTGCCTTGCCTGGGTTCTTGGCTTTTTCCTCGGGCGGGTCTCCGAGTTGTCGCTGCCGGTGTTTTGGCGCCGATATCTCCCCGTTCCACAGGCGGCGGCCGTGGTCTTGGTGGACAAGCTCATCTCCGTTACTTGGGTCACGGTCTTGGGTGCCGTGGGTCTGGGCTTGCTCGTCGATCCGCGCGCCGGCCTGCTTGCCGGGGGGCTCGGGGTCGCGGCGCTCGGGGGCATCTTCTTCGTGATGCTGTCCGACTCTGCTCGACGGGTTGCGAGCAAGCTCCTGCCGGCCCGCTGGATCGAGCTGCTGCGAGATCTGCCCAATACTTTCCGTCTGGTGACTCAGCGTCGCCGGGGTGCGGTAGTTGCCAACGTAATCATCACCGGTCTGCGAGCAGCGCTGCACGGCGTGATCCTGGTGGCGCTGATGGCGGCGCTCGGAAAGGCGCTCAGCCCGGTCGTCGGCGTCGCCATTCAGGCGATGATCACCCTGACCTCGCTCATTCCCGGCAGCTTCATGGGGCTCGGCTACTGGGAGTCGGTCTATGTGATGGCCTTGGGCCGCGCGGGCATCGGTACAGCCGACGCCCTGGCAGCGGCGCTGATCTGGCGGGCCCTGAACCTCGGCATCATGCTGCCCATCTTTCTGTTCGGCTGGAGCCAGCGGTCCGGCGGCTCCGCCGGTACTGAGGACAGCGTTCCCTGAGGCCGCGCCGTGAAGCCCTGGCGCTCAGGGACGCCGAGCGACGGCCAGAAAACCGTTGCCCAGATCGGTGTCCAGAAACAATTTTTGGGCGGAGCAGAACATGCGCATGGCATGACTCCCCGCCCACCCGGAGTAGAGAGGGAACAGTCGGGTCTCCGTCGCGCGCTCTACACCGCTCGTGGCGGTTCGGGTTGCCTGGTCATCGCCGCCTCGGCCTCCCCGAGCCAGCTCGCGAGCGCATTTGGCGGCACGCACAGGCTCGAGCAGATTGGCAAGGGGAAACCCATAGCACTCGATCTTTTCCACTCGCATGTCGGCGCCCTCCAACACGTCGCGCAGCTGCTGGCGTCCGTATCGCCTCACGTGCCCCGCCCACTCGTCAGCGGCGTTCCATCGCTCGGGATGGGCAGGCACCGAGAGCAGCATGAGACCGCCCGGACGCAACCACTTCCGCCAGCTCATCAACGCCGCGTGGTCATCCTCGATGTGTTCGAGGACCTCGAGCGCCACCAGATAGTCGAAGGTGGCGTCCCAGTCTTCCGCTTCGGTTCGGATCGTCGCGGCGTCTGAGTCGCGATTGATCTCAGCGGCGGTGGCCGCAGCCGCCGCCGAGTGCTCCACCGCAGTGTAGTCGAAGCCCCCGCGGCTGAGCTCGTACGCGAGAGCTCCGGCGCCGCAACCAAGCTCCAAGACCCGGGCTCCCCCATGCCATTGCTTCGCGTGCTCAAGGATTCGCGCCCGCCGCAGCAGGTAGCGGGGCGAAGGGACCCACCCCTTTTCCGGCGCCACGACGCCGTAATGCCGATGAATCTCCATACCCGTCAGCCCGGCGCGGTTCATGACATTCCCGCCGAGCCGCGGGGGTAGCGGTACCCGCCACGGCTGTCAAACCGCCCTGGCAGCGCCGTCGATCTATCGAGGCTTGAACCTGGCCATTGCGCCGCTCATCTTCCTGTTGGGCTGGACCCGGCTGGACTCGGCGGGAACCAGGACTGGCCATGAACAGCAATACCAATACGAGGGATGGCGCACCGTTACTTGCTTCCGCCGCGACGTCTCGAGCCCCGGCGAGCGCACACCTCCTTGGCTGGTTGCTAGTCGGCATCGCGAACATCGTCGCGACGTGGGTGACGATCGACATGCCGCGCGCCGGGATGGCCGTGCGGATCGGCCAGCACGCATACGACCTCGGGCACGTGCTCGCTCTTGGTCTGCTCAGTTGGGCGGTGGTAGCAGCATGGCGGCGCTGGGCGCCAAGCAAGCCGACTGCGGGCTATCTGGCGCTTTCGATCCTCGCCATTTTCATCGGGCAGTGGCTGCTCCGGCCAGATCTTCGAAGCAGCGTGGGCATGTTGCGGCTAGAGAGCGGTTGGGAGCTTGCGGCATCCCTGGCGGCAGCACTCGTCGCCATGTGCGTTCCGATCAGTGCCTGGCTCGGACAAAGCTTCGTGCGCTATGTCGGCTACACCCCCCTTGTGCTTCTGGCCCTGTTGTTGGCTCTTGGCCATCAGTTAGTATTGGGCAATCTGTACCTGGGCATCCACGCCTATGCGACTTGGTGCGCAGCGATCCTCGGTGCAATGGGTTTGGGGCCCGTGGCGGCGAGGCTCGAACGGCAGTTCGTGCATCGTTCACCATGGCTGCGAAGGCTCGGCTTAGCGTTGTTGACCGCGGCGGCGGTGGCATCGTTGTGGGTTCGCACCCCATCCGATGTGGGCATGCAAATGGTGCAGCTGCCGGGCTCGGTGGTGGCGCAATGGGGCGCCGTGGCGCTACGAAGATTGCCGCAGACCACGGTCAAGCAAGCGCCAAGAACCCCCTCCGCGCCGACACCGCGAGACGAGGCGGCATGGCTTCCCGACCGGCCCATCGTCGTGTTACTCGTGGTCGATGCACTGCGGGCGGACGTTCTGGACTATGCCGCGTCACAGATTCCCGCGATGACCAAGCTTCGCAAGGAGGGCGTGTACTTCACTCATGCGTGGTCCGCCGCGCCCGATACTAACGCGTCGGTCACGAGCCTGTTTTCGGGCCGCTACTCTTCTCAAATGTTGTGGACTCCGAAGCAAGCTGGGCGCATCAAGCCATTCCCTCACAAGGATCCAACCCCGCGTGTGCCCGAGCTCTTGGCTGAGAACGGCGTGCTGAGCGGCGTCTCCGGCCACATGCGTGGCTTGCATCCTCCGTTCGGTCTCACTAAGGGGTTTCAGTCTGTCTTCCAATCAAAGCACCCCGCCAAGGCAGTGGTCGACGCGTGGATAAATTGGCTCGCGGAACGGCGCGAGGAGGCGTCGCTGACGTACATCCATTTCGTCGAAGCGCACAGCCCCTACGAGGCCGCGGGCACCGAGGGCAGCCTCTACGAACGCTACCTGCGGGAAGTGGCGCTGGTCGACGAGGCCATTGGCGAAGTCCAAATGCACTTGCGCGAGGTCGGCCTCGATGAACGAGCGATCCTGATCGTCACCGCCGACCACGGGGAGGCCTTTGGCGAACACAACAGTCGCTTTCACGGCAGCACCGTGTATGAAGAACAGGTGCGCGTGCCGCTCATCGTCATTCACCCTGGCTTGAAATCCCGCATCGTGACGGCGCAGGTCTCACTCATCGACGTGGCGCCAACCCTGCTCGATATCTTCAACATCACCGCGCCGGCGGAGTACATGGGAACCAGCCTGCTTCCCGCGCTCCAGGGTGGCCCAATACACCGCGGTGAACCGATTTTTCTAGACTCTCAGAAGCGCTTTGCAGGTATGGTGTTCGACGACGGGACGAAGCTGGTCATGCATGAGTCCGGCACCGTCGCGCTGTACGACCTGCAGCGCGACCCACAAGAGCAGGACAATCTGATCGACCAGCATCCACAGGCAAGCGCCTACCGCGAAGCCTTTGATCACTTCGTGTCGAGGAACGGCCTGAAGCTCTTCACGGTCAAACAGTGAGCTCTACCTCGATGCCTTGTTGGTAGCCGGCGCAAGTTGGTGAACGCCGCGCAAGGCATTGAGGTCCTTCAACATCTCGTCGGCCATGGTATCGGCGAGATTGTCTCGTTCGTCCGGATCCTTGGATAGGTTGTACACCTCGGCTGTCTTGTTGCGGTTGTTCACGATTAACTTGAACGGAGGTTGGTACAGGGCGGTCTTGTCGAACCTCTTGAGTGTGGAAGCGATGATTGGTCGCGAGAGCTTCACTTCCTCGCCCGCCAGCGCGGGCACCAAGCTCTGACCCATGTACTCTCCTGGCGTGGGTAAGCCGAACAGATCGAGAATGGTCGGACCCAAGTCGATCGCCGATACCATGGTGTCGATCACTTTCCCCTCGAGCCCCGGAACGCGGAAGAACATTGGTACATGAATCACCTCCTCGTAGAGGGCGGTGTTGTGGGCGCGCAAGCCCTTGTGCTTGTTGAACCCCTCACCGTGGTCGGATCCGGAAATGAAGACAGTCCGCTCCCAGAGTCCATGTTTCTTCAGAGCCTTGACGACGCGTTCGATCGCAACCCCACAGAGAGCGACCTCGGCGACGTAGTTGTCGAATCTGCTTCCTTTCACCCCTGCGGCGTCGTAGGGCCGGTGCGGATCGATCAAATGCACGAACAGAAACATCCGTTTGCCATCGTGCTTCTCAATGCGCTCGATCGTCGCGTCAATCGTCTCCTTGGCGAGCGCAAACGCCTGATCATCCGACTCTGGGCGGATGAAGGTAGCTTCGTCGATTCCGCGCAACATGCCCGTCTCGGGGTGAAGGGGTGCGTAGTTGGCGTAAGTCACGGTGCGGATGCCGGCGGCCGCAAGCAGCTCGGTGAAGCGCACGCTTTCGTCTTCGTGGATCATTGGCTGTGGCTTCGGCATGAGAGGGGTTGGCGGGCCCCGCAGCCACTTCAACTGGAACATGTGCTTGCCGGTGAAGATCTGCGAATAGGTCGCGACCGTTCCAGCTCCGGTCGATTCCATCTGTGAGAAATAGGTGGACTCCGCGGCCAGCGCCCAGAGGCGCGTCAGGCGTGCGGCGTATTTCGGATCGGTCATCAACTCAGCTCGCATCGCGTCGATCGTGATCATCACCACGATGAGCTCGTCGGGGTCGACGAGTCGAAGGTTGCTCGGCGCTACGTCGCGGGCGTCTTTGCGCGACTTGAGCCACTGGCCAGATCCCTCGGCCGCCTGGTCCGACCAAAACAGCGATGATACGAGCGCATGACCACGTGCCACCAACCGAGGAACCGTCGCACCGTCGATGCGAGACATCCCCACCCGGACGCGGTGGCTGGGTTGGATCACGACGGCAACCAGTGCGGCAGCCACAACGATGCCCAGAGTTCCACGCCGGGCGATCTTCGGCACGGCCTCGCGCATCTGGTGCGCGCCCTCGGGCAGGACTGCGCCGACGAGGCTCGAGGCGGCAATCGCCGCGGCAGCCAGCGACACAACCAAGTGGATGCCGGGGTAGTCGCCAGGCAAGAGGACATTGTTTGCAGCCGCTCCAGCGGCGCCCAAACCGAACCCAATCCAGCGCAGTCTTGGAGGCCGAAAGATGCGGCCGGCGAGCATGGCCGCGGGAATTGCCAGCGAGCATGCCCCGGACACCGGCCAAACCCAGACCTGCGATCGTTCCGGCCCAACCAACGACGCCGTGAAGCCCAAGAGGTCGTCTGGCAGCACGACGAGACCGATGGCTACGCTGGCGGCGGCAGCAACGCTGAGCCCCGCGAAGCGGCGGTGCGACGCCCGGTGCTGGAAGGCGCTCACCGCCACACCGCAAAGGAGCCCCGCCGCCAGCGCCTGGCCAACGTCGAACAGCACATGCGTGATACGCACTGAAACACCGCCAGGGGGCAATGGCTCCATCACGATGAAGCAGGCATTGACTACCGCGATCATCAACCACCCCAGTACTGCCGTCGTTGCCAGAGAGATCGGCCGGCCCTCGGTCACCGGGCTATCTATCGGAATAAGGGCGCCATGTCGCGCAGTCCGCCGCACTGTTGTCGTCCTTTGGCGCTTCACCGCACGCTCGCCCTAGTCGATGTAGCCCAGGGCGCGCAGCTGCTCGATCATCGTGGCTTCATCCGGTTGGGATCCTTCGGGAGGCTTTTTGCGGGGGTCCACATGTGCGTCGATCAGAATCTTTCGGTAGCGACCGAGTTGTTCGACGAGCCTGCGCTGCCTTGCGTCTTCGGCGTCGAAGATGTTGCGCGTCTCCTTCGGATCCGCCGCGAGGTCGAACGCCTCGTAGACGAACTTGCCAGCACCGTCGTAGCGGTACTTGACCAACAGATCGTCCGCACGGGCCGATACCCAAATGTCATTTGGATCATAGCGCGGGTGAAACTTCAGCAGATGTGGCCGATTCATCCACCAGCGCTTCGCTACGGGCGGCCACAGGCCCGTGTGGCTGAAGGCGACTTCTCTGCCTGCTTGGCCTGGCGGCGCACCCTCTTTGAGGCTCGTCGCCAGGTTGATGCCGAAGGTCGCCTGCCCCTTGTCGATAGGCACCTCGGCAAGAGCCGCCAGCGTTGGGAACACATCGGCGCTGCTGGAAACCCCCGAGTAGCGTCCTGGCTTGATCCCGGGCCCTCTCACGATGAATGGCACGTTGATGACATCGGGAGCCAAATCAAAGCTATGTGACCATTTGAAGAGTGAGTTCTCCCGGTAGAGAGTCTCGCCGTGATCGGCCGTGATCGCGATGAGGCTCTCCTTGGCGAGGCCTTGGTCATCGATCGCCCGAACGAGGTCACCGAACACAGCGTCGGTGTAGGAGACACGGCTCTTATAAATCAGCTCTAGCGCGTCGACGAGCTCCTGCAGACGTTCACCCTTCAGATCATACTTCTCAACTGCCGACGGGAAATCGTAGGCAAATCGACGCGTGTCCTTGTAGAAGGGGGTCGCTTTTTCGGGATCGATCCCCTCGCATTGCGCCGGATACTTTTCACAGAACCAAGGTAGTGAGTCTCGCCGGTAGCGGGAGTGGGTCAGACCGTAGAACGAGATGATGAAAGCCTTGTAGGTCGGATCCTTTGCGAGTCGCGCGAGCACCGCTCGAAACTCGGGTTCATTCGCGTTCAGCTGCCGGGGCCTG
>Ga0316193_10002224_pt1 | contig 13544 bp, 10 predicted proteins | sample MerIslsedime2_MG_FD_207735 | JGI IMG/M metagenome (GOLD analysis project Ga0316193, IMG submission 207735) | Coastal sediment microbial communities from Maine, United States - Merrow Island sediment 2 | ecosystem: Environmental > Aquatic > Marine > Coastal > Sediment | place: USA: Maine...
TGCTATATGCTGAACACCTGAACCTTCATAGAAATCAAGATATTCTTCAATCTGTGATTTCTTTTTCCCTTCTGCTGGTTCATTAATTGGGAATTTAATTCTGCCATTGCCGTTACTCATCACCTTACTCATTAAGGCTGAGTATTCTGTGTGGATTTGATTATCATCAAAAGACAAGAAGTTTTCAAATCCCATTACATCTTCATACCATTTTACCCAAGTATTCATCTCTCCCCAACCAACATTACCAACCATATGGTCAATAAATTTCAAACCACAAGATTCTGGGTTGAATTCCGATTTCCATTCAGTAAACCCAGGCAAAAATGTTCCTTTGTAGTTTTTCCGTTCCACAAACATATGCACGGTTTCTCCGTAAGTAAATATACCTGATCTTACAACTTCACCATGTTTGTCTTTTTCCGTAACTGGTTTTAGATACGATTTTGCACCACGCGAAGTAGTTTCTTCCCAAGCTTTTTTAGCATCCTCTACCCAAAGCGCCACAACTTTTACACCATCACCGTGTTTTACGATATGTTTGTTAATGTCTGATTTTGAATTTAAAGGCGTGGTTAACACTAATTTAATTTTATCTTGTTTTAACACATATGAAACGGCATCTCTACTTCCCGTTTCAAGCCCCTTATAGGCAAAAGATTGAAAACCAAATGCCGTTTTGTAAAAATGAGCTGCTTGCTTGGCATTTCCCACATAAAACTCTACATAATCCGTTCCCAATAATGGTAAAAAATCTTTGGCTCCTTTAAATATTTTTTCTAATCCGTATTCTACGTTTTTTATATCACTCATCACTTTAATTTTAATGATTTAACCAACTTTTATAATAATCATCATCAGCCAATTTCATCGCCTCCTCTGTAACCATAAGGGGCTTAAACGTATCTACCATAACGGCTAATTCCTGAGTCTCTTTTTTTCCTATACTTCTTTCCATAGCTCCCGGATGTGGTCCGTGAGGAATTCCAGCCGGATGCAAGGTGATTTGACCTTTTTCGATATTGTTCCTGCTCATAAAATCTCCATCTACATAGTACAGCACTTCGTCAGAATCTATATTGCTGTGGTTATACGGGGCAGGTATGGCCTGGGGGTGATAGTCATAAAGCCGTGGAACAAAGGAGCAAATCACAAATCCTGCGGATTCAAAGGTTTGATGAATGGGAGGTGGTAAATGCACCCTACCTGTGATAGGTTCAAAATCGTGAATTGAAAATTTATAGGGAAAATTATACCCGTCCCAACCCACTACACTAAATGGATGGGCTGCATAAATATATTCGTGAATCGTATCCTGTTTTTTTACCTTGATCAAAAAATCTCCTTTTTCATTATAGGTCTCTAGCTCGCTGGGCGGATGCATATCTCTTTCGCAAAAAGGAGAATGCTCAAGATGTTGACCAAACCAGTTTCTGTAACCCTTGGGTGTATAAACAGGGTTTTTGGACTCAACAATAAACAATCGGTTCTTTGCAGTATCAAAATCTAGTTGATAGATCATCCCTCTGGGAATCACCAAATAATCACCATAGCCAAAATCAATATTTCCAAGCATGGATCTCAATTTACCTGAACCTTGGTGTACAAAAATAACCTCATCTGCATCCGTATTCTTATAAAAATAGTCCTTTAATGATTGACTTGGTGAGGCCAAACTGATCTGACAATCGTTATTCACAAGTACGGGCATTCTGCTTTTTAAATAATCTTCTTCAGGTGACAGCTTAAAGCCTTTTAAGCTAATTGATTTCATATTCTTATCCACTGCAATTTTCGGCGCTACATTATATGATTTCAGGATTTCTTTTACCTGGGTTGGCCGCTGTGTATGATATAAAAGAGTTGACATTCCATCAAAACCAACCGTTCCAAAAAGCTCTTCATAAAAGAAATTTCCATTGTCATCTTTAAATACAGTATGGCGTTTAGGGGGGATATTACCTAAAGTATGGTATCGAGGCATAAAGAAATGATTTTAAAATTTAATACAAGAAACACAAAAGCACATCAAAACAACCGTTTCTATTCGGGATTTCTCTTTATGAGAAATTTGAGAAGTAATAATAATTCGGCAAAAATACGGGTCATATTATATCTGTCCTTTCAATCTTAACAAATATAACGAATAAAATTTAAGAATATAAAAATGAAAAGGATATTGATCTATTTGACCTCTGCAACTTTCTTGATTTGAGGAGCATATTTTTGTATCGTAGCCTCCACACCATTCTTCAGTGTCATTTGATTTACATTACAACCAATACATGCACCGTGAAATTTAATACTAACAACATCCTTGTCTAAAGAAACAAATGAAACATCTCCGCCATCTTTTAAAAGATAAGGGCGAATTTCACTTAGTGCCTTTTCTATATTACTCAATAATTCTTTTTTTACCATCTTTAAAAATTGAAATCCGGGCCCGAAATTTAGGCCCGAAAACATTATTTAGTACTGCATCCTGACATTGTGGTAATTCTAACTACTTCTGTAGGAGGCAAATCTTCATTTCGCTTAACCAATTGACTCAACATATTTTTTGCTGTATCAATAAAAGCTTTTTCTAAAGCAGTATCATCTTGCAGCGCAACCGGATGTCCAAAATCTCCAGCTTCTCTGATACTCTGTACCAAGGGAATTTCACCCAATAAGGCAGTGCCTATATCAGCTGCAAGATTTTTGGCGCCATCTTTTCCAAAAATATAGTATTTATTATCTGGCAATTCTGCAGGTGTAAAGTAACTCATGTTCTCTACTATCCCTAAAACAGGTACCATAATATTTTCCTGTTGAAACATTGATACGCCTCTCTTTGCATCCGCTAAAGCGATATTTTGAGGCGTACTTACGATAACAGCACCAGTAATTGGAACTGCCTGAACCATTGAAAGGTGTATGTCACCTGTTCCCGGAGGTAGATCAATCAACATAAAGTCAAGTTCTCCCCAATGTGCATCAAAGATCATTTGATTCAAAGCCTTTGAGGCCATGGCACCACGCCATATTACGGCTTGATTCGGATCAGTAAAGAAACCTAATGACAACATTTTTACGCCATAACTCTCAATAGGTTTCATCTTTGATTTACCGTCAATTTCAACCGATAATGGTCTTTCCTTAGCCACGTCAAACATGATTGGCATAGACGGCCCGTATACATCGGCATCCAATATCCCTACACTAAAACCCATCTTGGCCAAGGTTACGGCCAAGTTAGCAGTTACCGTAGATTTACCTACACCGCCTTTGCCTGAAGCTACCGCAATGATATTTTTTACGCCGGGAATTTCATTTCCCCTCATCGGGGCTGGTTTTTCAGGTGCATCAACTTTAACATTAACCTTAACATCGGTTTTTTCATCCACCCTATCGTGAATAATTTTCATGATTTCCACCTCTATTTTTTTCTTAGCCTGTAAAGATGGATTTTTAATGGTCACATCCACTATGATCTCTTTTCCAAAAACTACCACGTTTGTAACCGCCTTGCTTTCTACAAGGTTTATTCCCTCTCCAGGAGCAGTAATGCCCTCAAGGGCCTTGTATATATCGTTTTTATTGAAACTCATTATTTCCTTAATTAAAATGATTCTAAACAACAAAGATACTAATTCTAGGAAAGTAAAAACTAATATAAATCACCTTAAACAAATTTAGGCTTCCAGAGTACTCCTAAATACCTGTATTTTTTTGTCAGGGCTCAAGTATCAGGGTTTCATTTACTTCCCAATTTGCTTTAGCTTCAATGATATTGCTTAAATAATAAACTTTCTCGGGTTGCAAGTTCTTTAAAAAATTGCCCGTATCCCATACCTGATTTCCATTCTCATCATTAATAATGCGAACCATGAATCGTCCCGGTCTTAGGCGTGTGAATTTGTATTCCCGAGGTTCTGCAGCGTATTTTCTTCCCACAAGCTTACCTTTATCGTCTATAAGATCTACGATCACGGGAAATTTTTCTATATTTTGTACAGTTAAATACAAGGAACAATAGTCAGATGTCTTACCTGTACGTAAACTGGTTTTCAAAGTATCGTTCTGCATACCTAAAATATCTTCTACGCCACCCGGAGCTATAAATAAGTTGTATTTTTGTTGAACCTCCTTCTGAAACTCAAAATCAATGATTGATCTGTTGGCGCTCAGTTTTAATTTAAAGGGCACCTTAATTGAATCTTTGTCGATCAAATGAAATTTCGAAGTGTCAATTTTCATAATGGGCACAGTTGACCCTAGTTTAAGTGTATCTCTTAAATGCAACGATCCTTTAATGGAAAATGCTAATTTTATCGAATCAATTTCTTCTTCATTGACTGCGATTTTGACCGAGTCAATAAATTTATTCTTGCTAACTTCCAAGAGCAAAGTGTCTTTATCATAATTGTTGAACCAATAATTCAAAGTATCCGTTTTTATATCTTTGGCATAAAATGCTTTAAAATCATTTGGAACATCTGATAAGACCCTAATTTTGACATCCTCTGAATCGCCTTCAAACCCAATTATAACATGGCCTTTTGACACATCTTTGGGTCTTGAAACCGTCTTAAAAGGCAATATTTCTTTAAATAAAATAAGCTCAAAAATACTATCACCCGGGACGTCGATAAATTCCGGGTTGAAGGCAATTTTATCTTCCTTTGGATCAAATATATAGTTCTTTCGGGCATCATTTAAGGCCACCAAACGATAAGTTCCATCTTTTATATTGGTTACTTCCCAATTCAAACTGTCAATAGTCCTGCCCACATAGGTCGGTTTTTCAAGAAAAATTACTGAATCGGTATAAGCATCATTTACAGGGTAAAGCATTATGGTTGGGTTTTCAATCATTTCCAGATCAAAGGCATCTTTAATAGGGCCATTCACCATCAAGGAATCGATATAATCACCAGTAGAAAAAATATACTTGAAATTATCCAACACATTTCCCTCTGTATTATCAACGATACTTTGGGCAAAATTAAAAGTATAAGTGGCGTCCTTATGAAGGGTGTCTTGTAATTTGATGGTTATCTTTTTACTTGGCGACCCCAAAGGCGAAATTTCAACCGGGTACTTTAGAGGAGGAGAAACTATAAGTTCTGAATTAACATCCTTGAGTTTTATGTATTCATCAAAATAGATCTTTATTTCGTCTTCTTCAAATTGAAGGCTCATAAAATCAGGATCGGCCTTAACCATAATTGGTTTATCAAAGTCTTTTGGCCCGCCTTCCGGGCGACCTCTTCGAGCGCAACTCACAAGAAGTGCCAAACTGCATGCCAATAAAAAATAACGCAAACTCATACCTTAAATAAAATACAAATTAACAATTATTTTTTTCCTTTACACCTATATATTTTTCAAAATTTAAACCGAAAAAGCTATACTGGCCAGGCTTATTTTTATTCCATTAACCTTACTAAGCGGCTCCCAACAGCCCTCTAATGTTGAGCCGGATGTAATGATATCATCTACTAGAAGTATGTGTTTATCCTGTAGAATTATGGGATCTCTCAACTTATATTCATTTCTCTTATTTTCATTTCTTTCAATTCTGTTTTTATGAGTTTGCGATAAGGATTTTGAAATCTTGACAAGCTTGTCAGGAAGTATCTGAGCCTTTATTTTTTCCGAGAGGCCTTCTGCAAAAGTTATGACCTGATTGTACCCTCTCTTTTTTTGTTTATCAGGATGCAGTGGAACGGGTAAAATAAAATCTACTGTTTCAAACCTTTCGTTTTTCAATATTTCTTCGCCCAGCCAATCACCAAAATAGGTTCCTATTTTCTGCTTATTATGATATTTGAGCTGGTGCATTAACTTTTGAACCGGGCCTTTTTTATGAAAATAAAGTAGGGAGGTTGCCGAAGTGATTGGTATTCTACCTCTAAATGATTTTTCTAACCTGTTTTTAGCCATAAATGAAAAATGAGTTAATGGCAATTCCGACAAGCAGTAAAAACAAATCAAATGACCTTTAATTTCCACTTCTTTCGAGCATATCAGACAGGTTTCAGGAAAAAAAATGTTAAATATATCATCTATCATTTTCATATAAATTCATGTTTTTATTAACACTCATTTTAATTCTTTCGAAAAATTCTTTAAAAACTTTAAAAAAAACTAAATTTGCACACAATTTTTTTGATTTATTACGTTAAATAAGTTAAGATTAATCTAAAATGTAAACTTAATTCTATAATTATGGAAGAAAATTCTAAATCTTCAAACAGTAAAATATTAATTATTGCGCTTACCATCTTGCTATTTGGTTTAATTGGCTATACCTTTTATAACAATAACGATCATAAAGAAGCAGTTAAGTTTTTACAAGATGAAAAAGAGCAAATTATTGGCAATCTAACAGCTATGGAAGAAAAATATGACATAGCGATAGCATCCAATACCAGCTTGACAGACTCTTTAACAACGGAAAAAGAAAAGATTGCTATTCTAAAGGATTCTGTTGAAAACTTAAAAACAATCAATTCAAGTGTTTTAAGAAGATATCGAGGACAACTTGCAAGTTTAGAGAAAACCAACTCCCGATTATTGGACGAAGTAGATTCTCTTAAAATGTCGAACAATATACTATCTGAAGAAAAAGACAGTATCAATAGTCAATTGACGATCCAAACCACTTATAATGACACCCTGGTTGCACAGAATATGGAGTTGGCCCGTAAAGTAGAAATTGGAGGAGCCATCAATGTGGAAAATGTTCTGGTTACTGCTATGAAAATGCGTACTAACGGAAAATACACTGAGACCAATAAAGCGCAAAAAACTGACGCCATTAAAGTGGCTTTCAGATTAATTGAAAATGAAATTGCCACTCCAGGAGATAAAGAAGCTTTTATTGTTTTAAGGAATCCAGCTGGTCAGGTAATCAATGCTAAAGGAACTTTCAATACAGCGGACGGTGCAGAGGCTAAATATACAGATCAAACCGTTATTAACTATGAGAACGCTGATCTTGACGTAGTAATGCTTGTGGAAAGAAAAGGAGATAAATACGAAGCAGGTAGTTATCCAATTGAAGTTTTTGTAGACGGTAAATTAGTAGGTTCAGCGGCATTAGAATTAAATGACTCGTTCTTAGGGCTCTAAACTAAAACATAATAATATATTTAAAAGGAAACACAAATTGTGTTTCCTTTTTTTATTCCCTGTATATAAATTATTTATTTTTGCCGCATGAAAAATCAAGAAGACAAATTTAAAAAGGTTGTTTCCCATGCCAAGGAGTATGGATTCGTATTCCAGTCAAGTGAAATATACGATGGCTTAAGTGCTGTATATGACTATGCTCAAAATGGAGCTGAGCTGAAAAAAAATATCCGTGAATATTGGTGGCAATCAATGGTTCAGATGAACGAAAACATTGTTGGGATAGATTCAGCCATTTTTATGCACCCTACTACCTGGAAGGCCTCTGGTCATGTCGATGCCTTTAATGACCCACTTATTGACAATAAGGATTCTAAGAAAAGGTATAGGGCTGATGTCTTGATCGAGGATTATGCTGAAAAATTAAATATAAAAGCTGAAAAAGAAATTAATAAGGCGGCAAAACGTTTTGGCGAAGCTTTTGATAAAAATGAATTTATAACTACTAACCCGAGGGTTGTAAAATATCTTTCTAAAAAGGAAGCCGTATTGACCAGAATGGCTCAGTCTCTTGAAAATGAAGACCTGAATGATGTTAAAGCATTAATCGAAGAATTGGAAATTGTTTGCCCTGTATCCGGATCTAAAAACTGGACCGATGTCAAACAATTCAATCTGATGTTCGGAACTAAATTAGGGGCTTCTGCAGACTCTGCCATGGATCTGTATTTACGTCCTGAAACGGCTCAAGGCATATTTGTGAATTTTGCTAATGTCCAGAAAACCGGTAGAATGAAAATTCCTTTTGGAATAGCCCAAACCGGTAAAGCCTTTAGAAATGAAATTGTTGCGAGGCAATTTATTTTTAGAATGCGCGAATTTGAACAAATGGAAATGCAATTTTTTGTACGACCTGGTGAAGAACTTAAATGGTATGAACAATGGAAGGAAACAAGATTGAAATGGCATCTTTCCTTAGGCTTAGGTAAAGAGAACTATCGCTTTCACGATCATGACAAGCTGGCCCATTACGCCAATGCCGCTGCCGATATTGAATTTAATTTTCCTTTTGGGTTTAAAGAATTGGAAGGAATTCACTCCAGAACCGATTTTGATCTTAAAGCACATGAGAAATTCTCAGGGAAAAAATTACAGTTCTTCGATCACGAACAAAACATGAACTACGTTCCATACGTAGTCGAAACTTCAATAGGCTTGGACAGAATGTTTTTAGCTGTTTTTTCTAGTGCGCTTCAGCAAGAGACCCTTGAAGATGGTTCCGAACGAATCGTGTTAAAGTTACCAGCTGTTCTGGCTCCTTCTAAAGCGGCCATACTTCCTTTAATCAAAAAAGACGGGCTTCCTGAAATTGCCAGGGAGATCATGGATCAATTAAAGTTTGATTTTAACGTGAGTTATGATGAAAAGGATGCGATTGGTAGAAGATACAGAAGACAGGACGCCATTGGAACCCCTTTTTGTATCACGGTTGATCACGAATCAAAAGAAGATGGTTCCGTAACGATAAGGCACAGAGATACCATGGAACAAAGAAGGGTGAAAATTGAAGATTTAAAAGCGATTATTACTTCAGAGGTCTCAATGGGTGATTGGTTGAGAAAAAGTCTAAAACAATAGCTTTTAATATTCTAAAATGTAGCTCTAAGCTGCACATTACCTGTATGAATGGTATTGGCCTCTTCTGATTTTCTTCCTACATAATTCAGGTTGAGATCGAGAAAAGAAGTGAGCCTTTTTTGCAGACCCAGTAACCAGGTCAGATTGGTGCCAGGCTGCAAACCTTCTAACATTTGGTAAGCAACCGGTGAGTTGGTATTTCCGTTGAATTCATTAAAATACAAATTGGCATTGGCGTTGACAGCAAATCGTTCTCGGTTGGCATATCTAAAATTCGAGCCAAAATTGTGCATTTTCAGGGTTTCCAAACCATTGATCTTATTCTCCTTATTTTTATAGGTATAAAAAAGTTCAAGCTTGGTATTTTTATTGTATAAATAAGAAATTTTTGGCCGAATAGTATAACTGTCCAGTTGATAATTTCTATTGGCATAGCTTAATGATTCACTGGTATTCTGACTTATTCCTGATTCTGCATCCAAAAGCCAGAATGATCCCAGTTTATGTATGAATTGCAACTGATGGGTCTTGGTATTTACCTCCTGATCCCCAAATGTATAAATCGTTTTTTTTCTGAAATTAAGAAAGGAATAAACCATGCTGATTTTTTGCAAACCTCGGTTAAAGAAAAGGCTGTTTTTAAAGCTTTGATCAAGACCTAATACATCACTATCATCATTGTCAAAAGGATTGATATTGAAAATGTTATTTTCTCTTTTTGTCTTAGAGTCAATCAAAAAATAGGTTTGGTTGGTAAAATGAGATAAGACGCTCTTAAATCCCTCCTCATTCTTCCAGGACGATGCATTTAAATTAACAGACTGACTCCATTTGTTCTGGTTTGTCTTTATAAAGTTCACCGTAGGCAGCAATACTCTTACATAAATGGCCTGGTCCTGAAATTGAGCAATGACAAATTCATCCAGTTCCTGCACACCATTATTGTTAAAATCAATCCATTCATAAAACCCTTTGCCAGGCTCCACCTCAATATACATGAATTCCTGTTGAGGCAAGGTTCCCGAATTAGTTTCAATATTGGTATGAAGCACAATAAAATCTCCCCATATTCGCTGTCTGTACGTTACTCTACCGTTCAAGGCCTCTTCATCAGGAATGTTTACATTTTTAACTATTCTGTAATTTGCAAAAAATGCCAGATCAGTATTTTTATTCTGTACAAGTTTAGATTTTAAAAAAAATGTATTTGCCTTGCTCACATTACTTAATTCTGAGACCATGACACTATCTGTTTCTCTATAATTATATCCTAGCTCAGTGAATATTTTAGTTGAGTCCCCCAGCCCCAAAAAGCCTTCAATTTCAGAATAACTGTGAGATAACTTGTCCATTCTACCTGTCAAAATCGACTTTCTTTGATTATTCTCATAGTTAAACTTTGCTCCTACCCAAAACTTGGAAATAGTTTGTGTAATACCGCTGTAAAGTCTTTGGAAATTGTTTTCTTCCAATGCATTCTCGTTTTTTAACAAACTCCCGTCAACATGTATTTCGGTTTGCTTCCAACGAAGATCAGCAAGTATATTGTGTCTGTTTCCTTTATAATTATCTCCGATGATCAGATTTTCATAGCCATAAAGAATGGTACCAATACTGTCATTTACAAAACTTAATCCACCTAAAATGTATTGCTGCTTCTGATTAGATAGGGTGTCTGTCTGATAAATGCTCCAGTCCCTTGCGAATTCCACCTTACGTATCCTTTCGATAGAATTGAAATTTTTGCTGAAATACTCATAGTCAAGGTCACCGTCCAATTTCCATTTCTTGTCAATTATTTTTTGGTTCCAAGTCAGTTTGGAAGCAAAGCCTTTGTTATCATCGTCATCAATAGTTGAGAATAGATTCTGATTCTTATCACTGAGGGCTAACTCCGTTTTAATTAGGGTCTTTTGACTTGGCGAATAAGCGGCCTCCAAATCAAACATTTGTAATTTTTCAGGAGCCACAAGCTGTACAACAGGCAAATAAGATCCTTGTAATTCGTTATTTATTTCTGGAACAAAACGATAGACCCTGCCAGAAGCAAGGTTAGTTTCAATAATATAATAACCATTATTTTCACCGACATAACTAAAATTTACCTGGTATAATTCATCATTAGGATCGTTTGAATACGCATAGATTTCTCTCCCATCAAGCACTATTTTTTTATACAATACCCTGTTCTCATTATACTCAGCTTCCGAAGCAGACGGCGCCACCATTTTTGAGATATCATCTCCTGCATCTGCAAGAATTTGTTTTTGTTGATCGCTTAAATTCTGATCTATCGGATTATTTTTAGAATCAGTTTCATTATAGTATTTAAGACCCACATTAAATTTTTCCGATTTAAATCTGACACCATCATAGGTCATAAATCGCGTATAATTTTGCTCCGACAACTGGTATTCAATGGTAAATCGCAAATTTGATGTTACTGTATAAAGGGTGGTAAAAGTGATCTCGCCCGTGTTATAATCAATTGTATAGTCAAAATTATCTCCCCTCTTTAATAAGATACCATTGGCATAAACTCTTTCACTACCAGAAATCACTCTGGCAAATTGTTGATTTTCAGGCCCTAAAATCTTATAAGGTCCTTGATTGCTATCGGATCCAATAAATTTATAACTATGAAACTTTCCTTTTACCAAAGCTCCTGAGGCAAAAAAATCTGTTTGCCCCGATGCCTGATCTAAATTTGCCTTGACCAAAACTCCAGATATTTTTTTCTGGAAATGCATGAGATAGCTATCCGTATTGATCAGATCAATATCTCCGGCAGTTAAGGACCATTTATCACTAAACAACTCAATAAATACCCTGTCAAAGTCATCTAGTCGCTGTGTAAACCCTCCTGATTGCAGTGGTATTTCATTATCAGTTATTGAGGCTCGAATACCTACTTTTTCAGATAACTGCCCTTCAATCTGCAAATTAAAATTCGAATTGACGACGGCATCCTGGTTATTACCTATGGTCACTCCCCTTGACAAGCTACCACTTGTATACAAACCATCAAATGGCTTTGTGTCATTGTTTCTTGAATTTGATTGGCTGCTGTATAGCCTTGATTCATCGGTTGCCCGAGCAACGATCAAGGATTTGTCAAAGGCAGTGTAATACCTTGTCATAAAATCAGGAAAAGGCAGGTAAATAACACTTATTGAAGTGTTTTTATATCGTTCAGGATCATAAAACCACAATATGGCTTTTGTAAAATCTACCTCGTACTGATCGGGATCCAGCCTCTTTTTCTGCGAATCATAAACCTCTAAGAAATTGGGATTGATACTTAAACTGTCTATATATACGGTATCGCTTTCAACGTATATGGTTTTTGTAATCAAATCTTTAGGATGCGTTTGACCCATCGCCAAGGCAGTGCTAAGAATGGTAAACATTGCTAAAAATCTGTTCATTTAAACAAAACTAATTAAGGCAAAAATAGGAGAAATAATAAAGCAATTCTTATTCAGAACAAGGAGGTTTGTAAAGATGGATTTTCGTGTTCCAACAACCACTTTTTACGCCACAATCCACCTGCATATCCCGTTAGAGAACCATTAGTGCCAATTACCCGGTGACAAGGAATAATAATCCATATCGGGTTTTTGCCATTTGCCGCTGCCACCGCTCTTATCGCCTTTTCATTACCCAGTGTCATGGTTTGTTTTAAATAGGTTGTTGTAGTACCAAACGGAATTGTCAAAAGCGCTTCCCAAACTTTTTTTTGAAAATCAGTCCCTTTTGGATTTAAATTTAAAGTGAACGCTGTTCTACTGCCTTCGAAATACTCTCTTAATTGCATTGCACAATCCATAAGAGATTCCGGAATGTTCTCAGAAGCACTGATTTTATCATTAATAACAGAAATTGAAACTATTCCAAAATTATCCCCGACTATTTCAGCTGTTCCTATTGGCGTTTCCAAATATGCGCGATCGTATTGCTCCATTTAATTCATTATACCCCAAAAATTTCCCGGGAGTTAAAGGTCGTTATTTTAGCAATTCTTTCAGGCGTCATTTTATAAATATCCACTAATTTTTCCAAAATATTAACAAGATAAGCGCTTTCATTTCGTTTACCCCGGAAAGGCATTGGCGCTAAATAAGGTGAATCCGTTTCCAGAACAATATGCTTTAATGGAATTTTGTGGAGGAATTTATCCAATCCTCCATTTTTAAAGGTTATAACGCCTCCTATGCCGAGTTTAAAACCATAATCTATAATTTTATTCGCCTGCTCTTCATTACCTGTAAAACAATGAAAAATACCATGTAAGCTTTCATCGCAAACTTCATCCATGATCTCAAAGATTTCGTCAAAGGCATCTCGACAGTGAATAACAATAGGTAATTTTTTCTCCTTCGCTAAAATAATTTGCAATTTGAAAGCCTCTTTTTGTTCCTCTACATAGGTTTTATCCCAATATAGGTCCATCCCTATCTCACCCACGGCATAACATTGATGATTTTCAAGAAAATTTCTCACAATATTTAGTTCTGTTTTAAAGTCTTCCTTTACGTGTGTAGGGTGCAGACCTGCCATCAAAAAAATATGTTCAGGAAATGACTTCTTTAAGTCCAGCATTTTATCGTAATAACTTGAATCGATTGCCGGAATAAAGAACCTGCTAATACCGGATTCCAATGCCCTATGGATCATTTCATCCCGATCTTCATCAAACTGTTCTGCGTAAAGATGGGTATGGGTGTCAGTAATTATCATAGGGCAAATATACTGAACGCCATCAATAATTGAGGTTTGTAAAGTAA
>Ga0316193_10002225_pt1 | contig 13540 bp, 13 predicted proteins | sample MerIslsedime2_MG_FD_207735 | JGI IMG/M metagenome (GOLD analysis project Ga0316193, IMG submission 207735) | Coastal sediment microbial communities from Maine, United States - Merrow Island sediment 2 | ecosystem: Environmental > Aquatic > Marine > Coastal > Sediment | place: USA: Maine...
TGCCGAGCACCTGAGCCGAAACAAGCCTTCTGCTACCCCATCACAGAGCCCCCGGATCACAGAACCCTTAATCAAACGCATCCTCTCGTCCCACTGGGCTCAAATCAAGTGTGTTTCCATCAAGTCAGGCGTCTGTCCCCGGCACCGTCCAATCCTGAGGGCATTTCTCTAATAACCCCATACCTTACTGATTTTAAAAAAGTTCTGCCATTTAATAAAGACCACCTATACTCATCATAATATGGCTTGGAACTCGCTCAGGATATCGGGTCGACGATATTGCTAGCGTAATACAAAAACACCAATACAGACCGCCCATCGAGGCTGGCAGGGGTAACTGGGGAACACTATGAAAAAGTATTTTATCGCAATGATTCTTAGCTCGATGCTGCTTTCACCAATGGCTATGGCCACAGGCAGCTATGCCGGCCTGTCATTTGGACAAGTTACAATCGATGACACTGAAACGGGCAATATCGGTATCGTACTAGGCGACATTGCCGATAATGGCTTTGGTTTCGAGTTCTTTTATAACTTTACGGTGGTCGACGACGACGAATCCGTCTCGGGTGTAGACGTCGAGGCTGAAACCGATATCGTCAGCCTTTTCGCGGTGTATAAAACCCCTGGTGACGTGTACGTGAAAGCGAAGGTGGGCTATGCCCTCGTCAGCCTCAAGTTCGACGTGGACGACGAGGGATCAGTAAGCGATACCGAAAAAGACTTCAGTGCCGGCATCGCGGCGGGCATGTTGATCGGTGACGGCGCGCTCGAGTTGTCTTATTACCGGTTCCCGGAGTTCAAAAAATACGACGGCATAGACATCGATGACGGAGACGGAGAGGTCGATATGATCAACTTATCCTATTTATGGACTTTCTAAAGAAGCTCTAGAGGCGCAAACCCTCGCCTCACGCACCTGGGATGCACGCGACCTGGTGCCTCGTTCAAAACCTCAAACCCTGCCCTCCCCCGGCTGAGTTAGCTTACCGTCCAGCTGAGTGTGCGCTCCTGTCAACTCAATCTGGCTCACAGGGTGGCTCACAGGGGACAGGGTGGCTCACAGGGGACAGACACTTTGTTATTGCTCTCCTGTGGCTCACAGGGGACAGACACTTTGTTATTGCTCTCCTGTCAACTCAATCTGGCTCACAGGGGACAGACACTTTGTTATTGCTGGATTTGTGCTGGATTTGGTGAGCCGGTGAAACGTGAGTCCTGTTAAACGCCCGCTGTGGGCCGCTTGGTAATCCCGAAAGCTCTAACCCAATTGGCGCCGCACCTTATGCCTGCAGGGTCTCGGGCGCGACCTTCTCTGCACGGGCACTGTGCCGTCTATTCCCTTCCAGTCTGGGGATTGACGTAAGCCTTATTTGGGAATATTATCCCAAATAAGGCTTACGTCAATCCGATCCATGCAGCAATTCTTCACGTGAGAGTGCGATGAGACAAGACAGCAGAAATCGTAACCAACGGCTACTTCCCGATTTTAAATATGCATGCCTGTGCATGCTGCTACTCGGCTTGTCAGCCTGCGGTGGCGGGGGTGGGAGTGGAAGCAGTGAAAAAAGCAGTGACGAGTCCGAGGACGAATCTCAGATTGTCACCAACGCTCCCGTCACGTCGAACTTTACGCTGCTGGCAGCAAATGATCTGGGTATGCATTGTGCCGACCTGGACTACCAGGTATTCAGTATTTTGCCTCCGTTCAACGTGATTCACGCACAGGTCATCAAAACCGGAGACTCTCACACACCACCTGAGATCCTAGATAACCAGTCCGTAAACGTCGCTTATGCTGCCACTTCGAGCTCGAATGACCCGGCTGGCGCAAATTCTATCAATACCAACAGTGATACCTCTGCTGGTATATTCAAAGGTAATTTTTGGGCAGACAGTGCCGTGGCCTTACCCCTCGGTGCTCCGAATTTCGGGGCTAATTACACCATCGGAGGGGCGGCCTATGCCCCGCTTTATCCTAATGCGCCTCTGGCCGGGGCCTTGTTGGAGCCGCCCCAGGATCTCTCCTCGTTGTGTGCTGACCCGGGAAATAAGGTCGATTGTCCAAGCGCTCTGAGCCTGTTCGAACCACTCGAATCCGGGCGCGGATTACCGGTACCAGACCTGGTGCGGTTTTATCCGCTTGCGGGTAATCCGGTCGCCGAGTTATCCCAGCAAGCCATGCCAGGCCACAGTAACATGCCGCAGCGGTTTGCCCGTTTCGATCATGACCTGCCCTTCTTCGTAAACTTCGACTTTGGTTCGCGTCTCACCGATGTTAACTGGTTCGCGGCTGACGGCATACCCATTATGCCAGTCGATGATGCCGGTCGTAGTAACAGCTATCCCTTGATGCAGGTCAGCGCAACCAGCAAGCAAACTGACGCGACCCTGGCAAAGCTGGATATTGTGTTACCTGTCGCCTCTGAAGCCGATTGCCAGAACTGCCATGCGGACCCGATTGATTGCCAGGATTCGCGTTTACCGCAAGCGCTCCTGAGCAATCAATGTAACGGCTCGGGCGTGCAACAAACCGCATTCAAGGTCGTCGATATCGATAGTGCACCGGGCGAGACGATCGAACAGAAGCTGCTGAATGCCGCAAAAATCAATATCCTGCGCCTGCATGATGCTAAACATGGCAGCGTCTACCGCAACTGGAATGCGAACAATGAACTGGTAGCAATGCCCTGTGATAGCAGTGCTTCACCGCCTGATAGCAACTGCCTGGCACAGCAGACACCAATACAGTGTTCGCGCTGTCATTACACCCCGGCCCTCGATCTGTTGCAGACCGGGCCCGTGGATGAACCTGAACAGAGCACCAGGGGCCGGCAACAGACGAGTCACATCAGCATGTCACGCGCGATGCACGGCCATCATGGCTCGTTACCGGCATTCGAGGGCAAGGAACTTTTTCCCGCCATGCCGGCACCAAAGGGTCGCAACCCGCAACTGGCCGGAGAGATACTGGGTGAAACCTGTTATCAGTGTCACCCGGGTAAGCGAACTCAATGTCTGCGTGGCGCCATGTTTGCCGGCGGTGTGGTATGTCAGGACTGCCATGGCGATATGCAACAGGTCGGCAACGATTTCACGATGCGGGTAAGCAGTGATAACCCGGCCGACTTTATTCTTGATGGTTCCCTGCGTGTGCCCTGGGCATCCGAGCCGGGTTGCCAGTCCTGCCACACCGGCGATGCGGCTCAACTGAATCATCCCGCCAACGCAATCGTTGCGGATGATGGAATTCGCTTGCTACAGGCCTATCGCAGCCGCCAGATATCCGTGCCAGGTGTCGCGACAAACGTGAAAGTGGCGGAATTGATTAAATCACCCACTTCACGTTTTGCCGAAAACCAGAATAGCAATGCCTCTGGCAAGACAGTAGATGTTCTGTACCGTCTGAGTAAAGGCCATGGCGGCGTGATGTGTGAAGGCTGTCATAACAGCACCCATGCCATTTGGCCAAATCAATATCCCAACGCCAACGACAATATTGCGGCAAATCAATTGCAGGGACATACAGGTACATTGACCGAATGCACCACATGTCACGCCGCGGGCAGTCTGAAATCAACCCTCGACGGACCCCATGGCATGCACCCAGTCGGCGATAAACGCTGGAACGAAGATCATTCAGAGTTGGCCGAGAAAAAGCTCAACAAGTGCAAGAGCTGTCATGGCAAGCAATTAGAAGGGACGGTATTGTCGCGCATGGCAACCACGCGAACCTTGAAATGCGATTCTGACAGCAGGAATTGCAAAAACGAGCGCATTACGCTCAATAAAAGCACCGAGGTGAGCTGCACCCAATGTCACAAATTACCCGAGTTTGACTGATGAGCTGCGGATTTGTCAGGGGCCTCCCCTCTCAAGAATTCGAGCCTACAAAAAACCCGGGGCGATTCACCTGCAATAAAGTGTGTGTCCCCGTCGAGCCCCTGTCCCCGTCGAGCCCGCCCGTCGAGCCTCCCGGTCGAGTGTGTGTCCCCGTCGAGCGCCCGTCGAGCGAGTAATTACAGGCAAGGTGAGTTTTGGAGAGCAAATAACGCTTGCTTCAGCGGCGCGGCTTTGCCGCGTAAGACTTCATGGCATTGTCAGGTTACATTTGTAGGAACATCCAGTTCGTCTAACGCGGCTTGAACCTTGTCCCGGATCAAATCCCTAACGACTCTAAACTCGTCTGCAAGGAGATCTTTCGGATCTGGAATAGACCAATCTGCTCGATGCCTGGCCCGCACCATGGGGCAGGCGTCCCCGCAACCCATGGTAGCCACGAAGTCGAACCAGACATCCGGGAGTTCATCGAGCGATTTCGACCCATGAACTGACAGGTCGTATCCCAATTCGCGCATAGCCTCAATTGCTTTCGGATTTACTTTTCCTGATGGTTTGGATCCCGCGCTATAGGCTTCGATGGACTCTCCGCCCAGTATTCGAGCAAATGCCTCGGCCATTTGACTCCGATTTGCGTTTTCGACGCACACAAACAGCATTCTTTTGATGGTACTCATATGCAAATTCCTGGATAAGTAAGCCCGCTCGTGATTCCGCAGCTGTCACCCAACACAAGATTAAAGGTCCCAGGCGTCCTGGCGGCGTTCGTATTACGAAAGTGAATATTCACCTGTATGCCTCGTGTGTCGCCTCACGCCTGGCATTAGCGGCGCAGCTCTGCCGCGGCCGAGTGCATGCGGTTGTTATGTTGCGCTCCATTTTTTATAAGGGTTAAGGAGTAAGTTTGAATTGTAGTATTTTGGATCATCCGTTACCTCATCTGTTACCCATTCAGGAACATCGAACTCTTCGGCTTCACTTGAAAGTTCAATTTCTGCCATTACAAGCCCTTCATTCTCTCCATGAAATATATCGATTTCCCAGATATGGCCTCCATTAGTGAGTTCATATCGAGTTTTTTCTATATAAGGTTTTTGACAATGGTTCTCTAACATTTCTAACGCTTCGTCGATCGGAATTGGATACTCATATTCTGATCTCGTGGCACCTGTATTTTCACTTTTAACGGTTAAAAACGCCGCATCCTTTTTTATTCTGATTCTGACAGAAAATTTTACTCCAGCAGACATTGGGAAGTAGCCCTGCTTTATTTTAATCCCTTGCGGTGGCAGCTCTAGCTGATCTAAATTAATCAAAAATTTTCTTTCTATTTCTTTAGGCATCGTGAATCCCGCTCAGCATAGCGCCTGGCATCAGTGGTTGAGGCGAGCGTCGGCTCGCCGAAGTTCGGCTGCATGCGATTGTTATGTAATTTTTTTAAATACTCAACGAGCGTCGTTACAAAGTCATGGCTCAGTGGTTTTTATCATCGTTACCGTATTGAGAATATTTTTGCTTTTCCATCTTGATAAGGTTGCGCCGTGTTTCATCACTTTCCTCCTGGAACAGACTGGACCTGTATCGAAAGTGAAAAATAGCCACGCCCACAAAGGGTAAAAATATGAGAAATGCGCACCAAAGTAGCTTACTTTTTGCAGATATGGATGCGTATAGAGTATTTAAAACCGGGATTATCACTAGCATCAAGTGAGATATACCAACTAATATCAACACTCCCTTTAACGCGCTACTCATCGGTTCCTCCTGTAACTCACATAACAGACAATCAGGCAGATTCTGGATAAATGTGGGAATTTTATGATCGGTGTAATGTTGTTGTGGGGGCTGTGCTTTTGCATAATCCACCCTGATCCTGGAAGGGTCCTTGTGTATAAATTGGTAAGGGAGCAGCTCTATGGATCGTCATTCCGTTCCCGTGTTGTGGGACAAATATATCGAAATCGCCCGACTTTACAAGGTTAAGGAATACGCATTGCGCTGCTACGTGCGCCATGCCAAAACCTATATTGCTTCGTTGGAAGGCCAAAGATCTGCATAGGGAAGATTTGAAAAAGGGGGTGGGCGAAGGCTATTTGCCTGTCGCGGAAGTGTCTGTTCCTCGGCTGTCTGTCCCTCGGCTGTGCTGCGGAAGTGCCTGTCCCTCGGCTGTCGCGGAAGTGTCTGTCCCTCGGGTGACGGAGCTGAGATGCATGCTTGCGCTGAAGTCTGCGCAGTTTTGGCACTTTTTCAAGGTTCAATGTCGTAAATAAACAATTCTTCGAGCTACCCAGCTGATAAGTTGTGGCTCGTGATACACCCGTGAACCGCTACCCTAAGAGCGATCGCGTCGTTACCAGGAGAAAACACGTGTCTCAACAGTCGTTAAGCAGTGAAGAGCTCGTCGAGCTCAGAGGTCGATACGACGAGGTCGCAGTGCGCTCACATTCGATCAACACGCGCTGCTACACCGAGGCGAAATTTCTCGACATCGAACGCGAGCAAATCTTCCATCGCAGCTGGCAGTTTCTGTGCCACGAAGAGAAGCTGCGCCAACCAGGCGATTACGTCAGCACCAGCATCGAGGGGCAGAGCGTGGTCGGCATTCGTAATCGTAGTGGTGAGCTCGCCGCCTTTTACAACGTCTGCAAACATCGCGGTCACGAATTATTATCCGGCGACGGTAACGTCAAACGCATCACCTGCCCTTACCACGCCTGGACCTACGACCTTGGCGGCGCGCTGGTCACCGCACCCCGCTCGGAGTACCTCGAGAATTTCGAGCCGAAATCAATCTGTCTCGGCCGGATCCAGATTGAAGTCTTCTGTCACCTGGTGTTCGTCAACCTCGACCCCGACGCGGCTCCGCTGGCAGAGCAATCGGGCAATCTCGCCAACGAAATCATGGAATATGCACCCGACCTGGCATCGCTTACCCACGCCCACAGGCTGACTTATCGCATCAAGGCCAACTGGAAATCCGTGGTCGACAATTTTCTCGAGTGCTATCACTGCCCCGTGGCCCACAAGGGCTTCAGCTCGATGATCGATATGGACACCTACAAGGTCACCACTCACGGCATTTACTCCAGCCACATGGCCAAGGCCAAACTGGGTGAAAACAAGGCTTACGATATTGCCGACGCCACCGTCACCGACCACGCGGTCTGGTTTCTGTGGCCAAATCTTACGCTGATGCGTTATCCCGGCCGCGGCAATTTCATGGTGTGGCGCTTCTACCCGATCAATGCCACCGAAACCTGGGAAGAGTTCGACTTCTTTTTTGAATCGAACGCACCAGACGATAACGAGAAAGAAGCGATCCGCTTCATCGATGAAGTACTGCAACCCGAAGATATCAGCCTGGTGGAAAGTGTGCAGCGTGGTATGAACACCCCGGCGTTCAATTCGGGGCGTTACATGGTTGATATCGAGGGCAGCGGTGCCAGCGAACATGCCGTGCATCATTTCCACGGCTTGTTACTGGAAGCCTACCAGCGCGCCTGCAAGCCGCAGGCCTGAGCCTTTTTGCAGTTGCTATCAGCATCCACCCGGGCACGCCTAGCATCGCGCGCGCCCGGCCCTGTTTTCATGATCAAGAAAGAACGAGTAATACCGCATGAGCAAACAACTGACAGGTAAGACAGCATTTGTCACCGGTGGCAGCGGTGGCATCGGAGCGGCCATCTGCGAGCGTTTCGCCAACGAAGGCGCCCGCGTAATTGCCGCCGATATTCATCCACCCGGCGAAACACTGAATGGCGTCGAGTTCCGCGAATATGATGTGACCAGCGAGGCTATCGTCACCTCGACCTTCGCCGAACTGGAACAACAATGGGAGCAGCTGGATATCCTGATCAACGCTGCGGGCATCGAAATCGAGAAAACCATCGAAGATACGACACTGGAAGAATGGAACCGCATCTTCGCGATCAACGTGACCGGCATGTTCCTGACCTCCAAACACGCCCTGCCCCTGCTGCGCAAATCTGCGGGCGCCAGCGTCATCAATTTCGGTTCATACGACGGCTATATCGCTGACCCCGGCCTCGCCGCCTACTGCGCCACCAAGGGCGCGGTGCATGCGCTGACGCGCGCCATGGCCTGCGATCACGGGCCCGAGGGCATTCGCGTCAATGCCATTTGCCCGGGCTATGTGAACACGCCGATGCTGCAGAGTTTCTTCGGTGAATCGGGTGATATCGAATCGCTCAAACAGGCGGTGCGCGACGTGCACCCGACGCGCACTTTCGGCGAGCCTGCGGACGTCGCCAACCTGGTTAACTGGCTGGCCTCGGACGAGGCTCGCTATGCTTCGGGCCAACTGTGGGTGCTGGACGGTGGTCTCAGTGCCCAGGTTCAGCAGATGCGCCTTTGACCCTCGGCCCAGATCGAAACCCGGAAACACTGTCAGTAGCGCTGCTGTCGATACCGGGTTCGTGGTCGATCGTTCGATCCCCCCGCCTTTCTACAGGCACTTAAACTGCGTTATTCTCAACGCTGCTCGCGACGGCCGCGACCTGCGCTTGAATAATCAATTCCGAGGACAGTACAAAATGCAACGACTCACAGGAAAAACGGCAATAGTCACCGGCGGACGCCAGGGTATCGGGCGCGCCATCGTCGATCGCTTTGCCGCGGAAGGTGCGCGCGTGATGACCTGTGGACGCGGAGAACGTCCCTCTGATCTCGATGCTGAAATCCTGTGGCGAACAACCGATATGGCCGATCGCTACCAGGTCGAAGAATTGATAAACAGTTGCCTGGATTCGTTCGGTGCGATATCGATCCTTGTCAACAACGCCGGCGTGCAAATCGAAAAGAACATTGTCGACACCAGCGATGCTGATTGGGAGCAGTTAATGGGCGTCAATGCGAAGGGGGTTTTCCTCGCCTGTCGGGCCAGCATCCCGCACATGACCGAAGGCGCATCGATCATCAATATCGGTTCGATTTCGGCAACTACCGCCGACCCTGGGCTTGCGCTTTATAATGCTTCCAAGGCCTTCGTACAGGGCTTGACCCGTTCGATTGCCGTCGACCACGGCCCTCGGGTTCGTTGCAATGCCATCAGCCCCGGCTGGATTATGACCGGCATGGCGGATGCGGCCTTTGAGCTTGCCAATGATCCGTCTGCCGCAAAGCGCGACGCCCTCGCCCGCCATCCCGCCGGGCGCTTCGGTGAGCCGCAGGACATAGCCAGCCTTGCAGTCTGGCTTGCATCGGACGAGGCAGGTTTTGCCACCGGCCAGTGTTACACCCTGGATGGCGGCATGACTTCCGTCTCACCGCTCAACCCTGGGCTGTTCTAGGCGTTTGGCTCACAGCAACTTACCTAAGCTCGCACTGGCTCCGCGGCTGGAAGCGCCGCCAGTGTCGACCAAAATCGTCAGATTTAGCCGCCCTGTTTCAGGTAACATGGACGCCTGTCCGATAACCAGCTCCGAACCCTGAACAACGCTTCCAAAAACGCCCCGCGGCGCAATTTTGCCGGATTGCTGATCCTGCTGATGATCGTGGTTACCATTCTCAACGGTTTCGATCTACTCGGGGATGGCAAGCTGCCACTGTGGATTGCCGGCATCGCCGCCTGGAGCGCGGCATTGCTGCTGTTCGCCGACACTTCACGAATCCTCAAGATCCAGGTTTCGCTGATTCTGTTCGCGGGCATTGCGATGATGCTTTACGCGCACGGCCAGACCGCGGTCATCGACCCGAGCAGCGTGGTTGGCTCCAACACGGGCCTGATGACAATGATCGCTGCGGTCGGCTTCCTGCGCCTCGTTGTCATTCCGCATAGCTTGCAGGAAGAGTCGTTACCGATCGGTCGCAAGGCTTTCCTGCAAACCATCATCGGGCTCAACATTTCGAGTTCCATCATCAATATATCGGCACCGATCCTGATTGCCGATCGCATCCACCGCAAACGCCCCCTGCAACGTTTCACTGCACAGACATTCACTCGTATTTTCTGCGGTGTCTCCAGCTGGTCACCCTTTTTCGGCGCCATGGCCGTGGTGCTCACTTATGTAAACGAAGCCAGCCTGGCCTGGATCATAGTGGCCGGATTTCCGTTCATGCTGGTTGGCGCCATCGGCGTCTATATCGAGGCGCGCCTGCGCTACGCCGACGAGGTGGAAAATTTTGTCGGTTATCCAACCCATATGGCGGCTCTCAAGATTCCGGCGATGCTGATCGTCACCGTCATCGCCATGTCGCAGTTGTTTTCCACTATTCCGATTCTGGTCGTGATTGCCGTGAGTGCACTGCTGGTCACTTCATTGACGCTGCTGCTGCGCGAGGGATACCCTGGCGCTAGCACTCGACTCAGGGAATATATCAACGAAGGACTGCCGCGGATTGTCAACGAATTGTGCCTGTTTCTCGCGGCCGGCGTGCTCGCCGCCGGCATCTCGGCATTGATCCTGCACGGCGTGCTGGACAACCCCTTCACCCGCTTCGACGCGATTACCGCGGCCGAAGTTCTGGCTATCATGCTGTTCTGCGGCTTTTGCGGAATCCACCCGATCATCATGATTTCGAGCTTTGCGCCGATGATCATGACGCTCGACCCAGACCCCAACCTGCTGGCTGCGACTTTCCTGTTCGCCTGGCATCTCGGCACCTGCTCCAATCCTTTGTCGGGCACCAACCTGGTGTTCCAGGGGCGCTATTCGATTTCCGGCTGGAAACTGGCGTTCTGGAACTGGCCTTATGCGCTGCTCATGCTGCTGGTTGGGGCGCTCTGGTTACAGGTAGTGGCGCAGATCTTCCCCTAGCCTGGTGTCACCAGTAAAGCCGCAGGATCCGGGCAATTCGACTTGAAAAAATCGAGATCTGCAGGCCGCACTACGCCCGGGTAGTCGCCATGAAATCCCTGCATGTCGCGAATCAATTGAAAATGCAAATGGGGCGGCCAGTTACCATTGGCCGGCCGGGGCCCGATCTCGGCGGCAGCCTCACCTGCCGCAAAGGACTTTCCGACGCTCAGGCCATCCAGCGAAGCCTCCGACAAATGGCCATAGAGTGTATAAAACTCAAAGCCATCGAGTTCGTGGCGCAATATTATGACGGGGCCATAATCACCGGAAACCTGCCGATTGGCAAAACTCTGCACCGCACCCGCGAGCGGTGCGTGAATAACCGTGCCTGCCGGCATGAAAACATCGACACCGACGTGAATACAGCGCTCGGCGTCACCCTGAAACAGTTCGGTATCCCGGTAAAGAGATCGATTTTCGAGATAGCCACCAACGCCGGCAATCGCGTCTGCCGCCCGCAGCTTGTGCAGAATTGCCTGGTCCAGCTCCTGCTCCTGCAGGCCGGAAAACTCCCTGCTCGAACTGGAAAGGTCCATGCTGACACTATTGGATGCGGTCAGGGGTGGATCAAACATCGGCACAAATGCGCCAGAGTTCTGTGTCAGGAAAGTATCAAAATTCATCGTGGTTCACATCGGTAATTGCAGGCTGATAGTTTGCCTGTACTTGCGTCGACTGTCATTGCCAGGCAAAACGGGGTTGTTCGAAGTGCGCGACACGGGTCGCTTTGCCGAGCAGCGCCACTTCTCGAAACTGGTAAGCGATGGCTGCACTCGGGGCCGCAAACCAGTCGTCGCCAAGCGGCATGCGCAGCACCGGATGATCACTGTCCTCGATGGCATCGAGCAGTGGCCCGTCCGCGCGCAGTAACTCGCGCAGGGGTATGCGGTGAATTTGATCCACTTCGCCGGGGTTGGCAACCAGATCGACATCCTTATCGGCCCAGACAACAATCGGCGTAATCACAAATCCCGAACGGGTCGCATAGTCGTCCAGCCGCCCGAGGATGCTGTCACCTTCGAGCTCGAGTCCGACTTCTTCAGCGAGCTCGCGCAAGGCCGCCTGTTCCGCATTTTCACCGGGGTCCAGGCGCCCTCCTGGATAGGCCCGCTGGCCGGCATGGCTGGAGAGCGTAGCAGCACGCGTCGTCAGAATGAAAGCAGCCTCTGCGAGAGACGTCGTATCGTGCGGAATGTTACCGATGCCGGGCGCAACGCTGCCGGCAATCAGGGTAAAGGCAACGGCAGCGCGTCTGCGGCCTTCATGGTCAAGGCTCACTGCATCGTGTTTACGCAAATTACCTTCGACCAATTGATATAAATGATGATCAAAACGAAGATCAATAGTCATTGGACCCAGCCTCGGTTCAGCGCAACAGGCATAGCCTGTTGAAGGACAGAATTTACCTCATATGGGTGATGCATTGTGCCGGCCAAAATAGGATACTCGCCCCACTAATGTAACAACTTCTCTTTTTAAATACGAAAAATGTCACATTTTTCGGTTGGAGACATCAGGAGAAACGATACATTTGGTTAAAGACCGTCGCCTGGAATCTGCATCATTTATCGAAGTCAGCCCAGGCCCGGTGCGAGAGGCACCCAGGGATTGATCGCTCTCGATTGATATATTTTTAAATCGCGCATTAATTTTCGGGCCTCTTTTGGGGTCCTTTTTTTGCATCCCCCCTTGCCAACCACAATTTTACTCAACATCTCACAAACTCATCTGGATTTGCGGCGATCATATTTTCGGCATCGCAATCGGCGGCAGTTGTAACTGCGACAAAAGCTCCTTTAACTCGAGAATGTACTCGGACCAGTAGCGAGGGCTATTGAACCACGGAAACGCCATCGGGAAGGCAGGATCATCCCAACGTCGTGCCAGCCAGGCATTGAAATGCAGTACGCGCATCGCGCGCAGGGGTTCGATCAGATTCAGCTCGCGTTGATTGAATTCCTGAAAGGTTTCATAGCCTTCGATGATTTCCATCAACTGTCGTTGCTGGGTTGGCATATCGCCCGACAACATCATCCACAGGTCCTGAATCGCCGGACCACTGATAGCGTCATCAAAATCGACAAAATGCGGCTTGTCGTCACGCCACAGCACATTCCCCCGGTGGCAGTCACCATGCAGGCTGATCTGCGCAAAATGTTTCGCATCCGGTCGCCGTAGCTCAATGGCCTCGAGAATCTCGGCGCTAATCGCCTCGTAGGCGGGTACCAGGTCGCGCGGAATAAAATTGGCGTCCTGCAGATAGGCCGCGTTTGTGGCCGCCTGCTCCACCGAGAGTTTCTGCCGATATTGAAACGGGAAACCCTGGCCGACGGCGTGAATACGACCGATAAAAATACCCAGTTGGTGCAGGTGATCAAGGTTATCAAGTTCAGGCGCCCTGCCCCCCTGCCGCGGGTAAATCGCAAACATGAAATCGTCGTAGGTTCCAATCGTCGGAAACTCGGCATGCGCATCGATCTGCAGTGGCGGCACTACCGGAATATCCTGTTCCAGCAGCATTCGGGTGAAACGGTGCTCTTCGTCGATCTGCTGGGGTGTCCAGCGGTTCGGCCGGTAAAATTTGACGATCACCGGGGTTTCGTCTTCGATGCCAACCTGATACACCCGGTTTTCATAGCTATTGAGCGCCAGTATGCGCGCATCGCTGAAGCGCCCGGTGGATTCAACCGCGGCAATCACCGAGTCTGGCGTCAGGCGCGTATAAGGATGGTTCAGCGCTTGCTCAGCAGGTTCCTGATTATCTTCAAGTTTTCGATTGAATCCCATTCCAGTGCTCCAAGGTATGTGTAACGAATTTTCCCCTGGTGATCGACCAGATAACTCGATGGGTAAACGTAAATCATCCAGTCTTTTGAGATGGA
>Ga0316193_10002226_pt1 | contig 13536 bp, 14 predicted proteins | sample MerIslsedime2_MG_FD_207735 | JGI IMG/M metagenome (GOLD analysis project Ga0316193, IMG submission 207735) | Coastal sediment microbial communities from Maine, United States - Merrow Island sediment 2 | ecosystem: Environmental > Aquatic > Marine > Coastal > Sediment | place: USA: Maine...
AACAATCAGCATGGCCGGGAGAGGTTCCGCAGCACGCCGAATCTTTGGGTCCTGGAAGGTTCATTTTAGCAGAACCTGACACGGATGAATGGGCGGAAAGCAGTTTTTTCAGATTTCGGTCTCTGCAGGAATCGCATTGTGGTTGATCTGTTGAACTCATTATCAGAGCTTCAATGGATTTCCCGCAATCTATGCACAGGTATTCAAATAACGGCATGGCTGTATTCCTGTATTATGATGTTTGAAATTGCAGTATGTTATCACAAATTGTGCTTGCCATAAAATATCGCTGCTATAAATTCTATCTTTTAATTAATTTCTTAAAATACTATAACGTCCTTCATGAGACGGATTGCTTAATGGCTGCACGAGTGATGATCACTGCCGGCGCAAAGATTATCGCCGATGGCAAGCGTATTGTTCAAATAACGCTCAACCAGGGTTTCCGGCGCTTCAGGAGGTGCGCCGGTAACAACGGCTATTCCAGCCTGATTAAAAAGATCAATGGCCTGATGCCCTATGCCGCCGGCAATCACAACGTTAGCGCCCAGTTGGTGGAGCCATCTGGGCAACACACCGGGTTCATGCGGCGGTGGCTCAAGCATTTTTTTATTTTTGATTTCATTTTCCTCAACATCGATCAGCGCAAATTCTTTGCAATGACCGAAGTGGGCTGTTAGCTTACCATTAGCCATTGGTATCGCAAATCTCATAGTATCGTTCCTCCATTTTTTATACGTTCGCGAACCCTGCAGCAAGCTGCGGGGAATGCGCTTGCTGCTGAAGTCCAAGTGTTTTTAACGCGCGTTCCCAGATTTCTTTAACCGCCCGCCCGGCTATTGAATTGGACGCATATTCAATTATTGATTGTGCTTCAACCATAGCTATTGTAAAAATGGGATCAAAAGGGATGTGTCCGATACAAGACAAGCCCATTTCTTTAGCGATTTTTTCAATGCTCCAAGATAGATCTGGGTTTAGATCAAACTTGTTGACACAGACCATGGCAGGCACATTGAAATGAGCGGCCAACTTGGCAACCCGTTCCAGATCGTGTATGCCGGAGACGGTAGGTTCGGTAACAATAAGCACACTAGTAGCTCCACCGATAGCGGCAATCACTGGACAACCAACTCCCGGCGGTCCATCGGTAAGAATGAAATCAATTTTTTTTTCTTCGGCAAGTTTTCTGGCCCTCTGCCGCACAAGGGAAACCAGCTTGCCGGAATTCTCTTCGGCGATGCCGAGCCTGGCGTGAACCATTGGCCCAAAACGGGTGTCGGAAACAAACCATTGACCGCAAGTATTCAGCGGAAAATCAATGGCCTTTTCCGGACAAAAGAAAACACAGACACCGCAACCTTCGCAGGTGATACTGTCAACTTTAAAATCTTCGGTTATAGCCTGCCACCTGCACAAATCCTGGCACAAGCCACACTCTGAACAACGTTCTTTATCGATAATAGCTGTATGACCGGCCTGAAAATCATGACTATCTCTGATGCTGGGGCCTGCGATTAGGTGAAGATCAGCCGCATCCACATCCGCATCACAGAGAATCATTTTATCGGCCAAAGACGAAAACGCGGCCGTTAAACAAGTCTTTCCAGTTCCACCTTTACCACTTATGACAACTAATTCTTTCATTTATAAACCAACCAACTCCTTAATGTTTTGATATAATTTGACAAATTTTTCTTTAAACTCGGGCATCATTTCCACTATCATGTCTCCTCTGGAGTAAGCCTCTGCGATCCGTCTATCAAATGGTATTTCCATAAGTATCGGCAAGCTATCCCTGCTTGCATACGCCTTAACGTTTTGATCTCCTATATCCGATCGGTTGATGACCAGACCGCGCGGTATCCCGAGGATTTTAACGGCCTCAACAGCCAGCTTCAAATCGTGCAGTCCGAATGGTGTGGGCTCTGTGACCAAAAGAACAAAATCGGTATCCTTCATAGAGGCAATTACAGGGCATGAGGTTCCGGGAGGAGCATCGATAATAGTAATTTTATCATCTCGGGAAAAAGTGCGAACCTCTCTAATTAGAGGAGGAGACATGGCTTCGCCTACCCTCAATTTTCCGTGAACAAATTCCAATCCATTAAGAAAACCCTTCTGAATTATACCCAGTTCTCTGCCTGTTTCCTTAATGGCATCCTCAGGACAAACCGCCATGCATCCACCACAACTGTGGCAGAGTTCAGGAAAGGATAAAACCTTATCCCCGATGACCACGATAGCCTTGAATTGACATATTTCGCCACACTTTCCACAAAGGTTACACTTTTTATCATCCACCACGGGAACAGGTGTGAAGACGGTTTCAGTTCTTTTGAATTTAGGGCGGACAAAAAGGTGAGCATTGGGTTCTTCAACGTCACAGTCGAGGAGTTGAACACCTTCACCAATCGACAAAGCCAAATTGGTGGCCACAGTGGTTTTCCCGGTTCCACCCTTACCGCTGGCGATACTTATAATCATAATATTTTACTCTATTAATCCCCATCTCGCCTCCAGATGACCAGTGGAGGTAATATGGTCCTAATTAATAGCATTCCAATCTATAGGGCCAAATCCAAAGTATCAAACAATAAACTGTTAGGGGAGTAGAAGGTTTTCTATTTTCAACTTCAATCTCTGTTCTAAAGCGTAGCTACAAATCATATTCATAACTCTCGTCGAGAGGCGGTTTTATATCTTTCATCATAACCGCTACATCCACAGGCATATTTCCCCTATCCTTGACCATGTTCGGAATCACTGCGGCGCGATTAAATCCAGCCTTGGTAAACGTATTAATTACAGAAGTGCTGGTATCTGGAATCTCCAATATGAGTTTTTCAATTCCAAGCCTGTATGCGATACGCGCGAGCTCATCAACCATAAGTTTCCCAAGACCAAGATTCCGGTAGTCCTTGTGAACAAAAATCCGCACGGTGCCCAGGTGCCATTTCCAGCCAGACCGACGACGATTGATCGTGGCATCGGCAATAATGACGTCATCTTTTATCGCCAAGATAGGTAGGGTTTTGCTGTAATCAAGATTTTTTGCCCATGATTCAATAAGGAGCCTGCTTTTAACATCATCACGCAGATACCGGGCCTCTTCTTCCGAAACCACTTTGAAAAACTCATACAAAGCATCCTGGTCTTCTTGCACCATTGGGCGCAGAAGAATTTTTGTCCCATCTTTGAGAATTGCTTCTTTCTGATACGTGTTAAGATCTATTTTCGGATAGATGGTTTCATCCAACATAAAGATCACCTCCTTTCATCCCTTTACGGTAATTGAATATACTTCTCTCCCCTAACGGAAACTTTTATCTTTTCGAATTTAGAGTTTGATTTAAGCTTGTTGATATGCAGCCTCCATTTCCCGGCGATCCGCCATATCCATCAGGACTCTCTCCCGAGCTTTATCGATGCCGAGTTCTTTGCGTTTTTTGTCAATATGAGCGATCATCTTTTGAGCGTGTTTGACCGGATCAGGTTCAAGATCCCACATACCGCCATAAATTTTTTCCAGATCCTTGCAGATATAGTCATGGAAGACCGGAGCGCCGGAGGTGGGCAGGGTAACGCCAAAGACCGTATACACACCCGATGAAACAAAATAATGGCCAATACTAATGGCTTTTTCACTCATCCATTCGGGTGCGCTGCCGGCTGCCGGCAGATCAGAGATGTCGTTTCCGAGTCCGCCGGCTTTGACAACCTCGGTTGCCGCCAGCAGAATCCGACTGTTGTCGACACAGGAACCCAGATGAAGTACCGGAGGAATACCCACGGTCTCACACACTTCGGCCAGACCCGGTCCACAGAAAACCTGTGCAGTTTCAGGTGTCAGCAACCCTTCCATGGCACATGCGATACCGTTACAGCCGGTGGTTAAGACAATGACATCATTTTTGATCAGCTCTTTGACAATTGTAATATGAGCCTCATTATGTTTTGTTCTTGCATTGTTGCACCCGACCACACCGGCAACACCCCGGATACGGCCGTTGATGATATTGTCATTCAAGGTAAAGTAAGATCCGCGAAAGGTTCCGCCCAGATGGTATTCGATGGATTCTACACCGAAACCGGCAATCTGAACGCCTTTGTGTTTCGGAATCATAACCTCTGCACTCCGGTTCTCATAGTTGTCAATGGCCATCTTCACGATCCGTTGGGCATCTTCCAGAGCATGATGCTCGTCGAACTCAATGTGAATGACATTGTCTTGCTCCATCTTGGCAATGGGGTGAGTGGTAATCAGTTTTGTGTGAAAGCATTTGGCCACATTGGCAAGATTCTGGAAGATACACTGGATATCAACCACCATGGCATCACAAGCACCGGTAATTATGGCAAGCTCCTGCTGCAAAAACGTTCCTACCGGGGGTACGCCATGGCGCTGCAATATTTCATTGGCCGTACAGCAGATACCTCCCAACTGAATCCCTTTGGCCCCTTTTGATTTGGCATAGTCGACCATTTCTCGGGACTGGGCAACAGCCACGATGACCTCGGACAGAACCGGCTCATGGCCGTGAACAATAATATTTACATGATCTTCTTTCATGACACCGAGATTGGCTTCAGACTGGACGGGATAGGGGGTTCCGAAAAGTACATCCTGGAGATCGGTGGCCAACATGGAGCCGCCCCAACCATCCGCTAGGGCTGCCCGGGTGCCCTGCTTTATTAAATTTCTGAAATCCTGATCAACGCCCATATGGGTTCGGTGCATGATTTCAACAATTTCCCTGTCGATATTTCTGGGAAGAACGCCGCTTTTCTTCCATTTCTCATAGAGGGCTTCAGGTGCCCGCTTCATGTAGAGAACTTCACCCACGGGTTTGCCCCACTCATTTAACGCCGTTTCAGCCACCTCGAGAGCGATCTCATCAAGGTCCCGATCGACCTTTTTGCCGTCAACTTCAACCATGGTTTCAACACCCAAGTGGGGAGCAATCTGTAAGAGCTTGTCAACATCTTTTATCTTGTAAGCATCAGTTTCTTTTCTGGCTGCAGACAAAAAAACTTCGGCCACACAACGCCCGTGATCTGAATGGGCTGCAGCACCACCCGCAATCATCCTGATAAAGTTACGTGCTGCAATAGTATTTGCCGTGGCACCACAAAGACCTTTTCTGGTATCTTCACCTTCAATACCCGACTTTGGAAGGGGGAGACGACAAGGACCCATGGAACAGTTTTTACAGCAAGTCCCCTGAGCACCAATGTTACAAGCTTTCATGGCTACAGCCCGGTCAAAAATCGTTTCAACACCAAGTTCCTGTGCATGCGCCAGCATTTCCTGGGTTGCCGCATCAATAGAAACCATTTTCGGATCAGCAAGTTTTTTCGGTTTGGCGACTTTAGCTTTTTTTTCTTCTGTCATCTCTTCCTCCTTTTGTTGGGCCTCTTTTCTTTCAGCACTTTTTGAAAACCTATGGCTTGTTGCTTTAACCAAAATGATCAATTTTTCCTTCCCGGCATGAAAAATCCTGAATTCAACAGAGTTCCTTTCAGATAAGCCTCCAAAATTCTTTCTGCCGGACCGGATATTCCCGATATGACCTTAATTTCGGACGCCGTTAGCATCCCCGACAATTGACGTGACACGGCTCCGCAGATCAGAACATTAATATTAAGCCCCTGGATAAAATGACATCGTCGAGGTATATCCTGTTCTAACAGAAAGGCTTCAAAACGAGAGACTTCCTTTTGAGTCTCGCTTTCAATGATCAACAATTTAGATGCCGTATCGAGTACAGGCGAAACTTTATCCTCCCAGATTGGCACTGCTATCCTCATAAAAAATTACCTTCCGCCCCTTCTGCCCAAGCGACGGCCCATTCCCATGCCGCGACCTGCTTCCATGCCGCCGCCAGTTCCCATTCCACGGCCTAAACCTTTACCAGTCAATCCGCTGTGTTCAGATACATTCGCTTTTCCGGCTAGTGCTATATTTCCACTTTTATACTTTTCCACTGCTTCTTTAATTGTACCGGTGATCCCCAGAAACACCTCTACGGTAGCTGCAGAAAGCGTTTTCACAGCATTGGGGCCACAATTTCCAGTAATAACGGCTTTGGCTCCTTTTGAGATGACAAACTGGGCAGATTGGATGCCGGCGCCGCCGCCTAGATCGGCACTTTCATTATTAAAAACCTCAAAACTCATATCGTCTGTTTCGACCATTAAAAAATATGCACATCTACCAAACCGGGGATCGATGGGCGAGTCTATATTCCGACCACTAGAACTAACAGCGACTTTCATGTTTGTTACCTTTCGTTTGATATGGTTTGTGTTTAGGGTGTGCCGGAGAAATTCCGGAAAGAACAATTACACCAATAGCTTGTAGAGCATCTTCCGTGCCACGTTGTGAAAAAAATGAGGAATTGTCTATAAGCTGCCGGATTAAGGAATGATTTTGTCAAGAGGGAAGACTTGTGAAAAATGTTTTATGGCTTTTAGTATTTCATTAATGCAATGGTAAGTGTTGCATATGTGCAAATGTGCAATGGTCCAACATCATTAATTTCTTGATCGACCGTCCTGTTTTGGAATTATAAGATTTAAGCGCTTTATTTTACGCCAAAGGGTACTTGGATGAATACCCATTTGCGCTGCAGTTGCTTTTCGGTTCCAGTTATTTTTCCTTAATGTTTCTAAAATAATATCTTTTTCCATGGTTTCTATCGAAAAGACTTTTTCGCTGGCTTCCTTGGTTACGGTGTTATTCTTGCTATCCGGAGCCCGAAGAAGATTCTCAGGAAGGTTTTTGATTCTGATCAGGCTATTTTGGCATACCACTGTGGCATACTCGATGATATTTTCCAATTCGCGAATATTACCTGGAAAGTTGTAGGCCATCAGAGTGCTCATGGCTTCAGGAGATAGGCCATGGATTTCTTTTCCACTCAGTTTGCTATATTTATTGACAAATTTTTCTATTAGGAGGGGGATGTCTTCTTTGCGATTTCTTAACGGGGGCAGAACAAGTTTAACAACATTGATCCGGTAATACAAATCATCTCGGAACAAACCTTTTTTAACCATACGCTCCAGATTTTTATTGGTGGCCGATACAATGCGAACGTTGGCTTTTTCGGATGTTATGGCACCAAGCGGTTCATAGACTTTGTCTTGGAGCACGCGCAGAAGCCGAACTTGAAGCAATTGAGATATGTCTCCGATTTCGTCTAAAAAGAGGGTCCCGTTTTCGGCCAAGGCCAATCGTCCGGGTTTATCCTTTTTCGCATCTGTAAAGGCGCCCGCCTTATATCCGAAGAGCTCGGACTCGAGAAGCGTGTCGGGCAAAGCACCACAGTTAACGGTGATCATCGGCCCTTTTTTTCTATGGCTGAGGGAGTGGATGGCCTTGGCAAAGAGTTCCTTGCCAGTACCGCTTTCCCCTTCAAGAAGGATCGTGGTATCACTTTCAGATATTATCTCCAGCATTTCAAACAGCCGCCGCATCTCCTGGTTTTTACTGATGATGTCCAGAAAAGAATGCTGGTTGGTCAGTTCCTTGCGCAATTCTTCTATTACACTTAAATCACGAAAGGTTTCTACCCCTCCGATCACCTTTCCTTTGTTATCTTTCAAAATAGCCGTAGAAATGCTGACGGGAATCCGTACTCCTTTCGAATTAACAATAAAAATGGGTTGATTTACTATAGATTGGCCCGATTCGATAGTCTGACGCAAAGAGCATCGTTGTTCACATATACTCGCCTTGAATACCTCCCAGCAATATCGGCCGATTGCTTCCTCTTTTTTGATACCTGTGATCTTTTCAGCGGCCCGGTTAAAGGAGGTAATCTTCCAATCAGAATCGACGGTAAAAACACCATCGGCAATACTGTCTAAAATGATTTTTGTCTGGTTTTCCAAAGGTGGTTTCATAACGGAAACGTTGAATAAGGCAAAAAGTGTTTCAACTCCAATAGTTAATATATTAGGAGGAATACGGCTGGATTTATCAATAAAATACCAATTTAGAAAAGACTACATATAATTAATTGAAAAATAATAGAAAATCAAGGTTGGATTTGTTTATTGAAAATTTTTGGGTTAATTATCATCTTTCGGAATATTTCAAAATTTGATAATACCCTGATGGATCGTAAACAAAGTCGTTTCAATTTAAAGATGACAACTTTTCAGAATAAACGATATCTAACTGGTGGAAATGATGGGCGATAATTACGCTAAAATTGTTCAGGATAATCTTAAAAAACTATTCGAAAATCTCCCAGAAGATTTGGCCCGGGCGTTACCCGCACAGCAGAATGGCGATGCTTTTTTATTTGAAGCCTTTGGAGAAACATGTGAGATTCGATCCGATGGCATCTTTTTAGGCAAAGTACAGCAGACCGGCGTGATCGGGATTCTGATTTCTCTTTATGCGCTGAATACCAAACTCGAAACATGTTTGATAGAACCGCTGAAAGCCTTTAAAGATTTTCCCAACAGCATGCCGTATGCCGGTGCTTTTGTCACCCATACCCAGCAGATCCTGGTCCCCTATGTTGATAACATCGAAAGATCGAGCAACCGGATCATTGAAACCCTGAATGGCTGCGAAGCCCCTGCCGGTATCGGCGGAGATTTTTCATTTATGGTTTACCCGCTTCCGAAAATTGCCCTTTGTTATATTTTCTATGAGGCTGATGAGGATTTTCCGGCTTCTGTTACCTGTCTTTATTCAAACAACACCTTTTCATTTTTACCCATAGACGCCCTGGCGGACGTGGGGGAATATACCTCAAAAAAGATCCTCGACATTATCGACTGATTATAAATTATCCATTTCAGGTTCGCGGGGTATGCTCCCCCGCTTCACTCCGGTGTCTACGTGCCTGGTCATTTCAATAACTTAGCAGCGGGGGCATTCCTGCCCCCTCCGTGTTCTCCCGCGAAAAGCATGCGGGAGCCGCGGTCTCCCCCACTGCTAAGTCATTGAAATGACGAAGCCACTCCGCCAATATCGTTACTCGGGGACGCAAACCCCGTGAACACGTAAGAATGGGGTTGGACTATGATGGTCTCATGGTGAGAGTGCCAATGTGTCTTCGGGAAGAGAGGAATCCGGGACAATTTTGAGAGATTGGAGTCGAAATCTTCTTTTCAATGTCTCCACATTACTGTTTTTCATGCCCCTCATTTTTGAAATGCTTTTGGGATGAACCTTTAGGGTAGCCGTATCCCGGGAAACCGATTTGTGTCCCATGATTTCTGTGGCCATATCCAAAAAGATTTCGGAGTGGACCAGGTGACCGAATGCCGGATGATACGGCCCGGCCAAAACAGCGGCGCCGCTGTCAAGATCTTCAGAAGCCTGAAGTCCCATACGGATTACCGGAATATTCTTTTTTTTGAAAAACAGGTAAAGTGTTTTGACATGAGCAATGGATCGTTCAAGAGACCAGGGACGATACGTTCCATTTTCATACCACCTGGCAAGCAAACTGTTTTTAAGGACAATCGTTGGATATATCCTGACAAAATCAGGTTCAAGTTCGCCAATTCGGTATGCAGTGGATAGAGAACCGGCCTCATCTTCTTCCGGCAATCCCACCATCATTTGCAGGCCGATTTGATAGTGCCGATCTTTTAAAAGCGCCACCGCCTTTTGTGTGTCATAAGCAGAATGCCCTCGCTTGACCATTGCCAGCACCCCGTCATCCATGGATTGCACGCCGATTTCAACGGCTGTAATCGGATAATTCTTTATAATTTCAATCCGATCATGGTCAATGGTATCCGGTCGCGTGGAGAATCGAATGGCATCAATTTCTTTGTTCTTTACGAATTTTGCGGAGACATCCAAAAGGCGCTTGATATATTCTTTTTCAAGGCCCAAAAAATTTCCGCCGTAAAATGCCGCCTGAACCGGCCGACGATCATTTCCTTTGTATTTGAGAAATTCATGGATCTGCCGTTCCACTTTTTCGGGAGAAACACTGTCACGCTGAGCGCCGGTAATGGATGTCTGATTGCAGAAGACGCATTGGTGCGGGCACCCGGCATGGGGTAAGAAAATAGGAATGATGAAAGGACGGCGGGTGGATATGGGGTTAACCATCGGATTTCAAAAGTTGAAGACCTTTTCTGGCCGCATCCTGTTCGGCAGCCTTCTTGCTTTTTCCTTCACCGTTCGCTTGAGTTTTTCCGACTATCAGCCTCACACGAAAGGTTTTGTTATGATCCGGGCCGCTTTCATGAATAACGGTGTAAACCGGCATTTCCTGGTGTTTCATCTGGACAAGCTCTTGGACCTGGCTTTTGTAGTCATGATTCGCCGTCGACATGACAACGGAGTCGAGTAAAAAAGAGAAATGGCTGTCAATAATTTTAAATGCCGCATCAAAACCGCCGTCCAGATAAACGGCCGCAATAACCGCTTCAAATGTGTCTGCCAGGATCGATTTTTTTTCCCATCCTTTTGTCTGGATCTCACCTTTGCCGAGCTGCAAATACGAGCCCAGGTCCATTTCTTGTGCGATGGAAGCCAGTTGAGATTCATTAACCAAATTGGCTCGCATCTTGGACAGATCGCCTTCCTTTAACTCTGGATTACGCTGCATGAGGATGTGCCCGACAACAAGATTGAGAACCGCATCCCCTAAAAATTCAAGCCGCTCATTATCCTGAATATCCAGTTCGAGGGTCTCGTTTACAAAAGAACTGTGTCTGAGGGATTCAACAAGAAAATCGATATTTTTAAATTCATAACAAAGTTTTTGCTGTAATTTAGAAAGATCTGTTGATGTCATGGTGATTCCTGTTTATAAGCTCGAAATTAGTTTTTCGTACAATTCATAAGGGACAAAGAAATCTCCTTTGCCGACCCCCATTTTTATTTCGGGTGTTATATCCCCGTGAAAATCCGTACCACCGGTGATCAATAGATTATAGTGACTTGCGAGCCGGGAGTAATATGCAATAAGATCCTTCGTGTGTTCCGGATAATAGACCTCAATCCCTTTCAAACCCATTTCTGCCAACACGGCAATCAGATCTTCGAGAATGTCGTTTTCTTTAATGTCCAAAAGAAGTGGGTGAGCCAGAACAGGAATTCCTCCTGCGTTCAATATGGCTTTTAGGGTTTTTTCACATTCAAAACGGAACCTGTCAACATAGGCTGGTTTGCCGTTTCCCAGATATTCGTCAAATGCCGCATTAATTGACGGAGCATAGCCTTTTTCAACCATAAGTTGAGCAATATGAGGTCTTCCCAGCTGACTGTCTCCAGCCAAATTCCGGACCTCGTCTAATGAAAGTTCAATCCCCAAGCGAGAAAGCAGTTTAAGAATTTGGGGGTTTCGATTCTTTCTTGAGTCTCTCAACATTGAAAGTGTATGATTTAACTCAGAATTGTCGATTTCGACGGCATAGCCTAAAATATGGAAACTTCCAGCGCAGGAAAAAGGCGGCGGCGGTTCGGCACTGATTTCAACACCGGTTAAAAATTTGACTGAAGGGGGAATTCCAAATGAAAGGGCGTCTTTTGAACCGTCCAGCGTATCGTGGTCTGTTATTGCTATTGCTCCGAGATGAAGGTCTTGAGCCAGGGTAAGTATTTCTAACGGCGAAAGCGTCCCGTCTGATGCGGTTGAGTGGATATGAAGATCGATTCTCACATGCTTATTTATAATCCAAGGGCTTTTTCGAAAGCCTCTTCCTTGGTTTTGCAATCGATGCAATGCGCCGTAACCGGTCTGGCTTTAAGCCGTTTAACAGTAATGTCTTCACCGCACTTTTCACAAATTCCGAAAGTATCATTGTCAATACGAGCTAACGCTTTCTTAATCTTTTTGATAAGTTTGTTTTCTCTATCCCTGATACGAAGCATGAAATTACGGTCTGACTCAAGGGAAGCACGGTCGGCCGGATCCGGAAAATTTTCCTTGGGTGATGTCATGCCTGACACCGTGTCGTCTGCGTGGCTTAACAGCTCTTGGAGTCGGTTGTTTAAAAATTCTTTAAAATATTCAATATCTTTCTTTTTCATAATGTAATCCTTGGACGAAAAGACGACTTGTTTTTTTGTAAATCGGCAGAATACATTATGAAAAATATTATGTAAAGCATAAATTTGTTTTTTTCACTATTTTTTAAAGATAATGATATTATCCTGTTAAAATTACGATGTTTCTTTCAATAATCGCTCCAGCTCCTTCATGCTGTTGACATTAAATATCTGACATGGATAATCCTTGGGCAGAATTTTTTTCAAGAGTCCGGTAAGGACTTTCCCGGGTCCTACTTCTACAAAGATTTCAATGTTTTCAGCCATGAGCTTGCGCATGGAATCGTACCACTTAACCGGGCTACAAAGCTGACGGGCCATAATCGATTTAATTTCATCGGGTTTTTTTTCAAAATCGGCGGTGACATTGAATATCGTGGGCCTTTGGGGCGTGTTGAAAGGTATTGACTCGATAAAGTCTTTGAATTCATCTTGGGCGCCTTTTATCAACTCGCTGTGCCACGCACCGCTTACTTTAAGCGGTATGGCTCTTGCGCCATGGGACGATGCGATGGATGAGGCCTTTTTAACAGGATCAGGGGAACCGGTGATGACAATCTGCTTTTCAGCATTATGATTTGCAACAGCCACAACACCTTCTATCTTTGCCTCTGAAACGATTTCTTCGACAACATCTATGGAAAGTCCGATAATTGCATGCATGGCGCCTTTATTTTTGACGGCCTCCCGGTGCATGAGTTCACCTCGTTTAAAAACCATTCTGAAGGTGTCTTCCCGGGAGACAATATCTGATGCACGTATGGCGCTGTATTCACCGAGGCTGTGACCCGAACAGATATCCGGTGTGACGCCTTCTTTTTCGATTGCAGTGAGGCATGCCAGATTCACCGTTGTGACTGCCGGCTGGAGATTGACGGTTTGGGTAAGATATTCCATGGGACCCTTAAAGCAGAGTTTTGATATATTTATTTTGGAAATCTCCTCCGCCATATCAAAAATTTCTCTCACAACATCATATTCCTGATAAAAATCAAGCCCCATACCAACGGCCTGTGAACCTTGACCAGGGAAAAGAAATGCTGTTTTTTTCAAAGCGCCCTCCTTTCATTCATATTAATGGTTCTTCTCCCGATTATTTGGGAGAAGGGGTTCCAGGATTCAGGGATCCAAAGGTTCGAGTGTTTTCTTTCTAAAGATCCCATCCATATGATTTTACCTTAATAAAAATTTCTCGGCCAGTTGCTCTGTATTGGCGTTGCTGAAAATTTATGGTGTGAAACTTGAGTTCTTGTAACACGTTAGCCTTTTGAAAACATTGCCGCTTCAGGTATAATTAAAATTTTGCTGAAAGAACTCGTGAATAAGGGTTCATAATGAAAGAACCTGCCCGGGCTATTAATAAAGATCTCTGCTTTAACAAGGGGGTCACCCAAAAAGTTAAATCGCCTATGGTTCTTTCAAAACGATCCCTAATCCACTCAGACAGCTTCCAGCCAAAAATTTAATCATACCTGAAGCTCCTTTGAAATCGATCT
>Ga0316193_10002228_pt1 | contig 13527 bp, 9 predicted proteins | sample MerIslsedime2_MG_FD_207735 | JGI IMG/M metagenome (GOLD analysis project Ga0316193, IMG submission 207735) | Coastal sediment microbial communities from Maine, United States - Merrow Island sediment 2 | ecosystem: Environmental > Aquatic > Marine > Coastal > Sediment | place: USA: Maine...
GATGGGGCATGGACATCGAGAGTGTCGTGCGCCGCTTCGAATCAGAACGTCAATCGCTGGCGTTGATGGAGCACCCCACCATCGCCAAGGTCTACGACGCCGGATCGACAGATCAGGGCCGACCCTATTTCGCGATGGAACTGGTCGAGGGCATTCCGCTCACCGACTACTGCGACAAACACCAGCTGAGTGTGAATGGCCGCCTGGAACTTTTCGCCGACGTCTGCCGGGGGGTCCAGCACGCCCACCAGAAGGGGATCATTCACCGGGACCTCAAACCGGCCAACATCCTGGTGGTCGAGAGTGAAGGCCGCCCGCTTCCGAAAATCATCGACTTCGGTATCGCCAAGGCTACGGAACAAAGGCTCACCGAGGAATCATTCTTCACCGAACTCGGCCAGTGGGTCGGGACACCGGAGTACATGAGCCCCGAACAGGCCGCGATTTCGAACGGGGACATCGATACCCGCACCGACGTGTATTCGCTTGGCGTCATTCTGTACGAACTGCTGGTCGGCGCCCAGCCGCTTGGTGGAGGTGATCTCCGATCTGCAGGTTTCGACGAAATGCGGCGCAAAATTCGCGAGGAGGAACCGCTTCGCCCAAGCACTCGAGCTCGGTCCAGCGATCCGACGGAGACTACGATTGCCAGCGATCGACGGACGTCTTCGATTGGTCTGGCGCGGGCGCTCGAAGGCGATCTCGACTGGATCACCATGAGGGCCCTCGAAAAGGACCGTGACCGCCGCTATAGCTCCCCACTGGATTTGCTGGCCGACATCGATCGCCACCTCCGAGATGAGCCGGTCATGGCCGGCCCTCCGAGCGGACTCTATCGCGTGCGTAAGTTTGTCCGCAGGCACCGCGTCGGCGTCCTCGCGGCGAGCTTCTGTGTCATCGCACTGGTCGTGGGTCTGGGTCTGGCGACGGTCGGGTTCCTGCGCGCGAAGAGCTCCGAACGAGAGGCCATCGCGCAGGCCGAGTCGGCGCGAAGGGTGTCGGGTGTGCTCGAAGAAATCTTCAACGTGATGAATCCTGGTTCCCAGGCCGGCCAGGTCGTGGCGGCACGAGATGTGCTGCAACACGGCGCCGACAGGATCGCCCACTCCCTCCACGACCAGCCGGTGGTCCGGGCACGCCTCATGGCGACAATCGGCAGGGTCGGCATCAACCTCGGCTATTTCGAGATGTCCGATCCACTCCTGACAAACGCGCTCACCGTTCAGCGAGAATACCTGGGAAGCGATCACCCGGAGGTCGGCGACACTCTGTTCACAATCGGCTGGTCGGCCTTTTGGCAGGGGGACCTCGACCGGTCCCTCGGCTCTTTCGAGGAGGCCGCGAGGATCCTCGAAAAGACGGCGAACCCGACAGATCAGCTCCCACTGACGGCCCGCACCGCAGCGGGCTTCCTCAAGGGCGTGGTTGGAGACATCGAAGGGTCGAGAGAGGCGCTCGACAGCGCGCTCGAAGCCGGTGAAACGGCCTTCGGCCCCGATTCCGCGCCGGTCTCGGACGTCCTTCTGTTTTCCGGAAACCTGCACTTCGATTCCGGTCAGTTCGAGGAAGCCGGCCGCGAGTGGGAACGGGCGGTTTCGATTCGGCGGGCTGTCTATGGAGCCGAACACCAGCAATACGCCTTTGCCATCTCCAATCTCGCCCGTTACTACCGAGTTACGGGGCAATTGGATGAGTCCAGGCGCCTGCTGGATTCCGCGATTGAGATCTTCGAGAGGACCTATGGGCCCGATCACCCAGCGTTGGCACACACCCTGGGATCTCAGGGAACGACGCTGAGATCCCTGGAGGACTATGAGGGAGCCATCCGGGTCTACGAGCGAGCGGCGTCAATCTTGAAGAAACTCTTCGGGCCGGACCACGCCAATCTGTCGTGGATCACGCGCGGTTTAGCAGGCGTTTATCTGCGAATGGGGGACCTCACCGAGGCTGAAGCGATCGCCCGGGAATCTCTTCGGATCTCCGAAGCGGCGTACGGGACGGGGCACCTGGAATGCGCTCGAAGCCATTTTTTGATCGGGTATGTGGAGTACGCGCTCAAGCGATACGCCGAATCACTCCAATCGTACGAAACCAGCCTGGCGATTCGTCAAAATGTCCTCCCGGAGAACCACCCGGGTCTTGCCTCGACCTTCTACAACCTCGCGTGCATCTTGGCCCTCGACGGCCACACGGATCGCGCCCTCGAGAGGCTGCAATTGTCCCTCGATGCGGGCTTCAAGAATCCCCTGATCTTCGACGACCCCGACCTGGATATCCTGCGCGGCAATCCCGAGTTCGAGGAGATGATTCGAGAAGTCGAGCGCCGCATTCAGTTGGCGCAGGCCAGCTGACCAACGGCGAAGACTCTACCAACAAGACCTGTCGATTCGCGCCAAAACCTGCGCGGTTATTTCTGACCTGAGAGGTGCACATGCAGGCGTCTGGCCTGGTAGGTCAAATGACTGCTGGAACATAACTGGCTGAATTACGTATGTCTTAGTAACTGTCGATGAGACCGGACCGGGGGGGGGCACCATCGGAACGGTGCCAGATGGGATGGGTAGGCCGGTGAGGCGACCTCGAGTCGAGAGCCGCAGCGCAGATACGCTGTTCGCTCCTTCGTCGAGGCCACGAAAGAGCGAGATCACCGGCACCCGGCCTTTTATCCTCGGCGACTGTATCGCCCAACCACGTCAGAACAAGATCCTGATCAGGAATTGGGTCAAGCGACTCGAACCCAGGTGCATGGATCTGCTCGTGTTCTTTGCCCGCCACCCCCTCGAGGTCCACTCGAGGGAACGACTCATCGATGAGGTGTGGCAGGTGAACGCGGTTGCGACCACCACGCTGACCCACGCCATCGCCGAGATCCGTCAGGTTCTCGGTGACGACGCCCGCAGACCTCGATACATCGAAACCATTCACCGGCGGGGATATCGTCTCATGCTCAAACCGGAGAAAATCCAGGACGAGGATCTGATCACCATGGGTGACCTCACCCGCAATCTGAACGATCGCGGCGAACATGACGTGCTGGCGTTCGATAGGCGCCGGGTTTCCGCTATCCATGAGGTTCGCGGGACGCGGAAAGGGCAGCGCTTCGGCGTCGTGACCAACCCCCGGCATGAGACACCGCAGAAGATCGACCCCGGTTCCCAGCCTACCGAGCTCGTCTTCCGCATCTCGATCAAGCTCCCGCAGTGGTTCCGATCGATGCTGCGAAGAGGGGACAGCTGAATCGAGTTCGCCAGCCATCCAGCAAACAACTACAGTCTCGCAAGGGTTTTTCCGCGGATATGTGTGAGAGGCGAGAGGTCCAGTCGCAACGGCGGTTGGGCCGACTCGAATTTTCCCGCGGAGGTTGCTCATGCATCGATTCGTTTCTTCTCTGGTCTGCTTCACCCTGTTGGCCGCGGCACAGCCCGCGCTCGCCATCACGCCGAGCGACGATCTCCTGATCGCGGGCGCAGCCCGTACTCGACTCTGGGTCGACGATCTCTACATCAGCAATCCCGGTGACAACACGGTGACGGTGAACGTCATGTGGCTCGTTCGAAATCAGGCCAACCCCGCCCCCGACACCCGAACCTTCAACATCGATCCCAAAGCGACCCTGATCCTCGCGGATGTGATTCTCGAGACCTTCGGCATGAATCGGGGGAACGGCGCGTTCAGGATCACATCCGAAGGCGGAGAGGTCATCGCAAACCTCATCGCGGTTGCGGTGATCGAAGATGAGAACGGATCCCGAACCCTCGGTTCGGGATTCGAGGGCATCCCGGCATCAGCTGCAACCTCCGCCGGCCAGACGACCACCCTGATGGGAATCGTCGCCACCACCCGTTTCCGCACCAACCTCTTTGCCACCGCGGGCGCGAACGGCGTCACCATGGAGCTCGATCTCCTGGATCCCTGGGGCCCGGTCATCGACACCGCCACCGTGACACTGGAGCCTTACGAGCCGTGGCTGTCCGAGGTCACCAACCTGTGGGACATCAACGATCTGCTCAACGCCACAGCGGCGGTGCGGGTGACATCGGGTTCGGTGGTGATTCTGGGCTCGAAGATCGACAACCACCAGATGAGTCAGGATCCGACAACCCTCGAGTCGTCATTCGGCGTCGGCACCGGTTCTCTCGAAGGCACCTACCAATTCGCCCTCTACGACAGCCTGGCATTCGCGTCGGGCGGAAACCTGGTCATCGAGGACGGCGCCGTCACCGCCATCAACGGGACCTATGTCAATTTCGACAAGGAAGATGGCCAGGGGGAGCCCGAATGCCCGTTGATCTTCCAGTGGGGCTTCAATCTGACCCCTGCCGCGGTGGAGTCCTTTGCCGATGGCGTCGAGTTCACCGACACCTATCCCGATGGAGGTGAGATCATGTGGACTGTGACGTTCACGAACGATGGCAACTTGGGCTTTTCTGGTGCGTTGGACGCAGTCGGCGCGAGTTTCAGTGGTGTCGACAGTGGCTGCAACGGATCCCACCCGGCCCTTCTCTTCGAAGGCGGCAAGGACCAGTAGCGAATGGACGTCAGGATGAAACCAACGCCTTCATTCGAGGACCGGCCACGGAGCATTCCCCTAACGGCCGCCGCATGCGTCTTCGTCATCCTCCTGGCATACCTTTTCTCCTGCGTCCCCGGGTTGGAGGGGGCAAACCCAAGAAGACCGGCGTCGAGACAGGTCCCGTTCCAGCTCCCGATCTCGACCGCCGAGGAACAGGGGATGGATGCGGCCCTGCTTTCTGCGGCCTACGATCGGGCTGCCAGCATTCCACGAATCTATAGCATGTTGGTCGTGCGAAATGGACGTCTTGTGGCGGAGGAGTACTTTGATGCGCCGACCCGAACGACACCAATGCCGGTCGCTTCCGTCGGCAAAAGCATCCTCGGCGCTCTGGTCGGCATCGCTCTCGACGAGGGGTACCTGGCGAGCCTCGACCAGAGAATGATCGATTTCTTTCCGGAGTACGATCGCCCCGGACTCGACCGCCGGAAGCGAGACATAACGATCCGCCACCTCGTGCAGATGAGGGCCGGTTACCCATACGACAGCACGACGGAGTTCTTCAATCTCATCAGCGCCAGCCGCGACTGGTTCCACCTGATCATCGTCGACTGGCCCCTCGAAAGGTCTCCCGGAACAGGCTGGGAGTACTCGAATGCAGGTGCGCACCTGTTGTCGGGAATCCTCACGCGAGCGGCCGGGATGTCTCTTCTCGATCTGGCCAACCAGCACCTATTCGGACCGATGAACCAACCCATCCAGTACTGGCCTCGAGATCCGCAAGGCTACTGTACCGGACCCGGCGATGTGAACCTCTCGCCTCTGCAGCTGGCCCTCTTTGGGCAAATGATTCTCGAATACGGTTTCTGGCGGGGCATGCGGATCCTCGATCCGGAGTGGGTCGCCGAGTCACTCGATGACTACTCTGCGACCTCATGGGATGACTACGGGCCAAATCGGAACATCCGATATGGAAACTTATGGTGGTACGCAGAGGTCGATGGCCACGAAGTGCACTTCGCCTGGGGACATGGCGGTCAATTCATTACCGTCGTCCCCACCCTCGACCTGGTCGTGGTGACCACCGCCGACAACTTCCTCGGAGATTTCACCAACAACTCCTGGAACACGGAGGGTGCGATCTTTCGGATGATCGCGAGGGATGTGTTGCCGGCCGCGTACTGAAGGGGTAGGAATTGCGGTTTCCGGGACCCATTATGAAGAGTGGCGTAGCGACGGGAGTCGATGCTTTGAGAAGAACAATTCTCATGACAGCGGTCGCGTGTGTGGTGGCTGTCGGCAGCTGCGGGCCGGCCGAGCTTGGGCGGGGCGCTTCATCGTCTCCACCCGTCCGGACGGGGTCGGGCTGCTCGGCCCTTTCCCTGACAGCCGATGGGAGCTTGATTTTCGGTGCGAATCTCGACTATCGACTCCACACGAGGGGACAGCTCTTTACCAACAGGCGAGGTATGCGCAAGACCGGGATGATCGCCAGCACGACCGGTGTCTATGCCGAGTGGGTTTCAACCTATGCGAGCCTCACGTTCAACTTTGTCGGTTATCACTACCCCTGGGGAGGGATGAACGAGAAAGGTCTGGTCATGAGCACCATGGCCTTTCCGCAGACCAATTATCCTCCGCCCGACCACCGGCCGGTGGTCGATTCGGGTTTCTGGATGCAGTACATCCTCGACACCTGCGCCACCGTAGACGAAGTCATTGCATCGAACGCGATGGTCCGCAATATCACCGTTGATCACTACTTAGTCGCCGATCGCAGCGGCGCCTCCGCGGTCATCGAGTACCTCGATGGTGAGCTTGTCGTTCACACCGGCGAAGATCTCGAGGTGAGCGTGTTGGCCAATTGGTATTATGACGACTCGCTGCGCCTGTGGCGCACCTATCGTCGCTTCGGTGACTATTCCTGGATGGACGGTTCGCTCCAACGATTCTGCATCGCGGCCGATCGGGTATCGGGCTTCAACGCGACGACCGTCGAGGACGGGATAGCGTATGCGTTCGACACCCTCGAAGCCATCGCCGGGGAGCGTTTCACCGAGCATGCTTCACAGTGGAGCATCGTCTTTGACACACGTGCTCTTCGGGTTTACTTCAAGACCCTCGCGAACCCGAACCTCAGATACGTCGATCTGGAGGAGTTCTTCCCATGGTGCGAACAACCGGTTCGGATGCTCGAGATTCAGGCGCCCCTCGCCGGGAACGTGGCCTCCTGGTTCTCCGATTATTCGCATTCCGAGGCTCGCGATCATTACCACTGGTTCGTCGACGCCTATGAAACTGGTCTCACGCCCGCTTGGGCGGACCAGGTGCTCCATCATTTCGAGGGATTTACCTGCGAACCACCGCAACGGCTGCGGCGCACAACCGGCCGCCGTTCTCCACTGAATGGAGGGCAGTAAAAACCACCGTCCTGCGGATCCACTACAGCGAATCATATCCTCAGAACCCATATTGATCGGAGGACCGAAGACGGAGCCAATGCCATGAAAACGACCTTCAACGGCGCTGGGTTCTTGCTTTTGATCGTCGTCTGCGTTTTCGTCGCGCAGAATGCCGATTTCAATTCACACGAAAACGTACGACATCAGAGAACTGATACCGAGCGCCCCAACGACTGGTTCGGGAAACAGCGCGCCTACCCCAACGGCTTTATCCCGATGGACCGCGTCACCAACGCCATCAACGCCGCACGCGAGATGCGGCGCGCTGAGCTCGCAAAATCCGACGGCCCGGCCCAGCCACGCTGGACTCAGGTCGGACCGACCAATGTCCCCGGCCGGGTGCTCGCGGTGGACGTCCACCCGTCCGACCCGGACACGATCTATGTCGGATCGGCGATGGGCGGCGTCCACAAATCGACCGATCGCGGCCGCTCCTGGACACCGATCTTCGATGATGTCGGGATCCTCCCGATCGGGGCGATCGAGATCGACCCAACCGACCCCCAGACCATTTATGTCGGGACGGGCGAGGCGGGCCCACTCCACTATTTCCTGCTTGGTAACGGGGTCTACAAATCGACCGACGGCGGCGCGACCTGGAAACACGTGGGTCTTGCGGACAGCGGCACCGTCGGCCGCATCGTCGTCGATCCACAGGACCCCGACCGCGTCTTCGTCGCGGCCGCCGGTCGCCTCATGAAAGGCCCGGACGATTCGCGCGGTCTCTATCGCTCAGAGGATGGCGGAGCGAGCTGGGAGAGGGTGCTCTTTATCAACACGGACACCGGCATCGCCGATCTCGCCTTTCACAGCGATTCGGGGGTGATGCTGGCCGGCGCCTGGGAGTATCGATGGGGAAACGACAGCGGTATCTGGCGGAGCGAAGACCGGGGCGAGACATGGACCAGGATCTCCGGCACCGGTGGGCTTCCGGCGCGTTCAACTCAGCATCGCAAGATTACCGTGACGATGGGTGCGACCCACACGACGGCATACGCTGCCTACTGCGGTCGGAACCTTTTCGGCACGGGAAGGTTCGAAGGTCTCTGGCGGAGCGACGATCTCGGGCTGACATGGAGGCAGGTGGATAACGGCCGGCTCGAACAGGCCTATTCCCACTCTCACTGGCCGTACTCCTCCGGAAGCTACTTCGGCGGGGCACAGGTCTCGCCGTCCAACCCGGAGGTCGTGTTCGTCCAGGGCGTAAGCCTGTGGCGCAGCACGAACGGCGGCGCGACGTGGCTCGATATCTACGGAGCCGTCGGCATGAACACCGGTTTGCCCCACATCGACCACCACGATCTGCATTTCCTCGATACCGACGACAACGTCTTCTACCTCGGCTGCGATGGCGGCGTCTGGTACACCGACGATCAGGGGGACTCCTGGGAGGCCCTCGACGATCTTGCCAACACCCAGTTCTACCGGATCGAGATCGACTATCTGAACCCGTGGCGAATCTATGGGGGCTCGCAGGACAACGGCACCATCGTCTCGCCGACCGGCTCTCTGGACGACTGGCACATGATCCAGAACGGCGACGGCGGGCCAGCACTCGTCGACTACACCAATTCAGACATCGTCTACGTGACCTGGTTCGGCTTCCCGATCTACAAGAGCACCAACGGTGGCGCCAGCTTCCGCGAGGTCATGGATGGCGTCGACAGGTCGGATGAAACAAACCTCGAAGTCGTACCCCTCGAAATGGACGCCCACGATCCGAGGGTGCTCTACTACGGCACCAACCGCGTCTACCGAACGGTCAACGGGGCCGAACACTGGCAGCCGATCAGCCCCACTCTCACCCAGGGCTGGTCATGTCTGACTGCGATCGGCCTCTCGTCGAGCGACAGCCAGGTCGTCTACGCGGGGGGGGCCTCCGGCGAGCTCTGGGTCACCACCGACGGTGGCGGACACTGGGAGTGGCTCGACGCCTCACTTCCCAATCGCTGGGTGACGCGGATCGCTGTCGACCCGGACGACGCCGCCGTCGCCTATGTGACGCTGTCGGGTTACGAGATGACCGCGTTCACGACACCTCATGTCTATCGAACCTCGGACTTCGGCGACACCTGGACCGACATCAGCTCCAACCTCCCGGATGCACCGGTCAACGACGTCATCATCGATCCGATCCGCACGGAGACTCTGTACGTGGGAACCGATGTCGGTGTGTTCCGGACCAACGACCTCGGTGAACACTGGACGAGCTTCGGCAGCGGGATGCCGATCAACGTCGTCACCGATCTCGACTATCACCCACCAACCAGGATGCTGGTGGCCGGGACCTACGGGCGCTCCATATTCAAGACCACGACTGAACCCCAAACCCGACGCGCTCCGCGACGCGTGAGGGCTGGAGGCTCGTAGAATTTGAGAGTAGCTGTGGCCCGTCGACGTCATACATCGCTTATCGCACTCATCCTCAGCCTGGGGTTGATGACCGCGGGATGCGGAGAACATGCCGAACGCTCGGCCGACGTGGTTCCCGTGCCCGAGGCCATGCCCGACCAACCGAACGAGGCCCACCGGTACTTCATGCAGCAACGTTTGCCGTCGGGCCACGATCGATACCCCCTCGATCACCTTCGCCTCGTCGAGGCAGATCTCGATGTTCGAGAGGCCCCGATCGAGAAATCCCAGGCAATCTCGGGCGGAGGGGTAAAACGCCTCGCGAGCTGGGTCGCCTTGGGACCGGGAAACACCGGCGGGCGGACCCGTGCCCTGGTTGTCGATCCCACAAACCCGGACGTGATGTTGGCGGGTGGTGTTGGTGGAGGCGTCTGGCGGACCGCTGACGGTGGCGCGAGCTGGGTGTCCGTAACCGACTTGCTCCCGAACCAGTCGATTTCGACCATCGCGATGGCTCCCTCCGATCCGAATGTTGTCTACGCCGGCACCGGCGAGGGTTTTCTGTACGAAATCATGATCCGTGGCCTGGGGATCTATCGCTCGTTCGATCGCGGCCTCACCTGGGAGCATCTGAGGAGCACCATCGAGGGCGTCCCAGAGGGGGCGTTCGAGTGGGTCAACGACATTGTTGTCAGCCCGACCGATCCACATCGCGTCTATGCGGCGACCCGTACCGGGGTGTGGCGGAGCGAAGATGCCGGAGACACCTGGTCGGTCGTGCTCGCGAACCCTCGCTATCAACATTCGGAGCACGAGAGTCGCGGATGTAAGATCGGCGCAACCGAGCTCGCGATCCGCAGAGATTCAGCGCCCGACGTCATTTTTGCGTCGTTCGGGAGCTGGGACCGGGGCGGCCTCTATCGATCGGCCGACGCCGGTGAGACATGGGGAGAGGTCACCCCGACGGTGTCACGACAGGGGCGGATGTCGATCGCCATCTCCCCTTCCGACAACGATGTCATCTACGTTTCCATGGCGCAGAACCGATTCGCCATCTACGGCAAGCTTGAAAACGTCTACCGCTCGGACGACGGCGGGGATTCTTGGTCTGCACGGGTTGATATGGGTACAACACTTGGCCCATGGTTGCTCAGTTTTTCGGCGGGGGCAACCGGGTGCATGGATTACCCGATGTATCACATGGGAGAGTACGCCCACACCATCGCCGTCGATCCAACTGATTCCGATGTTCTGTGGCTGGGCTGTGTGTATCTCTACAGATCGGACGACGGAGGCCAGCATTTTGGGTATGCCGACGGACCTCTCGGCGGCCCGAGGGCTTTTTACCATCTCAACCACCCGGACAACCACGCCATCGTCTTCCACCCCGGGTTCGACGGCGGCGGCAATCAGACGGTGTTCGTGGCCAGCGACGGCGGCATCGCGCGTTCGGACGACGCCCGCGGGCGGACCAGTTCGGACTTTTGCGCACTCGTCGGGGATATCGAATGGACAAACCTCAACAACGGGTATGCGACCACTCAGTTCTATCACGGCGACAGCGCGCCGGAAGGAGAGCTTTTCGTCGGCGGATCACATGACAACGGCACGAATCTCACGAGAGGTTTCAACGCTTTCAACGACTGGCGAACCGTGTTTCTCGGCGACGGTGGTTATGTCTCAATCGATCCGCGAAACAGCGATGTCTTCTTTGTCGAGATGCAGGGGTTCCCGAGCATCTACAGAACAGACGATGGCGGGCACACCTTCCGCCTCGAAACCGAGGGCATCACCGAGACGAATGGCCCGTTTCTCGCCCCCCTGGCCATGGACCCGTCAAATCCGGACATCCTCTGGACCGGAGGCCACACCCCGTGGCGATATTCCCGGCAGAGCGCGAGATGGGCGCAGGCCGGGGGCCTTGAAGGCAATGGCTGGTTCGCGTCCGCCATCGCAATCGCGCCGTCGAACGGAGACGTTGTTTACTTCGGCCACACCAATGGCGTCGTCTCACGAACCGGAAGCGGCCTCGATGCGAACCCCTCGTGGGAGCGCCGCTCGGAAGGCCTGCCCCTCGCTTACATCAGCAGCCTCGCCGTTGATCCAAACGACCCCGACGTCGCCTACTGCACGTTCTCGACCTTTGGAGTGCCGCACGTCTTTCGAACCGACGACGGGGGGCTGACGTGGACTTCCATCGACGGTGAAGGAGACACCGGAATTCCGGATATCTCCGTCCACTGGATCGCGATCCGCCCGTGCATGTCCAAGCAGCTCTGGGTGGGCACCGAGCTCGGTGTGTTTGTCAGCAACGATACCGGCGCCAACTGGCGCCCGTCAAACTTCGGCCTCCCCCGAACGGTGGTGGAGTCGCTCGATTTCATGGACGCCCATACCCTTGTCGCCTTCACCTTCGGCAGAGGAGCGTATATCACCGGCCTCGAGCCGTGCGGCGCACCACGCAGGGTCTCCAGAAGGGTCCAGCCTTGAATCAACAAGGGAGGGGATAAACCCCTCCCCTACGAGGCATCATTGCCATCGCGCTGTGGGGGCGGGATATATCCCGCCCTTCTTCATTTCGCTTCTGTCCTCTCGATTGGCCGGAGCGCGACAGACAGCGCAGACTCCTGTAGATTCTTTGACGCAGCACGAAGATCGAAAACGACAGCGCAAGCTCACGGGAGGGTACATCTGTGTTCCTAGGTCATTTTGGAGTCGGGTTCGGGGCCAAGGCGGCTGCGCCGAAGACATCTCTCGGTACACTTTTTCTCGCGGCGCAGTTCGTTGATCTTCTGTGGCCCACTTTGCTACTGGTAGGCCTCGAAAAAGTAGTGATCGCTCCCGGCATTACGAAGGTCACCCCACTCGACTTCACGGATTACCCGATCACGCACAGTTTGCTCACCTCACTGGTGTGGGCTTTACTCTTCGGCACCGCTTACTTTCTTCTGCGGCGGTATCCGAAGGGCGCATGGGTCTGCGGAGCCGCCGTTCTCAGCCATTGGGTGCTGGATCTGCTGACGCATCGACCGGATCTTCCGTTGGTGCCGGGAGGCGCAACGCGGGTCGGCCTCGGCTTGTGGAACTCGCTGCCGGCCACGCTGGTGGTCGAGCTCGGCATCTTCGCGATCGGTGTCTGGCTCTACCTCCGATCGACCCGTCCCCTCGATCGCACCGGGACAATCGCACTGTGGTCGCTGGTTGGATTCCTGCTCGTCATCTACTTTGGCAACCTCTTCGGCCCGCCCCCACCCAACGTGACCGCTCTGGCGTGGGCCGGACAGGCGCAGTGGCTGCTGGTGATCTGGGCGTTCTGGATCGACCGCCACCGCGCGGCTGGAAAATCGATAGAGTACTGACCGCTCTGACAAATAGTATGACGAATGGTATGCTAGAATTCTCGTACCAGGAGAACAGCATGCCCAAAAAACGCATCACCATTACCATCGACGAAGACATTGCCGAGTATCTCTACGAGGTCCCGAACACCAGCGCGGTCGTTTCTGACGCAGTACGAGACTATCGTGCGCGACAGCTCGAGAAGGAGCTCGAGACCGCCTACCGCGATGACGCCGCTGAAAACGCAGACCTCGCCACCGAATGGGAGCCGGCCGACGCAAAGGTCGACGAGTGAAGGTCTCGATCACCCGGGGCGATATCGTGCGGGTGCGCCTCGACCCCGGCGAGGGGAGTGAGATTCGAAAAACCCGCCCAGCAGTCATTCTCTCAAACAACGCGGCCTGCCAATTCGATTCGGTTATTCAGGTCGTTCCGATCACGGCTCTTCCGAATCGGACTCTCCGGCCTTACGAAGCCCGTGTCGCAACAAAACCGAGCGGACTCACCAAACCGTCCCGCGCCGTCGCCAATCAGATCCGGACGGTCGCCAAACATCGAATCGTGAAACGCCTCGGGCATCTCTCCCCTGCCGAGCTCGAAGACGTCGACCAAGCCGTTTCGATCCAGCTCGGTATTCTTTGCGAGAGGTAGGGGCCTTTTCTTTCGGTTAACTTCCCCAGCGCGGATTCGTTCCTCAATTAGGACCGAAGGTCAACCGTGAAAAGGAAATCTCTAATCCGCGCGTCGATCACGAGCCTCATACTCGCTGTCCTGTCTGCAGCGGCACTGTGGTTCATCTACCGACCGTGGGCCTTGACCTGGGGATCGACGGCCGAGGAGATCGCTCGACCCATGCCGGGC
>Ga0316193_10002229_pt1 | contig 13522 bp, 13 predicted proteins | sample MerIslsedime2_MG_FD_207735 | JGI IMG/M metagenome (GOLD analysis project Ga0316193, IMG submission 207735) | Coastal sediment microbial communities from Maine, United States - Merrow Island sediment 2 | ecosystem: Environmental > Aquatic > Marine > Coastal > Sediment | place: USA: Maine...
TCAAGACACGCACGGCCGCGCACCCTAGTGCTGCCGACGCCCTACCCTGAGAGGCGATGGCCTCTGTCGCCCGTCCCATCGGGGACCTCGATCTGCATCTGTTCGGCGAAGGCACCCACCGTCGGCTGTGGGAACTCCTCGGACCGCAGCCGCTCCACGTCGACGAGGCCGGGCACGCTCGCACGATCCGATTCGCGGTGTGGGCGCCGAACGCGGCGGCCGTCAGTGTGGTCGGCGACTGGAACGGGTGGACCCCGGAGCCGCTCGCGCCGGCCCGCGCCGAGTCGGACACGGGGATCTGGACGGCGGTGGCGCCCGCCGCGACCTCGGGCCACCGCTACAAGTACGAGATCGTGACCAGCGACGGTCGCACGCTCCGCAAGGCCGATCCGATGGCCCGGCAGAGCGAACGCCCACCCAGCGATGCCAGCGTCGTGCCCACCGCGTCGATCCATCAGTGGTGCGACGACGAGTGGATGGCCGGCCGGCACACCACCCTCGACGGCTCGACGCCGCTGCGCGTGTACGAGGTCCATCTGGGGTCGTGGCGCCGCGAGCTCGAGACGTGGGACGCCCTCGCCGACGCGTTGCGACAGCACGTCGTGCGGCTCGGCTTCACCCACGTGGAGCTGATGCCGATCGCCGAGCATCCGTTCGGCGGATCCTGGGGGTATCAGGTGTCGGGCTACTACGCGCCGACGGCCCGGTTCGGCGACCCGGAGGGTTTCCGACGGTTCGTGGAGGTGATGCATGCGAACGGGGTCGGCGTGATCGTCGACTGGGTGCCCGCTCACTTCCCGCGAGACGACTGGAGCATCGCACGGTTCGACGGCACCCCGCTCTACGAGCACCCCGACCCGCGTCGCGGTGAGCACCCCGAGTGGGGTACGTACGTGTTCGACTTCGGCCGCAACGAGGTCCGCAACTTCCTCGTCGCGAACGCGCTGTACTGGCTCGATCAGTTCCACGTCGACGGGTTGCGCGTCGATGCGGTCGCCTCGATGTTGTACCTCGACTACTCACGACCGGCCGGGCAGTGGGCGCCGAACGAGTTCGGTGGACGCGAGAACCTCGAGGCGCTCGCGTTCCTGCGGGAGACGACCACCGTGGTGGGCGACGAGTTCCCCGATGCGCTGATGATCGCCGAGGAGTCGACGGCGTGGCCGGGCGTGACGGCCCCGACGTCAGCGGGCGGGCTCGGATTCAGCCACAAGTGGAACCTCGGTTGGATGCACGACACGCTCGACTATCTCGCACTCGATCCGGTCCACCGCGCTCATCACCACGACGAGATGACGTTCGCCCTGCTCTATGCGTACGACGAACGGTTCGTCCTCCCGCTGAGCCACGACGAGGTCGTCCACGGAAAAGGCAGCCTGTTGGCCAAGATGGGCGGCGACGACTGGCAGAAGTTCGCGGCGCTCCGCGCGCTGTATGCATGGCAGTGGTCGATGCCGGGGTCCCCGCTGCTGTTCATGGGCGCAGAACTCGCGCCGTGGCAGGAGTGGAACGACGAGTCCGAGCTGCCCTGGCACCTGCTCGAGCACCAGTCGCACCGCGGCGTCCACGATCTGCTCGGCGCCCTCAGTCGTGCCGCGGATGCCTGGCCCGCGCTGTGGCGTCGCGACACCGACCCCGGCGGCTTCCAGTGGCTCGACGCCGACGACGCCGCGCACAGCCTGTACGCCTTCACCCGCTGGGAGCTCGACGGCGATCACGCCGTCACCTGCATCGCCAACTTCACGCCGGTACCCCGGCCCGGTTACCGAGTCGGGCTGCCGTGGGGTGGCGACTGGGAGGTGATCGTCGACACCGACGATGCGGCATGGTGGGGAAGCGGCCATCGTGGTGAGCAGGCGCGGTCCGTCACGGGATCCGGCCAGGCGTGGCAGTCGATGGAGAGATCCGCGTTGATCGACATCGGGCCGATGTCGATGGTGTGGCTGGCGTCCGAGTCGCCGGGCTGAACGCGCTCGATCGTCAGGCGGACGCGGCAACCGAGCGGAGCGCGTCGCAGGCCTGCTCGGGCGGCACGATGTTGATCATCACGCCGGTGCCCCGTTCGAAGCCCGCCTGGGTGACCAGGTTCGGCCACACGTGGGCGTGCCAGTGGTACTGGCCGGTGTGCTGGTGCGGCGCGGTGTGGAACCCGAGATTGAACGCCACATCACCGAGCGCCGCGTTCAGGTGTCCGAGTGCGTCGCGCAGGGCGACACCCACGGCCGCGAGGCTGTCGGCCGGTGCGTCCTGGAGGTGGGGCTCGTGGTGGCGGGGAACGATCAGGAGCTCGTACGGGGCGCCGCTCCAATAGGGCGTGATCACCGCGACCTCGTCGTTCTCGAACACCACGCGCTCGTCCGCCGACAGTTCGGCCTCGACCGTGGTGCAGAGCAGGCAACCGCCGGCGAAGCGGGCGAAGGCACGCTCCTCGTCGAGGATCTCGCCGGGCACGAACGGCAGCCCCAGGATCTGTCCGTGCGGATGGGCGATCGAGGCGCCGGCTTCGCGGCCGTGGTTCACGATCGCCTGCGTGTAGCGCACCTGGGGCGTGGCGGCATGCTCGGCGAAGCGGTCGCGCAGGACCCGCATCAGCTGGATCGCGTGGCTGTCGTCGAGCTGATGGAGCCCGGACTGGTGATCGGGCGTGTACACGAACACCTCGTGGATGCCGCTCGCCTCGGCCATCACGTGGACCGGCCCGAGGTTGTGAACGGCGAACGCCTCGGCTCCGTCGAAGGCCGGGTACCGGTTGGGGATCACCCGCATCGACCACGACCCGTCGGCCTCGACGGTCTCGAGGGCCGGCGGGGTGGCTTCCTCGTTGCCGGGGCAGAACGGGCACGGCCGGCCCGGGTCGTCCTCGATCGACTGAACCCGCGGGGCGAAGTCGCTCGGACGTTCCGCCCGTTCGGCCACGATCGTCACCCACCGTCCGTTGAGGGGGTTCAAGCGCATCTGACTCATTGTGATGTCGAGGATACGACCCTGCGACCGATCACGCGTGACACTGTGACGAACTGCTCACCTGCTGTTCGGCGAGGAACTTGCGATCGAGCCGTTCCTGGTTCCACCGGTGGATGCCCCAGCCGATCAGTGCGCCGACACCGAACACGAGCAGGCCCCCGATGCCGTCGAGCCAGAAGTGGTTCGCGGTCACGACGATCGCGAAGAGCGTGGTCGCGGGATACAGCAGGACGAGCATCTTGGTCCACCATCGACGCAGGAGCGGCCACAGCGCGATCGCGCACCAGGTGGACCAACCGATGTGGAGGCTCGGCATGGCGGCATATTGATTGGAGATCGACGCCATCGCCTCGGAATCGAACGACCACGGGCCGCCGTAGTCGGCCAGCGTGTCGACGAACCCGAACCCACCGTCGGGCCGCAGGTCGCTCTCGATGCAGGCCCCGCCGTAGCTCGCCGGGTCGTCACGCGGGCACGGCTCGTCGAGCAGGCGCGGCGGCATCAGCGGGAACCAGGCGAACCCGATGATCGCCAGCGCGGTCATCACCGCCAGGGTGTTGCGCCATTGGGGGAACACGTCGGCGCGCTTGACGTACAGCAGGATGAACACAGTGAGCGTGACGATGAAGTGGGCGGTGCCGTAGTAGGTGTTCCAGAACTGGATGAACCAGTGGTACGGCAGGAACCAGGACTGCACCGTCTGCTCGTGGAAGAGCCCCAACCAGAGCTCGAGTTGGATGAGGCGCTCCGCGTTGGTGAAGGCCTGTTCGGGGACGCCGTCGGCCGCGATCTTGTTCGAGCCGAACTGGTTGCGGGTCCACGAGTAGATCGCGTAGAAGACGGCGACGATCAGGGCCTCCTTCCACCAGAACACTCGGTGTTGCCGTTCTGGCGCTGGGGCCTGATCGGCGACCTGCATCACCCGGGTACTGTAGGCGCGCAGTACGGTCATCCGACATGGCTGTGATCGAAGGACACGCCGGCGAGCAGGCGGTTGCCGCTCTGTCGGGATTCGGAACCGATGTGATGTTCACCCTGAACGGTGGACACATCTGGCCGCTCTACGACGCGGCACGCAACCAGGGCATGCGCGTCGTCGACACGCGCCACGAGCAGGCGGCCACCTTTGCCGCCGAGGCATACGCCAAGCTGACCCGGCGTCCCGGGTTCGCGGCGCTCACCGCCGGCCCCGGCATCACCAACGGCGTGTCGGCGGTGACGTCGGCGCACTTCAACGGATCACCGGTCGTGGTGCTCGGCGGCCGGGCGCCGCAGGGCCGCTGGGGTGCGGGTTCGTTGCAGGAACTCGATCACGTGCCGATCCTGCAGTCGATCACCAAGTCGGCCGCCACGGTGACCGATCCCGAGCAGGCGGGTCGCGTGGTGCACGAGGCGGTGCGGCTGGCGGCCGAGCCGCACCGGGGTCCGACGTTCCTCGACTTCCCGCTGGACGTGTTCGGACCGTCGTCGGGCGAGGTACCCGACGTGGAGCCGGGCACCGGCCTCGGCGTCACTCCCGATCCGGATGCCGTGGCCGCGCTCGCCCGATTGGTCGCCGGTGCCGAGCGACCGGCGTTCATCGTCGGCTCCGACGTCTACTGGGCCGGAGCATGGAGCGAGCTGGAGGCCGCAGCGTCGTCGCTCGGGGTGCCGTGCTTCTTCAACGGCATGGGCCGAGGGCTGCTGCCCGCCGATCACGAGCTGGCGTTCCTGCGCACGCGCGGCGTGCTGAAGCAACGCGCGGACGTCGTCGTCGTGCTGGGTACCCCGCTCGACTTCCGGATCGGGTTCGGGTCGTTCGGCTCGGCGACGGTGGCTCACGTCGTCGACGCCGAATCGCAGCGCGCCGGTCACGTCGACGTGCTGACGGTGGCCGGCGACATCACCGCGACGCTCGCCGGCCTCGCCGGCCACACCGGCGAGCGGGTGGACCACACCGACTGGATCGCGGAGCTGCGCGACGTCGAGTCGCGAGCGGCCGACGGCGAGGTGGCGCTGATGCAGGCCGACGACGACCCGATCAAGCCGTCGCGCATCTACGGCGAGTTGCGCCGTCGCCTCGAACGCGATGCGGTGGTGATCTGCGACGGCGGTGACTTCGCCTCGTATGCGGGCAAGTTCATCGAGGTGTTCGAGCCGGGTGGCTGGCTCGACACCGGCCCGTACGGATGCCTCGGCAACGGCATGGGGTACGCGATCGCGGCGAGGGTGGTCCGTCCGTCGTCGCAGGTCGTGTTGCTGCTCGGCGACGGTGCGGCCGGGTTCAGCCTGATGGACGTCGACTCCCTCGTGCGCCACGGTCTCCCGGTGGTGATGATCGTGGGCAACAACGGCATGTGGGGGTTGGAGAAGCACCCGATGCAGGCGATCTACGGCTGGGACATGGCCTGCGATCTGCAGCCCGGCTGCCGCTACGACGAGGTCGTCACCGCGCTCGGCGGCGGCGGCGAGACCGTGTTGTCACCGGACGAGATCGGACCGGCGCTCGACCGGGCCTTCGCCAGCGGCGTTCCGTACCTCGTGAACGTGCTCACCGATCCCGGCGACGTGTACCCGCGCACCAGCAACCTCGCCTGATCCCGAACCATCGCCCCGCTCCCCGCCCCGGGTCGTTTGCGTTGCATTCCGGAGGGGACGGGTCACCCGTTTCGCGACGCAAACGGGGTGGAGGGGCCGCCCCGGGTCGTTTGCGTTGCACTTCGGAGGGGACGGGTCACCCGTTTCGCGACGCAAGCGGGGTGGAGGGGCCGCTCAGGTGTCGCAGCACTTCGCCATGAAGCGGTCGAGGTCGACCAACACCCGGGTGATCTTCCCCGCGGCGACGAGGCCGCCGGAGTCCGACGCCGACACCGTGAACTTGAGCCGACGGCCCTCGATCTTCTCCAGGACCGCCTCGGCAACGACCTCCGCGCCGACCGGTGTCGGCTGGAGGTGGTCGAACTGGATACGCATCCCGACGGTGGTCATCCCGTCGTCGAGCGCGTTGGCGAGCGCATTGCAGCACGCCTCCTCGCACAGGGCGACGAGGCGCGGCGAACCGAGCACATCGACGATTCCTGAGCCGAGTGCCCGAGCCGTGTCGGCCTCGGTGACCACCAACTTCGCGTCGCCGCGCATGCCCGTGTCGAGATCCACGGCGACCACGCTAACCCCGGATCGCCCCGACCTACACGATGGGCCGAGCACCTCGTGTCCGGCGGCGGACATGGCAGGGCCGCCGGACTCGCCCCTAGGCTCGTCGACGTGATCGCCTCCGACGTCCTCGAACGTGTACTCGCCGGCGCCGTGAGCACCGGCGCCGATTTCGCCGAGGTGTACGCGGAGGACAAACGCTCGACGTCGGCCGGGCTCGACGACGGGCGGGTCGAACAGGTCACGAGCGGGCGGGACCGGGGTGCGGGAATCCGTGTGGTCGCCGGTGAGACCACGGGATTCGCGTACACGTCCGATCTCTCGGAGCCGGGTCTCGTGGCCGCGGCCGGCGCTGCGGCCGCGGCGGCGAGCCGGGGTGGTGGCGGTGTACGAACCGTCGGCCTCACCGCGTCGGAACCGCATCGGCCGAACACCGTCGAGCGCGATCCCGACTCGGTGGAGAAGGCGGCCAAGGTCGAGCTGTTGCAGCGGATGAACGAGGCGGCCCGCTCCTTCGGTCCCGAGATCGTGCAGGTGTCGGCGGGCTACGGCGACAGCCGCAAGCAGGTCCTGGTCGCGAACACCGACGGCGTGTTGACCAACGACGAGATCGTGCGGACGTTGCTGCGGATCAGCGCGGTCGCCAACGGCGACACCGGGATGCAGACCGGCTACCAGTCGATGGGCCACACGGTCGGCTTCGAGATCTTCGACACCGTCGACGTCGAGGAGCTGGCTCGCGAGGCCGCCCGGCAGGCGATCACCAAGCTGCGCGCCCGACCGGCGCCGTCGGGAGCGATGCCGGTCGTGATCAAACACGGCACCGGCGGTGTGTTGTTCCACGAAGCCTGCGGCCACGGCCTCGAGGCCGACCACATCCAGAAGGGCGCGAGCGTGTACGCCGGCAAGGTCGGCCAGCAGGTCGCCTCGCCGTTGGTGACGCTCGTCGACGACGGCACGATGCCGGGGGAGTGGGGCACGCTCGGCTTCGACGACGAGGGCCACATCACCCAGCGCAACGTGCTGATCGAGGACGGTGTCCTCACCGACTACATGTGGGACTTCCTGCGGGCCCGCAAGGACGGTCGTGCTCAGTCGGGCAACGGCCGACGTCAGAGCTACCAACACCTGCCGATGGTGCGGATGACGAACACCTTCGTGCTCGATGGACCCGACGACGCCGACGACATCGTCGCGTCCACGCCCAACGGCGTCTACGTCGCCAAGCTGGGTGGCGGCAGCGTCAACACCGCCTCGGGTGACTTCGTGTTCGGGATGACCGAGGCCTACCTGATCGAGAACGGCGAGATCACCGAGCCGCTGCGCGACGGCAATCTGATCGGCAACGGCCCGAAGGTGCTGCAGGACATCGACATGCTCGCCGACGACTTCGCCATGGGGAGCCCCGGCACGTGCGGCAAGGACGGCCAGGGCGTACCCGTCGGCGACGGCCAGCCCACGCTTCGGGTCAAGTCGCTCACCGTCGGCGGCACCGCATGACTCGCTTCGAGAGCGAGCTGCAGGTCGTCGCCGACCGGGTGATCGAGCAGGCTCGCCCGGGAGAACAGATCGAGGCGTTCGTCACCCGGGGTGGCGAGACCGAGGTGCGGGTGTACCAGGGCGACGTCGAGCACTTCGTCTCCGCGCAGAGTGAAGGCGTCGGCATCCGGGTGATCCACGAGGGCCGTACCGGGTTCGCGTACGCCGGCACCCTCGACGAGGAGGCGATCTCCGACGTGCTCGCCGAGGCCCGCGACAACGTGCAGTTCGGCACCGTCGACGAGTGGGCGGCGCTCGCCGAGCCCGACGGCGTCGCCGTCACCGAGCAGTCGTTGTGGAGCGACGAGCTCGCCGACTATCCGACCGATCGGAAGATCGATCTCGCGAAGGAACTCGAGAAGCTCGCGTCTGGGGCCGACCCGCGTGTCCGGGTCGACGACTCGAACTACGCCGACGCTCAGGGCGAGTCGGCGGTCGCCTCGACGACCGGGATCCGGATGTCGGGTCGCGAGAACGGGTGCTACGTGTCGGTGTCGACCCTCGCCGACGACGGCGAAGGCGATGCCGCCGAGACCCAGACCGGGTTCGGGTTCTCGGTCGGCCGCACGCCCGACGAGTTCGACCTCGACCGCGCCGCCCGCGAGGCGGTCGACCGTGCGACGCGTCTGCTGGGCGCGACCCAACCGCCGAGCCGCCGGCTCACCGTGGTGCTCGACCCGTTCGTGACCGCCCAGTTCCTCGGGGTCATCTCCTCGACGCTGAACGGTGAAGCGGTGGTCAAGGGGCGGTCGCTGTTCCGCGATCGCCTCGGCGAGACGGTCGCCGCTGCGGGCGTGACCCTCGTCGACGACCCCACGAACCCGAAGGCGTACACGGCCACCGACGTCGACGGTGAGGGCCTCGCGGCGCGCCGCAACGTGCTGATCCGGGACGGGGTCCTGGAGCAGTTCGTGCACAACTCGTACTCGGCGCGTCGTGCCGGCACCGTGTCGACCGGCAACGCCACCCGAGGTGGATTCGCCGGGACGCCGGGCGTGGGTTGTCTCGCGCTGTCGCTCGATCCGGGCGCGCGCAGCCAGGAGGAGCTGGTCGCCGACGTCGACGACGGGCTGCTCGTCCAGCAGATGCAGGGCCTGCATTCGGGCGTCAACCCGATCAGCGGCGACTTCTCGACCGGCGCGGCCGGGCTCTTGATCTCCAACGGCACGGTCGGGGCGCCGGCTCGCGAGATCACGATCGCGTCGACGCTGCAACGGATGCTGCTCGACATCGTCGAGATCGGCGGCGACGTCGAATGGTTGCCGATGCGTGCGGCGGGCATGAGCCTCGTGATACGCGACGTGACGATGTCGGGCTCCTGACGGCGCCATGGCCGAACCGACCGCCGAGGCCGTCAGCAGGCACCCGCACCTCGCCGCCGCCCAGGCCGAGGGCCGGGTGCGCGTCGACCTCCACACCCACACGATGTGGAGTGGCGATTCGACCACGACGCCCGAGGAGTTCGCGGGCGCGGTGTCATCCGGCGGGCTCGACGTCGTGTGTATCACCGACCACAACGCGATCGCAGGTGCGGTCGAGCTGCGCGACCGAGTGGACGCCAGGGTGATCGTCGGCGAGGAGCTCCGCACCGCCGCGGGGGAGATCATCGGGCTGTTCCTCGCCGAGCGCATCCCGATGGGTGTCGGCCACGTCGATGCGGCGAAGGCGATCCGCGACCAGGGTGGCGTCGTCTACGTCCCGCACCCGTTCGATCCGATGCGCCGCAACCTGAACGAGGCCGCCCTGTACGAGCTCGCCGAGCTGGACCTGATCGACGCTGTCGAAGTCCTCAACGCCAAGACGTCGCTCGGCGGTCTCAATCGCCGGGCGGCCGACTTCGCCGCCGAGTTCGGCATCGTCGGCGGTGCCGGCAGTGACGCCCATGTCCCCGAGGCGCTCGGTGCGGCGTACGTCGAGATCGACGACTTCGACGGCCCGATGGAATTCCTCGCCGCGCTGGCCAACGCCGAGGTGGTCGGCCACCACTGGGACGAACCCCGTCCGTGGTCGCCGCGGATCGTCCCGAGCGTCACCGCTGGGGGCAGACGCCAGCGGTGACCCGCATCAGGGGAGGTACAGCAGCGAGGCGAGGCCCTGTTGGGCGGCGGCCGCGACCGCCGGGCCCTCGGCGGCTGCGACAGCGACGAAGGTGATCTCGTCGACGAGGTCGACCACGGTGGCGGAGTCGGCGAGCACGATGCCGTCGGCCGCCACCTGCACGTCGAGTCCGATCGTCAGGTTGCGGCTCAGCGGGTCCGACAACGCCACCACCACCGTCTCGTCGTCGGCGAGCGCCGCCGGCCCCACGGGATCGGCGACGTCGACGTCGGTCAGGATCTCACCGCCGGCCACTCGCTGTCGCAGGCGCGCGCCGTCGGGCAGCGCCTGCAGAGCATCGGTCGGCACCAGCGCCACCGGCACGTCGACCGTGTGCGCCTCGATCGTGTCGCCCGGTTTCAACGGCCCCGTGGCGACCAGCACGGGCAGGGTGCGTCCCCACGCCCTTCGGGCATCGTCGAGCTGCGCCGTCTGAGCGTGCACGATGGCGGCGAGGAGCGCGGCCAGGGCGGCGACGGCGGTCCAGTAGAGCCAGGGATGGCGGGCCAGGACGAGTCGGGCGTGGGCCGCGACGTGCATCGGATACTCCTCGGATCGGGGATGATCGGAGGGAAGTCGGCGTACGCGAGGCTACCGACGCCCGGTGTGTTCAGTCGGCCGATCCCGAGGACGTGGTGCTCGCAGACTTCGATGTGCCCGAGTCGGCCGTGGTCGAGGTCGACTCGGACTTCGTGTCCTTCTTGTCGCTCGTCGAGCCGCCGCCGTCGCTCGACGTGCTCGACGTGTCGCTCGACGACGCCGGCGTCGTCGACGACTTCTTGCCGCGGTTGTCGGTCTTGAAGAAGCCGGACCCCTTGAACGTGACGCCGACCGGGGTGAACACTTTCTTGACGGGCAGGACCTCACCGGTGTCGGGATGGGCGATCTCGGTGAGGGTGTCGTCGTGGAAGCCCTGCTGGACCTCGATGGTCTCACCGGTGTCGACGAACTTGTACACGTAGGTTGGCATCGCGGGTTGGAGGATATCGTCAGAGCCATGCAGGTCCGCAGCGCTGTCATTCCCGCGGCCGGTCTCGGGACCCGTTTCCTCCCGGCGACCAAGGCCGTTCCGAAGGAACTCTTCCCGATCGGCGATCGCCCGGCGATCCAGATCGTGATCGACGAAGCGCTCGGCGCCGGTATCGACCACATCGTGGTGGTCAGCAGTCGCTCGAAACCGGCGATCGACGCCTACTTCGCGCCCGACGAGGAGCTGCTCGCAGCTCTCGATGCGAAGGGCAAGACCGCGGAAGCCGAACGGCTGCGGGCGATCGGACGCGACTGGCGGGTGAGCATCGTCTACCAGGACGACCCGAAGGGCCTCGGGCACGCGGTCGGATGCGCCCGCGAGGCGGTCGGCGACGAACCGTTCGCCGTGCTCCTGCCCGACGAGTTGATGTCGAGTTCCGCACTGCTCGCCCAGATGAACGGCGTGTGCGTCGCCACCGAGGGCAGCGTGGTCGCCGTCGTCAACGTGCCGCGTGAGTCGGTGAGCGCATACGGCGTGATCGATCCCGCCGGCGAGCTGACCCACGACGGCGTGATCCCGGTACGCGACCTCGTCGAGAAACCGTCACCGGAGGACGCGCCCAGCAACTTCATCCTCACGGGGCGCTACGTGCTGACCGCCGATGCCTGGGACGAGATCGACCGGCTCACGCCGGGCAGCGGCGGGGAGCTGCAGTTGACCGATGCGTTGCGGGCACAGGCGGCGCGTTCGCCGTTCCACGCCGTGGTCGCCGACGAGAGCCGCCTCGACACCGGCACACCGGTCGGGTTCCTCACGGCGTCGATCGAGTTGGGCCTCGACGATCCTCAGCTCGCCGCACCGTTGCGCGACTTCCTGCGCCATCTGCACCTCTGAGCTCGGCAGCCGAGCTCTCGGCACGATCAGGTTCGCCGGTAGCGGTCGGGGAGGTCGTGGACGAGGCCGTACTCGTCGACCTCGAACCCCTCGCTCACGCCGGTGACCAGATCGGTGCGTTCGAAGCGTCGGGCAGCCGTCCTCCGGTAGCGGCTGGTGAGCGGCACGATCCCCAACGTGTCGACGTCGATGCTCGCTGCGGTGACGTCGCGGGCGTCTCCGACGTCCAGTCGCAGCCGTCGAATCGCCAGCGTGTGGCCGAACGGGGTGCAGGGGAGGTCGATGTCGGTGCACCCGGCGAGGTCGTGGCGATGGGCGCCGTTGATCTCGCCCCACCGCCCGGTGCCGTCGGCGCCCAGCCAGAGGTCGGGCTCGTCGAGGTCACGGAACAGCAGGAACTGGCGGACCTGCCAACTCGCCGACAATCGGACCACGTAGGTGACGGTCTCACGGCCGACCTCCCCGGTGGCGGTCCACCCCTCGTTCTCCCAGCGCAAGGTCAACGTCTCGAGGTGTTCGTGGTCCCAGGTCCGCCACCGGGCGGTGTAGCCGTCGGACGGAAAGGCGGTCAGCGGCGTCGTCACGCCGGACCACGCTAGGACCGGATCGATCGTCGAGCGCCCTCGACCGGTACCGTGACGCCGTGACACCGTTGGAAGACGCTCAGGCATTCGTCCTGGAATCGTGCCCGCCGCTCGCACCGATCGAGGTCGACCGTACCGAGGCGCTCGGAGTCGTACTGGCGGAGGCGATCGTTGCGGGCGAGATCGTTCCCCCGTTCGACAACACCGCCGTCGACGGGTACGCCGTGCGTGCGGCCGACGTCGCCGCAGTGCCGGCGGAACTCGTCGTCGTCGGCGAGATCGCGGCGGGAGCGGCGCCGACTCGCCACGTGGGGCCTGGTGAGGCGATCCGCATCATGACGGGGGCTCCACTCCCCGACGGCGCCGACGCCGTCGTGATGGTCGAGGACTCCGAACGCATCGGCGGCGATCGGGTTCGCCTGTCGCGTTCGGTCCCGGTCGGTGCGTCGATCCGCCGGGCGGGCGACGACGTACGAGTCGGTGACCGTCTCTTCGAGCAAGGGACCGTGGTGACGCCGGCTGTGGCGGCGGTGCTCGCCAGCGTCAACGCCGCTCGGGTCACCGTGTGGCCGCGTGTTCGAGTCGCCGTGCTGTCGACGGGCGACGAGCTGGTCGCCGACGGCTCGCCGCTCGCGCCGGGTGAGATCCGCGAGAGCAACAAGACGATGCTGGCGGCGCTGCTCGCGGACACCGGCTGCGACGTCGTCGACCTGGGCGTCGTGCGCGACGATGCGGCCGAACTCGAACGGGCGCTCCGGTCGGCCGCCGCCGACTGCGATGCGATCGTGTCGAGTGGTGGCGTCTCGATGGGTGACTACGACGTGGTCAAGGCGGTGCTCGGCTCGATCGCCGACATGACCTGGATGCAGATCGCGATCAAGCCGGCGAAACCGTTCGCGTTCGGCCGGCTCGACGGGGTGCCGGTCTTCGGGCTGCCGGGGAACCCGGTCAGTTCGCTCGTCAGCTTCGAACTCCTCGCTCGTCCGGCGCTTCGACGCATGATGGGCCACACTCGGCTCACGCGACCGAGCCTCGTTGCCGTCGCCGACGCAGCGCTCGATCGGCACCCCGATGGCAAGGTGCACTTCATGCGCGTCAACGGCGACTTCGGCGACGACGGTCGCTACCACGTCCGGCCTGTCGGCGCACAGGGCAGCCACCAGTTGGCGGCCACCGCCCTCGCCGACGCGATGGCGGTCGTGCCCGACGGCCCCGGCGTGCCCGTCGGCGCCGACGTGGCCGTTCTGCTCCTGCACGGCGACTGACCACCGCTAGCGTGGCGGGATGACCGGGGGCCGTACGCACACCGAGGAACTGATCGATCCGTTCGGTCGCCTCATCG
>Ga0316193_10002231_pt1 | contig 13520 bp, 10 predicted proteins | sample MerIslsedime2_MG_FD_207735 | JGI IMG/M metagenome (GOLD analysis project Ga0316193, IMG submission 207735) | Coastal sediment microbial communities from Maine, United States - Merrow Island sediment 2 | ecosystem: Environmental > Aquatic > Marine > Coastal > Sediment | place: USA: Maine...
CTTAAATGGCAGTTGACCGAGCAGGGTGAATATTTTGCTGATTGGGGGCTGCTGTTCGAGCTCGAAGCTGAGCGGGAAGAGGATATACAGGAATTCCGTTCCTCCGTGTTGATGGAAAAGGAACTGGGTCAGTGGGTCGGAACACTAAACCTTTCCGCAGTATATGAGTGGGGCGATGACATCCGTAACGAATGGGAATCACAACTCGCCGCACAACTACGCTATCGCTATTCAGTGAAGTTTGAGCCCGCCGTTGAATTTTACAGTGGCCAGGACGTTATAGGGTTAGGTCCGGTGGCGCTGGGCCAGGTTCGATTTGGCAAGGGGCGAAAGTTGCGTTGGGAGTTGGGCGTTATTTTGGGTGTTGATAGTAAGAGCCCGGACCAGGTCTGGCGGGCTATGCTGGAATACGAGTTTTAATCAATTGCCGCAGTGGTCGGCGGAGTAAAGGAACGCACGTGAATAGACAAACACTTACAAAAATCCACATGCTGCTCGCAGCATTTATTTTCCCCGTGGCATGTATGTTTCTGGTGACGGGCGGATTGTATACATGGGGCATCAAAGGCGCCTATGTGTCGCAGTCCTATGAAGTGCAGCTCGATAAGCCATTAGTAGACGATCTGGCCATGTTAGTGGAGCTGACCGAAGTAGAGTTGCAGCGGTTGTCGATAGCATCGCCCAGTGGCGGCGCTAAAGTTAAAAAAATTGGCCCGTCGTTTCAGCTTGAGTGGACAGGTGCGGGCCGTGATGTGGTGCTTGAGCCCACGGCTGATCCGCTCATGGCCACACTTACGGTGAAAGAAACCACCTGGTACCGGAACCTCGTGCAGCTCCACAAGGCCAAGGGTGGACAGCTGTTCAAGGTCTATGCGGCCATTCTGGCCATATCACTTTTTACAATATTGCTTAGCGGGTTCCTCATGGCATGGGGTGTGCCGAAGTATCGAAAAATGTCGCTGACAGCAGCTATGGCGGGGATAGTTCTCTTTATGCTGATGGTTGCCACGAGTTAGGGGCAGCGGACAAGGGTGCGACTTTGAATGTTTCGGTGACTGGTGCCCGTAACCGATTCCTGCGAAACTTCAGTCGCTGACGCCCTCCGGCGTTCATGCTGGCAGTTCAGAATATCTTTAAACCGGATAGTTATGCGATCTCGACCCTTATCTATACAAGTATCGTTTTTCGTGCTGCTCGCCTGGTTTGGCATGGCGGCCTTCCCGGCGCGGGCCGCGGACACTACCGACCCCACCAGCACAGTCTCTGCGCAGGTAGTTGAGTCCCGTATTAAGGAAGTTGAGGCTTCTACCACGCTGGATGATGAGGCCCGGAACGCGCTGGTTGAGGACTATCGCAGGATACTCAGTTTTATAGAGACCGCCAGTACGTATGCACAAAACGCCGATGCCTTTGGTCGAGCCAGTAAGTCGGCGCCCAATGAAGCCCAGGCTATTCGTGAGCAGCTGGAACAAGAGGACGCCAATCCTTCTGAAGTGGAGCTGAATCTGCCTGCAGATGCATCGGCGCGGGAAATCGATGCGCGACTGCAAACTGAGCGGGCTAATCAAGCTGCCGTATCGGCCAAGCAATCTTCTCTGGAGCAACAACTGGCCCTGGAGGCAAATCGGCCGCGCGTTGTGCGCGATCGTCTGGTGGAGGCAAGCAAGCTACTGGATCAGCTGGCGGCTGATGCCAGTATTGCGGAGGCACCCGATCAGCCGCCCCTCGTTGCAGAGGCCCGGCGCTGGATCGTGTCCGCACAGGCGGCCGCGACAAGTATTGAGGTTCGCATGCTGGATGCGGAATTGCTCAGCCAGCCGATGCGAGTCGAGCTGCTGCAGGCTCAGCAAGAGCTGTCGGTGCGAAATCTGCAACGTATTGATCAGAGAATCTTGCTGCTGGAAGAAATGCTGGCCGATCAGCGGCGCAGCGAAACCGAACAAATCATCGCGGAATCCGGCACCACCATTGATGGGCAGCTTGCCATGCAACCCCTCATCCGCACGACGGCAGAGAGAAACGTCGAGCTGCGTAGCTACCTGCAGGAGTTAACCAATGACCTTGAGGCGACTGAGGTTGCTACCCGAACCGCGGCCAGTGAACTTGTCAGAGTTCAGGATGGCTTTCAGACGGCCCAGCAGCGGCTGGAGATTGCCGGGTTAAGCCAGGTGCTGGGCCAGGTCTTGCACGAACAGCGGCGTGATCTGCCGAATCTGCGAACGTATCGACGGCGGTCCCAGCAGCGCGCAGAGATTATTGCGCAAACAAGTTTGCAGGAAATTCAGCTGGCGGCGGAGCGGCGAGATTTACAGGACATACCGGGCGTTGTTGCCGAGCTTTTGGCTGACCTGCCGGATACAGCGCGCGATCCGTTAACCGAGCCTCTGCAGGAGATGTTGGCCGGTCGCCGGACTTTATTGAAAAACGCCATTGCGGTAAATAATAGCTATCAGCGCGCGCTGGGCGAGCTCGATTTCCAGGAAAACCAGCTGCTGGCAACGGCGTCCGAGTTCAACGACTTTCTTGCCCAGCGGTTGTTATGGGTGCGCAATAAGGAGGCGATATCCTTTAAAAGCCTGCGTGCACTGCCCGCTGAATTAATCGACTTTGTCGATCCGCGGCTCTGGCTGGGGGCGTTTGGAGACTTGGTTGCGCGTTTTGCTGACGTTCCGGGTTTGTGGCTTGTGCTGATTATTGTCGGCGGGTTGTTTTGGAAGAAAAGCGCGCTCCGGAATGCGTTGCAGGACACCGCAAAATCGGTTGGCAAGACTGCGGAAGACAGTTTTACCAGTACTGCCAGGGCTTTAGGACTCACCATTCTTCTGGCACTGCCCTGGCCATTGCTGACCCTGGTTGCGGGTTGGGAGCTCAGTCAATCTTTAGAAATACCGGAGGTCGTTAAGGCAATTGGCATTGCGCTGTTATTTCTTTCCCGGTTCCTGTTTTTTCTGTCCTTGTTCAGGGCGCTTTGTGTGGAAGGTGGGTTGGCGGAAGCCCATTTTAAATGGCCCGTCTCTGCTACACGTGCGCTGCGATCTCAGCTCGGTAGATTATCTTTCAGTTTCTTGGTGCCAGCTTTTGTAGTAGTTACCGCGATCGAAATTAGTCCGCTTAATTTCGGTGGAGAATTGTCACGATTGCTGTTTGTGGTTGCCACCGTGGGATTATTGGTATTTCTGGTCCGGGTGCTGCGGCCGAACACTGGTATTCTCGATGCCGTCCTGCGTAGCCAAGGCCATGCGGAGAGTCTTTCCTGGGTGTGGTTAGTGCTCGGCGTGATGATTCCGGTGGCTTATGTGGTGCAAGCGCTTGCCGGTTATCTGTATTCTGCCCTTACGTTGATGTCCTTTCTCATCAATACACTCTGGTTGCTGTTCTTCCTGATCATTGCACACCAGTTGGCTGCTCGCTGGCTGCTGGTGGTCAGCCGTCGGCTGCAGCTGAAGATTGCCGTGGAACGTCGCGCAGCAGCGCGCGCCAAGCAAATAGAGGCTTCTGCCGGTGGTGAAAATGTGCCAGCAGCGCCTGCGGATGACGAGATCGATGTGGCCAGCATCGATGCCGATACGCGCAAGTTGATGCGCCTTGTTTTTGTGGTGGTCGCATTTGTCGGCATGGGTGCTATCTGGTCCAGAGTCTTGCCGGCATTGACGTTGTTGCGCGATTACACGTTGTGGGAGTACCTGGATGGCCCCGTCGGGCAGCAACAGCTTATGCCGGTTACGCTGGCGGATATATTGCTGGCACTTGCTTATATATTGGTAGCCTTTGTGGCGACGCGCACAGTACCGTCATTGATCGAGGCGATACTGCGGCAGCGTAACGCCAGTTCAGGCACACGTCTTGCATTTGCGACACTTGCGCGTTACAGCATTGCATTGCTTGGGGTGGCTCTGGTTGCCAGTGCCATAGGCTTCAATTGGGGAAAAATTCAGTGGCTGGTAGCTGCTCTTGGTGTTGGCATCGGTTTTGGTCTGCAGGAAATCATCGCCAACTTTATCAGCGGCATCATTATTCTGACGGAGCGTCCCATCAGGGTCGGCGATCTCGTCACAGTCGGTGACACAAGCGGCACGGTTACCCGTTTGCAGATTCGTGCCACCACGGTGACTAACTTTGACCGACAGGAACTCCTGGTGCCAAACAAGGAATTCATCACCGGCAGGGTGCTGAACTGGTCGCTGTCCGATGAAGTCATTCGGTTGGTTGTCGAGGTCGGTGTGGCCTATGGCACAGACATGGAAAAAGCACTGGCACTGGTGAGAGAGGCGGTTGCAGAGAATCAGTCGGTGCTGAATGAGCCTTCGCCACTGGTAACCTTCGATGCCTTTGGCGACAACTCACTGAATATCATAGCGCGATGCTTTATTGGTTCACTGAGTAGACGGCGAGAAATAATCAGCGATCTTAATCTTGCCGTTAATCAGAAGTTTAATGAGGCGGGTATCGTCATCGCGTTCCCGCAACGGGATGTGCATCTCGATACCAGCGGGCCATTGGATATTCGTATTCAGCCTATGGTGGATCCGGACGCTCCGGCACCGGAAAAACCTGAGCCTTAATTTGACGCTTTAGCACAGACCTTCGTGGTCAGCTTAGCAACCGCTGGAGACACTCTGTATTGATCATGGTGTCGCCAGCTATTGGCAGGAAGGAGCCAGACCTGATGCGTGTCGGGATACCAAAGGAAATAAAGACTCTGGAAAGCCGGGTTGGCCTTAGTCCGGAAAGTGTGCGGTCGCTGTCTGCCTCGGGTCACGAGGTTTTTGTTGAAACCCAAGCGGGTGTCGGCAGCGGCTTTCCAGATGCCGATTACGTTGCCGCAGGTGCGCAGATAGTGCCCGCCGCCGCCGTGTTCACCTGCGCAGAACTCATCGTCAAGGTAAAGGAGCCACAACTGCATGAGTGTAAGTTGCTTGGCCCGCAACACGTCCTGTTTACCTACCTGCACCTGGCGGCTGTGCCGGATATCGCCCGGGCGCTGTGTCATTCAGGTTGCACGGCGATTGCTTATGAAACCGTAACCGCGCCGGAGGGCGGTTTACCTTTGCTGCGGCCGATGAGTGCCGTGGCTGGTCGGCTGGCCGTTCAGGCCGGCGCGACGGCGTTGCAGAAGAGCCAGGGTGGCAGCGGTATCCTGATAAGCGGTGCAGCGGGGATGGCGCCGGCCAGGGTGCTGATCCTTGGTGCCGGTGTGGCAGGTAGTAATGCAGCGACCGTTGCGCTGGGCCTGCAGGCTGATGTGACGGTTGTGGATCGCACGCAGAAAAATCGCGAGCGGGTGGCGGCAGAACTCGGCGCAGACTTGAAAACGGCCGCGCCTGAACAAATACCGGAACTCGTCATTGATGCCGATCTGATTGTAGGTGCGGCCTTAGTAGCAGGTGGGACCGCGCCAAAACTGGTCGCCCGCGACATGCTCCAACACATGCGCCCCGGCTCGGTGCTGGTCGATATTTCGATTGATCAGGGTGGCTGCTTCGAGACCAGCCGACCGACGACGCTGGCAGAACCAACCTTTGTCATTGATGGCATCGTCCATTATTGCGTAACCAACATGCCCGGCGATGTCCCACGGACTTCTACCTATGCACTCAATCACGCGACGTTACCGTTCGTGCAGGCACTGGCCAATGACGGTTGGGAGCAGGCTTGCCAGGATGACCCGCATCTCGCCAATGGGCTGAATGTTAGGGGCGGCGAGATTTGTCACCCGGCTGTCGTCGAGGCGCTGCAGTCTGGCGGGGGTTAGACTCCGCTGACCGGTCCAATGAGTTTTGAGTTCTCGGCGGCAGCAATGCCCAGTCAAGTGACAGTTATATCAGCGAGGTATGTGCGGTTCGCGCTGCTGGCGTTGTTGAGCCTGTTTCTTTCAGCCTGCGCTGGACGTTCCGCCGTTACCGCGCCTGATCCCTATGCAGAAGTTCCCGCTAATGCTGAATCGGCAGGGCCGCCCGAGCCCACGCGCAAGGAGCGCAAAGCCGCGTTAAAGAATTGGCAGGCGAAGCAGTCGAATAATGCAGGAGAGGGTGAGGACGGGTCGGTTGAGGAGGATTCGGCGATAGTCGCGCCTCCTAATGAGTTGCTGTCTGCAACAGATACCGGCCCTCCTGCTGAACTGCGCTTGCCAGATGATCCCTGTCGGCAGATGGATGCTCAGTATGAGTCCTGGGTCGATCAAAACCAGGTGCGTGTGTATCGCACAGTCTGTGGAACCGCCGCCTGGTTTGACGGGTTCTTCGGTGATCGCCGCTTCGATGCCGCGACAGGCGAGACATATGGCCGGATAGGGCTTGGTACCTACTGGGACGAGCGTAACGGTTGGGATACCAAGTTTCGGTTTCGCGGACGTTATGCCATGCCTTCTCTGCGTAACCGTGGTTCGTTCTTTATTGGTCGAGGCGACGAGCAGGAATTAATTGAGGGACGCGATGGCGTTGCATCAGCGCCGGTTCCAGGTACGCAGAATACTCAGGAGGACTCAACATTCATTGGCTTTGGCTTCGAGAAATTCAACAGTTTCACCCGTGGTTTGAAGTTAAGTGTCGGCGCCAAACTAAGGGTGCCACCGGAGCCGTTCGTCAAGCTCAAATATCGGCGCACCTGGGAACTTACAGAGCGCGATCTGATTCGTTTGCGCCCGATTGTGTACTGGAAGTCAGAGGAGGGTTTCGGTACGACCGTGAACCTGGATTACGACCGTGTCCTTACTAATTCTTTGCTGTTCCGTTGGGCTAACTTCGGCCAGGTAGCCGAAGATGAGGCGGTGCAAGGCCTTAGTTGGGGTACGACATTCTATCTGTTCCAGGCATTATCCAGAAAACGTTCATTTAACTACAGTGTGTTCGCTCGGGGGCAGACCGATGCCGATGTGTCATTTCAGAATGCTGGTTTTGAGCTTCGTTTCCGGCACAGTTTTCTGCGCGACTGGCTGTTTGTCGAGTACATCAGTGGGCTGAGTTGGCCCCGACAATTTCCTGAAGAGCGACGGAAAACGGTATTTGGTGCCGGTATGTTCCTGGAGGCATATTTCGGTCCGGCACCGGAGGAATTTATGCAGCCACGTTTCTAGTTTAGATCTCGCAGGCCGGATTGTATTTTCTGTCGCAGAGCCTCTCGGAAAGCGTGTCTTTTGCTGCTAAAGCCAGGCGGTCTTGTTGTTCAGGATGCCCTATACTTAGAACATGTTCCGACACGCCAATTAGAAGGAGAATAAGCGATGTCCCCGACGTCAAAGTTCGCAGCGGGCCTTCCCAGAAAACGTTCTTTCTTAAGCGCCAGTCTCCTGAGTGCGATTATATTTGCAGCATCGGCGACGATTGCGCAGGCGCAGATAAGTCCTGCGCTGGAGTCGCTGTCTGATCTATATCCCGGCAAGGCCTATTCACCCTATGCGCAACGCAGTTTCCCCGACCAGGTGTTCTGGGGCGACACGCATTTGCACACGGGCCTTTCGATGGATGCAGGCTTGTTTGGTGCAACCCTTGGCCTGGATGACGCGTATCGTTTCGCCCGTGGTGAAGAGGTAATGGCCTCAAGTGGTCAGCCGGCCAAACTCGGTCGTCCGCTGGATTGGCTGGTGATTGCCGACCATTCCGATGGCATGGGCTTCTTTAATGACCTGGCTGCAGGTGACCCCGGTATCCTTCAATACGAGCAGGCCCAGCGTTGGTATGCCGGCCTGCAGAAAGGCGGCGATGCTTCGGCAGCAGCCGCGCTTGACCTGATTGGTACGTTTTCGCAGGGCGAGATTGATCCCGACATGATGGCGGAGTACTCACCCGGTGGGAAGATATACGCTTCGATCTGGGAGCGGGTGGTCGATGCGGCTGAGCGTTTTAATGACCCCGGTTCATTCACCACCATAATCGGTTTCGAGTGGACTTCGCTCGATGCCGGCGACAACCTGCACCGTAACGTGTTGTTCCGCGATAACGGGGATAAGGCAGGGCAGGTTGTGCCTTACACCACGCAGGCGCCGGTGGGTTCGACCGACCCATTGGAACTATACAAGTATCTCGAAGCCTACGAGGCCAGGACCGGTGGTTCTGCCTTGGCAATCGCGCATAACGGTAACCTGTCGAATGGCATCATGTTCCCGCTCGACAAACAATTCACGGGCCGCAAGATTGATGACGATTACGTTGAAGCGCGCGCGAAGTGGGAGCCGCTCTACGAGACGACGCAGATCAAGGGCGATGGCGAAGCGCACCCGTTACTGTCGCCCGACGATGCCTTCGCGGATTACGAGACCTGGGACGTTGGCAATCTCGATCTTTCCGAGGCCAAGACCGACGACATGCTGCAATACGAATATACGCGTGAGGCCCTGAAAAACGGCCTGTTGCTGGAACAAAAGCTTGGTACCAATCCTTACAAGTTTGGTCTGGTCGGTTCGACTGATAGTCATACCGCGCTTTCGACAGCCGAAGAGGAAAATTTCTTTGGCAAGGCCACCAATGCTGAACCGAAGCCTGGGCGCATATTGCACCCGTTTATTGCGTCGGAAGTGGGAACATACGAGGGCTACCAACTGGTTGCCTCGGGCTATACCGGCGTCTGGGCTACCGAGAACACTCGCACCGCGATCTGGGATGCGATGGAGCGCAAGGAAGTCTACGCGACCACCGGTCCGCGCATGACTGTGCGCTTCTTCGGTGGTTGGGAATACACAGCGACAGACCTGAATAGTCGTCAGCCTGCCGTTCTGGGCTATGAGAAAGGCGTGCCGATGGGGGGTGATCTGCGTGCACGCGGCAATGCCAGCGCGCCGACCTTCATGGTCTATGCATTACGTGACTCGATTGGCGCTAATCTCGATCGAATCCAGATAGTGAAAGGCTGGCTGGATGCCAAGGGCAAGACCCAGGAAAAAGTCTATGACGTTGCCTGGTCTGTTGGGCGTGAGCTCGATGCAAATGGAGTGTTACCGTTGGTTGGCAATACAGTCGATGTTGCGGCCGCCAACTGGACCAACACGATTGGCGCTTCCGAGTTAGCCACCGTCTGGACCGACCCTGATTTTGATGCAAACCAGAAAGCGGTTTACTACGCTCGCGTAATAGAAATCCCGACTCCACGCTGGGTGGTTTACGACGCATTCCGCTTCGGTATTGATATACCAGAAGGCGCTGAAACGACTCATCAGGAGCGCGCCTATACTTCACCGATCTGGTATGACCCTGCGTCTTGAGCGGGTAGTGAATAGGCAGTATCTTGTCTGGGGCTCCTTCGGGAGCCCCTTTTTGTTGTGGGTGTGAGTGAGTGCCGACTGGTCGTTTGTTGAGATATTCTCGCCATGCCCTTTGGTACGTTAGGCTTGAGGGCCTTTTTGATACGGTCTTGCTGCCTTCTGTGTTCGGAAAAGAAAGTGAGCCCATACTCGAATTTCTGTCATTGATGGCTGCTAAAACTGAATGAATAACGATGCTGTTCTTTCTTGAGAGCGGCTGTCTTGATATAGGTACAGCTGGCAGCGACGGCTAATTGATCCGAATATGCGCCACCTCGTTAATGACTAGATCAGGCAGAGGGCAGCGTGAGTGGTAGTGCCGGTATCGGAAAGTTGCGCGATCGTTGTGAGCTCGAATATGTAGATATACGGGTGTAACGTGCAAGAGAACCGTGTAAGTCTGGCAGCCGTGCATAAATCCACGCGCTCAGGCGTGGCTATCAACTACAGGCTGTTTGATCTACGGAGTATGCGCTATGCGATTTGACGTCATTCTGTATTCTGATCTGTCGGCCGATGACATGGTCCGTTTAGGCAAGCTGGCCGAGGAGTGTGGTCTCGGTGGTGTATGGATTGCCAACAATACTGATACGCGCGATGCGTTTGTTAATTTCGTGCCGCTCGCGATGCAGACCTCGCGACTGCGTATGGGGCCCATCGCAGTCAGTCCCTTCGAGTTGCACCCGATCAAGATCGCGCAGTCATTGATGACCCTGAACGCCATTGCAAACGGGCGGGCACAAATTGTGGTGGGTGCCGGTGGTGGTACTGCCGAGAATCTCGGCTTTAAGCCGACGCGCATAGTGCGTGCGCTGCGCGAATGTTTCGAGATGCTTGATATCGCACTGGATGCGACGACCGGCAAGTACCAGGGTGAACTATTTCGGGCCGGCTGGATCGATACGTGCTGGGCCGAGGGGTTGCCCCGGCCGATGGTGTACGCGGGTGCTAACGGCCCACAAATGTTGAAGGCTGCTTCAAAATACGCTCCGGGCATCATGGTGAGTGATTTCGGCCCCGAGCGTATTGGCAGGGTGCATGCAATGATTGACGCTAACCTGACAGCGCGCGGCGTTGATCCAGCCACCTATCCACTGAATAACTTCTGGGCCTGGCACGTGCACGAGCGCAAGGAAGATGCGCTGCGCGAGGCCCGGACCTTCCTCGCCGTGCGTGGCACAATCTGGCCGGATTATATTGAGGATGTCGTCAACAAGGACGAGGCGGCCATCGTAAAGGCCAATTTGGGCGAGTTTGTTAAAGCCTACCAGGCCCGGTCCGGCGCTATAGCGAATGTGCCGGACGAGATTCTGACGAAAATCTGTGAACGCGGAACCTCGACCTCAACCATTGAGGATATCGGTCGCGAAGTCGCAAGAATGAAAGAATTTCGCGATGCGGGACTGACGGAAATTGCACTGTGCATATATAGCGACCCGGATAAAGCGATTCGCCTGATCGGTGAGCACCTCGTGCCAGCATTGTCCTGATTCAAGGGATCGAACCAGCTATTCAACGAAATTGCTTCGATCCCCAGAAAAATCTTTATATTCGCATGCCAGTCGCCTATGGTTGCGCACATGAATAAATACACCAATACAATAACGCTGTTCCTAGTTCTCAGCGCTGCGTGGCTTGCCGGGTGCGAGCGGCAGGTTCGGGTTGAAAGTTCCTGGCAGGAGAATGTGCCCCGCGACCTGTCATTCAGGCGAATACTGGTTGTCGGAATCAGTCCTAACGTTAACATCCGTTGCGATTTCGAACATTTCCTGGCTACCCAGGTTAGCAGTGAGTCGGTAGTAGCGATTCCGAGCTGCGGTAAAATGTCGATCAAAGAACCGCTCACCATCGAGAGTATCGATGAAGCGGTCAAAGCAGAGCAGGCTGATGCCGTGCTGGCGACGATTCTCGTTGCCAGCAATGTTCATGCAAAGGATGGTGGCATGAATGAAACGCGTGGCGATGCCTACTACAAGGCCACGGGCACGGGTTACGGGTATGGGGGTTACGGGTCATGGTACGGCGGCGGGTTCGGCCGCTACGGCGTGCCGGTAACCTATGTAGAGTTTCAGACAGCGCCGCCAATTACGACGATAAGCGGCGAAGTCGATATTGTAACAAGACTCTTTGAAGTCAGCGATGGAACCATGGTGTATGAGTTGGTCACCACAGCCCACGATATGCAATCGCGTGACTCTGCACTCGCTGCGGTTACAGCACCCATAGCCGAACGTATGCGGCGTGATGGGCTGATCCGTTGATGTAGAATCCCAATCATGCCCCAACCCAATCAAAAAGCAGTGATGGCGCTGCTGTTCGTCGGTGTGCTTATGGGCGCGCTCGACCTCGCCATCATCGGGCCGGCATTGCCGGCTATTCAGTCTGAATTTGGTCTCGATAACCGTAACCTGTCTTGGCTGTTTAATGTGTATGTATTGGCTCAGCTAATCGGCACGCCATTATTTGCTAAGGGGTCCGACAAATACGGGCGACGCAATGTTTATATGATTTGTGTCACAGGCTTCGGTATAGGCTCGCTGTTGCTGGTTATCGCGTCTAACTATGAGACATTGCTGCTTGGACGTGCGGTGCAGGGGTTGGGTGCGAGCGGTATCTTCCCGGTGGCAGCCGCTGTTATAGGCGATACCTTCCCCAAGGAAAAGCAGGGCGGTGCACTCGGTTTGATAGGGGCGGTATTCGGTCTGGCATTTTTAATCGGGCCGGTGTTGGGCGGCATTCTTCTGCGCTACTCATGGCAATGGCTGTTCATGATAAATCTGCCGATAGCAATCGGATTGCTGGTTGCGGCATGGCGCTTGTTGCCCTCGGGCGGCAGTGAAGAGCAGCTGCCATTTGACTGGCTGGGTGGCACCGTGCTCACCACATTGTTGTTTGGGTTTGCGATTGGCGTTACCAATCTGGACACCGCCAATTTTTCTACCAGCCTGGCAAGTCTGTGGGTCTGGCCTTTCCTGTTGGTGGGCATCATTTTATTGCCACTATTCTGGCGTACCGAAAAGTCCGCGGCAGACCCTATAGTCAGGCCATCTTTTTTCGATGCGCGCCAGATAAAGTTTGTCATGATAGTTGCAGCGGGGCTTGGCAGCGTTGAATGTGCGCAAGTATTTTTTCCTGCATTGGGTGTTGCTGCGCTGGGTGTTACCGAGAGCATGGCGGCATGGCTCATGTTGCCTGGCGTGTTTGTCATGATGATTGTGTCGCCGCTGGCCGGCAAGATGGTCGATGCGGTTGGTCCGACCCGGGTGCTTCAGGGGGCGGTGGTTGTGCTGCTTATCGGCTTGCTGGTCTATTCCCTGGCTGAAATTACCTATGTGACTTTTATCGGTGGTGGCATGATCGTTGGTGTGGGTGTGGCGGCAATGCTTGGCGCTCCCTTACGCTACATAGTGCTTGAAGAGGCCCGACCTGAGGATCGCGCTTCCACCCAGGGGCTATTGAATATATTTCTGGCTATCGGTCAGTTAAGCGGTGCGGCGATTGTCGGTTCTGTGGCAACTTCGGCAGGGGGCGGTACCGAAGGTTATCAGACCTCATTCGCGGTGCTTGCCGCCGTTACTGTTGCAATTGGTATCGTTGCGCTTTCCATGAAATATATGCCGCCTGGGTCATCTGCGCCTGTCAGCGAAGATACTGAGACAGTATCGACATAGGTGATAGAGGCGAGCACGCTCCCCGCGATGATCGCCACCGCGGCGACTCTAGCCAGTCAATACAGTATCGGCCAGTGTCGCCAGTCGCTTATCGAGCGTCCATAGTTTTTTTACTCCGGCAAGTGCACATGCAGCCAGTAAATGTGCATCGACGTAACCGATACCGCGGCCCATTAGCTTTTGCTGGTCGATATAAAATAGTACTTCATCATCTGTAGCGACTTTGATATGCGGCAGATTCCCGAGCAGCATCAGTATTTCTGCACGATTACCAATATTGCCGCAGGCCAGTTCGCCGATAACAAACGGGTGGGTCCAGACGGCTGCGTCATGGAGCAGCGTGGCAAGCAGATTGCTTCCGCTGCGCAGGTGATCTATCCAGACAGAGGTGTCGACCAGAATCATTAGCTGCCAGATCTGCGGCGCGATGCTTTCTGCATGTCGGGTTCGGTTGCGCCTAGCTTGGCGAGCCGGCGGGCGCTTTCACGTTCGATGAGTGCACGCAGTCCTTCGCGCACCAGCGCGGCTTTTTCCCTGACGCCGGTAAGCTGTTGTGCTTGGTCCAGCAGTTGCTCATCTATATTTAATGTGGTCCGCATGAGCAGGCCTCCCGCCAT
>Ga0316193_10002232_pt1 | contig 13518 bp, 10 predicted proteins | sample MerIslsedime2_MG_FD_207735 | JGI IMG/M metagenome (GOLD analysis project Ga0316193, IMG submission 207735) | Coastal sediment microbial communities from Maine, United States - Merrow Island sediment 2 | ecosystem: Environmental > Aquatic > Marine > Coastal > Sediment | place: USA: Maine...
GAGGCGACCCTTCGAGCGGCTCGTCCACGCTCCGACGGCCTTCGCCTTGCTGGCCGTTCTCGGGGTGGGGCTTGCGGGCAACCTCGCCCTCGGCGACCACACCTCGCGCGCCGGAACCTCGCAAGATGTTGTCGAGCCAGGAACCCAAGTAGGCAACGTCCTCTTCCTCGTGGTCGACACCCTACGCGCCGATCACTTGCCGATGTACGGATACGACCGCGGCAGCACTCCAAACCTCGACCGCCTCGCCGAAGACGCGATTCGATTCGACCAGGCCTTTGCCAACTCGAGCTGGACGCGCCCGAGCTTCGCGTCGATTCTGACCGGGCGCCTTCCGTCGAGTCACGGGGTGATGGCGAAGAGCGACGCGCTCCCCGACGCAGTCAGCACACTGCCGGAGGCGCTGAAGGCTGCGGGTTACACCACGGGTGGCTACGCGACGAACTTCAACGTCGCGCCTTACTTCAATTTCCATCAGGGCTTCGACGAGTACATCTACATCGAGCCCGAGTTCGTTCTTGGCGCCGACGACGCCAGCGCCAAGCTCCTGTTGATGCAGTTCATTCGGCAGCGGATCGAGAAAATGCGGGCGATGCAGGGCGAGGTGCTCCCCGGTACCGCCTACCAAGACGCAGAAACCGTCAATGCGTCCCTCACCGGCTGGATCGACCGGCAGCCCGCATCGCCGTGGTTCTTGTTCGTCGGGTACATGGACCCGCACGACCCGTATTTTGCCCATCCCTACGATGGCAGCGGATATGCGCGAGCGGCGCACCAACACCCCGACCCGTCCGAAGCCCCCGCGCTCACGGCCTTGTACGACGGTGAGATCAGCTACTGGGACGCCGAGCTAGGTAAGCTCCTCGATGGGCTTCGCGAGCGTGGGCTCTATGAAGACCTCACGATCATCGTGACGAGCGATCACGGCGAAGAGTTCAACGACCACGGCGGTTTTTGGCACGGCACAACCTTATACGACGAGCAGGTGCGTGTTCCTTTGCTCGTGAAGCTCCGAGACAGCCGTCGCGGGGGCACTGTGGTTCGTCACTGGGTGCAGAGCATCGACCTGATGCCGACGGTCTTGAAGCTGTTTGAGGCGCCGGTTCCGGAAGGCGTGCAAGGCGGCGACCTCTTCACAGGCACCGATGTCGTCTACGCCGAAGAGAGCCACGAAGGCAACGTCCTCGAATCGGTCCGGGAGCTCGACGGTACCGACGAATACAAGCTCATCACCGCCAATCGCGACAATCCGCGAGGCCTGAAGCCCGTCGAGCTGTACCGCGTGGACCTCGATCCCGCCGAGCAGGAAAACCTCGCCCCGACATCCCCCGACGAGGTCCGTATGGCGACCAAGGCTCTCCTCAAGCAACGCGCACTGGCCAAGGAAGGCGCGGTCGCCGCGGACTCCGTAGAGCTGGACGAAGACGTAGCCGCCCACCTAGAGGCCATAGGCTACATAGAACGCTAACGAGCTAACCCTTCCGAAAAGGGGACCACCCCCTCTTTCGAAGAGTTAAGAGACTGCTCTTTGGCGGTGCGGTGGACCAGGTAGGCGAGGGCGCCGACCGAGCCCGTCGTCAGAATGGCGAGGAAGTACGGCCAGGCGGGGATGCCGCGCTCGCGGGCGTCGGGCACCATCCAGATCGCAAACAGGATCAGCGCGATGGACAGGTCGATGAACATCTGCGCCCCCCATCCGCCCGTCAGCGCCAGCTCCAAGAAGCCGGTGTAACCGTGGTTCACGACGACGATGGTCGTGTAGATCGAGAAAGCAGCGAAGATGGCGATGACGGAAAAGAGTCGTAATTTCATGGGAACCTCCGTGATGCGATCAGTCTGGGGCGCCGATTGCATCACGGCCATTACCTCAGAGGTCATCGGCAGCACGAAAGAAGGCGTTACAATCTTCGCATGTCGTCGGCCAGCACCACTCCCACCGGATTCGGCTCCCTCTTGCGCCAGTGGCGCACCGCGCGACGGATGAGCCAGCAGCAGTTGGCCATCGAATCCGAAGTCTCGACTCGTCACATCAGCTATGTCGAAAATGGCAAGTCCTCGCCGAGCCGCGAGATGGTGCTCATCCTCGCGAGCGCACTCGACTTGCCACTGCGCGAACGAAACTCGCTCCTCTCGACGGCCGGCTTCGCCCCCGTCTATCGCGAGACCAATCTGTCCGCGCCCGAGATGCAGCCGATCCGACACGCCTTTGACACGATCCTCTCGCACCACGAGCCATACCCGGCGATCGTGCTGACGCGGGCCTGGGATATCGTGAGCATGAACAACGCCTTCATGCGCCTCTTCGCGTTCTTCATCGAACCGCCGTTCGATCCGATCGTGGCGCAAAACGTCATGCACTCGCTTTTCCATCCACAGGGCGTCCGTCCGTACGTCGCCAACTGGGAGGAGGTTGCCCGCTTCCTGATCGATCGCCTCTACCGTGAAGCGATGGTCGAGCTCGAAACCAGCGAGAGTCGAAAGCTCCTCGATGCATTGCTCGCGTATCCGGGGGTGCCCGCGCGCATGCGTGAAGTCGACCTGGCCGAGGTGCCCCGCGTGTGCATCACCGTGAACCTCGAAAAGAATGGGACGCGGCTCGACCTGTTCTCGACGCTCACCACGCTTGGGACCCCGCTCGACGTCACGGCACAAGAGCTGCGCATCGAATCCTACTTCCCCGCCAATGAGGCGACCGGCGAATGGCTCCGAAAATCGGCCGCATCCACAGCAAACTAGGCTAAGGTGCATTCGGGTCGCGCATGGAGTCACTCGCTGCAGTAGACCTAGGGTCGAACAGCTTTCACATGGTGATCGCCCGCGTGGATCACGGCGGCATTCAGATCGTCGATCGCCTCCGCGAGCCAGTACGGTTGGCTGCGGGCCTTCAAGATGACGGCTCGCTCGACGAAGAGTCCCAAGAACGCGCGTTTAAATGTCTCACCCTGTTCGGGCAAAGGCTCCGAGACTTCGGCGCGGAGCAGGTGCGCGCGGTCGGTACGAACACCCTTCGCAAGGCCCGGAACTCACGCAAGGTTCTGCGACGGGCCAGCGAAGCCCTCGGGCATCGCATCGACATCATCCCGGGCCGTGAGGAGGCACGCCTGATCTACCTGGGCGTGTCGCACGGCATCGCGGGCGCCCCCGCGCGGCGGCTCGTGGTGGACATTGGTGGCGGGAGCACCGAGTTCATCATCGGTGACGCGTTCGAGCCCGTGTCTGTGCACAGCATGTACATGGGCTGCGTCGGCTTCACGAAGCAGTTTTTCGGCGACGGCAAAATCAGCCGCAAGCGGATGAAACACGCTAAGCTCGCTGCGGGCCTTGAGCTTCAACCCGTCGAGAACAAGCTTCGCGAAGCCGGTTGGGACCGCGCGATCGGAGCTTCGGGGACCATTCGTTCGGTCGCGGCAATCCTCGACGAGGCGGGTTGGGCCCACGGCACGATCACAGCGGAAGGCCTCGACAAGCTCGAAGAAGCGATGCTGACCGCGGGCCGCTTGGAGCAACTCGAGCTTCCGGGCCTTGACGCGGATCGGCGCCCCGTCTTCGCCGGTGGCGTCGCGATTCTCAGCACCGTCTTCGAGCGGCTCGACATCGACGAGATGTGGATCTCGCCCACGGCGCTTCGTGAAGGCCTGCTGTACGACATGCTCGGCCGCATCCAAGACGAAGACCCGCGCGACCGCACCATCGCAATGCTGTGCAATCGCTATTCGATCGACCAGGCGCACGCGGATCGCGTTCAGGCCACTGCGCTCGGTTTGCTCGGCCAAGTGGTCGACGATTGGGACTTGCGGTCGGACGACGCCGCGCACGCTCTTTCGTGGGCAGCGCAACTTCACGAGATCGGCCTCGCCGTGAACTACACAGGCCACCACAAACACGGCGCGTATCTCGTTGCATCGTCCGATTTGCCGGGGTTCTCCCGTGACGAGCAGGCTCTGGTAGCAGCGCTGGTGCGCGGCCACCGCCGCAAGCTCGACGATTTGTACTTCGAGCTACTCCCCACGGAGCTCCGCGAGACCGCAAAGCGCTTGTGCGCCTTGCTTCGTCTCGCGGTCCTCCTCAATCGAAACCGCGATCCAGAGGTCGTCGCGCTCCCGCATGTGAGCGCCAATGCCAACAAGCTCAAGCTCACTTTCAATGAGGACTGGCTCGTGGCTCACCCACTCGTGCAGGCTGACCTCGAACGCGAACAACGCCTCCTCAAACCATCCGGCCTGAAGCTCACCGGCTTCGAAGAGGAATGAGACCCGATGGATTTGTTCCTCATCCGCCACGCGATCGCCGAAGAGAGAAGGGCAGGCCTCCCCGACGCGCAACGCGCCCTCACCAAAAAAGGCCGCACCCGATTCGAGGCGATCGTCCAAAGCCTCGACCGCGCAGGCTTCCGCTTCGACCGCGTCTACCACAGCCCCTGGCTCCGAGCGGCCCAGACCGCTGAGCTCCTCATTCCCGTCGCCGACGGCCCCTTCATCGCCACCGAAGGCCTGGCCCAATCCCCAGATCCCGACTTCTTCGCATCGTTAACCGGAGAGAAGGTGGCCTGCGTGGGCCACGAACCCTGGATGAGCGACACCGTCGCCCTCCTAACCACCGGCACCCCCAACGGCACCTGGCTCCGCCTCAAAAAAGGCTCCGTAACCTGGCTCCGAGGCCCCCCCACCCCAGCCTCCATGCAACTAAGAGCCCTCTGGGGACACTCTCCACCCACCTAACCCACCGAGATCACAGGACTCCCAGCCGAAAGATCGCAGCGCCCTCCACGGATCGCACTTTTGGGTGAATTCGGTCGACTCTCCGCGGTCCATTTGGAATGTTGAATAGATGTTCCTACGCGTCGCTGGGGTGATTGCGCTGACAGCTCTCGTCGCCTGCAAGGGTCAGATCGGTCAGGCGGGCGATCGCGGGGGCCCACCGGCAGTCGACCCGATTCTCGCCATCGAAAGCGGCGTCCGCCGTCTCTCTCAGTCTGAGCTCGACAACACGCTTCGTGATCTCCTCGGAGAAGACACCGCACCCGCGTCGCGCCTCTTGAACGAGGACGAGTTCCGCCCGTTCGACAATGACTACACGATTCAGCAGGCCTCCGAGGCGCTCATCACTTCGCTCGAAGCCCTGGCCGAACAAGTGGCCGAACGAGCCGTCGGTGATGCCGCACGGCGCGCCGCGCTCGTCCCGTGCACACCTGCGAGCGCCGGCGACGAACAGTGCTTTCGCGCATTCCTCGATCTGTTCCTGCCACGCGCGTTTCGACGCGCCGTGACCGCAGAAGACATCGACGCCTATTTGCCATTGCTCGCGTTTGCGTCCGAAGACAATGCAGTCGTCGATAACGACTTCTACACGGCGGTTCAGCTGGCCCTGGCGGCCACATTGCAGGACCCGGAGTTTCTCTATCGCGTGGAGGAGGGTACGGCAGGCAGCACGGCAGGACTTCTCGAGCTCGATGGCTACGAAATCGCGAGCCGCATGTCCTACCTGTTGTGGGCCAGCATGCCCGACGACGCGCTCTTCGCCGCCGCCGCCGCAGGCACCTTGGATAGCCCGGAGGGCCGGAGCGCAGAAGCCCTCCGCATGTTCGACGACCCAAGAGCCCGCGCTCAACTGCATCGTTTCCACGCCATGTGGCTCGGCTATCGGTCCATCCCCCACACTCCCGAGCTCGTGGCGGCGTTCAATCGTGAAACCTCGGCGCTCATCGATCGGGTGATTCTCGACGAGCCCGGAAGCTACCTCCGCCTGTTCACCATGGACGAAACCTTCGTCGACGATTCGCTCGCAGACCACTACGGCTTGCCACGACCCGCCGACGGGGAGGGTTGGGTGTCGTACGAAGGGACCGGACGTGCCGGCATTCTCGGTCACGGCAGCCTTCTCGCCGCCTTCAGCAAGTTCGAAGACACCAGCCCCACACAGCGAGGCATTCTCGTCCGAACACGCTTCATGTGTGAAGACGTCCCACGGCCACCACCCACTGTCGACGCCGACCAACCACCGCAAGGTGCCATGGACGCGGTATGCAAGTACGAGCGCTACGCCCAGCACCGAGACCAATCGAGCAGCTGCGCGGGCTGCCACAGCCTCGTCGATCCGATCGGCTTCGGACTCGAAAATTTCGACGTCGCCGGCCGGTATCGCGAGCATGATGACGGGCTCCCCGAGTGCGTCATCGAAGGCTCGGGTGAGATCGTAGAGGTCGGCTCGTTCTCTGGCCCCGGCGAGCTCTCACAACTGCTCGTCGACAACGACTACGTCGACGCCTGCGCCGTGCAGCAGTTTCTGACGTTCGCGTTGGGCCGGCCCACCAACTCATACGAAGCGGAGCTGCTTCAGGAAATGGTCGAGTCGTTCCGGGCAGGGCAGCACGACTTCAAGGCGTTCATGGTCGACTTCGTTGCGTCTGATCGGTTCGCCCGGCGCGCCCAGGAAAGGCTCTAATCATGGCGATGAAGATCAATCGCAGAGCGATTCTCAAGGGCATAGCAGGCGCCGCGGTGTCGTTGCCGCTGCTCGAATGCATGCTCCCGGCGCGGTCCAGTACAGCACAAGGCTCTCCGGCACGATACGCGGTCCTCTTCGCCGGTCAGGCGCTCGGCTGTGACAACTACGCCAAGAACGAGAGCCGCATCGATGGTCAGACCGTCACCGAGGGCGGCCACTACATCGCCGATACGAGCTACGGGCGAGGGTTCGCCCTCACGACACCACTCCTCCCCCTTCAGGGTATGGAGAACGACTTCACCATGGTCTCGAATCTGGCGATTCCCTTCAACGCGAGCTCGTCGGACGGAAGCGCGGTTCCAACAGCCGGTGCCTATCGCGACTTCCATGGCGGCGGGTGCAGCCCGCTGTTGTCAGGTACGCGGTCCACGTCTGCGGAATACGTATGCAACGGCATCACCTCCGACCAGACGATCGCAGAGCTCAACGCGGGTCAGACGACGCACAGATCACTCGTGTTCCGCTCACAGCCAGGCTTCTACGTCAGCGGTTACAGCTTCGCCGGCCGTCAGTACATCTCGTACGGACCCGGGGGAGGGCGCAATGCCCGCATCGAAGCACAGGCCAGCCCACAAGTGGCCTACCGTTCGCTCTTCACCGGCTTCGTCCCGGCGGGCGACGATGAAGCCGCCCGATTCGACTTCGAGCTGCGCGCGCGTGGTAGTGTGCTCGACCTCGTGCTCGAAAAGCGTGCCCAGCTCGTCAATAAGGTTGGCCGCGCCGACCAAGAACGCCTCGAGCGACACTTCGACGAGATTCGCGATCTCGAGAACCGCGTCAACGCGTTGCCTCCCGTCGTTGGCGGACAGTGCCTCGTCCCGCCGGACCCGGGCGCCGATCCACCCATCGGCGGCGATCACGACGGCGGTGGCAGCGGTTCGGTATCACCAGGGTCGGGGTACAGCGACGAGCACACGCGCTCACGCATCTTCGCTGACTTGATCCACATGGCGTTCGTTTGCGACCTCACCCGCGCGGCGTCGCTTCAGATCACTGCGTTCCAATCGCACATGAACGCGCGTCCCATCGCCGATGGCCTCGGGACGCTTCAGGGAACCACGCGTCCTGCACGTTGGGCGTCTGTCGGCGGTGACCTTCACGAAGTCGGACACAACGGAGACCCGAACAACCGCGGGCAGATCCCGTCGGCGGGCCTGCTGCAGTGGCACGTCTCCCACTACGCGTACTTGATCGACAAGCTGCGCAACACCCCGGAAGCGGGCGGGAACGTGCTCGACAACAGCGTGATCATCTTCACGCCAGAGGCCGGTCATGGGCTGCAGCTCAATGACGGCAGCTCGCAGAACCAAACCCATTCCGTCGAGAACATGGTCATGCTCATGGCCGGGCGGTCAGGCGGCCTGAACCCGGGCGAGCACATCAATGGCAACCGCGCCCACCCTGCGAGTGTTCTCATCACCGCCATGCAAGCGGCGGGCTATCAGGGCAACACCCTGGGCGATGTTTCCCTCTAGGGGGATTGCGCCACACGGGGCCTAGACCCATATCCCCCGCATGCTCGACGCGATCTGGCAGGTATGGCTTCAACTCGCGCCCTGGCTGCTCTTGGGCGCCGCGGCTGCCGGCCTGCTGCACGTATTGCTTCCTCGCGACTTCGCGCGCCGCCAGTTTCGTGGCTTCGGCGGCGTTGCCAAGGCTGTTGCCTTGGGTGTTCCGCTGCCGTTGTGCTCCTGCGGCGTCATTCCAGCGGGGCTGGGCCTCAAGAAGGATGGTGCAAGTGACGGTGCAGCTGTCGGCTTCTTGATCAGCACACCGCAAACGGGCGTCGACTCGTTGCTTGTAAGCGCCTCGTTTCTCGGTTGGCCGTTCACCATCTTCAAGTGCCTAAGCGCGCTCGTGATGGGGTTGGCCGGCGGAGCTGCCACCGAAGCCTTGCAGACCGACGCGGACGGCATCTCGCGCCTCGAAGAGGCTAGCGCCCCACAGTCCACCGTGGGGTTTTTCGAGCACATGATCGACGTCATCCGGCCCATTTGGAAATGGATTATCTTCGGTGTCGTCGCATCGGCCGCCATCACGGTTTGGATTCCGCCGGGCGTCATCGCCGGTTGGTCCAACATTCACCCGGCGTTGGCTGGCCTCGCGGCGCTCGCCATCGCGCTTCCGCTTTACGTGTGCGCCACCGCATCGGTTCCCATCGCCGCAGCGCTGATCGCACAAGGCATGCCCACCGGCGCCGCACTCGTCTTCCTGATGGCCGGCCCCGCGACCAACATCGCCACCATCGGCGCGGTGAGGAGAGCCTTTGGCGGCCGCGTCCTCGCCGTCTATCTCGCAACGGTCATCATCGGGAGTGTGGGACTCGCTTACATGTACGATGCGTTCATCCCTTTTGAAGCGCTCGGAGGAATGGCCCACGAGCATGGTCATCCGTGGTGGGCCTGGGTATCCGCGTTGGTTCTAGCGGGGCTTTTCGTCTACTTCGTGTTCGACGACCTTCGAAGCGCGTGGCTGCGTCGCACCGCGCCCGCCGGGCCCGCCCTGGTCACCCTCGAGGTGGAAGGCCTCACCTGCAACAATTGCGTTCGAAAGCTCGAGCGCGCGCTCCGCGACGCAGAGGGCGTCACGTCCGCGAGCGTCACCCTCGACCCAGGCCACGCCACAGTGGAAGGCTCCGCCCACCCCGCAGACCTAGAGGCAGTGGTCCGCGCAACCGGCTACGCCGTGAAATAGGCGATAGTGTGGGGCGGTGGGGCGGGACAAACTGCCGCCAAAGGCGTCCGGCAAAAAAGGGGTCTGACCCTTTGCTAGCTGCGGCCCGCTAGGAGGGTTTCGATCGACGGGGTGATTGGGATTCGTTGCTCGGCGAAGATTTCACGCACCCAGGTTGAGGCATCCGCAATTGAGCCGAATGGCTTGATAGACACCGGGATCGGCTTCACCCAGGTCACGGCCTTGAGCGCGCCGCGAATGAGTGCGTTGCTGATCAGTACCGCAATTCCAAAGTGATGCTCGCCTGCGAGGTCGCCCGTGACGTCGAACCACTCCGTCAGCCGCTTTCGCTGGTGGGCGGTGATCGCCGTCGTTAGACCCCTCGAATCGAGAATCGTCGCAAAGGGAATGCGGCGCTCGACCGTCGCCGTGTACCGTTCGATGAAGTACTCGAAGCCTTCATCGCTGAGCGGTTTGGAAGGGAAGCGAACGTAGAGGAGCGGCCAGGCGTTGTCATCGAAGATGAGTCCGAACTGGTGCAGGCCCGGTCTCGTCCCCGCGGTCACGGTCCGCTCACCCCGCCCTTGGCTGGCGGCAACGTCAGCCGGAAACGCGTCTCTTTGTCGTCTGCCGCACTCACCTCGAGCTCGCCGCCGAGCTCTTCGGCAATGCGTTTGGAAATCGCCAGCCCAACCCCTGCGCCCTGGAGGCGCCCGCCGACGCCAAACGGCTTGAACACCGCCTCCATCTGGTCGGCTGCGATCGCCGGCCCGTTGTCGGACACGTCGAGCACAGCCTTGTCCCCGAGCATCGCGGTCGTGACCCGCACAATGCCCTGGCCGCCCTCGCGGCTCGCGGCCCGCTGAATCGCGTTCGCCAACAAGTTCAGCGCGATCTGCACGATGTTAGTCCGTGTCGCCATGACCTTCGGCTCGACGCCAGTCGTGACCTCGATCAACGCGCGTCCGCGAAGCCCGCTGCTCTCCGCCTTGCGCAGGGCCACTCGAACCGCGTCGGCCAAGTCGACGACTTCGGCTTCCACTTCCTCCGGCGCTTTCGCCATCTCTTCGGTGAGCTCGAGAATTCGTTTCACCCCATCGCGCGCGTCGATGACCGCGTTCTCAACCTGCGCCAGGGTTCCTCGCGCCCGCGTCACATTCGGAGTCGCCTCCTCGAGCGCCGCAGTAGCAGCTGAAATCGAAGTTTCGATGACGGTTAGGTTGTTGCGAATCCAGCCCACCGGATTCCGAAGCTCGTCGGCAAGCCCGCCGGCCACCACGCTCAGCGAGTACGCACGCTCCGTCTCGAGAAGACGCTGCTCGAGCTGCTTGACCCGCGTGTTGAGATTGTAGAGGTCGATGGCATCGCGAAGCTCCGCGCGCAGCACTTCAGGTTCCCACGGCTTGCGCATGTAGCGCCGCACATGGCCGCGGTTGATGGCGTCTTCAGCGGCCTGCAGGTCGGAGTAGGCCGTGATCAGCAACCGAATTGTATCGGGGTACTTGGTCTCCACTCTTTCGAGGAGTTCGATCCCGGTCATCCCGGGCATCCGCTGGTCGGTCAGCACGACCCCGATCTCGTGCTCCTCCATCAACTGAAGCCCTGCCGCCGCGCTCGATGCCGTCAGCACCGGAAAGTCATCGCCGCAGACGGCCTCGAAGACGACGAGGTTCGGCTCTTCATCGTCGACAAAAAGTACGTGCGCTGTCATGCCGCCTGCTCCATCGCGGGAATCTCCATCACGAAGCGGGCCCCCCCACCGGGCCTAGGCTCATATCTTAGCTCACCACCGCAGTCCTGCGCGATTCTTCGGCTGAGATGAAGCCCCAGGCCCGTCCCTTCCCCTTCGACTCTGGTTGTGAAGAAGGGGTCGAAGATCCGGTGTACGACGTCTGCCGGCACGCCGGGCCCATCATCCGCCACGGCGACCAAAACCTGCTTATCGACCTGACGAAGCTCGATCCAGATGTTCTTAGCGTCGGAGCGAATCGAGTTGTCGATCAGGTTCAACAGCACTTGATTGAACGCCCGTGCAGGTGCGAAAATCTCCTCCGTGACCTCATAGTCTTCGTGAACGGTCACGCCCTTCATCTTGTGCTCGAGCAAGTTGAGCGTTGATTCGATGGCAGTGCGGACGCTGCACGGCGCAAGGTCTGTCCCATCTGCCGGTCGTGCATGTGCGTCGAGCGCGGAAATCACCCCGTCGATACGCTTGAGGGCGTCGATGACCACAGTCATCAGTTTCTCGTTCGACACCCGTGACGAACCGCCCTTCTCCAAGACCCTCACCGCATTCAGGGCGGCGTTCAGAGGGTTCTTCACTTCGTGGGCGAGACCGGCGGCGAGCGTTCCGGCAGACGCAAGGCGCGCCTGGTCGGCAAGCTGCAAGCTCAAACCGCGCATCTTCAGGTGTGCGCGAATGCGGGCCTGCAGGACTTTGGTGTGGAAGGGTTTGGACACGAAGTCGTCTGCGCCAGCGTCGTAGCCTTCGAGCGCCGTCTCGCTTTCCCCACGCGCGGTGAGCAGAATCACCGGGATCTGGCGCAGGGAAGGGTCTTCCTTGATCGCGCGTGTGAGATCGATCCCGCTCGTGCCCGGCATCATCACGTCGGTGAGCACGAGGTCCGGGCGGTTCTTCTTCATCAGCTCGAGCGCTTCCGCGCCATCGCCCGCGGCATCCACTTCGTATGTCTCCTTCAACACACCGACGATGAACCCACGAAGGTCGAGCTCGTCTTCGGCCACTAGCACTCTGGGAAGCCGCCCGCGGTCGAGCAGAATGCGTTCGGGTGGACGCTGGCTCTGCCGCATCTCCACGGTAGCCTCTTCCATCTGACGCGTATGAATCGCCGTCGTGCGGTCCTCCACACGTCGGGCGGGATGATGCTCCATATGGAGCTGTCGCCGCTCCATGATCTCCGTGTGGAAGTGATCCTTACCGCTCTTCAAAAAGAATGTGAACGTGGAGCCTTCACCAAGTTGGCTGTCCACCGTAAGAGAGCCACCATGCAGCTGCGCGAGCTCACGAGCCAGCGCGAGCCCGATGCCGACGCCGCCTTGCTGGCGCCGCTCCGAGGTTTCGGTTTGATGGAAGCGCTCGAAGATCCGCTGCTGCTCATCGCGAGCAATGCCCGGGCCGGTATCCATCACTTCGACAGACGTCCCCGCTGAGTTGTGGAACACGCTGACTTGAATCCGACCCCCAGGTGGCGTGAATTTCATCGCGTTTCCGATGAGATTCGTGAGGATAATCTCGATGCGGTGGGGATCTCCGTACCGCTCCGCGGGCGCGCAGTTGGCATCGAAAACCAGATCGATGTCCTTCGCTCGTGCGGCCGGCGTCGCATTTTCTGCGACCCGACGAGCCAAATCGCAGGGATCAAACTGCATGATCCGAAGGCGCAACCCGCCGGATTCCAGCCGGGCCAAATCCAGCAAGTCGTCGATCATCCGCAGCAACCGCGTCGCATTCCGCCGGACGACCTTGAGGGCATCCCGCTCCGCGCTCGGCCGCATCTTCTCGAGCAGCTCATCCACAGGTGACAGAATCAACGTGAGCGGTGTCCGCAACTCATGACTGACATTGGCAAAGAACTCAGACTTGACCCGATCGACTTCTTGAAGCTGCTCGTAGGCGTCCTGCAAGGTTGCCTTTGTCTGCTGAAGTTCGAGACGTGATAGGAATTCGCGCTTCTCAAACGACAACCGGTGCCTTTGGAACCCGACGAGGATGAAGATCGTACCCAAGATGACAGCTTGGTAGAGAACCGTAATCTTCGCATCACCGACAGGGACCAGTCCGAGCGCCATCGGAAGGAGGAATACGGCGTAGACGGAGACCCCAAACGCAGCCGCGCGGGTGGGGGTCCACGAGATGAAGAAGTTAACGCCGATGAGGATGAACAGGAGCGTCAGCGTGTACGGCGAATCATAGGCGCCGTGCAGCCAGGCAAGAATGCAGTTGAACAAACAGACAAAGAGGAAGAGGGCGAAGACCAGATCATCAATAGCGCGAGCTGCCCACAGGGGATTTCGCCTGAGTGCTATCCAGACGCCAGCTAGCGCTGCGATCCATAGGACGCGCAGTCCCTGCATGGTGACGAAGTAGGGGCGCAGAATGATCCACTCCATCGGAGTGAAGGCCAAGATCGTGGCCGACGCCACGAGGATGCCCGCCGATAGGCCTTGTACATTCCGCTTCCGTCGCTCCCTGTGGAAGAGAGCCAGCCCCTGCTCCTCGACAAGAGGCGCCGCCCCGGTGCCATTGTTCGGTTCTACGGTCCCCACTCGTTCCTAAGTGTAACAAACCGCCTATGTTGAGACCAAAGAGCTGAATTCAGG
>Ga0316193_10002233_pt1 | contig 13516 bp, 10 predicted proteins | sample MerIslsedime2_MG_FD_207735 | JGI IMG/M metagenome (GOLD analysis project Ga0316193, IMG submission 207735) | Coastal sediment microbial communities from Maine, United States - Merrow Island sediment 2 | ecosystem: Environmental > Aquatic > Marine > Coastal > Sediment | place: USA: Maine...
CATTGAATTGAAATCACGTCGACAATTTTCTCAGCAAGACTTTTAAAAAGAGGCTTTTCTGCTGCAGATCTAGCACTTTCCTCTGATTCAAGCTGACCTATTGAAAAATCTAAAACAGTTACCCTTTGACCATTTTCATTAATGAATGAAAGATCCTGAAGCGAGTTTTCATCTACATAATCATAATCCACATATGCGCTAACCTCAGTGGGACCCAAACAAATCTTGCAAGTTCTATTATCTATCAGAGATACACATGCCACAGCTTTAAAACGCCCTTCACTAGCAATGATATTGTCTCTTAAAGTAAAATCTTTTTCTTGGTCTTTTCTATAGCCTACTGTCTCTCTATCCAACTTAACAAGTTCAATTTTCAGCGAAAAATCGCCCTGATTATTGCAAAAATTTAGGTGAGTAGACTCAGAAATTTTCCGGATAACTTCATCCGTGAGTTTCCCGTAGCAATCTCCAGATACAAATGGCACGCAAATTGTTTTATTGCTCGAGGCTCTATAACCGCAAGAAGTGCATAAAAGCAAAATAGCTATTATGACTGAAGTTTTAATAAACGCTGTTGGCATAACTGAGCTGTTTCAGTTTTAGGGAAAGATACTATAATTTTTTTATAGTAAATAATAGCTGCATCTTTTTTCTTTCTTCTTTCAAAGAACTTACCAGTTCGGAATAAGTTCTTTGCGAAAAGTTCTTTAATTTCTAATACGAGTTTTTCTACATCTTTAACTCTATCTTCACCAGGAAACTGATCATTAAATCTTTTTAAATTTAGTTCAGAAAGTGCAATCATTTCAGGATTAAGATTTTTTTGTTTGCATTGTATCTGATATGTTTTAGCAATCTCAATATAAGCATCAATCGAGCACTCATGCTTAGGAAACCGCTTCACAAGTACCTGAAATGTCTCGATTGCATCCCGATAATCTTCAAAAAGTATTTGAATCAACCCCTTACCATAAAGTGATCTTGCACTTAAGTCGTGGTATGGCAGAGATGAGATTATTTCATCATAAATTTCAATTGCATCTTCTTTGGCTGGTGCTATTTTAGGACTTTTTTTCATACGAAACATCCTGCGAAGAGCACCTTTTCTATACCTTTCAGCAATCTTAAATTTGTAATTTAAAGCCTCTTCAAAATGATTTGGAGTATCAGAAAGCTTTAAATAGCTTGTAAACCCCTCATTGGCTAAAGATAGGTCACTCGCTTGATAATAACCTAGTGCCTTAAAATATCTAGCATCATCAACAAAAGGAGTGTTAGCAAACTCATCAATAATAATGTCGCAATAATTGAATAAAGCAACAAAATCACGATCTTCATACGACATCTTTAATAAGCTATAGTAATCTTGAACTGATGTTTCTTGATTATGTTCACTGTCACTAAAAGCATTATTAATTAATAATAAAGAAGCAATTGAGAATAATATTAAATGGCGAAACTTCATAAAAAATAAAATTATTGGCAAAAAGATAAGTTTAAACGGCATTTCAAGATTATGTCAAGATTTTACAACTTCAATGTGAGATATAAAATTTAAAGCTTCTAAGCTCTTCATTAAAACATCTTGAAGCTTAACTCCCCACGCAACATCAATTGAGAGGCGTCCAACAAAATTTTTATTAACATGAAAGTAAAGATCTACTTTTGAATTACCTGAATTTTGCCTAAATAAATTTTTTAAGTGAAGAATATGGCTCATTTGAGCTTGCGAAAGATCCATATGCAAAATGAGTGTATCTGATGGCTTTATTTGTTTAGGCTTATTCATTGGTCTGCTCTTCTTCTGTGATTTAAACTGTTCAAAAGCGCTCTCAAGAGATTTAATACTTTCTTGAGTTAAGCCTTCCAAAGACTCTATATATTTACAATTTAATCTAATATTATCTTCTGATTTATCCAACTGTAATATTGCAACAAGAAGCATATTATCAACTAAAAGATGTTGTTTATCTTCGCATAGATCAGGCCAAATAGGAATTTCAAACCTATCCATTCCATCACTAATGGTAATAATTGCAAATTTTCTTTGGCTTTTAGAAGTAAATTTGTACTGAACATTTTCGACAATAAAAGCAGCCTTAAAGACTTCTTCGGCCTTTAAATTACTGACATTTTTCAGTAAGGTACAGTTCAAATCTTGAAGAGTTTTTTGATAGCTCTCCATTGGATGGCCCGTTAAATAAAATCCCAACAACTCTTTTTCCTTATGCAACAACATTTGCTTGTCAGTAGGATTGGTAATTTTGGGAGGAGCAGCATTAGGTTTTTCAGCTTCACCAATTAAGGAAAAAAGGTTCATGATACCTTGAGATTTTTCTCTTTGATCTTTTAAAGCTTGAGAATACATTGCTTCAACACTCTCTTTCAGCTCATCTCTAGACCACCCTGTAAAGTCAAATGCACCGGCATAAACCAACAATTCAATATTTTTCTTACCCACCCTCGTAGTATCTATTCTCTTAATGAAGTCGTATAAGTCGCTGTAAGAGCCTCGGTTTTTTCTTTCTTCAATGATTGCTTCAACCGCACTAGATCCTACACCTTTAACACCAGACATAGCAAAACGGATACCATTTTTTGCTGGGACAAACTCACTTGCCGCCTCATTTACATCAGGGGGTAAAATTTCAATATTCATTGCCTGACATTCACGAATGAACTTTGCAACTTTTGAAAGGTCATCCCTGTCGCATGTCATTAAAGCAGCCATCCACTCCTTTGGATAATTGGCTTTTAAATAAGCTGTTGTATATGACAAATAAGCATAAGCAGTAGCATGAGACTTATTAAATCCATATGATGCAAATTTTTCAATCTTACTAAATATAACTTCAGCAGTGTCTTGATCTAGTCCCTTACTCTTTGCCCCATTAATGAATTTCTCTTTTTGGCGCATCATTTCATCTTTGTCTTTTTTACCCATGGCTTTTCTCAAGACATCACCTTCGCCTAAACTATACCCTGCTAGCTTGCTTGCAATTTGCATGATCTGTTCTTGATACACCATTACACCATATGTCTCCGCTAAAATGTCTTTCATCAACGGATGGTCTAATTCAATTTTTTCCTTGCCGTGCTTTCGGTTAATAAATGAAGGAATCATATCCATAGGACCTGGACGGTATAAAGCTCCTACCGCAATAATTTCCTCAAAGCAATCAATATGTAGATGCTTTGCAAGCTCTTGCATTCCACCGGATTCTAACTGAAACACCCCAAGAGTCTTTCCTTGATTTAATAAATTAAAAGTAGCCTTGTCGTCTAACGGTAGATCAAACCAATTTAGTTGCTTATTATGGTTTTCAAGAACAAGATCTACAGCCTTTTGAATTGAAGTCAGCGTTTTTAATCCTAAAAAATCAATTTTCAGCATCCCTACAGCTTCAGAAGGCTTCATTGAGTATTGTGTAACAATGATGTCCGCATCTTTTGCTGTACATACTGGAACGTGCTCTGTTATGGCTTCTTCAGAAACAATAATACCGGCTGCATGAATGGATGTATTCCGAATCCCCCCCTCAATTTTTTGAGCCTCATCTAGGATCATTTTTACTTCTTCATCAGATTCATAGAGTTGCTTAAGATCTGGATCAACATCAATGGCTTTTTGAATTGTAATATTCAAATCATCAGGAACCAATTTAGCGATGGTGTTTACTTTTGAAAGCGGAACGCTCAACACTCTCCCAACGTCCTTGATCGCCATCTTAGCTTTCATTTTTCCAAAGGTAATAATTTGAGCTACGCGATCTTTTCCATATTTATCTATTGTGTAATCAATAACTTCAGATCTTCTATCCATACAAATATCGACATCTATATCAGGATATGAAAGCCTCTCAGGATTTATAAACCTTTCAAAGAACAAGTGAAAACGCAATGGTTCGATATCAGTAATTCCAATTAAATAAGCAATAATTGAACCTGCTGCAGATCCCCTGCCTGGTCCAACAGGTATACCCTTACTTTTCGCCCATGAAATAAAATCATGCACAATAAGCAAGTAGTCACACATGCCTTTTGTAGAAATAATTTCAAACTCTAAATCAAGGCGCTTTTTAACAACTTGCTTGGGATCTTCTGAGGGATATTTTTCTTTGACTTTATCTAGCGCACTTTTTGTATACCTTCTCTTAGTACCTTCAATGCACAATTCGTACAAATATTTATTTGCATCTTGCTCTCTTTGCTTTTTATTAAAAGGCTTACCTTGAAGTGAAGGGGGTACAAATACAGGATAATGTTTTGTGTTAAAATCTAAATCACAGTTACATCTGTCACTAATTACTTTAGTATTCTCTATTACCTGCGGAAGATCTGCAAATAGCTCTCCTATTTGGCTCGGAGATTTAAAATAGTGCTCATGACTTGGGTAAGTCTTTCTTTTAGGATTGGGTATACGGTTTTTAGGGTTGCCAAAAGAATCTCTTTCCCAGATCTCACAAGGCTCACCAGATTGAATATTTAGAATAATTTCGTGAGCTCTCCAATCTTCCTTTTCAAGATAATGAATATCATTTGTTGCAACACATTCAATTCCCTTCCGATTAGATGCATCAATTAATTTAGAATTAACAATTTGCTGCTTTCTTTCGTAATCTTTCAACTTTTGAACTACCCAACTTTCCTTGTCCATATGTTGATCTTGAATATCGAAGTCGCTCATTTGATGTCGTTGTACTTCTAAAAAAAAGTCTTCCTTGAAAACTCTTGAAAACCACTCAATTTCAAAATCAAACTCTTCTTCTTGATGTATGGCTTTATAGCTAATAAGTGAGTTAATTGAACCGGAAAGACACACTAATCCTTCTGAATATTTTTGCAGCATCTCTTTGTCGATTCTTGGAAAATAATAAAAGCCCTCGGTATATCCAATTGAAACGAGCTTACAGAGGTTTTTATAACCAATTTTATTTTTTGCTAGTACTATCAGAGGGAAAGCGACTGGCTCATTCGGAGTTTTCTTTTTCTCATGTCTCGAAAAATGAGCAAGCCAAAGCTCACAGCCAATAATCGGCTTTATATTTTTTGCTGTACACTCTTTGAAAAACTCCACTGCTCCATACATGTTTCCTTGGTCAGTGAGTGCCATTGAGTTAAGTTGAAGATCAACAGCTTTGGAAACTAGTTGCTTAACTGATGCTGTAGAGTCCAGTATTGAATATTGAGAATGAACATGAAGAGGTATCCAAGACATTTTGCTCTCTTTTTTAAGATATGATACAGATGTTATGAGAAATAAAAAAGGGTGAAATTATCTTTGCTTTGGATTTGTTTTGACAGACCAAAGAGGAGCTAGAAGCAGCGTAGAAATTCCGCCACAAATACAGAGTACTAAGAAAAAGCCATTCCAGCCCCATGTTTTTGTCAGAATTCCCAAAGGACCACCAGCCGTTGCCGCCCCTAAATAGGCAAAACAACCAGCAAAGCCTGTTGCTGTTGCTGCGGCCTTTTTATGAGATAGTTCTGCGGCTGCCATACCAATTAACATTTGAGGGCCGAAGATAAAAAAGCCAATTAAAAACATAAAAAAAGAGTCTCTTATTATATTTGCATCCTGAAAAGTCCAAAGCCCTAAAAGACATCCTGTAGTTGCTATTGAAAATATGACATTAACAGGGTTTCTTTTTCCTCTAAACAACTTATCTGAAGCAAGCCCTGCAGCAAGAGACCCAAAAAAACCCCCGATCTCAAACCAGCAAACGCAAGCTCCAGCAACTAAATAGCTATACCCTTTTGATTCGACTAAATATAAAAGGCTCCAATCATTTATCGCAGTTCTTATGATATAAACAAAAAAGTAAGAAAAGGCTAACAGCCAGATGAAGGGATTTAGAAGAACATAGTTAAATAAAATCTCTTTTACTGAAAGTTGTAGCTTTTCTTTTTGTCTAGATGTTGCATCAGGATAGTCATTTTTAAATTTTTCAATTCTTGGAAGTCCTAAAGATTGAGGGGTATCACGAAGTCTATTTGCCAAGAAAAATCCGACTAAGATGCATATAACTCCTGGAACATACAGTGCATATCGCCAACCATAATATTGGGCGAAATACGTAGCAATAATTGGGATTAAAGCGCCACCGAGATTATGAGAAGTATTCCAAACACTCCACCATCTACCTCTTTCTGATTGTGAGTACCAATGTGTGAGTAGTTTAGCGCAGCCCGGCCATCCCCATCCTTGGAACCATCCATTAAGACCCCAAAAAATTGCAAATAGAAGTAGTGTCGACGACATCCCAAAGCATAGATTAAGAATACCTGTAAGAACTAACCCTATTGACATGAAGTATCTTGGGTTTGATTTATCACCAATAATGCCACTCACAAATTTACTAATGCCATATGTAATTGACAATATACTGCTCAAAAAACCCAATTGAGAAATGTCATACCCCAAACTATCTTTCATAGCTGGAATTGCAAACGTAAAGCTTTTTCTTGAGAAATAAAAAAAAGCATAACCGACGTACATACCATAAAAGGTTCGTAAGCGCCAGTATTTATACTTTTTTTTGACTAACTTTTCATCTTGGATTTCAGTTTTAGATGGAGCTGGCTTCAACAAGTCTAGAACGCCCACATTTACCCCTTATAAGGTATTTAGGTTAATTTTAGGATAAAATTTTGCCTACGCATTAAATGACAGTATCTACCAATTATATAATTGATATCAATTATTAATCACTAATGCTATTAGTCTATTTAGAGGTAATTTAATGAAAGATATTAGGCCTGTTCAAAGAGATCCTTATGAAAAAATTAAGGTTTATGAAACAGAAAAAGAGAAATCAAAAGAAAAGTTTGAAAACAGTAATAAAAAGAAATTAAACTTTCTCTTAGCATTTTTTGTTAGCACCATACAAAAAATGGCCAGGCTTTTTAGCAAAGAAGACTCTAAGAGGCCCGCAGATAAGCTAATGACTAATGCTATAATTGAGCTGAAAAATCATTTAAAAAAAATACAAGAAGAAGATGTAAGTTCTAACCTTGAGTTCTTTCAAAATTTTTCAAAAGAGTGGAAAAAAATTCTAAGGATCTACCATTTGACACGAATTGATGAGTTCAAAAAAAGCCTCTTAAAAACACTAGTTAACGAGTTTCAAAAATACCCACCTAATAAAGACTTTTCTTTGTCCTATTACTTAAAAAGTTATCAGGGAAAAGGTTTTATCTCTCATTCTTTTAAGGAAATGACTAGAGAACTTCATACAAACCATCAAAAAAATCCTATTAACAGCACTTTAAAAAAATGGGACTCTCTTTTAAATAAAATTCTAGCATCTTAGGAAAGTAAGACTGGCAACTTTTAGCCCAGCTATTTATAATTTTTAAAAAAAACTGGGTATCAATGAAATTTCAGATCCCAAAAGGATTATTTGACATTCTTCCTTATGGCATGAATGAAAAATGGAAGTGCATAGACTATTGGCAATATGTTGAGTCAGTAATTCACGAAACTGCTCATATTTTTGGCTTTAAGGAAATCAGGACTCCCATATTTGAGAAAGCTGAGCTATTCGATAGAGGAGTCGGAGCAACTTCTGATATTATCTCAAAGGAAATGTATATTTTTAAAGACAAGGCTGACAGATCTTTAGCTTTAAGACCTGAGGGAACTTCGTCTGTTATGAGGTCTTATGTTGAAAATCCCCAAAATTTTAGCAAGACACCAAAACTTTATTATATTGCTCCAATGTTTAGATATGAAAGACCGCAAGCCGGCAGGTATCGCCAACATCACCAATTTGGAGCAGAAGTAATTGGAATTGAAACCCCTGAGCAAGACGCAGAAATTATAGCTATGCTTTGGCAGTTTTTTGAAAGGCTGAACTTAAAAAATTTAGAGCTAAACTTAAATTCAATTGGTGATGCTGGATGTCGAGAAAAGTACAAATCGGCACTTATTCAGTTTTTATCACCTAACTTCGCCAAGCTATCGAAAGAAAGTCAGATCCGTTTTGAAAAGAATCCACTGCGGATTTTGGACTCTAAAGACCAAAACGACAAGGAACTATTAAAAAAAGCTCCCAGCATTTTAGATTTCTTATCTTCAAGTTCAAGTGATCATTTCAAACAAGTTTGCTCTTTATTAGAACAGATAAAAATCCCATATGTAGTTAATTCTAATATCGTAAGAGGATTAGATTATTATAACCGTACTGTTTTTGAAATTTTATGCACCGATCTAGGAGCCCAAAGCGCTATTGGAGCAGGAGGACGTTATGATGGGTTTACTGAAGTTTTTGGGGGCAAGCCGCAGCCAGGGATAGGTTTTGGAAGTGGCATAGAAAGGATTATCCATACTATGATATCTCAAGGATTTCAACCACCAGAGAATACAAGCCCTTTTATTTATTTGATTCCTCTAGACCAGAAAAGCTCTGATTTTTGTTTTTTGTTAATGAACACTTTGAGAAAATTAAAAGTCCCGGTAGATATGGACTTAGAATTCAAGAAAATAGCATCCTCTCTTCAGAAGGCCAATCAATTAAAAGCTAAATTTTCCTTAGTTATTGGAAGCAATGAAATCGAGTCAAATACCGCTAAATTAAAAAATATGCTCTCTCGAACTGAAGAGACAGTTTCTTTAAATCAACTTGAAAAAATTATTAAAGACCATTGGAAAAAAAATGAAATTCAAAGACTATCATAGATCACACACCTGTGGTGAATTAAGAAAAGACCATATTGACAAGGAGATATCTTTATGTGGATGGATCCATAGAAGAAGAGATCACGGCGGGCTTATTTTCATCGATTTAAGAGACCGTTTTGGAATAACGCAATTAGTTTTTGATCCGAATGTTTCAATAGATTTGCATAATGAAGCCCAAAAGCTAAGAGCTGAATGGGTAATATTTATTGAAGGCCGGGTACGTTCTCGTGGTGAAGGATTAGTAAACCCAAAACTTGCTACTGGAGAAATCGAGATTGAAGTAAAACAAATGAGTGTGTTGAACGAGTCTATCACACCCCCATTTTCAATTTGCGACGACACAATTGAAGTAAGAGATGAACTAAGATTAAAATATCGTTATTTAGATATTAGAAGAGGTGAAGTAGCAAAAAATCTAATGCTGCGTCATAAAGCAATGCTATGCATCAGAAATTTTCTAGACGCCGAAAACTTTTTAGAAATTCAAACTCCGCTTTTAGCTAAATCTACGCCAGAAGGAGCAAGAGATTATTTAGTCCCCTCTCGAATATATCCAGGTAACTTTTATGCCCTTCCCCAGTCCCCACAAATTTTTAAACAGCTCCTTATGATTTCAGGAATGGACAAGTATTTTCAAATTGCACAGTGTTTTCGTGATGAGGATCTTCGTTCAGATAGACAACCTGAATTTACTCAAGTTGACATTGAAATGAGCTTTAAAATCCCTGATGATATTTTATCACTTACTGAAAAAATGATGAAGAAAGTTTTCAGAGAGTGCATTGGAACTGAACTATCAACACCTTTTCCAAGAATTTCACATCAAGACAGTATGGAATTATATGGGACTGACAAGCCAGATTTAAGGTTTGATATGCCATTAATTAGACTTGACGATATTATTTTAGAATCTAATTTTGATCTTTTAAAAGACTATGTAAAAAACAATGGCATTGTAAAAGCCTTATGCGTAAAAAATGGAGCAGAGCTTTCAAGAAAAGAAATCGATGAGCTAGGGGCTTTTGTTGGGAAATTCAATATCAAAGGGCTTGCTTGGATGAAGAAAACTGCGGATGGATTTTCATCTAGCATTGTAAAGTTTTTCAGCCCGGATCTTTTACTAAAAATCCAATCAAGACTTAAAGTTGAAGAAAACGATTTAGTGTTAATTGCAGCTGAAAGTGAAAGTATCGTCAACCAAGGACTTGATCACTTAAGAAGGCATATTGCAAAAAAAAGAAATCTTTTTGAACCCTCTAGCTTCAAATTTGCTTGGATTGTAGATTTTCCAATGTTCTCAAAAGATGAAACAACTAAGGAACTTAAATCTGAACACCATCCATTTACACATCCTCATCCTGATGATATTGGGGATATGAATAAAAACCCTTTGAAAGTAAGATCTTTAGCCTATGACCTAGTTGTAAATGGTTATGAACTTGCTGGTGGATCACAAAGAATTCATGATCCTGACCTACAAAAAGAAATTTTCAAGTTATTAAAATTAACCGATGAAGACATTCGAGAAAAGTTTGGCTTTTTCATCGACTCGCTAAAGTTCGGCACACCACCTCATTTAGGAATAGCGTTTGGGTTAGACAGATTGATAATGGTTTTAGCCGGCACAGATAATATTAGAGATGTTATAGCTTTTCCAAAGACTCAAAAAGCTAGTGATTTAATGATGCAGTGTCCCTCAAAACCATTAAAAGGCCATTTAGAGGATTTAAAACTTAAAGCAACACCCACTGAAATTTTTTGGGATTAAACAGGTTAGCCAATGATAAGAAATGTTTTTGTACTATTTTTAATATTAACAAATTTTTTGCTTGCAAAAGACTCTAGCTCTCTTTGTAGAGCTGAATCAAATTTTCTTGGTAAAATGATCGCTAAAAAAATCTGTTCAAAGAGCTTTAAGCTTGATATTGATGCCTTAATTGAAGGGCTTCAAGGTAATGTAAATGAGTTTGTTTCAGATGATGATTACTTGTATTTAATTAACCACTTGCAAGACTTTCTTACTGCTGAGAAAAAAGATATAGACCTAAAAGTTGCAGATAAATTCCTGAAAAATAATAAAAATAACTCTGATGTAACTGAAATAATTCCTGAAAAGCTTCAATATAAAATAGTTAAAGAAGGTGATGGGAATGAAGTTACCCCAATAAGCAGACCACTAGTTAATTATAAGCTTGTTAAACTAGATGGAAATGTTATTTTCGAAACTAAAGAGCCCCAACCAATATATTTAGATGGCGCTATTCCTGGCTTCTCAAAAGGACTAATTGGCATGAAAGAACAGGAAAAAAGAATTATATATATTCATCCTGACTATGGGTTTACAAAGAGTGATACTGAGGCAACTAACTCTCTACTTAAAATTGAGGTAGAACTTTTAAAGACCGACTACATCAATCCAATTGACAATTCTTTGATAAGCAAATTTAATCAAGGGCATATTCGTTGAAAATCATCTTATTTGAACCGGAAATACCGCAAAATACTGGAAATATCATCAGAACATGCAGCGTTACAAACACTGAGCTTGCATTAGTAAAGCCCTATATGTTTAGCATATCTGATAGAATGCTAAAAAGATCCGGATTAGATTACTTTAAAGATTTTAAAATTGAAGAAATTGAAAACCTAGAAACTTATTTACAAAATTCTAAATCTCCTTTTTATTTTTTTTCTAGCAAAGCTGAGAAAAACTATACCCAAGTTAAATATTCAGAAGATTGTTTTTTAATTTTTGGATCCGAAACAAGCGGCCTTCCAAACTATTTTCACGAAAAATATAGTGAGAAATTTGTCAAAGTTCCTATGAAGGAAAATGCTAGATGCTTAAATCTTTCCAACACTGCTGCTATCGCACTTTATGAGGCAAAAAGGCAAAACAACTTCACCTTCTAGAAGGAAACATTAGAGTAACTAAAGTACTTATGATGGCTGCAGATGCAAGTGGAAAGCTTATTCCCCTTCTTGCATCTATCAATAGTGAATCTCCTGGAACATACCCAATCCAACTTAAAAAGGAAGGGAGCTCTACCTCAAAGTGTAGAAGTAGCGCCAGCACAACAGCAAGTATTGCAGCCCTTACAATCCAGTTGATAATCATGAAGCTGAATCTATAAACTCTTTAATTGCATCAGCATCTCTAAGGCCAACTAACCGATTTACTTCTTTTCCATCTTTAAAAAGAACTAAAGTTGGAACAGATGTAACTTGAAATTGAGCTGCGGTCTTTTGTTCACTATCAATATCTAGCTTAGCAATAACAGCATCTTTATATTTTTCAGAAGCTATTTGCTCTAAAATTGGTGTCATCATCCTGCAAGGTCCGCACCATTCAGCAAAAAAATCAACTAGAGTAACTCCGCTAGCAATTTCATTTTCAAAATTATCATCAATAAGTTTTTTGATTTGTCCTACCATAACTATCTCCTAGTCTGAATAACTCCCAATTTTATATTGATCTGATATTTTTTCCAACTACTTCTAATTTCTTTTTTTGCATTTAGCTAACATACAAATACTTTTTTTTACATAACTCTTATATAAGAGCTAGCTTTTAATTTTACTTTTTGAGGGAATTTTTAAGCTCTGTTAAGGCTTCTTTTGTTTTTTGAGAAATTTCCTTAATTGCTTGGTCTCTGCTTAGATGATTAAAGTCCTGAATATAAATTGGCTTGCCGAAAGTGCAGGTAACTTTTTTAAATAGTCTTGGATATTTTTTAAACCGTGGCCAAGCTCTAAAAGTCCCATCAATAAAAGTTGGAACAATTGGAGCTTTACTTTTCCATGCTAAAAATCCAATACCTGATTTAATTTCAGCTATCTCTTCTGTCTTTGAACGCTCCCCTTCAGGGAAAATCAGTACTTTTTGCGATTCTTTTAATAAATCAAATGTCACTTTAAAAGTCCTTCGATCAGATGCGCTAATTCCGATTGGATGGGAATTGAGTTTTCTGATTAGCCAATTAAAAATTTTTCCTTTGAATAATGAAGCCCTAGCTAGAAAATTTATTTCATATGGGCATGATGCAGCAATTACCGGTGGGTCCAAAAATGAAACATGGTTTGAAGCAATAAATGCAGCCCCTACAGGAACATTTTCTATTCCCCGAATTTTTAATCCATAAAATATTTTCAATATAACTTTTGCAAAAAATTTAACACACGCGTAAAACAGCTTATTTCTCTTTTTTGCCTTTTTTTTGAAGGTGACAAATATTTTATCTACAACCTCATCAATGTTCATCTTTGATGTATCAACTACAACTGAATCTAGTGCCTTTTTCAAGGGAGAGATTTTTCTAGTAGAGTCATGATGATCCCTATACTGAATATCTTCTAATATCTTGTTTAGTGAGATTTCGCTTTCATTTTCCGGAAACTTTGCTAGGTATTCCTTATAGCGCCGCTCTGCCCTTACGTTCGGTTCTGCATCCAAAAATATTTTCAAGTCTGCATTTGGAAAAACAACAGTTCCCATGTCGCGCCCTTCAAAAACAGCATTTTTTTGATTGCCAAATTCCCTTTGTATCTTTACTAATTTCTTTCTAACAAATTCATAAGCAGACACTTTAGAAACTACTGAAGTAACTAAAGGAGTTCGAATATTATTGGTAACATCTTTTCCATTTACCAAATAAATTTTTTCGCCACCTTTATCTTTAATATCATATGTGAAGTCTAATAGAGCGTTCTCTATTTTCCCCTCATCTGAAATATCAATTTGGTTTTCTAAAAGAAAATAACTAAAGGAACGATACATAGCCCCTGTATCGAAGTAAAAAAAAGACAATACTTTTGCTAGTTTTTTAGCAACAG
>Ga0316193_10002235_pt1 | contig 13515 bp, 12 predicted proteins | sample MerIslsedime2_MG_FD_207735 | JGI IMG/M metagenome (GOLD analysis project Ga0316193, IMG submission 207735) | Coastal sediment microbial communities from Maine, United States - Merrow Island sediment 2 | ecosystem: Environmental > Aquatic > Marine > Coastal > Sediment | place: USA: Maine...
GGGGCAACTGGGCGTAGCTTGCGAGGAGGCGCACCCCACGCTGAGCCCGAGAAGAGTCACGACGACCAGAACAAGCGTGTGTCGCATCCCGGATACCTACCCCATGACGGGTTCCTCTAGCAAGCTCAGTAACCCGATGGTTCTGGCGTCGCTACTCACTTGATTTGGGAACATGCTCAGCCCTCAAAACTGAGCCACCTTCACCCCAGTTTCCATCATCGAGCTCGTTGACCACAACCCATGTTCCTGCTGCAAACTCATCGCCTTTCATCCGAGCAAAGACGCTAGTTATTTCTGCGATCACTTGGGACTTCTCTTCGGTGGAAAGGACGTCCCTGATTATCTTGACTTCGACAAATGGCATCAACCTATCCTTACCACACAATAGACGGAGACCAGGATGAGTACGCCGACCGAAAGCCCGTGGCAGAAGCAGGCGCCGACATAGAGGGTCGAGCTCGATCGCGAGGCGCTAGGACGGCCTACTTGCAGCTCTGGAGAATCTGCTCTCTGACGTCCGCACAGCATGTCTTCGGACCGAAGTAGATCGACCAGAAGACCTCTTGGAACTCTTTGCCGGTTAGAGGCGGCCCGAGCTGCTGGCCGTCCTGTTTGATGGTGACGCCAACCCCCGGCGCGTACGTGAAGTCTATCACTTGATCCTTCTTGGCCTTGTCCTTGAAGTATCCTTGGAAGGTTGCGCTCTGGGACTTGAGATTGGGGTCGGCGTCCGGTGGTATGGCGTCATTGAACGCATCGCCGATCGTGGAGGCCATCGTTTTTGCTTTGACGCTTCGGAGCATCTCGATTCGGAGGTACTTGAGCTCGTCATCCTTGATGATCTTCGTCGGATCACAGTCACCGCTCTCGGTGTACGCGCCGAGCGCATAGACGTCGAAAATAGCCTTCTCCCGCAGACCTGCGCCGACGAGCTTGAGCGTCTTGCCATCGACCGTCGTGGTCGGCTTGAACTCTTTGCCCTCCACCGACAGCGCGAGAACGCTCGCTGGAACGCTCAAACAGAACAAGAATATCGCCAATCGCTTCATGACTTCTGCTCCCTTCTGTGGTCATGCGTGACCTTCCTCGTGCCTCGCACCAACGAACCTGCATGTGGTTCGGTGCCGACCGTGGGAGCGGCATGATAAATCCAGAAGGCTGCCATTGGGAAGAGGCGAGTTCGCGGCTCGAACCAAACAACCCCACCCGGGGTTGGCGGCCGCCGGCGGACGATCCCCAAACGTCAACCCGGGTCAGGTTGCTGCGTGATGGCCTCGGCCTCCCGCTTGGAGACTTCGTACGAGACCTCCGCCTTGAGCTGGAACGCGCTGTCGAGTTTGATTCTCTCAGTGCCCTCGACCGTCTTCACAGTTAGGATCTCGGACGCCTGACCCGTTACCAGCGCGTTGCCCTCGAGCGCGTTGAGGTTGAGGATGACTTCACCCCGGGCGCTCATCGAAAGCGACTCGAGTGCGAACTCTATGCCCTCTTCCACGAACGTCAGGGTCTGCTTGGGCGCGGTCTGCTGGATCTCAATGCTGAGCTTCAACGTGTCATCCACTTTGTCGTTGAGCGTATATCGGTCGATCTGCTGCATTTCGAACCCGAAGACCTTGAGCTGCTTGCGTGCTTCCCAACTGGCGCCAAGCCCCACGGGATCGGATGGCAGAATCACCCGCGCGAGCGATGCGCGCGCTTGGACGATCGTCATGAGCAGACGGGTCGGAACATTTGGATTCTTCGCGGCCTGGTCGAGCTCGCTGCGCTGGATGACCCCGCGATCATTGACCTCAATCCAACCGCCTACGTCTCTGAGCAGCGCAGCGCTCTTGACCAAGTCACTCTCGACGTCGGGGTCGACTCCCGGAGGCATGACCGCTTCGGCATCGACGATCCGGATGTCAAAGCGCGCATTACCACTCGGAAGTTTAATTGCGGGGCCGGAGGAGACCACGAACCGAAGGCCGGGACTCTTGACGAACTCCTCGCCGGCGCTCGTCGTGCTCGTCATCGACGAGATCGAGAGCTCCATGGTCGAGGTCGCCTTGGAGCCCTCTTCGATCGTGTAGCGCAGGGGAGCCCTTGGCGTGAGGCCATACTCAAACACTACATCTGGCGCGATTTTCGCGTCTTTCGCAGTATCCGACTTGCATCCTTGGAAGACGAGTAGTCCGCACGACACGGTCAGCGCGCGCAGCAAGGCTTGCTTGGTCATGACCCTCTCCTTTCGTTGCGCCTTACGGCACGGTTCCGATGGCCGCAGCCTTTCTAACTTGGTTCCTGGCTTCACTCAACCACGGAAGGCGTCGCCCAATTACAAAGGGTTTGTGCGCTCGCAAGGCGACCGTGTGGCCAGTTGTTCTTGCTGCGCCTTGTGGCGCAAGATCTGCGCTCGATGCATTCCCTGCGACTGGTCGTAGACCTAGAGCATAGTCGATCCAAGCGCTCTCGTGGTCTGGGAAAGTCAATGTATAAGGCGTTCTGCGCAATTCCGGAGCTGAGTGAGCTGAGGCGTGGGCGGCCCGACCTAACGGCCTGCCAACTGCTGCTGAAGCGCTACTGCCACACGCTTGCCATCGAGCGCGGCACTCACGATTCCGCCCGCGTAGCCGGCGCCCTCGCCCGATGGGTAGAGACCTCGGACATCCGGTGATTCGAGCGTGTCGTCCCTGCGAGGGATACGTACCGGCGAGCTCGTCCTTGATTCGACGCCTAGCAGAACCGCGTCGTCACTTAGAAACCCGGGCATGCAGCGGGCGAAGGCGTCGAGTCCACCGTGGATGTGCGTCGAGACGCGTAGTCCCGTGCAATCGAGCACTTCATCGACGCTCGTCGCTGTGAGGCCCGGCCTGTAGCTGCTCTTGGGAGCTACGCTGGAGCCTCGTCGCGCGAGGAAATCCTTCATCATCGTGGCCGGGGCACGAAGGTCGCCACCGCCCGCCACGTAGGCAGCACGTTCGACCTGTTGCTGGAAGCGGATGCCACCAAGCGGTCCTTCGAACCCCTGAGCTTGCCAGTCCGCCGGTTCGATCCCTGCGACGATTCCTGAGTTTGCAAACGGTGAGTCGCGCTTCGAGAGACTCATGCCGTTGACCACCTGGGCGCCAGCTTCGGTCGTTGCCGGAACGATCCAGCCACCCGGACACATGCAGAAGCTGAACACGCCACGATCTTCGACGGTCGCGGCAAGTCGATAATAGGCGCTCGGGAGAGCTGCATGCCCGACGTCGCGCCCGTACTGGATCTTGTTGATCAGCGCCTGCGGATGCTCGACCCGCACGCCCATGGCGAAGGCCTTCGGCTCCAAGACGACGCTCATCTCGTGAAGCATTTCGTATACGTCACGTGCGGAATGCCCCGTGGCGAGGACCACGGCATCCGCTTCAAACGAACGTCCATCCGCGAGCTCGACCGCGCTCACCTTCCGGTCGGCACCCTGACCATCGACGACGATGCGCTCGAGCTTGGCCCCGAAATGGAACTGCACACCCACGTGCTCGAGTCGTTCGCGCAGCATGGTTACGACCTTGGGCAGGCGATTGCTTCCAATGTGCGGCCGTGCGTCCTCCAAAATTGCGGTGGGCGCACCATGGAGCGCGAGGATCTCGAGCACGTCGCGAACCGAGCCCCTCTTGTGCGCCCTCGTGTACAGCTTGCCGTCGCTGTATGTCCCTGCGCCGCCTTCTCCGAAGCAGTAGTTGCTGTCGGCGTCGACTTTGCCCTTCCGATTGAGGAGAGCGATGTCACGACGTCGAGGCTGTACCGGCTTACCGCGATCGATGATTCGGCTCGCGATGCCGTGTCGGGCGAGCTCGTAGGCGCAGAAGAGGCCTGCCGGCCCGGAACCCACGATCACCACTCTTGCGGGAAGACGAACATCGCGCGGGTGAGGAAGGGCCCATTGGTCGGCAGGCATCCCCGGCCCGATGCCGAGCAGGACGTGGACGCGCGTGCCCCTTCCGCGCGCGTCGATCGCGCGCCGCAAGACATGAAGCTCTGGCAGATCTTCGACTGGCACGGCGAGCTTCTTGGCCGCGAGCGCGCGCACGGCCTCGGGGTCCTGCGACTCGTCGAGGGTGAGGCGCAGCTCGATGTGACGCTCGGCGGGTACGTTGCTCATGGGTCAGCTTCGAAGAGCCTACTCCTCCAAGCCGATGTTTCGAGCAGAGCGCCTGGATCGTGTCGGCGCGGTGGCTGGCGTCGACAACCTTAAAGTGGGCGGACGTTCTCCGCGCGGGGCCCCTTGGGACCTTGGCCCTCGTCGAATGAGACCCGCTGTCCTTCGCGCAACTCTTCGAAGCGCACGCCTTCCACGTTCGACATGTGGAAAAAGATGTCGTTGCCTGGAGAGGTTTCGATGAACCCGAAGCCCCGGTCGGTGAGACGCTTGATTGTACCTTCAGCCATGTTGTATTCGTTCCTGCTCGAGATTGTCGGTATCCCCGGTAGCTCGCAGCCGCTGCGGCGGCGAGGGCTCAAATCACCCCGAGACTGCCTTCCTAGCCCAATTCCCGTCCGATGTCTCCGGATCGGGTTCGATTTCCTCATGGGTCAACCTGGGTGGGGTTACTATGCTCTCGGCATGACTCGAGCCTCCCTGAACGCGCCTCTCCGCCACGCCGCCAAGCTCGCGGAGGGCGAGCAAATCGCACTGGACGCGCTTCACATGAGCGCGCTGCGCCAGCGAGAGATCAAGGAGAAAGAGGCCTTCACCATCGTGGACCGCGAGGGGCATTTCTTTCGCGCATCGCTGAAGGTGATGAAGAAGGGCGGCGGCGAAGCCCTCGTCTACGAACGAATGGCCGGCTCTACCGAGTCGCCAGTAGAGATCACCCTGCTCTGCGCCGTGCTCGCACGGCAGCGAATGCTCGTCGTGATCCAGAAGGCCACCGAGCTAGGCGTCGCGCGCATCATCCCCGTGCTCTCGGAGCGCTCGGTGCCGCGCGATGGTCTCGATCATGAAAAGGCCCATGCGTGGCCGAAGCAGGCCTTGCGGGCTGCGCGCCAGTGCCGGCGGGCGAGCTTGCCCGAGGTGCGCGAGGCCATCGAGCTCACCTCCATCCTGGAGGATGACTGCTTCACCGAAGCCGACCTCTGCGTCTACCTCGACGATCGAGCACAGAGTCGTTCCGCCCTCGACGACGCCGCTCCGCGTGCAGACCGCGCGGGACTTCGAATCGTCTTCGCGGTGGGCCCCGAGGGAGGCTGGAACGACGCAGAGCGCGCCATGCTCGAGAGTCGTGGCGCTCTCCCCTTGCGGCTCGGCGGACGCGTTCTACGCGCGGAGACCGCGGTGTTCGCGGGGCTCGCCCTCCTACAGCACGCGTACGGCGATATGTAGACGCTTGCGCGAACACCCGATCGGCCCCGCAGCTGCGGTCAGGGCAAGATTCGAGCGACGACCCTTGAGATAAACATGATCGAGTTGGTGCGATCGACGAAGAGTTCTTCGTCTTTCGTAGCTCCGAGTGTTGCGTTGTGCGGTGTCGCCAAGAGAAATCTGGTCAGTGATTTCAGATGCAGCTCGGAAACGCTGTCAAAATCGCAAGCTCCAAAACCCGCCAACTTGGCAGCTTCGTCGGAGGCAAGCGGATCGATGTGGAACTGGACGTATCCCTCCACTCCCCGGGTCCTGATCCCGAAGTCCGAATGCACCTCCGCATAGCGTTTCGCGTAGGCCTCATGTGTGTAATCCGCGCGACGGCGCATCAGATATTGGAAACGAACCGGTTGGGGGGCACTCGGCCTGAACACCTAGTCGCGTCCGACGAGGACGGCCGAGGCCGACAGGTCGATGTGAGCGCTGGCGCACAAGTCGTGTGCAAACCCTTCGAGCGCGACGGCGAACGACGCCGGCTCAGCGTTCGCGCGCAGCTCGATCGTCACTTCGTAGCCGCGAATCTTAGCCGCCGATCGAAATGGGTCGATGTCGAGCGATGACATCACCGTTGCGCTCTTGTTTAGAGACGCGAGACGCTCGAGCAACCTAGCCGCGATCTGTTCGCTCTCCCCTACCAGACGCTTTTTCTTCGACTCTGTCGTGGTCAACAGGATGAGCGCTTTGTGATCAGGAGAAATGTCCATTCGATCGTAATAGCCAAGCTAACGGCGCGGCGCTGGGGAGATCGCGAGTATAAACGCCCTTTCTTGGCGTCGAACAGTCCACGTATGAGGCGTTCTGCGCAATTCAGTGCGCCGAAGGAGCTAAGAGGCTGGGATGTCCGGGCCCTCCGGCGCTAGTATCGGTGCCTGGTGATCACCTCACTCGACCACATTCACATTCATGCGGGCGACCCGTTGGCGACGATTCGGTTCTACGAATCGTGCCTCGGTGCCGAGCATCTCGGCTCCATCCCTTCCGGTGAGGGCGGGAGGAATCACGGCGTGCTCCTCGGTGGACAGCTCTTGGTGATCAGCGAGTTTCCGCCGGGCATGAAACCGGCGGAGCCGCCCGAGGCAGGCGCAGGGGCGCTTCGTTCGGGGTTTGGAGTGGCACACTTCGGGCTTCAAACGACTGACCTCGACGGTGTGCTGACCCGCCTGCGCGACGCCGGGGCGCAAGTTCACGCCGAGCCGCGGCGCACAGGCTCAATCCGCTACGTCTACGTCAGCGCGCCTGACGGTGTGGTCATCGAGCTGGTCGAGCTCCACCTCCCCGCTCACCTCGCGCGGTTCGTACCGCTGGTTAATGGCGTGAACCACGCGATCCACCTCACCCGGCGTGCACTGGCGAAACAACTCTTCAAATAGCCGACGACCCTCGCCGACGGGACGCCCGGCCGGTCGGGCCCTAGAGTCCGTCCATGCCCAACCTCAAGCTCACCTATTTCGACATCCACGGCGGCCGTGCGGAGCCCGCGCGGCTCGCAATGCACATCGGGGGCGTGGCCTTCGAGGACCACCGCATTAGCTTCCGTGAGTTCGGTGCCGGTCGGTCGAGCTACCCGTTCAAGCGGGTGCCGGTTCTCCAGATCGACGATGTCGTGCTCAGTCAGTGCAACAGCATCACCCGGTACGTCGGCACGCTTGCGGGGCTGTACCCGACCGACCCACTCGAGGCAGCCTTCTGTGATGAAGCGATGGATGCCGTAGAAGACATCGTCTCCAAGCAGGTTGCGACGATGTCTATCAAAGACGAGGCCGAAAAGAAGGCGGCGCGCGAAGCCCTCGCAGACGGACCGCTCGCGATCTACCTTCACGAACTGCAGGCGATGCTCGAGACCCGTGGCGGTGAGTACTTCGCGGACGGACGGCTCACGATCGCGGACCTCAAGGTAATGGTCTGGGTACGAAGCCTTCGCTCCGGTATCCTCGACCATGTGCCCGCAGATCTCCCCGACAAGCTCGCCCCGAAGCTCGTCGCGCACCTCGAACGTGTCGAGGGCGATCCGAGAGTCCAAGCGTACTACGCCCGCTTCACCTGAGCTCTCGCCCTGGGTCCAAGCCGATCAGCAACGAACCTTCCCAGGGTGAGACTTCACGGTACTAGGTGTTATGTCGAGGTGCTCAGTCGAGTCCCTTATTCGGGTTGATCAGGTATTTCTCGCCTGTGGCCTGCTTTCCGTACACGGAGATGGCCTCGAGGGTCAGCGCCTCAGCGAGAGAAACTTCGCGCGTGTAGCTGCTTGCAAAGGTGGTCTTGATCTCGGCGGCGACGCGTTCGCGCAACTTTTGAGATGCTTCGGGTCCGATCTTCTGCAGGAACGGAAACAACAACCAGCCTCCGACACCCCAGGCCATCCCGAAGCTTCGGCCTAGTACGATGGGGCTGCGATCCAGTCCGCCATAGATGTAGACCTGTTTGTGGGTGGTCGAGCCGTACGGGCTGTACGCGGCCCCGCTCGCGTTGGCGGCCGCTTCCATGCAGGTCAGGATCTGCCCCGCCAGCTTCCCGCCACCGATGGCGTCGAATGCCAAAGTCGCACCGGTGGTGATCAACGCGTCGGTCAGGTCTTTCATGAACGTTGGTTCGCTTGAGTTGCAAACGTGGACCGCACCAATGGCCCTTAGCCGTTCGACCTGTTCCGCTTTGCGCACGATGTTCACCAGCTGCACACCGTCCTTCAAGCAAACCTTCTGCAGCATCTGGCCCAGGTTGGAGGCGGCCGCAGTGTGCACCAAGGCGGTGTGGCCTTCGCGACGCATGGTTTCGACCATGCCGAGCGAAGTCATCGGGTTGACGAACCACGACGCGCCCTCCGCGGGCGTGGTGCCCTCGGGGAATAGAAGCGCCTGCTTCGCCGGCACGCAACGATATTGCGAGTACATGCCTCCACCGATCACCCCGACGGTCTTGCCGATCAACTCCTGGGCCGAATCGTCAGCACCCGCCGCGACGACGATGCCCGCACCTTCGTTACCAACCGGCAACGACTTGTCCACCCGCGCCGCCATCCCACGCATCAAGTTGTCCGGAACGTCTGCGGTGACGATCGGACGCTCGGCACTGCCCGACGCCCGTAGGGTCGTGGGGTCCGCCGCACCGAACAACAGCCCGAGGTCCGAAGGGTTGATCGGCGATGCCTCGACACGCACCAGCACTTCGTCGCTGTTGGGTTGTGGAATGGGGGTCGACGCGAGCGAAAGCTCGAGCATACCGTCCTGTTTGATCATCGAGCGCAGCTGCAGTGCGTCACCGGAAGGTCGTTCAGTCATGTTGGACTCCTGAGACACCATAACTCAAAATCAGCCTGCCCGGTGCCGGAGGGCTCACACGGCTGCGCGGGCAGGTTCCGGTTGGGCCTTGTGGCGGCGTCCGCGGCGCAGTCGTTGTCATCGTTGCAATCGTCCGCAGCGACACAATTCACTGTGGGTGTTCCTCATTGTGCGTTTGGCCGCCGCCTGTGGCATGGTTTCCGCTGCGTGCGCTTGGTCTACTTGTCGTGGTTGATGGCGGCCCTAGCTTCGGTTTCGCCGACGAATGTCCGTGCCGACGAGGTCGGCTCGCGCGAGCAGTACATTGTCAATGGGCGGCCCGTCGCTCCGGATGGGGTGCGTGGGACGGTGTGGGTTGCTTTCGTGGACGCGGACGCAGAGCTCGACGAAATCACTCCGATCGCGCTCCGCCGCTTCCCGTACTGTTCCGGCGTCCTAATCGCGCCCACCGTCGTGCTGACAGCAGCTCACTGCCTCGAGGACTGCCGGTGGAACACCTGCTCCCAGCCGGACGGCGAAACCTTCGAATGCTTCAGCTGTGAACCGGATCTAAGGTCGGCCAGCACCATGTATGTGACCCCTGGAGTCCGCACAGTCGATGATCTGTGGACGACTGAACCGGTAGCTGTCCGCGACGCATTCGTCTCCAAAGGTTACACTCGATTACTGGACTGGACGGTCGTCGTCGGCGAGTGCGAGCCCTACGGCGATGACTACCTCTGTACCGAGCCGGGTCTGTCCTCGCAGATCCGCGACGTCGTGGTTCTCTTGCTCGATATGCCGATTGACAGCCTCACTCCCGTGCCGCTTCTTCTGGACGCGGAAGGCTTGGAACTTTCTCATGGCATCGCTACCGGATATGGCCAGCGGACGGTCCCGGGCAGCGAAGAGCTCCTCGACCAAGATGAATATCACTCGACCCTTCACGAAGCCTCGACGGCGATCGAGCGGGTCGCGGCGAACGAGATCCTCACGGATGCCGGCGAGAACGACAGTGGCACCTGCTACGGCGATTCGGGCGGCCCACTCTACGTGCAAAGAGGCAACGAGCTCTTTGTCGCGGGAGTCCTCTCTCGAGGTCGTTCCGATCGCGAGCCACCGCGCTGTGGCAAGGGAGCGATCTACACTGCGATCGCCCCCTACCAGAATTGGATCTTCGACGTCGCGCCCGAGACGATTCCGTTCCAGTCCCATGGTGGAGGCGGGTGTTCCGTGTCCTCGCAATCGGGGGCGCGTTCGGGCTTGTGGGTTCTAGGGTTGGTTCTGTTTGTCTTCTGCCTACCGGCTGCACGCCGGAGGAGACCGCGCGTCCTGATCCTCTTGGCGGTGCTCTCGTCGATGGGTTGCGGGTCGAGCGGTGAAGCGAGCTTCTGCACCGAGCGCTATGATCCGCTCGGCGTGGCATGTGACCCCGAAGTGGAAAGCACCGATCTGTACACCGCAGAAGCGCTGGCCCGAGTCGAAGTACCGGAAGATGCGTGGTTGTGGCAGGTGAGGAGCTCGTACTCCCATGTGGACCCCGATGGCAACGCCATGGACTGGGCGCTCACCTACTATCTACCGCAAGAAGTCGAGCTTCCCTCCGGGAAGGCTCTCCAGGTCAACGTGCGCGGGACGAAGGTCGATGAGCCCATCGGGCCCTACGACATTGAGTTGTACTGCATCCCAACGCGGCCGATCGAGCCGTTCGATTCGCGGAAGATCATTCACGACACGATCCGACGTATCGAGGACACCGGGATCTCCGTGCAGATCCGAAATCCCGACGACCTGGGTCTGGTTCAAAACCATCGATGCGCTAGCCCATCGCTCGGGCTCAATGGGGCATCCTACGCGGTTCCGGGAGGCTCTTACGGGGTGGGCTACGACGAGTACGGGGAGTTCCTCAAGGTCCGGTATTCGGAGTGGCCCCAGTGATCTTGGACTGTGGCGGACGCCCGCGTATTGCCAAGGGCGCACGCCGCGCTCACGTCAGCTAGATCCACGGGATGACAGGGGCTGAGGTTTAGACCGCGTTTTGTCCCGGGCGTCGCCATTCGGGAAGCCGCAGGATGAAACACCCGGCTAGGGAACGTTGACGTCGCCCCAGCCGAGTCCGAACCCGGTGAGGTCGACGCCTTCGGCCGTGAGCGCGGTGATGGCGTCGTTGGCGAAGGCCGTGGCGCCGAAGTTGATCGCTTCGTCGAACTCGCCAGGCACGGTGAACCCTGTCGGGTTTCCGTAGAGCATCGGATACAGGGGTGTGGTGACATCGTCCATGACGATCGTGTCCACCACCGCGTCGTTGGCGATCACGTAGACGGTGGGCCGCGCGCCGCGGTAATCGACCGCAAATCCGTAGCTGGTGTAGTTGCTGGCCGGGCCCGGCAGGCTCCCGCGAGGGATGAGATTGCGCCACGTTCCGCCGACCACGTTGACTGACATGCTCTGGGGCGTGTCCGTCCCCCCGTAGGGGTCCAGGCTTCCGTAGTTCACGACGACGCCACCGCCCATGTTCACTGGATCGACCAGGCGCGTCAGCTCGAAGTACCAGAACTGTCCGAAAATGCCTTGGTTGGCGCGCATGCCGTACTTGCCCCAGGCGGTCCAGCGTGCCGCGAGTCCGTCGGCGCGCAGCTCCACCCCCGTGCCCATGGCAAGCGCGTCCGGGGTGAGCACGACCGGATCGTATTGCATGACGCTGCCGTTGACCGTGATGTTGATGGTGGACTCGCCGACCTGGCCAATAGAGTCCGCGACCCACGCCCGCACTGGATGCACGCCGATGTCGGCGGGCGTGAACATGAAGCTCGTTCCCGCGCCGGTTTGTCGCGCGTCGAAGTAGGCGGAGGTCTCCAGATCCCACTGAATCGCGGCGTCCAAGACGCCATCTTCGGTGTCAGCGGCGGACGCGGTGACCGTGACCGAATCGCCAAGCGCGACGGTGACGTCCGCAGACGTGGTGACCACGGGTGCGTCGTCCACCGGGCCTGCGTACGTGCCGCCCCACCCCATCACCAGCTCGTCGGCAACCGTTGTGTGTCCCGCGGCGCGCAAGAGGCCATCGACATCGTAGAAGAACGGGAAGTTCGTGGTGTCGTTGCCGGGGTTGACCTCCATCTCCGCGCCCATGACCGCACGCATGCCGCAAACCGTGAAATGAAGTTCGGTGGTCACCGCGGGCATCGGCTGCACGAAACGAACTTGGGGTTCAATCAAGCCGGTGCCCGAGCTCATGTCTTCCAAGATCAAGTACACCGTTGGGAACGCGCCACGGTAGTCGACGACCAGCCCGTAGTATTCGTTGGGTTCAGCTTCGAAACCACCGACCCATGCGCTGTCGTAGGCGATGCCGCCGGGGACGTTGATGCCAAAACTCTGGTCGGTCGCGCCGCAGCTCGTGTCATTCAGGTCGAGCAGGCTGCTGGCGACCGCAATGCCGAAGGGCGCAACCTCGAATGTGATGCGTCGTCCCTCCACGTAGTAGACGCCCGAACCCGGCGCGATAGCCGTGTCGGAGCGAGCCCCGCCAAACGCGGCGGAGAGATCGGCTCCGAGGCGGTCCCATCGAATTCGAATGTCGGGATCGTGGTCCGTGAGGCTCAGGTAGACCGGCGGGGAACCCATGAAGCTCGCGGTGACCGTGCGACTCTCGCTGAGCGTCACCACGCAATCGCCGAGGCTCGCGCAACTGCCGTCGTCGGTGGTCCAACCCGTGTGTTCGAAACCCGCATCGGGCGTAGCGGTCAGCGTGACCATCGTTCCCTCGTCGTAGGTCGCGTCGCAGCTGACGCCGCAGTCGATCCCCGCGGGCAACGAAGTGACCACACCGGTTCCCCCGCGCACCGACTCGGTGGAAACATGAAGATCGAAGGTCGGTAATGGGACCCCGAAGATGGCGGTGACCGTGCGACTCTCGCTGAGCATCACCACGCAATCGCCTAAGGCCGCGCACGAACCGTCGCTGGTCGTCCAACCGAGGTGTTCGGAGTCTGCGTCCGGCGTCGCCGTGAGCGTCACCATCGTCCCGCTCGCGTAGGTCGCGTCACAGCTCGCGCCGCAATCGATGCTGCCGGGAACGGAATTGACGCTGCCGGCTCCGCCGCGCACGAGCTCGAGCGACACATGAAGATCAACCAGCGCTGGCCCAGCGTCCACGCCCGCGTCAGGGCCCGCGTCAGGGCCCGCGTCAGGGCCCGCGTCCAAGCCCGCGTCAGGGCCCGCCTCCATTCCCGAATCTGGAGCGGCATCGGGTCCTGCGTCGGCCGGACCTGCGTCTCCGACGCCGCGCCCCGGATCCATGGCGCCCAAGTCCGGCCCCTCCGAATCTGATCCTGCGTCGGCGCCTCCACTCTCACCGCCGCAGGCAAAGACAAGAGCAAGCAAAAACACCGAGGCCGCCGAGTTTAGCGAGCGCAAAGACACATGACAATGATACATCATTCTCAGAACTAGTCTCGTAACCCCTTGAAATCCTTGGTCGGGGCGAATTGACGCCGCGAAGTGCCGCGCCCTGCCGCACTTGTCCCAAGAAGACCGCGACGCCTTGAGCCGTGTCTCCTTCGGAAAGCGGCCCTCTCCTAATCAAGCTCGGCTGTTCGTCGGTGGTAAAATACTGCAGGGCATCGCGCACCTCTGTGCGATCGACGGGGCTCTGAGGAAATGAACGAATGCGACGGTCGATGACCATGAACCCGGAGTCCGAACTCAATGCCGGGAAGGCCTACCACGAGACGTCGGTGTTCATTCCCGAAAACCTGTTGCGCGAAGCCCGCCGTCAGCGCGGGTTGGGCGATCAGCCCGTCCCGGACGTTTGCGTGCTCGACCCCGACGGCGACATCGTCCGCCACCTGCGGGCGACGGGCCAGGCAACCCGACACG
>Ga0316193_10002236_pt1 | contig 13514 bp, 11 predicted proteins | sample MerIslsedime2_MG_FD_207735 | JGI IMG/M metagenome (GOLD analysis project Ga0316193, IMG submission 207735) | Coastal sediment microbial communities from Maine, United States - Merrow Island sediment 2 | ecosystem: Environmental > Aquatic > Marine > Coastal > Sediment | place: USA: Maine...
AATCCCCGAGCCCGGCGATGCCAGTTATACCGGCAAGAACCTGAAGTTGTATTCACTGGTGCCGGAGGAAGGACGGGCCTGGCACGCTGGTTCAAGCTACTGGGCTGGCAAAACCTCCCTCAATGATATGTCAGTCGGGATAGAACTGGTCAATCAGACCTACTGCCGTAAGACGGAGCAAGCAACTCCGCCGGAACAGGCAGACCAGGCATCGGCAAGAATCTGTTTTTACCCCGATTTTGCCGACTCACAACTGGAAATACTAACCGGCCTTCTCGGGGACATCCTGTCACGGCATAAGGAAGTAAAACCAACTGACATCATCGGTCACTCTGACATCGCCCCGCAAAGAAAAATCGATCCCGGACCCCGGTTTCCATGGCAAAGACTTTATCGCCTGGGTTATGGCGCCTGGTATGACGACGATACGGTGTTTAAGTACTGGGAGCAGTTCAGATTGGAACTGCCACCCATCCTCACGTTGCAAACCGCACTTCACTCTTACGGTTATGACATTGAACTCAGCGGCGAGCATGACCAGCAGTCCAGAAACGTGGTACGGGCGTTCCAGATGCACTTCCTGCCGTGGCAGGTTAGCAGCGAGTTCAATGATGAGACCGTCGCTGTTCTTTACGCGTTGCTGGAGAAATATCGACCGGAGAAGCTTGAACTACTGTCATCAACAAATGGCACCGTAACCGGTTCAGATAGCTAGGCGCAAAAAAAGAACGAATTATATATTCAGTTAGAACATAGCGCTTACGAGAGAAATACCACTTGTTGTGCTAATGTTCACTCCTGTTAAGAATAATTTATTCTTTGTATGTTAAATATAGTTAAAACGCCCGATCGGTTTTATGAACGGAAAATGGACTATCAAGACACCAAAGACAGAGTTTGTGGCACAACAATTCAGGCAATGGCAATCATGACATGAAAATTCAAAGTATCCGTTTCGGTATGCTCAACGTACCGCTCAAAACGCCTTTCAAAACCGCCATGCGAACGGTTAAGGAAATCGAGGATGTGGTGGTTATCGTTGAGACCGATACAGGCCACACCGGATATGGCAGCGCACCGGCAACGGCGGTTATCACGGGGGATACCCACGGATCCATCATTGAAGCCATCAGCAAGGTGATGTCCCCGGCACTGATCGGACGGGACATCGCGGACCTGAACAACCTGATTAACACTGTACAGAACTCCATCGTCCGGAATTTCAGCGCCAAGGCGGCAATAGAGGTCGCAATTTACGACCTGTTTGGTCAACTCTACAATGCGCCCCTGTATCGATTACTTGGTGGTGGCGACAACATCATTTCTACCGATATCACGATTAGCGTCGATTACATCGATAAAATGGTAGAAGACACCCTCAATGCAATTGACCGTGGCTTTGAAACGCTCAAAATCAAGGTTGGAAAAGACCCCGCCCTGGATATTGAGCGCATCAAGGCCATTTATGCCGCAGTCAACGAGCGCGCCCTGATCAGGCTGGATGCCAACCAGGGATGGACACCCAAACAGACTGTTTCAGTTTTACGCGCACTCGAAGACAGCGGAGTCCAGCTTGAATTGCTGGAACAACCGGTTAGAGGGGATGACATCGAGGGGATGAAATATGTCACCGAGCGGATTCACACACCCGTTATGGCTGACGAAAGTTCATTTGGACCCAAGGAAGCCATCGAATTAATCCGGACACGTGCCGCTGACATCATCAATATCAAGCTGATGAAGACCGGTGGTATATCCAATGCCATCAAGATAGCCGACATTGCCGGTATCTACGGCGTCAATTGCATGATCGGCTGCATGCTGGAGTCCAGCATCGGTGTCGCCGCAGCTGCCCATATCGCTGTCGCGAAATCTTCGATTATCACCAAGGTTGACCTGGATACACCCGCGCTGGGCCAATACGACCCGGTGACCAGTGGGGTGCAGTTCAACAATTCGGAAATCAAAATCACCGATTTGCCTGGGCTTGGTATCAGCAAGATCGATAACTTGACGATGCTTGATATTTAAAAAAAGTGAAAAACCACATAGCAAAGTTCCGGCGAAACAAAAGGTGGCCGGATAGAGATTAACGGGTAGCAACAGGTACCTTCCCACTTTTGAGATCAGCTTTCACAGTCGCCTCAAAGTCTCGGAAGGAAGTTCTCCAAATTGCTTTTTGTAGTCTGCTGAAAAACTGCTCATATGCCGGAACCCCCATTGACCGGCGATACCGCTGATTGATGCGTCTGCTCCCTGTTTGATTAATTCGGCCTGAACGGCAGCCAACCGTCTGACTTTCATATAGGCCTTTGGCGCGATGCCAAACTCATTGAGAAAAGCACGCTCCAGTGTTGACCAACTGGCACCGGCAAGCATGGACAAGGCACTGACGCTGTTTGGCATCCGGTCGTATTCGTGGAGGACATGAAGTGCACGTTGCAATGCTCCAGCCTGAAATCTGGGTACTGACAACCCGGGCTGATGACTTTCACCCGATAGAATGATGGCGATGATAGAGGTCAGGTCCTGATTAAATATCTGTTTCCATGATGCGAGACCATCATTACCCTCGGATGTCGCCACTTCCTTGACCGCATGCAGGATTTGACGCAATTGTTCATGCTCGCCACCCGATGATGGACTCCAAAATTGTTGCTGATCGATTTCTTGCATTAACGTTTGATCGCCATCAATGACAGACAAGGCAGTTTCCAGCGCGTGCCTTGAAATAGATATAACAAAACCACCAAACTCACCCCGGTTAACGATATCCAGCATATTGCCATAATTGAAATTGATCAGCGTGCCAGGGGCGACATCTGCGCCGTTCGATTTGGTTATACCCGACTCAATATCTGGTAAACCCAGCGTAATGAAGCCTGCAGGCGAATTGCCAATCTGGTGGAAACCACGATTAAACTCGACACGTATGACGTTGATGTCAGCGTGGCCGAAAGCCGTCAGACGGAAGATCAAAGGACCCGGCTCGATCTGCCGCCAATCCAGTTCCCATCCCAGTACACCGTTCAGACTTTCAATGTCCTGAAACTCCTGATCGATCAAAAGTACAGGGGCTGGTTGCTTCAGTTTAACCAATGTAAGTGCCATATTGACGAATTACCGATATTCCAATTCCATCTTTTCAGGTTAGTATTAAGTTTACCGGAAAAGTTTATACGGTAAAAACTCACACAGTTTTTAATTACCAGTTTACAAGTTTGAACGGGCATGCGTAACGGGAGAAACGCAATGTACGATAGTGTTGGTTAAATTGATGAATAGTCAGGACAAATCTCGACTGGGTCGACCACCTTTACCACCGGACAAAACACGGTGTAAACGGGTTGTGACATTCGTTACCCGGTCCGAGATGGAGCGACTACAGAATTTATGTGTAGAAAACGGCGGCACACTATCGTCCATTTGTCATCGTATTATTGCTGAACACCTTACAACCCCCGCGGATGGGGAAACTGAATCAACTAGGAGTAAATCATGATTCTAAGAGTTAGCCTGATTGCATTTTTATCGATGGGGTTAATGTCCCAGGCCGCCTCGGCAAAGGATTTAATTCATGACGCCGAATACTATGTGGTGGCGGCACAGAACGGTGAAAAATGGGCCTCTGATGACAAAGCTACTGCTAAACGACTGGCAGACCTTCGCAAGGCCAATGGTGGCAAACCACCCAACATTGTTTACATTCTGCTCGACGATTTGGGTTATGGCGAAATCGGCACACCTGGCCTGTCAATCTCGCGCGGTTACTCAACGCCGAATATTGATGCCTTTGCCAAACAGGGTATGACACTGATGCGGATGTACACCGAACCATCCTGTACACCGACCCGGGTTGCCATGATGACAGGGCGTTACCCGGTTCGAACCGGTCTGGTTGAGGCCAAGGCCACGATCGCAGGTGACGGGCTGGCGGGCGAAGAAATAACCCTGGCAGAGGTGCTGAGAGAAGCAGGTTATTACACCTCCCATGTTGGCAAATGGCATATGGGTGATATCGAGCAGGCCTATGCTAACAACCAGGGGTTTATGCACGCTGAGTTCCCCATTCACCAACAGGGTCAATTGGCCATCATGTCGCCTGAGGCAGTGCAGGCAGATGTCATTCGCGGCTCCGATCCCACCACCCAGTTACAGACCTACACGCTGGATAATACCTTTGTTACCAACCCGAGCCACATGGTGACGGGTGTTGAAGTGCGTGATGGCAAACTCTATGAAATTGATCTTGAGGCAGGAGAGGTCTGGACGCAGACGCACTATCGTGAAATGAATGAGCGTTATCAGCGCAATGCGGTTGACCAGTTGCAGCAACTGGCCAAGCAGGACAAACCTTTCTTCCTGAATTACTGGCCGTTATTTCCGTTGACTTTCATACCGTCTGATATCGCAGTGGCGGAGACAATAAACGGTGGCACAGTGGCCCAGTCAATAGTCGAAGTCGACAAGTGGATTGGTGAAATCGTCGCCGAGGTAGATCGCCTGGGTATCGCTGACAATACCATCATCATGGTGATGGGCGACAACGGTCCATTCATGCAGTATGCAGGTATTACGGGTGTGTCAGACCGGGTGTACCGTGGTGGCAAGGCCGACTCGCTGGAAGGCGGTGTTCGGGTAAATGCCTACATTCGCTGGCCTGCAGCGATCGAGGCGGACTCAACCGCCAGCGACATTATTCATGTGTCAGATCTGTTCACCACCTTTGCCAAATTTGCCGGCGCCATGGATGAGGTCCCAACTGACCGGGTGATCGACGGCCTGGATCAAAGCAGCATGATGCTGCTGGGTGATACACACGGACGCCGCGATTTCGTGCACATCTATGAAGGTCACTTGTTGAAGGCAGTGGTCAAGAACAAGTACAAGATGCACATGCCACCGCCTGGCTCCAATCCGATTGCAGCGCATATCTTTGATCTTACACGTGACCCACGGGAAGAAAGGCCGCTGGATTCCATCAAGTACGGTCCGTGGGCAGGTGGACAGTTCGCCAACATGATAATGCGACACATGGCTTACAAAAAGCTGCATCCGGACCGGCCACTACCTCATGCAATGCCTTATACGGGCATCGAGAACCTCAGACCTGAAACCCAGGAGATGATACGGGTTTTTTCTTTGGGGCAACCTGGCAAGAAATAATGCCAGAAGCAGTATCGGAAAGGGCCACCCTTTTGGGGGTGGCCCCTTGTTTTCGGGGAACGCCACCCTTCAGTTGAGATAATGCAAAGCTCTACTCCACAATGGTTCGCGACCTTATGCCTGGTATTCGCCCTGTGGGCCTCTTCAGCAATAGCCCAGGATCAAACTGAAAATCAGCCTTCAGAATCACCCTCCAAGCTTGAGATTGAGGGTACAGATACAGTCGAGACAGATCAGGAAGCAGAACAGAAGCAGAAAGAAAAAAATGCGGACATTCGTGAGGCTGTACTCGAAAACCTGGACCTGAAAAAAGCTACGCAAGAGTATGAAGACACGCCGGAGGATACCCCGCAACAGGAATCCGAGCAGAAAATACCGGATGTGGAGAGTCCAGACGCTGTAAAAGACGAAGATGAGTGGTATTACCGGTTCTCCGCCGTCGCTGACAGAATGCAGAACATTCCCTATCTGAGTGACAGAGGATGGCTACATTTTGGCCGGATTGAGCTTGAATATGGCCATTTTTTCAAATCCGATTTGCTCGAGGATGATTCGGGCTTCAATTTCCGTAGCCTGCGTAGTGGCATTATTAAACTTTTTGACAATGGTATGATCGTCAAACTGGATATAGACTTGACGGATGGCGACAGCAATTTTACGGACCTGTACGTCCGATTCTCAACCAAGTTGGGATTGTTCACACTCGGCAATCAGAAAGTCGCTTTATCCCTGGTTAACCAGACATCCCGGCTGGCACGAACCTTTATGGAAGAGCCCCTGCCTTCTGAGGCATTTGGCCTGTCGCGCAGACTGGGTCTGGGCTGGGATTTTCACCGTAAAAAGGTTGGTGTGCACCTGACGGCTTTTGGCCCTGACCTCAATACAGGCATTGGAAAATTCGGCTATGGCTTAAGAATGTACACCAATCCAAAACTAACCCGTTGGAGTTTGGCGCATATTGGTGTCTCGGGTGTGCGCGAAGAAATGGACCGGGATGCCCGCTTCAGAGCGCGTCCGGAAACCCGGATAACCGATACCTACCTGGTAAACACGCGCACGGTTACAGCCGTGGAATCACAATCTATATTTGGCTTAGAAGCGGCCGCTGCACACAGGAACTGGTCAATTCGCGGAGAGTATTTCTATACCGAATGGGAACGCAACAACCAAAATAATACAAATTTTACCGGTTACTATGCGCAGGCGAGTTGGGTCCTTACCGGTGAGTCTTTCCAATACAAAGAAGGCCGGTTTCTACGCATCCGACCCGATAGTTCAAAGGGTGCCTGGGAGCTTGCTTTGCGTTATTCAGCGATAGACCTGAACGACCAGAATATCTTTGGTGGCGCAGAAAAAAACACGACGCTGGCACTGAATTGGTACAGCCCTGGAATGCAACTGCGTATCCAAAGTAACCTGATTTATGTTAATACTGATGCAATCGCCGGTAATGTAGACCCTCTGATATTACAGGTGAGGGCTCAATTAAATTGGTGATATTGGCAAACGCTTATCCCCTGAGAGTCGTTTGTGAACATGCTCTCAGTTTGAAACTTTTTAAGTATCAGTGAGGCTAAATATATGAATACCTACAATGCAAAAAACGTGCCCTGGCTCATCATCATTCTAATGATAACCGTGGCCTGTTCATCTGCGCGGCCATTGATGCCGGTTCCCAACGTGTATAGGGGCCAGACAGCGGAACAGGTATTCGCCGATGCACCAGAAGGCTGGCATCAAAGCAATATGAAGCTCATGTACGCCACGGATCGTGTGCCACGTAAGAACGAAAACGGCGATTTAGAGTATGGCAGTGGACGATCTGCCTCTCTTGCCTTTGGTACGGCGGAGATAAACATCAAAGGTAACCCGTCCTGGGAAGAATTCTCAACATTAAGTCTGCAAAGCAAACGATCAAAAAAACTTGAGATGCAAATGGGCCCTATTATTGAAGAAAACCGTTTGCCACCCACACCGCACCCGGCAAGCTATGTTGACGGCAAGATTCAGTTCTCCCCGGAACGCCTGGCCGATGTGCGTGAGATAGAAGCCGGCATGCATAGCAGAGTTTCAGAAATACTTGCTCAATCACCACGCAATGAAGTGGTGATTTATATTCATGGTTACAACAATGACTTCAACGATGCGGCCTTCCAACTAGCTGAGGTATGGCATTTTCTCGGGCGGAAACATCTACCGATTCTCTACACCTGGCCGGCCGGACATGAAGGCGTTTCGGGTCTGCGAGGCTACAACTATGACCGTGAATCCAGTGAATTTACTATTTATCACCTCAAACAATTTCTAAAGTCACTAGGCAGAATGGATGAAATTGAGAAAATTCACATCATCGCACATAGCAGGGGTACGGACGTCCTGGTTAACTCGTTGCGGGAAGTTTTTCTGGAAATTAGGGCCGAAGGCAAAGATCCTGTAAAAGAATTGCGTATAGCCAATGTCGTTCTTGCTGCTCCGGATATTGACTACGAAGTTGTCTTGCAAAGGGTGGTAGCGGAACATGCTGTATCAGGCGTTGAACAGGCGACTATTTACAGCTCTCCAGGGGATAAGGCGATTCGAATTTCAGAGTGGCTGTACGGTAGTTTGGCACGTATCGGTCATATGGGAAGCAGTGACGTTAAATCAAAGCTCACGAAAAAGCAGATGGATTCCATAGCAGAAAACTCTCCAATTAATTTAATTGAGTTCACAGGTAAGTCAGATAGTGTCGGACACGGTTATTTCAGTTCAAACAGTGCGGTTAGTTCCGATCTGATAACGCTGATCAATACCGGTGCCAAGGCAGGGTCACCACAAAGGCCATTGATTAAGGAGGGTGTCATTTACTGGGTGATTGAGGACGGATACCCGTTTATCGGTTCTACCAGCGACTGATACAAAAAAAAGGCCGGAACCGGTCATTGGAGCACAATTTGTCTAAAGGCAGAAATCGACTCAATACGCACCATGAGCACCACTGTAAAAACAGCAATATTTGACTTCATCTATGAAAAGATTGAGATACCAAGCTCAAAAAACAACTGAAAAAACTGGAGACACAAATGCCTTCGACAAAACGAGTGTTCTTTCTCGCACTAGTTCTTAGCCTGTCTACACAGGTGTTTGCGCAGCCACGTCTGGTCCTTCAGATTACGATTGATGGACTGCGTGGGGATCTTCTGGACCGCTATTCGGCGAATCTGGGTGAAGGTGGTTTCAATTACCTCCTGACCCAGGGGGCGGTCTACACCAACGCTCATTATCTACATGCCAATACCGAGACCATTGTTGGCCACGCCACACTCGCCACCGGCGCAACGCCGGCTGTACACGGCATGGTCGGTAATGTCTGGTATGACGCTGGCACGGGAGAGTTGGGCTATAACATCGAGGATCCTGATGCACCGTTGATTCCGACTCGTGTAGAGGCCGTCGATGGCGCCCAGGTAGACCCGGCTCAGAAACGAGCGAGGTCCCCGGGTCGTTCGCCGAAAGGGTTACTCGCTCCGACTTTCAGCGATACTTTGAAAGTGAGCAACGGGGGAAATGCAAAGGTTTTCGGCATCGCCGGAAAGGATCGAAGTGCAGTTGCAATGGCAGGCAAAACGGGCACTGCTTATTGGTACTCGACTAATACAGGTGATTTTCAGAGCAGCGCCTATTACATGAGTGAATACCCGCAATGGGTTCAGGGCTGGAATGAGCAACGTATGGCGAAAGCCTTGGACGGGCGGCAATGGACCCTGCTGCTGGATCGGTCCCGTTATTTGTTTGCCGAAAATGACGATCGACCCTACGAGGTTGATTTGAAGGGTTACGGCCGAACCTTTCCACACGCATTCGGAGCGGTAAACCACCCGCTGTTTTATACCCGAGTGGCGGTCAGCCCGGAAGGCGACCGGTTGCTGCTGGATTTCGGGAAGAAGCTTATCCAGGCCGAGGGGATTGGCCAGGACGAAGTCACTGACTATCTTTCGATCAGCTTTTCCGGTGTAGATGCCGTCAATCACTTCTTCGGTCCCTCCAGCCTGGAGAATGAAGATACGGTTGTACAACTGGACCGAACTCTGGCGGACCTGTTCCGCTTTATCGATAAGGAAATTGGCCTCGACCATACGCTGATCGTTCTCTCTGCGGACCATGGCATGGCAGAAATGCCCGAATATGCCAAAGAGCTGGGTTATGAAGCCGGACGAATCTACGGTGATGAAATATTGGGCCATGCACGGCAACTCAGCGCAGATCTTTATGGTAGTCAGGATTTGGTCAAAGACTTCTTTCGCCCCTATCTCTACCTGGATCGTGCCGTCATAAGCGAAAGAGGACTGGATCACAGTGCTGTTACAGAGGTAATCGCGAATGGATTAGCAAAAATGCCAGGGGTCGGTGGTGCCATACCAAGTCATAGTTTGGAAAAACAAAACAGCAGTCCGCAGACCGAGGCGATACTGCACAACTACCATGGGCAACGGTCGGGCGATATTTATGTTTTCCAGCAGCCATATTGGTTTATGTTCGAACGCGGGCCAGTTGGTGCTATGCACGGATCGCCCTGGGCCTACGATTCTCATGTGAAGATTATTTTTTCAGGGCCCGGGATCAAGGCAGCGGAAATCAATCGACTTGTTCATCCGGTTGATGTCGCGCCGACTCTCTCAGCCTTAGTTGGGCTGTCCCCCCCAGCTGCCGCTCAGGGTGAAGTGTTGGTGGAGGTCGTGAACAATTCAGACGCCAACGACCGCTGAAGTGACTTCCTCGGTAGTGTTTAGCACTGGGTCATTACTTATTCCTCGGTACTCCGAGTTTTTTGGGCTAATAAAACACCAGACATTGTGCAATGGCTGTCTATGTAACTACCTAAATCGCAATAGCTCAGAAATCAGAATTTGCGAATCATCAAAAAATCTACTACCTATGGCTAATGACCCAACAGCGTTAAATCCGATTGCCACTCCACCGACGGCAGCAAGCAGGCCAATCGCTGCGCCTCCCAATGAGATGATTCCTACCGCAAGACCACCGACGCTAGCCAGTCCCACTGAGGCACCACCAAAAGAGAAAACGCCGAAAGCAAGACCGCCAAATGATATAACGCCAACCGAAATGTCGCCAATCGCGATAAATCCTTTGGCCAGGCCCTTGTTTTCGGCCCTTTCAGGATTAGGGCCAAATGCGATACTGACGATTGGGAGACCAAATATCTTTTTTCTGGATTCGTATCTCACGTCTTTACCCCTCTAAACTCTTGAATCGCTTTCCATGCGTGTCAATATCGGACCGCTGAAGTTGCGACAAATGCTTGCGCCGCCTACTTGAGCGTAATTGTTATCTCAAACCCGACTTCACCCGTACTGAACAAGGCTTTGTCATAAGATGAACCCCCGCTTTTCCATTTGCCACTGAATCCGTATGGCTCCTTGGGGATTCCCAGAAAGTTCTTGTCCAGCGTCTCGTTTTCATTGAGGTCCTGAATAATGGCGACGGCATACTCGCCGTGATCAATATCGGAAATTTCGACCGTCATTTGTGCCCCTGTTGCCGGCACCACGACGCCAAGCAAGTATTTCCCATCGGGAAAATCACCACGATGTGTCTCATCGAAGACAGCCACCCTAAGACTGCCCTCGCCGGCTTTCACACCATTGACAGTCACCAGTAATGTGTCGGCGTTTGCGACATATGGAAAGATTGCGAGGCAGAGGAATATGCAATTCACAATTTTCGTTTTCATAGAGCTATTTCTCGTTGTTAGTCAGTTACAGCACCGAGCTAAATGATCTTTGACGTTGATCTACACTCGTAAATATATACTTAATATCTGATGTTACAGTTTGTAGTTTGAGTGACTGCTTCCGTTTCCAGAGCTTACGCAACCCATCTATGACGAGATCAATGGGATTTATGGAACCGACTTCGAGCCGGTATTCAAGTAAACTACGAAAAATACTTTATTATTAGTGACAATGAGGGGTGGCCAAACGCCACCCCCTTTTTTCCTTAACCAGGCAACTGAAGCTGACTGCCTGTGTGGGGTCGCTATTTACCGAAGGGTATCTTTGTGCAATCCTGCTGTTTCGATGTATCAACCCGGGAGTTGTTCAGGCGACAAGCAAATCGTTCACCCAGGGCAGTGCCAATTGCAAACAGTTCATCCCATGTTGCAGGGTCTTCACTGATTTTTGAAGACTTGTCTTTCCTCTGTCCACGCTCGACCGTCATGGCTACAAATAGCTCCCCGGTGACACTGTCACGCAACTCGCCTTCCAGCCTGAGATCAACCAGGGTGTTCTTGCTCACAAAGTCCGTCAAACCATCCTTGGCTGCATTCGCAACTGCACCCACGGGTGTGTAGGCTAAAAGGCTTCGTTTAGGTTTTTGCAGATACAGATTGGTAACAGCCCAGCGGAAATAGAGTACGCCCTCACCCTTCTGCGCGACCACTTCGTATTGTTTACTAACAGCCTCAGAAACAGCTGACCGTAAGGTTTCCGCAATAGTGGTCATCGTGTCCGGCTTCATACCTTTGCTCTTGGAATCAGGATCCACATATATAAAGGGCTGGTCAATCATGACCTTGCTGTAATTAGCCATACTTTCTGGTGTACCGGCAGCGACGTACATCATGGCAGCACCGAACTCACCAGTTTTGCCGAGGATTGAATAATCTTCCAGGAAACCATTATCCTGGGCAGTTGCCAAAGCGGGAAGTAATATAGCCATAGCTGCTATTTTGCATAACAATTTTTTCATAACCTTGTTCCTTTCAAAATACGATTTGAGCCTGGTAAAAAAATAGTATAGCTGATGGCAGCTGAATCATATATATGCACACAAAAGTGCATATTGACTCAAATTACGTGTAACCGTGATATCGACCCTCGTAGTATCTATCCGCCCCAGCACCAGCTTTCAAGTTGGAGTAAGTGACCCCTGACCTGTTAACCAATAAGCAACTTGCAGATATATACAGCACTCAACGCGCCAACTGCATCAGCCGTCAGGCCGGCAATCAATGCATGGCGACTGCGGGTAATTCCCACCGAGCCAAAATAGACAGCCAGTACATAAAAAGTTGTTTCCGAAGACCCGAACATGGTGGCGCCGATTTTTGCATAAAGTGAATCAGCGCCGTGCTCATTGACCAGATCAGTCAGCAAGCCCAGTGACCCGCTTCCGGAGAGAGGCCGCATCAGTGCCAGCGGCAGGTTTTCAGGTGGAAAGCCGATGAGGTTCAACACAGGGGCCAGAAAGTTAAGTAACAATTCCAACGCCCCCGATGCCCGGAACATGCCAACGGCGACCAGGATGGCTACCAGGTAGGGGATGATCCTCACGGCAATGGTGAAACCATCCTTGGCGCCTTCAACAAAGACTTCGTAGACCTTGATCTTTTTAACGCTAATGGCGTACATCGGTATACCCACCAGCAACAACGGAATGATGTATTTCGCACCGGCGTTCAAACCACCAACGATTGACTCGATCATGATGCGTTCTCAACTGAAAATCTTTTCATTTTTTCCAGCACTCTGACCATGAAAATAGCGGTTATCGTTGAAGCCAGCGTTGCCAGTATGGTGGTGATAAATATCTGGCTGGCTGCCGCACCCATCAACGCGACCACGGTGGCCGGGATGATGATCTGGACACTGGAGGTATTAATTGCCAGGAACATCACCATGGCATTGGTGGCGGTGTCCTTTTTGGGGTTGAGTTCCTGCAGTTCCTCCATTGCCTTGAGCCCCAGGGGTGTAGCTGCATTCCCCAGTCCGAGCATATTGGCCGACATGTTGAGCACTATCGACCCGATCGCGGGGTGATCCGCCGGTACATCGGGAAACAATCGAATGGTGATCGGCTTCAATCCCCTGGCTATGATTCTTATCAGGCCCGATGCCTCGGCGATCTTCATAATGCCAAGCCACAGCGCCATGATCCCGATTAATCCTATGGAAATTTCAACCGCCACTTTTGACATATTGATGGCGGCTTCTGTCACCGCATCAATCCTGCCGGTGAAGATGCCGGCCACCACGCTGATAGCCATCATTCCGAACCAGATGTAATTAAGCATTTATCTTCCTCGCAAAATACCAGTGAGCCATATTTCTGCAGGGCTACCGATCAATAAACCGGTGACTCGGAGATCAGAATATGGGGATTGTCGTCATCCGCATGAATTTCTACCTCATGCGATATTGGCAGTGTGGCCTGGTAGTCACCATGCCCACAGGGGAAGTTACTGATGATGGGAATGTCCAGATCACCACACACATCCAGAACGATCTCATCCGTCGTCTTGCCAAAGGGTGTCGGGCTGTCCCCCATCTCCAGCATCTCACCAACAA
>Ga0316193_10002237_pt1 | contig 13514 bp, 10 predicted proteins | sample MerIslsedime2_MG_FD_207735 | JGI IMG/M metagenome (GOLD analysis project Ga0316193, IMG submission 207735) | Coastal sediment microbial communities from Maine, United States - Merrow Island sediment 2 | ecosystem: Environmental > Aquatic > Marine > Coastal > Sediment | place: USA: Maine...
AATAAACTTTCCGGCAGTCATGTTAATTATGAATAGATCTATTTTTCGGTTGGCGTATTTAGTCAGTTCACTTTTGCTGCTCATATATGCAACCGTCGGGCTCGCATCGGATGATGCGGGCCTCAGGAATTTTGATCCGCAGCAACCGACCGTGCTGATCACCGGGTCCAATCGCGGCATCGGCCTGGCGTTTGCCAGGCACTATGCGAATGCGGGCTGGAATGTGATTGCGACGGCGCGCAAGCCGGAGGAGGCAACCGAATTGCAGGCGTTGTCGTCCAGTCATGCACAGTTCGCAGTTATGCAGCTGGATGTCACCGACCTGGCTCGAATCACTGAACTGGCAAACGCGTTAAGCGGTGTGCCGATAGACGTGCTAATCAATAATGCTGCGGTGTTGGGCGATCTTGAGGGGCAGCAGTTCGGCAGTCTCGATTTCGACCAGTTTGAGTGGACTATGGCCGTTAATGTATATGGCCCCATGGCGATGGCCGAGGCATTTCGTGCCCATGTCGCAAGCAGCGACCAGAAGAAGATCGTGACCCTGACCAGTGGCCTTGGGTCACTTACCCTGATGAGCAAGATGCAGGGGTTCACCTACTATCGGATTAGTAAGGCCGGCGTAAACATGGGGATGCGCGCTATCCGCGCCAGCCTTAAAAACGAGGGCATTATCGTGGCGCTGGTTGCCCCAGGCATGGTTCAGACAAAGTTGCTCGCAGATTCGGGCTATCGCGGCAAAGCACTTACCCCTGATGACAGTGCCGCAGGTATGGCCGATATTATTGCGTCGTTAACGCTTGATGATAATGGCACACCCACCAATGTGGACGGTGCGACCATACCTTGGTAGCCGGGTGCTGGAAAAGTATTTCGCTGTATGCCTGTCTGCAAAATGGTTTTCGTTTAATGAAATTTCAGAATACAGCTTTGGTCTAAACAGTAGTTAGCAGAGGATACTCGTAATGCGCACTGTGCGAAAAAGTTCCAATTCAATTGATCGCCGCAAGTTGCTACTTGCTGGTTCTGCAGCATTAGGCACCGCGATGCTTCCGGCCGGGTTGCTCGCGAGCGATAGTCTCGACCTTAACGATCCATGGGATCGCCTTACCGCGCTCGTTAAGTTGCGCGGTAGCCTTGATGGCAGCATGGTGATGTGGTGGATGAAGGGCGTACGTTTTGGCGTTGTTGACGACATAGTGACGCCCTTGTTTGGCATGCTCATAGGCAGTTTCCAGACAGTAAAGCCCATGCCCGGCAAAGGCTATCAGTTGAACATGCTGGAGATGTCCTACTTCACTGATCTTGAAACCGGCAAAGTGCTGGATACTTTCACCAATCCTTATAACGGCAAAGTCTGCCAGGTGCCCGAGCAGCGTCTCGGGCCCTACCCGGTGTTGTTGTCGCCGACGGGTGTGGTGTTGCCCGATGTGCCACCGTTCAATAACGTCGATCTGAGTACGCGTGTCGGTCCGGCCGTAATTAATGGCGACGATGTCTGGATTCGTGATGACAGCACGATCAAGGTTGATTCTGATCACCCGATGATGGGCAAGCATACCTACAATGAACTCGTGACCTACCGCGGCAAACTGAGTGATATTAATAATGCTGATGTGCCTTCCGCACCGGCTGACATCATGTTTCAGAGTGTTACCAGTTGGCGCGAATGGTTGCAGGCAGAGGGCGTCGGTGGTCATACAACAGCCAGGGCAACCGGGACGAAGATTACACGGCTGGAAGATTTTCCATCCGAGTATCTGGAAGCAGCCCGCGAGCGTCACCCTGACATTATTGCGGACCCGGCAGCCGCACTGGCAGCGCCGCCACCTCCGCCCGGCGGGCATGATTAGTGTCGCTAAGCAATGGCAACACCTACTGATTCAGTCGCGCCAAGCAAAGGTATAACTCGCCGCCGTTTCCTGCTGGGTACGGCCATAGTGGCTGGTGGTGGCCTGGCGTTAACCTGGTGGTCGCGCGAACCTGACTCCCTGCGTGAGTCGACCGACATACTCGAACCCAACGCTTTTCTGCAGATAACCCCCGATGGGCGTTTAATTTTTCAGCTCGATAAGGTGGAGATGGGGCAGGGCACCATGACGGGGCTCGCCACCCTGGTAGCCGAAGAGCTGGATGTCGATCCTGCCCGCTTTGAAGTGCGGTTCGCACCGGTGCTCCCGACTTTTCAGCGGCCTATACAGATGACCGGCCAGAGTCGCAGTTTGACCGATAGCTGGGACGTGTTACGCGAAACCGGCGCTGCAGCGCGCCACATGTTGTTGCGGGAATCTGCCACGCGCTGGGGTGTTGGCATCAATGAGTTACGCACCGAAAACGGCGTCGTACTGCATCCCGATGGCGAACAAAGCTTTAGCTATGCAGACCTCGCAGCGGGTGCCGCCCGGCATTCCCCGCCACGGTCACCAAAACTTAAGGACCCGGCAGATTATCGCTGGATCGGCAAGCATGTGCCGCGTCTCGATAGTGCGGTCAAGGTCACGGGCAAAGCGGTGTTCGGCCTGGATGTGCAGCTGGACAATATGCTTACGGCAGTTGTTGTTCGTTGCCCTGAACTGGGTGGCGAACTTACGGGGTTTGATGCAAGTGGCGCAGAATCCATGCCGAGTGTGAAGGGTATCGTTGAGCTCCCGTATGGTAGGGGTGTTGCCGTAGTTGCTGAAGATTTCTGGTCGGCTCGACAGGCGGCCAACACCATTACACTGGCGTGGAATGGTGGCGCGCTGAAAGGTGTCACGGATAAAAGCATCCTGGCCGAGCAGCGCCAGCAGTTCGATACTGGCGACATCGCTTATGAGACAGGCTCCGGTGACGTGCAGGAGGCTTTCGCTGCGTCGACCATGGAGGTCGAAGCCGAATATACGACGCCCTATCTTGTGCATGCCCCCATGGAGCCCATCAACGCGACGGCGCATGTACTTGGCGATAGTTGCGAGATCTGGGCGCCTACACAGGCACCCGACATGACGAGGCAGGTGGCCTGCGACATCCTGGGGCTGGAACGAGAACAGGTGCGCGTGCACACCACTTATATAGGTGGTGGATTTGGTCGCCGGGTCATGTGGGATTTCATCGAAGAGGTAGTCTGGATCGCCGGCAAATTTAGTGAGCCGGTAAAACTGGTGTGGACGCGGGAAGACGATATCAGGCATGGATATTTTCGTCAGCAGACCGTGCACAAGTTGCGTGGCGGGCTGGATGCGGCCGGCGCTCCTGCTGCATGGGAACATCGCCAGGTAGTCGCACCCACGGGCGAATTGCTGACGCCACCTACTATCTCTACCTTGTTGCCGGAATCACTGTCGACTGATACACGGCAGAATTTTGGCAAGTGGCTGGGCAAGAAAACGGTGCAGTGGATGGGCGCATTCCAGGCCCGCGAAGGCGCGGTCAATCTCGCCTATGACATTCCCGGTGTGCGATTCGAACAGATCGCGTATGACCCGGGCGTGCCCATTTCTATTTGGCGCTCGGTGGGTAACTCCTACAATGCCTTTGCGGTAGAAAGTTTTGTTGATGAACTGGCTGTTGCCGCCGGTAAGGACCCGTTGCAGTTTCGGCGTGAGTGTCTGCAGGAACACCCGCGGCATCTTGTGGTACTCGACTTACTTGAAAGGAAGTCGGGGTGGCGTGCGCAGCCTGATGAGCGTATTGATGTGACAACTTCAGGCTTGTCTGCCGAGTCCGCGGAAGAAATCGAAATACGCACAGGTCAGGGCATCGCGATCTTCGAATCCTTCGGCACCGTCGTCGGGCAGGTTGCTGACATTTCAGTAAACGATAAGGGTGTCATTCGCGTGCACAAAGTCACCTGCGTGGTGGATTGCGGTACTGCCGTAAACCCCGATATTGTCAGGCAGCAGATGGAAAGTGGCATCATCTTCGGGTTAACCGCTGCCCTGTTTGGTGAGATCAGTATTGATGGTGGCAAAGTTAAGCAAAGCAATTTTCATGATTACAAAATGCTGAAGATGGCTGACTCACCCGACATCGACGTGCATATTATTCCCTCCGGCAATGACCCGAGTGGGATTGGCGAACCCGGCACGCCGGTGATCGCACCGGCCGTTGCCAATGCCGTGTTTGCGGCAACCGGCCAGCGAATGCGTTCGTTGCCAATCAGGCTATAGAAAGGTGGCAGTATCTGAGTTGCTCACGCTTCACTGAGGTCTCTGGCCAGTTGCGGCAGTGAGTCTATCGGCGCTGAACAGGCAGTGCCGTGGCATACATAAGCGACCGTCACTTCGCTGGCCTGTTTTGCCGCGAGTGATCCCGGCAAATCGGCATCCGCCGGTATAGCGAACACGAGCCGTCGTGGTGCGAAAATCGCGCTGACGTTCCGGGACCATTCTTCGGCTTCAGTAGCGCTACCCCTGATGATGATGACCTCGGGGGGCTGCAGGTATTCATCCAGCGCGGTGATCAGTGCTGCGTGGCCATGCGGAAATTCCTGCATGGCGGAAAAGGCGGCCCGGAGTGTGGCTTCCGCTGCCTGCAGATAACGTGGTTCGCCGAGCAGGTGGCCCAGGCGTCCGAGGGCGAAAGCGGCAATCGCATTGCCGGAGGGCAACGAGTCATCGCTGAAGCTGCGAGTTCGATGCACAAGTTTTTCGTGCTGAGCAGAGGTGAAGTAAAAGCCGCCCTTGTCAGTATCCTCGAAATCAGCCAGCAGTCTGTCGGCAAGTTCGATGGCGAAACTCAGGTGCTCACTGTTCCAGCGCGCCTGCAATAACTCGAGGAGGGCGTCGAGCAGAAAAGCATGATCATCGAGATAGGCATCAAAACGTGCGCGGCCATCCTTGTAACTGGCATAGAGCTGGCCGTCGAGATAGAGCTTGTCCTTAATGAATTCGACGGCATCGTCTGCTGCCGAGATCAGATCCTCGCGACCAAGCGCGCGGCCCGCCATCGCCAGCCCGCGGATCATCAGTGCGTTCCAGGCGGTCAGAATCTTTTCATCGCGTCCGGGCCAGACGCGCTCATTACGAGCTGCCAGCAGTTTTGCCCGGCCTGAATCAATCAGCGCCTGGGTGGTTGATGCCAGTTCACCCGCAGCCTCAGAGGCATGCTCAAGTGAGTCGCGTACCTGTAAGTGCCACTCGCCTTCAAAGTTGGCGACCTGCTCAAGCCCCAGTCGGGTGCCCAGTGCCTTGTATTCGTCGGCGGTCAGCAGTCCGCTGGCCTCATCCGGGTCCCAGACATAGAACTTGCCTTCCTTGCCTTCAGAATCTGCATCGAGCGTAGACCAGAACCCGCCTTCGGGACTGCGCATGTCGCGCAGGACCCAGTCGGCCGTCTCAATGGCGGCCCGTCGATACTGGTCGTCACCACTGGCCTGAAAGAGTTGGGCAAGCAGTGCCAGTAAAGGGCCGTTGTCGTACAGCATTTTTTCGAAATGCGGAATGCTCCACTCGCGGTCGACGGAGTACCGGAAGAAACCACCACCGAGGTGATCGTAGATGCCACCCTCGATCATGCGCGTAATACTAAGGGCGCTCATATACAGGGCTTCGACATCAGGCTCCTGATCATGGGCCGTGCCGCGCCAGTGACGCAGCAGGTATTCAATGCTGGTGGGGTGGGGGAACTTGGGGGCATCGCCAAAACCACCCCAGTCCCGGTCGAAGGTGCTTTCCAGTTGCTTACGCAAACCTTCCAGTGGCGTGCCATCCAGTTGTGCATCCTTACTGGCCACTGCCGGCTCCAGACTGGCAAGTGCGCTCACTACCGCCGCGCCCTGTTTGTCCAGCTCCGCCTGGTTGCCTTCGAAGTACTGCGCTATCTGCATCAGCAGTTCAGTAAATGCCGGCATGCCATGCATTTGAGCTTTCGGGAAATAAGTCCCTGCCATGAAGGGCAATTGTTTGTCGGGGGTCATGAATACCGTGAGGGGCCAGCCCCCGTTACGGCGGGTGATTAACTGGTGCGCTGTCTGGTAAATCTTATCGATATCCGGGCGCTCTTCACGGTCGACTTTGACGTTGACGAATAGCTTGTTCATCACTTCTGCGGTGGCCGGGTCCTCGAACGATTCATGGGCCATTACATGGCACCAGTGACAGGCCGAATAACCGACAGACAGCAGTATCGGTTTGCCCTCGCTGCGGGCTTTCTCGAGCGCTTCCTCGCCCCACGGATACCAGTCCACGGGATTGTCGGCATGCTGTAGCAGATAGGGGCTGGTTTCGTCTTTGAGTCGATTCATCTGTTTTTGATAGTTATTGTGCAGAACGGACACGGGACTATACCAGTCGAGACGGAGCATCGTCGTTGACCTGTAAACGGGCCAGCAAAGGTCTGTGCACGAGCGATCGTGGCGGGACGCTCTTCTGCTTTCTCTGTGGCTATGACGTACCGAACAGGCCGGCCGACTGGTAGACTTCGCTCCTATGTTTACCTATTCAGATATAGATCCCATCGCGTTGCAGTTGGGCCCGCTAGCTGTGCGCTGGTATGGCCTGATGTATGTCATCGGTATTTTGGGCGGCTGGTGGCTGGGTCGTGTGCAGGCGCGCCGCCCATGGTCGGTGCTGACCGAAACACAAGTCGATGACATGGTCACATGGATAGCACTCGGTGTGATCCTGGGTGGGCGCGTAGGCTCGGTGCTGTTTTACAACTTCAGTGATTTTATTGGCGACCCGATGATGCTGTTACGCATCTGGGAGGGCGGCATGTCCTTCCACGGTGGCTTCCTGGGCGTATTAATCGCTATGTGGTTATACGGCCGGCGTATTGGTGTGGGCTTCTGGAGCCTAACTGATTTCATTGCGCCGCTCGTAACGATCGGTCTGGGCGCCGGCCGCATCGGCAACTTCATCAACGGGGAGCTCTGGGGCAAAGTGACGGATGTACCCTGGGCCGTCGTGGTGAATGGCACGCCGCGTCATGCATCGCAGCTGTATGAAGCCCTGCTGGAGGGCTTGGTGTTGTTCCTTATCTTGTGGCTTTATGCTTCGAAAGAGCGGCCGCGCATGGCGGTATCCGGGCTTTTTCTCATTTTTTATGGCGTATTTCGCTTTAGTGTGGAATTCGTGCGGTTGCCGGATGCTCACATAGGCTACATGGCGTGGGGTTGGCTGACGCGCGGGCAAATTTTGACGATCCCGATGATAATTTGCGGCATAGCCGTGATAATACTGGCTTACCGAAAAGCATCGGCCGTGGCCGCCGTTAAGGCCTGAAAGCCGACTCAGCTTTAAAAGATTGCAGAGGAAAATATGCAGCAATATCTGGACCTCATGCGCCATGTTCGTGACAACGGCGCGCGTAAAGATGATCGCACCGGTACGGGCACACTGAGTGTCTTCGGTTATCAGATGCGCTTCGACTTAGCGCATGGTTTCCCGATGGTGACGACCAAGAAACTGCACACACGTTCGATCATTCACGAACTGCTGTGGTTCCTGAACGGCGATACCAACATTGGCTACCTGAATGACAATAAAGTCCGCATCTGGGATGAATGGGCAGATGAAAATGGCGATCTGGGGCCGGTCTACGGGGCACAGTGGCGCTCGTGGCCGTCTGCGGATGGGCAGCATATAGATCAGCTGTCGGACGTGCTCGAAACCCTGCGCACTAACCCGGATTCGCGCCGCATTATTGTCAGCGCATGGAACGTGTGTGAACTGGAAAAAATGGCGTTGATGCCGTGCCATGCGCTATTCCAGTTTTATGTAGCGGACGGAAAATTGTCCTGCCAGCTGTATCAGCGTAGTGCGGATATATTCCTCGGGGTGCCGTTCAATATTGCATCCTATGCGTTACTGACGCACATGGTCGCGCAGCAGACGGGCTTGAAAGTTGGTGACTTCATCTGGACCGGGGGCGATTGCCACCTTTACTCGAACCATATGGAACAGGTTGAGGAGCAGTTGGCGCGCGAACCTTTGCCGCTGCCTACGCTTTCTATGCAGCGCAAGCCGCAGTCCATTACGGACTACAAGTTTGAAGATTTCGAAATCGTCGGCTACGAATTCCATCCGCACATTGCAGCACCGGTTGCCGTTTGAAGCGCTACAGTAAGGTGCGGGTCAGACTCCAACAAGAATGAGTTAATTGAGCGAGCTGAATAGCGGCTAGAATTTCTTCGGACGCTGGCTGGGTACTTCGATCAGCACGCCTGGCCCGTCCAGTCGCACGGCCGTCAGCGCGCCACCCCAAACACAACCGGTGTCGAGCGCCAGCAAGCCTGGCTTATCCATTAACCCGAGCGTCGACCAGTGGCCGAACACGATGCGCGCGTCAGCCGTCTTGCGCTCAGGGGCCTCAAACCAGGGCACCAGGCCCTTCGGCGCATCTTTTGGGCCAAGTTTTTCATTCAAATCCAGCTTGCCGTCACTTGTGAGGAAACGAATTCGGGTAAGGCTGTTGGTAATAAAGCGCAAGCGATCATTGCCGGTTAGATCTCCCGACCATTGGTTCGGCAATTTACCGTACATGTCACTCAGGAACTTCTTCGGTTTGTCCCCACGCAGGACTTCTTCAACTTCGCCTGCCCGCGTCAGTACTTTCTTCACAGACCAACGCGGAATGACGCCAGCATGAACCATCAATGTATTCAGATCTTTGTCGTAGTGGGCCAGCGGCAGGTGTCGTAACCATTCAATTAGCTCATCGCTGTCTTTGCCCTGCAGTACTTTCTCGAGGTTGCCGCTACTGACGGGTGCGTCGCCCGTCAGGGCCAGGGCAAGCAGGTGCAGGTCATGATTGCCCAATACACATACGGCCGCGTCCCCCAGGCCTTTAATTAAACGAAGCGTTTTCAGTGACTTGGGCCCGCGGTTGACCAGGTCGCCCACAAACCACATTTTGTCGCGTGCGGTGTCGAAACGAAGGGTTTCGAGCAATATCTGCAGCTCATCGTAGCAACCTTGAATGTCACCCACTGCATAGACGGCCATGAGACTAGTTCAATACCCCGGGGACGGCGAGCCGGAAAACGGGTATCGGCGCATCGAAATTCCCATCAACTTTGCTGACCATGCCGTAGCGCCCTTCCATGGTGCCGACCGGTGTTTCCAATAGTGCACCGCTGGAGTAGGTGTGAGTTTTGCCCGGAAATATTTCGGGTTGTTCGCCGATTACTCCGTCACCATGAACTTCCTGAACCCTGCCATCGGAATCGGTGATCAACCAGTGGCGTGTCAGAAGCTGAGCGGGTCGGGACCCCTCATTATGAATTTTAATAGTGTAACCAAACACAAAACGCCCCTCATCCGGATCTGACTGTTCTGCCAGGTAGACGGCATGCGCTTCTACTCTAATCGAGTTATCCGGAGTTTTGTTTGTGGAAAGCATTTCAGGTTATTTTAACGTATTCGCGGGTAACCAGTAACAAGAATCATGTTTTAAGTGCGGCTTGAGTAAGTACTACAAACTGCTCTACCGAAAGCATTTCTGCCCGAACCATGGGGTCGATGCCAGTCGCCCGAATCTGCTCGGTCGTCAGCAACTCGCCAATGGCATTCTGCAATTGCTTACGCCGCTTCCCGAAGGCCTGCCGTAAAACAGCATCAAACATCGGCGCTTCCGCATCTGTTATCAGTGGGTTAGGCAGAGGTGTAAGACGGGCAAATGCCGATTCGACTTTGGGCGCCGGTTTGAAAGAACCCGGGCTGATAAAAAACAGTGACTCAACATGGCAGCGGGCCGCCAAAGCAACGGTCAGCCGCCCATAGGTTTTGTTGCCGGGTTGGGCCGTCATTCTCTGCACCACTTCCTTCTGCAGCATTACATGAATGTCGCGGAACAGATGGTGATAGTCGAGTATGTGGAACAACAGGGGCGTAGAAATATTGTAGGGAAGATTACCCGCCAGACGCAGTGACTGCGGCATTTTGCTGATCTCATTAAACGGAAACTGCAGTGCATCGCCGCGGTGCAAAGTTATCTTTCTGGCCCATGGCTGCAGGGTCAGGTAATCCGCCAGATCGTTATCAATTTCAATGATATCGAGCTGTCCGACCGCCTCGCTAAGGGGCCGGGTCATGGCCCCTCGTCCAGGCCCGATCTCTACAAAATGATCGCTCTCATTCGGTGCCATGCTGGCGATAATTTTTCTGATGATGTTGGGGTCTTGCAGAAAATTCTGCCCAAACCGCTTGCGCGGCTGTCGCGTGGTCATGAGTTTTCCCGGTTCTTGCCAACGCGCGCCATCTGCACTGCCATGTCCAGCGCCGCAAGCAAACTTCCCACGTGGGCTTTGCCGGTGCCGGCCAGTTCCAGTGCGGTGCCATGATCCACGGATGTGCGAATGATGGGCAGCCCCAGCGTTACGTTAACCGCATTGCCAAAACCGGCGTGTTTAAGCGCGGGTAGCCCCTGGTCATGGTACATGGCGAGTACTGCGTCAAATTGCTTCAGCATGGCGGGCGCAAATGCGCTGTCAGCGGGTAACGGACCTGTCAGGTCTAATCCCTCCGCACGTAAGCGTTGTATCGCCGGCGCAATAATTTCTATTTCCTCGCGACCCAGCTGGCCAGCTTCACCTGCGTGTGGGTTAAGCCCCAGCACCGCGATACGCGGCTGGGGGAGGCCGAACAGGCGCTGCAAGTCGGCTGCAAGAATACGACTGGTGGCTGCTATTCGTTCAGCCGATATGGCAGCGGGAACAGCGGCGAGCGGCAGGTGCGTGGTTAGCAGGGCAACCCGCAGGCTGTCTGCACAAAGCAGCATGACTGGCAAATTAATGTCGCACAGTGCAGCGAGGTATTCCGTATGGCCTGTAAAGCTGAAACCTGCCTCTGCGATGACACTTTTCTGCACGGGGGCGGTTAACATCGCATCGAATTCACCGCTCAGACACCCGGTTGCTGCCCGGTTTAGCGTTGCAAGTACGTAGGGGCTGTTCAGTGGGTTGAGTTGCCCCGGCAGACCTGGCGTTGTCAGTAGTTCCGGGCACACCAGCAGTTCGCCGGGTAGCCCCGGGGATGGTTCACGTGCGGCGTCATACGTTTTTATCGTCAGCGCTTTGCCGAGCATACGTGCCCGTTGCTGCATCAGATCAGGGTCTGCGATAACAATCAGTTCTGTTTCTCGGGCCCGACTCGCCAGTTCGATCACCAGGTCGGGACCTATACCTGCGGGTTCCCCCGGTGTTACTGCTATGCGGGTAATGGTTGGATGCATGCCGATAGCGGCGGATACCGCTTATTGAAGCCGGTACTCGACGAACGATTCGTCCCGCATTTGGCGCAGCCACAATTCTGTTTCTTCGGCCACCTTGCTGTCGCGAATGGCGATCATAGCCCGCTGGCGTTCAACATCTGCGGTCGTGTCATGCACTCGCCGTTCCATGACTTCCACAATGTGCCAGCCAAACTGAGATTTAAACGGTTCGCTGATTTCGCCGATTTCCAGCTGATTAATGGTTTCCTCAAATACCCCAACAAATACACCTGGGCCCGTCCACCCGAGATCACCGCCCTCGATGGCTGAGCCGGGGTCATCCGAAACAGCTTTTGCTATCGCCGAGAAATCATCGCCATCAACGATGCCCTGACGAATATCCTTAAGTTTCTGTTCGACGATGTCATCGTCCATTATTTCGTTTGTTTCTATGAGTATGTGGCGGGCATTAACCTGATTCTCTATAACAGGTTCGGTCCCTTTCACATCCTGAAGCGTAACAATGTGAAACCCGCTGGGGCTGCGAATAGGTTCCGATATGTCACCTTTTTGCATGTTGGGGATGACATCGGCAAACAGAGTGGGTAATGACTCGCCATCTCTCCAGCCCATGTCCCCGCCTTCAAGCGCAGTCTGTGCATTTGAATAGGCAACCGCAAGCTGAGCGAAGTCGGCGCCATCTTGCAGTTGTTGATAAATATCCCACGCCTTGTCCTGGGCTGCCTGCAATTGTTCCGGACTTGTTGCCGCGGGCAGCGCTATAAGGATGTGTGATGCTTTGTAGCTGTTACTGCGGTAGGAGGTGTTGCGTTCGCGTTCAAGGTAATCTTCCAGCTCACGGTTTGTAACTCCAATGCGCGATATCACGTTGATCTGGCGCAACCGGTCCATGACGATTTGTTCGCGCATTTCCTTGCGATAGGCCGCGTAATCCACATTGTCGGCCGCGAGGAGTGCAGGCAGCTGGCTCAGTGTCGTGCCATTGCGGCGTGCTATATCGGACAGGGCCCGGTTCAACACTTCGTCGGGGACGACAATGCCTTCACGTTCAGCACGTTGCAACTGCAGCTGCCCGACAATCAGGCTTTCCAGTATCTGCTGCGTGAGTATTTCGCGTGGGGGTAGTTCCGTACCTTCTTCGCGCAGGCGCTGGATGATCATTGTGCTCTGGTCGTCCAGCTCACTTTTAAGCACGACGCCGTCATTGACCAGGGCAACAATACTGTCCAGACGTTCGCCGGTATCGCTAAGATCCAGGGTCTGGCTGTGTGTCGGGCCGCACATAACCGTAAAAGTGCCAATGATTGCGGCGAACTTGATTTGCGTATTTATCTGCATGCTTAAAATTACGAGTGATTGATTGGTGTCAGGGCCAGTGCGCTGCCTGGCCAGATTATTAGCAGCTATGCTAACTATTCGTGAAACTATTGAGTCCAGTTCCCTAGAATATCACGCTCCAGCGACGTGGCGGACCCGCTGCCGACATTGGAAAAGCCTTTCAGCTCGAACTGAAAGGAAATGGTTGAGTCCGATTCTCCGGAGCTGCGAACTACGGTGCGCTGGCCCAGTAAGCGAATAGCCCAGCAGCAGGTTTCATATTCCAGTCCGGCAAATCGATCCAGCGCTTTGTTATCGCGCAGCGAATAGTTGTAGCGGCCAATTGCGCTCCATTTCTTGCCCAGTGGCCACGCGAATGAAAAGTCTGTTTGTTCTACCGAATCGCGCACATACCGGTAGGCAACGTTGATGGCTTTGGCCTCGTCAGGGCTATACTGCAGGCGTAATGATGAGCGGTCGGTTTTACTTGTTTCAGAGTCCCACTGAATCGCCATGCCGGCGGTCCAGTTTTTCCAGGCTCGAATATCCAGTTCGCCAATGTAATTGGATGCATCGAAACTGGCTGGTTCCTGATCTGGCAGGGTAACCAGTCCGGTGTCAAAGTAGCGTGTTTGGCCTATAGTGACAGCCAGCAACTCGCGTCCGTCGCCGGAATCCAGAAACCGACTGGTAATGCCTGCGCTAAGCTGATTCGTGTCACCAAGCCGGTCATAGCCTATAAAGCGGTTTTTGCGGAACAACTGGACGAGGTTAAAGTCCGGCGCAATGGTATCGAACACGGGTATATCGCTCTGGTCACGAAAGGGTATGTAGGTGTATTGAGCTCGTGGTTCCAAAGTGATGAGCAGTTGGCCATTCTTCCCGGCCAGACGATCAAAAACCGCACCGGTATCCACGCTGCCGATTGGTGCCCCAAAGCTCGGGTTATCGGGCTGATCAACAGGTTGATCCTGCAGTTGATAAGCTGAGTAGCTATACGCAATTTCAGGCGTCAGATATAAGCCCCGAGACTCGAGTGGCAGGGC
>Ga0316193_10002239_pt1 | contig 13503 bp, 12 predicted proteins | sample MerIslsedime2_MG_FD_207735 | JGI IMG/M metagenome (GOLD analysis project Ga0316193, IMG submission 207735) | Coastal sediment microbial communities from Maine, United States - Merrow Island sediment 2 | ecosystem: Environmental > Aquatic > Marine > Coastal > Sediment | place: USA: Maine...
CCACGTCGTGCCCCTCCACGTCGAGCCACCCAATGAGTCCCGGTCCCGGCTCGGAGAGCTCGTCGAAACTCGCGACTTCGGTCTCGTGCAGACTTTCGAGCCCATACTCCATGAGGCGCGAACGCGGCGGTTCCATGGATGGTTCGGCGATCGCAAGGGTGCCGGGAGCGGTTCCGGGTGTGTGACGTAGCCAGAACAATTGCATGATGACCTCCGCAGGCGATGCCAGGCGAGATGGCAATACCCAAGATTTTGCGATGCCATGAGTATAGATGGGCTCGCGGTCAGGGGCGTGGGCCTGATCGCTTGGTACATGAGCGATATTGGGGCCGGCGTGGCGGTCGTATCAGGCGCGCGGCCTCACAGCCGCCGCGATGAGCTGGTCCCTGCCCGAGGTCATGGCCCGGACGAACCACAGCGGCGTCACTCCGGATCTTCCTCCAACAGGCGAACCTGCAGCGGCTGCAAGTTGTCGAGGTGGACATCGCGCTGCGGAAACGCGATGACGATATCGTTTTCGCGGAACAGCTCGTCGATTCGGAATCGGACCTCCGACAACGCTCGACGCCGGTCCATCGGCCGCTTCATGGCGATCCAGAACAGGGCCTCGAAAATCAGGGCGCTGTCTCCGAAATCATCAAAGAGAACAACCGGCTCCGGAGGGATCAGCGCCTGATCCAATTCTCGGATCGCTCGCTGAATCAACTCCTCGACACGCCGCGTCGGCGATCCGTAGGCGACGCCAACCTGCAGGCTGACCCGCACCAGGTTGTCCGAGTGGGTCCAGTTGACCACGTTCTGCTCGAGGAACGCTCCGTTGGGGATAATGATGTGAAAGTTGTCGGCGCCCTTGATCTTGGTGCTGCGGGCGCCAATGCTCTCCACCTCGCCGAAGGTGTTGCCGACCTCGATCAGGTCGCCCACCTTGATCGGCCGCTCAGCCAGCAGGATGAGACCGCTGAAGAAGTTATTGACGATCTTCTGACTGCCGAAACCGACTCCGATGGCGATGGCGCCGCCGGCCAGGGTAAACACCGTGAGCGGAATCTCCGAAACCCACAGAGCGAACACCGTCAGGCACACGACTACCGCGTAAAAAGCGAGGGTTTGGAAGGCGGCGGCGGCGCCCGGCTCGAGACCGATGCGGGTGAACAAGCGGTGCGAAATCTTCCGAGTCACCACCTTTGCGATGGGTATGCCGACCAGCAGCACCAGCACGGCGATGGTCACCTTGCCGACCGTCAGAGGCCGCCCGCCAATCTCCATGAGCTGGAACGTCCAGATTGTGGCGACTCGTAGCAGCACCTCTCGAATCGTCTCCCAGAACTCGGGCGCTGTCGGCAGCAGGCACGTCGCAGCGGCTGGGGCCGTCCGCCCTCCGTTCGCGTCGACGTCGAGAATGCCCGAAAGGTTCATCGGTGATGCTCTGTCACTCGATCGTCGCGGCCTCGGTTTCAGCAACGGCGTCGTCGGACAGCTCTTCCCGTTTTTCACAGTCGACCATGACCCACCTCCTCGCGGGACCAGTGTATTCGATCACTGCGTACCGCCAATCACAACTCCGCCTGAATCACCATGACCAAATCGAGTCTTTTCAATGCAGAAGAGATGCGGCGAGAGGTCGTCGCGACTCACGATACTGATAGCGTTCTCGGCGAAGGTCTCCCCCCGATTCTTCCGTATTGCCAACATCGAGTTCGATGCCGAATCGTTGAGTCTTGCTCGGGTTGCAAAAAACAATAGCCGAACACACAATATGCTTTGCAGGGGGGATCAAAGCAATGAGCACAGAACAGCGATTCGAAGCAGCTGAGGCGAAGGAAATTGGCGATGCGCTGGGAGTTGATTGGGCGAAGGTCGATCTTGAGCAGTTCAGAATGGGTCTTGAGGTCGAACTGGAACACGGTGCAAGGGACCCCGAAACAAATGTCACCAACAACGACCGATTGCTGACGGGGAAGATCGCTCTCGCACACCTCAAGGAGTTTCCGGATTATTACACGCGGCTTGCGAAGCTGGAAGCTGACGCTGAAACCTATTGGGAGAATAGAAAGTCCTGAACGCTCCATACACAAATCCTCACAGCACATTCCAGCGGATCCGAACCCCTCCGGCGGGGTCCGGTCCGCTGAACTCGGGACGTCAGGTTCCCCGCCTCATGAATTGAAATGTGAACATCCGATTATCTCGGCCGGAATCCGCGCGCGAAGCGCGAGAGCGATTGAAGGTGAGATCCCGATCGCAATGGAGAATTGGCTTGCCAGGTCGTAGTTTTCGACTGGCTATTGGCGTGGGGGAGGATGTCCGGCTTCGCCTGCGGCTACGCTGTGCCAGGCTTTTTCCCCGACTAAGGGCCGAAAACGAAGCCTGGTGGAGCCGAACGGGATCGAACCGTCGACCTCCTGAATGCCATTCGCACGGTGGTAGTTGATCCAGGTGCATCTAGGGGGAGCAGGGCTGACGAAATTGACACGTAAGTTGTGATTTATCAGAGGGATTGGTTGAATGGGGTTGATCGCGATGGATGCTGTTCGATCGCGGTCCTCACCGTGAATCCGTTCGTAAGGGGAGCACGCAGGGGAGCGAATCCACGACCATTTGCCGTCGGTTCTTCACTTGACTTCGCCCGATAGAGGTTTTTAGATTCAGGATCTTGTGGGGTTTGCCCTGTGGGGGTTCGAGTCCCCCCTTTCGCACCAATACTTTTCCTATTTTCGGGCTCCCGGTCAAGATGTTCGGGTCCACGCCCGGTCCTCTCTCAGTCCATTCCTCGACTCAACCTCGCTTGTTTCGAAAAACGCCAGAAAAAGAGCACGTCAAGCGTCTCTTGATATTGAACTGGCAGTTATTGACGGTTTTCACGTCCGTTGCCCAGACCGCCACCGCCACATTGGTGGGCGTGTCCGTGGCCGTAACCGGTACCGTCGCAACGCCCGTCACCGGACTCCAGCGTGCCGTCGAGGAAAGCCCTGACCATCCGCTCGGGGTTGAGACCAGAAACGCCGGCCACCATGTCAATTCCGAGGCGGGACAGCATCGTCTGCGCGCGATCGCCCATTCGTCCCGCGAGCACAGCCGTCGCTCCTTGCTCACTCAGCCAACGGGGGAGCGCCCCCGGTTTGTGGGGTGGGGCGTTGAGAGTTTCGGTGCCGTGGATCGTGCCGCCCTCACGATCAGCCCGACAGAACAAGAACTGCTCCGCTCCTCCGAAATGGGGACAGAATTCGCCCGACAACAGTGGAACTGCGATAACGTCCATGAGTCAACCTCCATGATCTGAAGTTAGGATTCCAGGTGAATAACGAGTCACGCCTGAGGATTCCTCCTCTGGCGGCGATCAGTACCGCAACGGCATCCTCGCCCCCTCCGACGGCCGGGCCGATGGATAGGGCAGTCGATGCTGTGGTCAGGCGAGTCGATGTCGATAGTGGGGCCTTCGCCGATCAGCAGGACTCTGCCGTTGATCAACGCCTCCGCAACCTTGGCCCTGGCCCGCGACAGGATGCGGCCAAAGGTGACCCGCGACACCCCCATCGATTCTGCGGCCGCCTCGTGGTAGAGACCCATCAGATCCGCCAGCCGCAGTGCTTCGACCTCGTCGGCTGCGAGAACAAGATGCTCGAGGTCGGCGCAGGGCCTGCCCATAGGCTTGAAACCGGCAACCGGCGACCTGCTGGCGACTCGGCGGAGACGGGGAGGTCTTGGCATATTACGAACATATGTTCATAATTCCGATCTGTCAAGACTCGGTTCAACCTCGTTCCCGGTTGAGCTTCGGTTGTTGATGGTCGAGAACTCACAGCAGGGGTCGTCAGCTGATTTCGTGCTTTTTCATCTTCCGCCACAGGGTGTTGCGGGAGACACCGAGCTCACGCGCCGCTCGAGTTCGGTTGCCACCGTGGTGGTCGAGTGCGTGACGGATGGCGGTAGCCTCGGCTGACTCGAGGGCAGTGGCGGCGGGGCCGTGCGGAGCCGGTGCGGTTTGGGCGGTCGCGTTGAGCGATTCGCCGCGGATGTGCGGTGGCAGATCCTCGAGCCGTATGGTGTCGCCCCCGCAGATCACGAATGCGTGCTCGATCGCATTCTCGAGCTCACGAACGTTGCCGGGGTAGGAGTGGGCCACCAGTGCCGCCATCGCCGGCTCCGAAATCCGGACGATCCGACGCCCTTGAAGGACGTTGAAACGGTCGATGAAGTGCTCGACGAGAAGCGGGATGTCCTCCCATCGCGAGCGCAGGGGCGGCAGCACCATGCGAACCACGTTGAGCCTGAAGAAGAGGTCCTGTCGAAACCTCCCGGCGGCCACCTCATGAGAGAGATCTCGGTTGGTGGCGGCGAGAATCCGCACGTCGGCCTTCACCGATTGGGTGGCGCCGAGCGGGACATACTCCTTCTCCTGGAGAACGCGAAGGAGCTTGACCTGGATAGCGGATGACACGTCTCCAATCTCGTCGAGCAGGAGGGTGCCGCCGTTTGCCATCGCGAAACGACCCGGTTTCTCGGTCTTGGCATCGGTAAAAGCACCGCGCGTGTGGCCGAAGAGCTCCGCCTCGACCAGGGTGTCGGGGAGAGCGCCACAGTTGACGGCAACGAATGGGCCGCTGCGGCGCGGCCCGAGGTTGTGAATGGCGCGCGCGACGAGCTCCTTTCCCGTACCCGGCTCACCCTCGACCAGCACCGTGCTGTCGCTTTTGGCGACCAGTGGCAGGAGCTCGCGCACGCCCTTCATGGCGGCGCTCTTCGATATGATGTCGTCACAGGTGTACGCGGCCCGGAGCTCGCGTCGGAGGGTGTTTACCTCGGAGAGATCGCGGAACATTTCGACCCCGCCGACGATCTGGCCGTCAGCGCTGCGGAGGCTGGCGGTGCTCACCGCCACGGGCAGACGCGTGCCGTCTCGCTGAAGAATTTTGACCTCACAGTCGCGATGCGGCTCGCCGTCCTCGATGCTCTCAAAGAGAAAACAGCGATCTCGGCAGTGATTCGACTGAAAGACATCCCGGCAGGGACGTCCGAGGACCTCGTCCCGCGACCATCCAGTGATGGTCTCGGCGGCCGAGTTGAATGAAGTCACGCGCCCGTCGGCGTCGACGGTAAAGATGCCGTGTGGAATGTTGTCGAAAATGAGGTTTCCATAGCGTGGGTCGAGATCATCAATCATGCAACGAATATGGAACAACTGCTCCAAAATTGCAACAAACATTGGAACAACCGTTCCATAAATGAGACAATCAGATTCTGGAATTCTGCCTGCGTTCGTCACCAAATACCTGATTCTCAAGGCCTTGAATACGTCTTTCGAAGAATGGCACGATCGTTGCTCTTCTCAGGATCGAGGAGCTCGAAAAAGCTCCGGCGAGGAGACACATGGCCATCGAATGTTCCTACTACCTCGAACCGGTCGACACCACTGATCTCGCGCAACGGTTTCTGAAGGCGTTCGCGGCGATCCTCTCCCACTCGAACTATGCGATGGTGCTCGACGCGGCCTGCACCGTCACCTCGCGCTGCGGCCGCTGCACCTCGACCTGTCCGGTCTACCAGACATCGAACGACCCCCGCGACATCCCGTGTATGCGGTCCGAGCTCCTACTCAAGATCTACCGCCGATACTTCACCCCTGGAGGCGCGCTTCGCTCCCGTTTTGGTGTTCCGTGGGAGCTCGACGAGGCCTACCTCAACACCATGGCCGAGGAATACTACCGGTGCACAGCGTGTCGGCGGTGCAAGCTCGAATGCCCAATGGGCATCGATCACGGTCTGATCACCCATCTCGGGCGGTGGGTGCTAGCAGAGGTTGGGATCGTTCCCAAGGCCCTGGTGGTGGCCACCCGCGAACAGCTCGAGGGCGACACCCACAACACCTCAGCCATTCCAAAGGCGGCGCTCGTGGATACCTGTGAGTTCCTCGAGGAGGACTGCGTCGACGAGCACGGGCTCAAGATCGAGTTCCCGATCGACCGGGAGGGCGGCGAGTACGTGTTCTTCCCCGCGGTCAGCGACTACCTGCTCGAGCCCGACACCCTGACCGGTAACGCGGCTGTAATGTCCGCGACCGGTGGATCGTGGACCATTGGGACCGGTGCCTTTGACGGCATCAATTATGGGCTCTTTTACTCCGATCGAATGCTCGACCGGATCGTCAGCATGGAGGCCGACGAAGTGCGGCGGTTGGGCGCGCAGAAAATCCTCATCGGAGAGTGCGGTCACGCTTCGAGGTCCGCCAAGTACTTCGTGCGCACATTCTGCGGTGCCGACGATGCGCCCGAGGTTGTGAACTTCATGGAGTACACCCTCGATGCGTGGAAGAGCGGAAGGCTCGGCCTCAAGAAGAGAGCCATCACCGAGCGCACGACCTATCACGATCCCTGCAATATTGCTCGCTCCGGCTGGATCATCGAGCAGCCGCGCGAGATCCTCCGACATATCTGTGTTGACTACGTGGAAATGACACCCAACGGCCGCGAGAACTACTGCTGCGGTGGGGGCGGCGGCACGGTGTCGATCGACGAAATCCGTGAGTTTCGAACCAAGGTCGGCGGCGCCGTCAAGGCCGAACAGATCAGACGAACCGGCGCCGAACTGGTGGTGGCTCCCTGCGCCAACTGCAAAAAGCAGCTGCGTGAAGTCTGTGAAGATCACGGTCTTGATCACGTCCGGGTGGTCGGGCTGCACGACCTCGTGTTGCTTGCCCTGGACCCGCCCGAGCACATGGTGGTCAGGGGAGACGCCGCCGCCGGCGAGAGCTCCACCGAGGTCCGAGGAGAATATTGATGGACGCATGGATCGAGTTCGCTCGCGGACCACTCTTTCGTATCGCCCTGACCGTCATGGTGCTGGGTCTCGGATATCGGGTGGTTGTGACCGTTGCCCAAATCGCATCTGCCTGGTACCGAGCCGGCGACCGGCGGCTCCCGCTTTCGGACATCACCGAGGCAACCGTGAAGTGGATCTTTCCGGTGCGCCTCCTTCGCACCCGACCGGCGTACAGCGCCGCATCGTTTCTCTTTCACCTGGGCGTGGTGCTGGTGCCGTTGTTCCTGATCGGGCATGTCGCTCTGCTCGAGGAATTGTTGCCTACGGCATGGCCGGTCCTGCCGCCCCTCGCCGCCGACACCTTTACGGTCGTCGCTCTCTCCGCACTCCTGGTCCTGCTTGTGGGGAGGGTGGTGTCTCGATCCGCCCGCGTGCTGTCAAGAACTCAGGACGTGGTGCTCTTATTGGTCCTCTTTGCCACCCTCTTCTTCGGGTTCCTGGGCAGTAACCCAACCGTCAGTCCCGTGGCATCCCGCACGATGGTGCTGATCCACATTTTGCTCGGTGATCTGGTGCTGGTGCTCGTGCCGACAACCAGGATTGCGCACTGCGTGCTTTATCCGTTTACCCAGCTCTTGTTCCAGTTGGGGTGGCACTTCCCAGCCGAGTCGGGCCGCCACGTGGCCGAGGTCCTGGCAAAGGAGAACGAACCCGTATGAAAACCACGAGCATGGCGATCCTCACCGACGTGACCCGATGTATCGGTTGCGAGGAGTGTGTCGCAGCGTGTGACCGAACCCATCAAACCGGATCGGATGCCCCCTTTCGCTGGCAGGGAGATCCTTCGGATCTTTCATCGACTCGCTGGACCACCCTGGAAAAAACAGAAGAGGGCCGATTCGTTCGCCTCCACTGCCGCCATTGCCTCGATCCGAGCTGTGCTGCGGCATGTCCGGTAGGTGCTCTCAAGCGCACGCCGGAGGGTCCGGTGGCCTATGACCCGGTAATCTGCATGGGTTGCCGATACTGCATGGTGGCCTGTCCCTTTGGAATGACGCGATATGAGTGGAGCTCGCCGACGCCGAGGGTCCGTAAATGCCTTCTGTGTTACGAGAAGATCATTAACGGCGAGCTCGACCAGCCGGCTTGCACTGCGGCCTGCCCCACCGGCGCGACCATTTTTGGCGATCGCGACGAACTCCTGGCCGAAGCGAGACGACGCATCGACGCCGATCCAGATCGCTACATCAACCACATCTGGGGTGAGCACGAGGTCGGAGGGACCTCGGTTCTCTACATTTCGGATGTCGACCTCGACCAGGCGGGATGGCCGGTGACTCTCGGCAATGATGCGAGACCCGAGTTGGCTCGCCACGTGCTTCACACTGTGCCCTACACCTTTCTTGGAGTGGCGGCTGCGATGTACGGCGTTCACTGGACCTACGAACGCCGGAAAAAGGTCGCCGCGACCGAGGGTCATGTGTCCGAACGACCGAAAGACGATGCCGAAAACCAGCCGGGAGAGCCGTCGTGAACAATGCCTTCAACATTCGATTGATCTTCACAAAGGCACTTCTCTGGCTGTTCGTCGGCGCGGCGACGGCGGTGGCGGTTGCCCGCTATGCACGCGGTCTCGGAGCCACAACCGCCCTCACCGACTCCACTCCGTGGGGGCTGTGGATTGGTTTCGATGTGTTGTCCGGGGTGGCGCTCGCCGCAGGTGGCTTTGTCATTGCGGCGGCGGTCTACATATTTCATCTCGACCGCTATCACGCCTTCGTGCGACCGGCGGTGTTGACCGCTTTTCTGGGTTACGTAGCGGTTGCGCTCGGTCTCATGGCCGACCTCGGGCGACCGTGGAATATCTGGCGGATGATCTTCTTCTGGCAACCTGAATCACCACTCTTCGAGGTCGGCTGGTGCGTGATGCTCTACCTCACGGTCCTCGCCCTCGAGTTCGTGCCGGTCGTTTTCGAACGTCTGCAGTGGATAAGGCCTCTCAGAGTCATGCGCCACGTCACCCTGCTGTTGGTGATTGCCGGAATCGGTCTTTCGACCCTCCACCAGTCATCACTCGGCACCCTTTTTCTGCTGGCCCAGGACCGCATGCACCCGCTGTGGTACTCGCCCATCCTGCCGCTGCTTTTCTTCATTTCCGCAATCGGTCTGGGTCTGATGATGGTGGCCACCGAAAGCACGACGACCTCGTGGCTTTACCGCCGCGAAGGCGAATGGCAGCAGCTCCGAGGGCTCACGCGGGCGGCTGCGGTTGTTCTGAGCCTCTATTTCCTCCTGAGGATCGGTGATCTCGCTTGGCGTGGAAAGCTTGGTCTCTTATTGACAGCCGACTGGTTCACAGTGCTGTTCGCAGTCGAGATCGGGCTATCGGTCCTGGTTCCGATGGTCCTTTTCACGCTGCCTTCGACCCGGACTGCGCGCTGGGGAATCACTATCGGGTCGATCTCGGGAGTTGCCGGATTCGTACTTCATAGAGCGGATGTCGGCGGCATCACACACATGGCGGTGACCGGGCAGCCCTACGTGCCTGCGCTCACCGAGATCTTGATCAGCGTCGGTCTGGTTTCGGCCATGGCGCTAATCTTCCTTTTCTTCGTCGAACGGTTTCCGGTCTGGGAAGAGCAGCCGGAGATGCCGGAACACTTCACGCCTCCGGTGGCTGACCCTCTCACCGGGAGCTTTTTCGGCGGTCCGTGGTTTGGGCGCGCCCACCTCGCCGGCGCGGCCTGGGTCGTTGGAGTCGTGCTTGGAGTCGCTGTCCTCGAGGCCACTACCGCGGGTCATGAGCTGCCGAGGGAGGTTCCGGTGCGACCGGCTCGCTCGGTTGCAGCTCTGCGGATCATGCATGAAGGACAGCCGACCTCGAGGTTGGTTTTTCTCGGCGAGACCATCGCCCCCGCAAACCTCCCCGAAGGCTTTACAACCGCCCTCCTCATCGACGGAGATCGAGCGGGCCGAGCGGTGCTCTTCGATCACGACGGCCACCGCCAGCGCCTCGGGGGCGAGGCCTCCTGCGGGCGGTGCCACCACCGCAACTTGCGCCTCGATCGTGGAACGCCGTGTGCGACCTGCCACGCGGACATGTATCGGTGCACCGACACCTTCGATCACGAAGACCACGTGGAACGCCTCCAGGCCAACGACTCGTGCGTGAAATGTCATCGGCAGCCTGAAGCGCCGAAAACTCGAGAGGCATCTACGCCGTGCCTCGAATGCCATCGTGACGAGACCATCGATCTCTTCACCGAAGAACGGCATCCGTGTGCGGAGCCTGCGCGTGTCGGGGACATGGAGTGTATAGGGTGCCACGAAATCCGAGAGATCAAGATCGTCGGCAGCGGGGACCCCGCCCACCGCTCTCGCGGCGGAGTGGCCCCCGGATATCGGCTTGCGATGCACGTCTTGTGCGTTGAATGTCACTGCGTCGAGCAGGCAGAAATGGGAGCGGAGGATCCACAGCTGACGCGGTGCGGTTGCTGCCATCAGGGGGTCGAATCCGATGTCCAGGTGCAGCCGGATCTATCGCCGCGGCTTGCAGAATCGCGAAAGTTTCTCAAATGAGCGAATCAGTGCATCACCGCGCGCCTCTGGTGGCGATCGTGGATGACGAACAGGACATCGTGACCTATCTGCGCCTCGCTCTCGAAGACCAAGGCTATCGGGTGCTCACGGTCACGGAGTCGTCGACCGCACTCGAGCGATTGGCCGCGGTTGAGCCTGATGTCGTGTGTCTCGACTTGCTGATGCCGAAACACACGGGGGTGGCGTTGTACGCGGAAATCATTCGACATCCCGATCTGGCTGGCTGCCCGGTCCTGATCATGAGCGGGCTGACGCCAAAGGAAGACCTGCCGAAGCTGCTCGAGGAGGCCGGAGGCCTGCCGCAACCGGCGTGTTTCATGGAGAAACCGATCAGGGTCGAGCAATTCATCGAGGCGTTGAGCGAACTTTTAAGAACGGCTGAAGGGGCAACGACATGAGCGCCGTGACACAGCTCGAGGATGTACGGGCGCGGATCTTCGACGAGATCCCGTCGGGAGTTGTGCTGGTGGACCCGTCCCTCACTATTATCGACCACAACCGTGCCTTCGCGGACCTCTTCGGCGAGGCTCGTGGCAGTTCGTGTCATGCCGCCACAAAGGGTCGACGCTCACCTTGTTCGTCGTGCCCGGCCCTCGAGACCTTTTCGGATGGTCACCAGCGGGTCATCGAGCAACAGGGCAAGGACAGCAATGGCCGAGAGGTTCACTACCTCGTCCAGATCACGCCGATTATGGGAACTGACAATCGACCAGAGTACGTGGCCGCGATCACCACCGATCTCACTGCGACCCGTCGGCTGCAACGCGAGTACAAGACGCTGTTCGAACAGGTGCCATGTTTCGTGGCGGTAATCAACCGTGACCACCGGGTTGTGAAGGGCAATGAGCTTTTCAGAAAGACCTTTGGCGAGCCGACAGGGGAGCACTGCTACCGCCTTTACAAACGGCGGCGGGAGCCGTGCCAGAAGTGTCCTGTGGACCGGACCTTTGCCGACGGCCTGTCCCATGCGTCGCGCCAGATGGGAATGGCTCGCGACGGTCGGCCGACCCCGTACCTGGTATTTACAGCGCCTCTGCTAGCAGATGACGGTGAGGTCACTCACGTCATCGAAATGGCCCTTGACATGACGGCGCACGAAGACCTCGAACAGAAATTGTCTCGCGCCACCGTGCTGCGTCAGGCGCTGGTGGAGAGCTCACTTGATGCGATCGTGGTCTTCGACGAAAAACAAAAGGTGCTGCTGGTCAACCAGGCGGCGGAAGACCTCCTCGGATGTCCGCTGGACGAGATGATTGGACGGCCCGCCCCGAAACGACTTATCCCGAAAGCCCTCTACCCGGTGCTGAAGGGCCGCGAAAACCAGGTGCTCCTGCACGAGACCGCGGTCACCAATTTTGCCGGTGAGCGCATCCCGGTGAGAATCGCCGCGGTCGCCCTGGAGGTGGATGGAAAGTTCGGGGGTGCGGCTCTCATCGCCCAGGATCTGCGCGAGCTGAAACGGCTCGAGCTTGAGAAGATGGAGGCTGAACGGCTGGCCGCAGTGGGCCAGACGGTGGCCGGCCTCGCCCACGGCATCAAGAACATTCTCACCGGTCTCGAGGGCGGGATGTACGTCACCTCGTCCGGCTTGAAGCGAGGTGACGAGGGGCGGGTGCACCAGGGATGGGAGATGCTCGAGCGCAACATGGGGAGAATCTCGGATCTCGCTCGCAGCTTGCTCGCATTTTCCCGGGGCGAGGCCTTGACCTGCCGGGAGATCTCACCGGCTGACGTCGTGAACGATGTGGTCGAACTGTACCGGGACGGAGCGAGTCAGCAGGGCATCGAGCTTTCGGCTGATGTGGACGACGGCGTGGCCCCTGCGTGGATGGACCCCGAGGCGCTTCACAGCTGCCTCGCCAACCTGGTCTCGAACGCGGTCGACGCGTGTCTGGTTTCAGGGAATTCGGGCTGCCGAGTTGAAGTTCGCGTCCGGGAAGGCGATGGCGTGCTGGTCTTCGAGGTCGTGGACACTGGCTGCGGCATGGACTACGAGGTGAAGCAGAAGGCATTTACCAGCTTCTTCACAACCAAGGAACGCGGGGGCACCGGACTCGGCCTGCTTCTGACCCGCAAGATTGTCCAACAACACGGGGGTTCGATCCTGCTGGAAACCGAGCAGGGCGAGGGAACGACCTTTCGGTTGGAGTTTCCACGCGACCGCCTTCCGAAACCGGAGACCGAGGAGGAATAGATGCCAGATCCGAAGCCCGATGAGGTGATGGAGCCGAAGAAGAGGCCGGAGGATATGACCGTGCTGGTCGTGGATGACGAGGTGGACATCGCGGTCTATTTGGCGTCCGTACTCGAGGACGCTGGCATGAATGTGGTTGTTGCCCATGATGGTGTGCAGGCGCTTGAAGTTATCCGAAGGCAGCCGATCGATTTGATCTCGCTTGATCTAGTAATGCCACGAAAGTCGGGAATCCGCCTCCTGATGGACCTACGCAAGGACCATGAACTGTCTCGGATCCCGGTGGTCATTGTCACTGCACACGCCCGAGATGCCGGAGTCCGCAAGGACCTCGAACAAGCGCTTGCCGAAAGCACCATGACTGGGCCGTCCATGTACCTCGAAAAACCGGTAACGCCGCGGCGTTATTTACAGGGAATTGCCGGGATTCTCGGAGTTGCTATCGAGTCTGACGGCGTTGCCGGCGACGACTCGCACGAATCAATGCGCAAGGAGGCCAGGATGTTGCTCAACAATATCGACGAAGCGACTCTTGAGGACGTGGTGGAAAAGCTTCGAAAGGCCCGGAAGTGAAGGGATGGTCCCTGATAGGGATCGAGGAGGCAGCGTGAAGAAACGAAAAGTCCTGATTATCGACGATGAGCCCGACGTCACGAGATATCTGGGAACACTTCTATCTGATCGAGGGTGGAGCGTGAGTACAGCGAACAGCGCGGAAGAGGGTCTCGCCATCGCTCGAGAAACCCGTCCGGATGTAGTGCTTCTTGATTTGATGATGCCCGAGCGCGGGGGGCTCAGCACCTTGGTCGCATTGCGAAAAGACAGTCGGCTGCAATCAGTCCGCATTGTGATTGTCACAGCCATCGATCAGGAGGTTCACAATATATATGGTAAAGGCGAGCATTATGATGCCACCCTTGGCCGCCTCAAGCGATATCACGCGGATGCCTACC
>Ga0316193_10002240_pt1 | contig 13501 bp, 12 predicted proteins | sample MerIslsedime2_MG_FD_207735 | JGI IMG/M metagenome (GOLD analysis project Ga0316193, IMG submission 207735) | Coastal sediment microbial communities from Maine, United States - Merrow Island sediment 2 | ecosystem: Environmental > Aquatic > Marine > Coastal > Sediment | place: USA: Maine...
CTGCTGTCAGCGTGAATGGCAGATCGGATATGAACTTGTCCACCGTGGCAGCGCCATCAGTCAGCGACTGCGCGCGCTCGGTCTGGGCGAGTGCCCGCAGATTTCGCAAGCTCAGGTAATGTGCGAGCAATTCCTCGAAGGCGAGCCGTTGCTGGCACGGGTGCGTCCCCTCAATCATTCGCTCGACGTCTGCATCGGGCGGCGGCCGATGCAGATACACGATCGCGTCAACAAGCACTGGAAGATCCAGCTTCTCGCGAACGCCTTTTGGCAGCAATTCGGATGGAGGGTCGTCGCGCATTAAGCGCAATGCCTGGTCCGTGAGATTGCGCAAGCGGCCCTGTTGCACGCCCTCCGTGGCCGGATATATCGCAGTCAGGCATTCGTCTGTCGCGGCGTCCTGATTCTGTTTGAGAATACGGTACTCGGGGTGAATCATCTCCAGGGTTGCCGCTCCTTTGCGAGCCTCACCAAAACAGGTGACGTGCACGCCAGGTTGAAACTGGGCCTGTTGCTGTCGTGAAAAGTGAAAAAAGCGCAGCGTTGCCTGGCCGCTGCCATCATCGATGCGCACCAGCAGATTGCGACGTCCCCGAAATACCACTTCAGCCAGCAATACTTCGCCTGTTATCAGGCATCGTTTGCCCGGCTGAAGCGCGCCGATCCTGACCATCTGCGTTCGATCTTCGTATCGCAAAGGCAGCAAAAAAAGCAGATCTTCAACGCGATAGAGGCCAAGCCGCTCGAGCTTTTTCGCGAGTGCGGGCCCGACGCCGTTGAGTACGGTCAGTGGTGATTCGAGGTTACAGGGCGAGGATTGCATCCGCTTCGACGTCGACACCCTTGGGGAGAGAAGCAACACCGACTGCCGCGCGCGCGGGGAACGGTTTGTCGAAATAGTCTTCCATCACACTATTTACTGTTGCGAAGTTGCCGAGATCGGTCAAAAAAATTGTGAGCTTGACGATCTTGTTGAGGTCGCCCCCGGCAGCTGTGGCTACGGCCTTCAGGTTTTCGAAAACCTGCCGGGCACGTGCTTCGAAGTCGCCCTCGACGACCTCCATCGTGGCCGCGTCAAGAGGAATCTGGCCGGAGAGGAAAACAAGGTCACCCGTGCGGATGGCCTGCGAGTAGGTGCCGATTGCGGCGGGCGCGTTTTCGCTATGAATAGCATGCTTGCTCATCGAAGTTCCTATGCTGTTTGTTCTGTTGAGATGGCGGTCAGGCGCAGTCGCGTGATACACGAATGACGTTCGGCATCTTACGCACGTTTCGCATTATCTGGGCAAGGTGGGTGCGGTCACGGACCTGCAAAAGAAATGACAGCATTGAGCAGTCCTCATGTCGGCCGAGTACCGAAACCTGTTCGATGTTCGAGTTGCTGTCCGCAATTGTTGCGGCCACTTCGGCCAGTACGCCGGGCTTGCTGAGCGTATCGACCTGAATTTGGCTGGAGAAGTCGCGACTGATTTCATGCTCCCAACCAACTGAGATCCACTTCTCCGGCTGTTTGCGGAAATTGATAAGGTTTCCACAGTTGTTGCGGTGAATAACAATGCCTCGCCCGGAACTCAAATAACCCATCACTTCGTCACCAGGGATCGGGTGACAACAGCGTGCGTAGGTCACGACCATGCCTTCGGTGCCCGCGATGACAAGGCTGGTTGTTGCCGGCTCTGACAGGCCCTCTTCGTTGGTACCTAAAAGAAAGCGAGCGGTCAGCGGCGCCAGTCGTTCGCCGAGACCTATCTGCTCGAACAGCTCAGTGTTGTTGTTGAAACCGAGTTCGTCGAGAGCAGCATTCATGCGAACCTTGCCAACCTTTCGCAGCGACGAATCAAGATCCTTAAGTGCGCGATCGAGCAGTCGTTTGCCGAGGTCAACCGACTCGCTCGAGCGCATCGACTTCATATGCGTGCGAATCGAGTTTCGAGCCTTGGCCGTGCGGACAAATGATAACCAATTCGGGTTTGGCCGGGCGCCGCGGCTCGTGACAACCTCTACTGTCTGGCCATTCTGTAATGGCGTTCTGAGCGGAACCAGGTTTCGGTTGATCTTCGCTGCGACGCAGCGGTTGCCGACGTCGGTGTGCACGGCATAAGCAAAATCCACGGTCGTCGCACCCTTGGGTAACGGCATGATGTCGCCCTTCGGCGTGAAGACGTAAATCTTGTCGGGGAACAAATCGACTTTGACGCTTTCAAGAAACTCTTCCGAGGTTTCTGTGCCCTGCAGTTCGGCGAGGTTTGAGAGCCACTCCCGTGCGCTTCGTTGCGGCGTGGCATCGGATTTCTCGTCCGCTTTGTATTGCCAGTGCGATGCGACGCCCGACTCGGCGACCCGATCCATATGGTGTGTGCGAATTTGTACTTCGAGGGGCTGGCCCTTCGGGCCAAACAGCGTCGTATGCAGTGACTGGTATCCATTGATGCGCGGTATGGCGATGTAATCTTTGAACCTTCCGGGCATTGGCTTGTACAAGCCATGCACGATGCCTAACACCTTGTAACAGTCATTAACGTCATCAACGATAACCCGGAAGCCGTAAACATCGACGACGTCACTCAGCAGCCTCTTCTTCTCCAGCATTTTCTTGTAGATGCTGTAAAGGTGCTTTTCGCGACCGCTTACCTCGGCGCTGATACCTTCGTTGGCAAGAGACGAAACGAACTCATCCGTTATCTTCTTGACCATTTGTCGCTGGCTGCCCTGGCTTCGGCGCAGCGTCTTCTCGAGAACGCGATAGCGATATGGATAGAGGTTCTTAAACCCGAGATCCTCGAGCTCAACCTTGAAGCGGTTTATGCCAAGTCGGTTTGCGATGGGCGCATAAATGTCGAGTGTTTCACGCGCGATACGCGAGCGTTTTTCCGGAGGCATCGCACCAAGAGTCTGCATGTTGTGCATGCGATCAGCCAGCTTGACGAGAATGACGCGAATGTCTTCGATCATCGCGAGCATCATTTTTCGGAAACTTTCTGCCTGAGCCTCGGCACGATCACGAAACTGAATCTGATCCAGCTTGCTGACGCCATCGACAAGCAAAGCGACCTCATCGCCAAACTTTTCTTCGACGTCGGTAATCGACGCGAATGTGTCTTCAACGACGTCGTGAAGCAGTGCGGCTACAACGGCCTGAGAATCGAGGTGCATCTCGGCCAGTTCTTGTGCGACTGCGACCGGGTGAGAGATGTAGGCTTCACCGGTTTGGCGCATCTGCCCTTCATGAGCATGCGCGCCAAACTCGTAGGCCTGCATCACGGTCTCTATCTGCTCCGGCGGCAGATAGGTCTCAAGCGTTTCCAGCAGGCGCCGCAGGCCGTGGTCGCGTCTTGACGCGCCCGGCAGTTTTGCCAATAGAGTTGCGGCGTAATCCATCCCCTGATCATACCTGCGTTACAGGGAATGTCAGGTGCGAAAGCCCTGCTTTGGGATTAAAAAAGTCGTGCTCTAGTCGCCGATCGAAATTCCACGAACAGGGAGAACATCTTCGGTCGTCTCCGGAGTCATAAACTCTTCGACTGGCGGCTGATCGATTTCCTCAAGGATGGCAGGTGTTACATGACCGTCCGCGATCTCGCGAAGCGCGACCACGGTCGGTTTGTCATTCTCCAGGTCGACCATCGGTTCGGCACCATGTGCGACGCGACGTGCGCGTTTTGCGGCGACAAGCACCATTTCAAAGATGTTATCGATGTTGCCGAGGCAGTCTTCAACCGTAATTCGAGCCATGTTTTTGTTCCAGATGTGAGTGCGGTGGGCACCATACAGCGCCGACACAGGCCCTGGCTACCCCTTATTCCAAAAAGTTATTTAGGCGATGACGCCTTTAACGGCAAGCCTCAGGGCTTCATTGTCGGTCGCGCTTGGCCCGCCCTGCCCCGCAAAGACCGCCTCAAGCTCGGCAACGGCCGTCTCGAGATCATCATTGATGACGACATAGTCGAAATCTTCCCAGTGGGACATGTCACTGAGGGCGTCGCGCAGCCTGCGATTAATGACACGATCGGTGTCAGTGCGGCGGCTGCGCAATCGTCGCTCCAGTTCGGCGACCGAAGGCGGCATGATGAAGATGGTTATGCACTCGGGCATTGATTCGCGCACTTGTTCCGCGCCCTGCCAGTCGATTTCAAGGACGACGTTGTGACCGGCATCCAGGTGCTGTCTGACCTGCTCACGGCTGGTGCCGTAATAGTTATCGAACACCTCGGCATACTCCAGCAGCGCTCCGGCATCTCGCAACTTCGTGAATTCGTCCTTATCGACAAACAGATAGTCGACACCGTCCGCCTCGTTACGTCGCTTGGGTCGCGTTGTATACGAGATAGAAAAACGCAATTCGGGGTGGCGCGTGACCAGTGCGTGAACCAATGTCGTCTTGCCGGCGCCGGATGGTGCCGCGATAACAAATAGCCGTGCTGTGTTCTTATCCACCGGCCGCTTACTCGACGTTCTGAATCTGTTCGCGCATTTGTTCGACGAGCACCTTGAGCTCAACGGCGGCCTTGGTTGTTTCGGTATCCGCCGACTTCGAGCCAAGCGTATTAGCTTCGCGGTTGAGCTCCTGCATCAGGAAGTCGAGTCGTCGTCCAACGGGCTCCTCGCTTTGCAGTGCCTGGCGAATTTCAACAAGGTGGCTCTCGAGCCTGTCGAGCTCTTCATCGACATCAAGCTTTTGGGCCAGCAAGGCCAGTTCGACCTCGAGTCGCGCCGGATCCGCCTCGACGTCGATGCGCTCTATTCGCTCGCGCTGCTTCGCCCGAGCGGCGTCAAGCACTTCCGGCATGCGTTTGCGGACAGAACTCGCGATAGCGGCAATGTCTGCGCAGCGCGTTTCAAGCATCGTGGCTATGCGCGCGCCTTCGCTACCGCGCATGTCTGTCATGGCTGCGAGCGTCATGTCGAGCAGGCCAGCGGCTTCGGCTATTAACGGCTCGGCATCGAGCTCTGGCTCGGCGATAACGCCCGGCCAGCGCAATATGTCGACAGGGTTAAGTGGCGCGATATCCGGAACCTCGTTCGATATTTCGGAGACGCGATCACGGATCAGGCGGACGAGATCCATATTAAGTTGCATCTCGGTCGTCCGATCTGCAGCGCGTCGCATGTACAGCGAACATTCGACCTTGCCGCGGTTGAGTACGGCGCTAACCTGTTGCTTGAACGCCTGTTCCTTTGGCCGCAACTCTTCGGGTAAACGAAACTGTACATCGAGGTAGCGGTGATTGACGGTTCGCAGTTCCCACGTCAACGTGCCGAACTCGGATTCGGCGGACTGTCGCGCAAAGCCTGTCATACTGTGTAGCATTCGATTCAATCTTCAATGTAGGATTTGTCGGACAGTTTACTTACTTTCACCTGAAAAAAAGAATTATGCAGATTGAATACGCCAAGGTCTCCGCTCTGGGTGACCGATCGGATAACCAGGATCGGGCTGCGGTCGTCGTCGCCGAAGACGCTGCAATGATGCTGGTGTTTGATGGTATGGGCGGTCACTCTGACGGCGCTCGCGCCGCCGAAACGGGGCTGCAGGTCGTCCAGGATTTGTTCATGGAGGCGACGCTGCCCATTTTCGATCCACAGGGTTTCTTATATATGGCGCTGGCGCGCGCCCACGATGAGGTCGTCAAGCTTGGCCATGACATAGCCGTTGATTTTCGCCCGCGCGCGACGTGCGCGATATGCCTGGTGCAGGAGGGTGGAGCATTTTGGGCGCACATTGGTGATAGCCGCATCTACCATGTGCGTAATAGCGCTGTGTTGACGCGCTCGCGCGACCATAGTCATGTCGAAGTCCTGATCCAGGAAGGGGCTATCACTGAAGAGGAAGCGCTCGATCATCCGATGCGCAACTTCGTCGAGTGTTGTATTGGCGGCGATGCGCCAATACCCGACATGAGCATTACCGGCAAAAAGACGTTGCTGCAGGGCGACGTGTTGCTGGCCTGTTCCGACGGTTTGTGGTCGGGTCTGGCCGACTCGGACATGGCGCAAATCGCTTTGCCCGGGGACAATAATCTCGCCCAAAATCTCAAGCAGCTCAGCATGCAGGCGCTCAGCGCTAACGCCCCTTATAGCGACAATACGACAGGCACCGCTTTGCGGTGGCTCGGCGAATAGCCGAACAAACCCAAGGAGAATGACCATGCGCCCAAGTGGCCGTGACGCCGACCAAATGAGGGTCGTACGTTTTACGCCTGACTTCACCCGCCACGCCGAAGGCAGCGTGCTTGCGGAGTTTGGAGATACGCGCGTACTTTGCACGGCGAGTATCGAAAACCGGGTGCCACCATGGTTGCGGGGCGGCGGCAGCGGCTGGGTAACCGGTGAGTATGGAATGCTGCCGCGTTCCACGAATACGCGGATGTCACGCGAAGCAACGCGCGGCAAGCAGGGCGGCCGAACACTCGAAATCCAGAGGCTTATCGGGCGGTCGTTGCGTGCGATTACCGATCTTGACGCACTGGGTGAGCGTACCGTTACGCTGGACTGCGATGTTATTCAGGCAGATGGTGGTACGCGTACGGCCGCGATCAGCGGCGCTTACGTCGCGCTCGCTCTGGCGATGCAACGCATGTCCGGGAAAAAGGCACCGAAAAAGAACCCGTTGCATGGGCAGGTCGCTGCGGTATCCGTTGGGATCTATCGTGGCGTGCCGGTTCTGGACCTCGACTATCCTGAGGACTCGGAGGCCGAAACCGACATGAACATCGTCATGAACGAAGCCGGCCGTTTTATCGAGGTTCAGGGAACGGCCGAAGGCCACGCGTTTACCGACGATGAATTCACCTCGATGCTCGAACTCGCCAAGGTCGGCATCGGCGAGATTATCGTCGCGCAAAACGACGTTCTCGCGGGTTAGCGTCGCGTTGTCGAAGCTGCCCGACACAATTGTCATGGCCAGCGGCAACGCCGGCAAACTGCGTGAGATCGCGCGCATTCTTGGCGACCTGAATATCAACATCGTGCCGCAATCCGAATTCAACGTTGAAGATGCCGATGAAACGGGTACGACGTTTGTAGAGAACGCCTTGATTAAGGCTCGGCACGCTGTCGCCGCAACGGGCTTGCCGGCTATCGCCGATGACTCTGGCCTCGCTGTCGACGCATTGCACGGCCGACCTGGCGTTTATTCATCGCGTTACGCCGGGCCTGACGCAACAGATCAAGAGAATATCGATAAACTACTCGCAGCTCTCGACGGGGTTCCTGACGCGGAGCGCGGTGCAGCTTTTCACTGCGTAAGCTGTTTTGTCATGCCCGGCGATCAGGAGCCGATCATTGCCCAGGGGGAATGGCGGGGCAGCATCCTTAAAGAGAAGCGGGGTGACGGCGGCTTTGGTTACGATCCGGTGTTCTTCGTTAGCGAGATGGGATGTAGCGCGGCGCAAATGGGTGACGAAGAAAAAAATACCCGTAGCCATCGCGGCAAGGCTTTGAAGGAACTTGCCCGACAACTGCACGCGTTGTGAGCAACGCTTTGCAAGCACCATTATCGTTATACATCCACCTGCCCTGGTGTGTGCGCAAGTGTCCCTATTGCGATTTCAACTCCTACACTGCCGGCGACAAGGCGCCGCGTGCTCGCTATCTCAATGCGCTGAAGACCGACCTTGCAGCTGAAGCGGAGCGGGCCGGTGAGCGCCCCCTTGTGAGCCTGTTTCTCGGCGGCGGAACTCCCAGCTTGTTTACGCCCGATGAAATAGCGGGTTTGCTTGAAGCTGTGCGTGAGCGATACGTTCTGGCCGACGACGTCGAGATAACGATGGAGGCGAATCCGGGAACGGTCGAGTGCGGTGACCCGGCCGGCTACCGGCAGGCAGGGGTCAACAGGCTTTCTATCGGCGCGCAGAGCTTTAGCCCGGCATCTCTCGCAGTGCTCGGCCGAATCCATAGCGTTGAGGACATAAGTCGCGCTGTCCACGCGGCGACTACAGCAGGCTTTGGCAACATCAACATAGATCTGATGTATGCGCTGCCGGGCCAGGATGTCACCGCAGCACTGTTTGACATTGAGCAGGCCGCCGGCCTTGAGCCGCAACACCTGTCTTGGTATCAGCTGACGCTCGAGCCCAACACGGTGTTTCATGCCCGCCCACCGGCCGGACTTCCAGGTGACGATACAAGCTTCGATATCCAGCAACGCGGCCAGCAGCGGCTGGCGGAGCTGGGCTATGAGCAATACGAAGTGTCAGCATATGCGCGCAACGACAGGAGGTCGGTGCACAACCTCAACTATTGGTCGTTCGGTGATTACCTGGCGGTTGGGGCGGGCGCGCATGGCAAGATCACAAATGATGAGGGGATCTGGCGCTATGCAAAAATCGCAAACCCCCAGCAATACATGGAGCAACAGGAGCAGGGGGGTGATGCACCCGCCTTGAAGCCAGTGAATAAGGAGGATCGCCTGTTCGAATTCCTGCTCAACGCGCTGCGGCTGACCGATGGCTTCGATGAGCAGCTATTCGAGGCTCGAACCGGGCTATCAGCCGATAGCCTGCGACAACGACTCGAGCCCGTCATTAAAAGGGAGCTGATCGTCTCTCAAGGGAGCGGTTCCTGGTGCGTAACGCCACTCGGCCAACGGTTTTTGAACGATTTGCAGGCCGAATTTCTGCCGGATTAGAATGTTGCCTTATTCACAAGGCCTCGCAGATACCTATATTTTCAGTACAAGAGGCCCTTCAATTCACTTGAAGCGTTGCAAAGCCATCCTAACTAACTGTTTTTACGTGGCTTTTCAAAATGGACATAAAATAGTCAAATTAACAACGGTGCTTGAAAATCCGCACCTTAGGTCATTGACTCAATTTTCTTCCACAGACTTATCCACAGCTTCTGTGGATAACATCGGGTGCTACGCAGGGGGGTTGCGGAGGCCTGCGCTTCGCTATATATTACGCGCCCTTTTCGCACTCTATGCGTGCACCGGAGAGCCTGACGATGAAAGCCGATACCCATCCCAACTACTCAGACATTAAAGTTACCTGTAGTTGCGGTAACGAGTTCACGACGCGCTCGACACTCGGCGAAGATCTGATCATTGAGGTGTGCTCCTCCTGCCACCCGTTTTACACGGGTAAGCAAAAGATCGTCGATACCGGTGGTCGGGTTGACAAATTCCGCAAGAAGTACGGAATCAGCTAGGTGTTGACCCTAATAGCTGCCGCTCCCGCGTAGCTGTTAGCCTTCAGATAATGAGTTTGGCGCACCGCCAATACCGGCGGCGCGCTGCTATGTTCGCACCGCTAACAAAAATGAGCTCGAGGTAGACCATGAATAAGGAATCTTTTCGCCTGACAAGCCCCGGTGGCACCGAAACAGAGCTGCCGGTTCGTTCCGGAAGTGTTGGACCCGACGTAATTGACATAGGCAGCCTCTACAAAGAGCAGGGAGTGTTTACCTACGACCCAGGCTTTGTTGCGACAGGTAGCTGTGAATCTGACATCACCTATATCGATGGTGAGCAGGGCATCCTCATGTACCGGGGCTACCCGGTTGAGCAACTCGCCGCAAATTCCAGTTTTATCGAGGTTTCTTACCTGTTGCTGTACGGAGAGTTGCCGACGGCCGATGAGCTGCAAGACTTCGATCACATGATCAGAACACACACCATGCTCAACGAGGGCATGCTCAACTTCTTCAAGGGCTTTCGCTACAACGCGCATCCAATGGCGATGCTCTCGGCCGTTGTAGGTTCAATGTCGGCCTATTACCACGACACGCTTGATTCATCAGACCCGATGCACCGCGACATATTCGCGCACCGCATTCTTGCAAAACTGCCAACGATTGCGGCGGCGGCGTTCAAACTGAGTTCAGGGCAGCCGTTCATCTATCCGCGCAACGACTTGAACTACTGCGAGAACTTATTGCAGATGCTCTTCGCGGTGCCGGCAGAGCCCTATGAGATTGATCCCATTGCGGCCGAAGCACTGGACCTCTTGTTCATCCTGCATGCGGACCACGAGCAGAACTGCTCGACATCGACCGTGCGCATGGCCGGAAGCTCCGGCGCCAATCCTTACTCGGCAATCGCCGCCGGCATTTCGGCACTGTGGGGCCCTGCTCATGGCGGTGCAAACGAAGCCGTGCTCAAGATGCTTGAGGAGATCGGCGATACGAGTCAGATCGACAAGTACGTGGCGAAGGCCAAAGACAAGAACGACCCGTTCCGCTTAATGGGTTTTGGCCATCGCGTGTACAAGAACTTCGATCCGCGAGCAACGATCATTCGCGACATGGCACACAAGGTGCTGGAGAAGCTCGGTCGTGCTGATACGCCGATGTTTGATCTCGCTCGCGAGCTCGAACAGATAGCGCTTAAAGACGACTATTTTGTCGAGAAGAAGCTTTACCCGAACGTTGACTTCTACTCGGGCATTATTTATCGGGCGCTTGGAATTCCGACGTCGATGTTCACGGTCATGTTCGCGATTGGCCGGTCTGTAGGCTGGACGGCACATTGGCGCGAGATGATTACCGATCCGACCGGGCGCATAAGTCGACCACGTCAGCTGTATACCGGTTCGCCGGCACGCGACTACGTGGCTATCGAAAAACGGTAAGAGCGGAAAGAACAGCGCAGGAACCCGTGACCGCGATATTTCTCTCGGTCATGTCTTGACCCCGCCTGACGGGGGCTCCCTGCGGTCCGCTTTACTTCCCTCGATAAACATCCCGCTCACGGGTTCAATCAGGTTCTCTACATTTTTCCGATCTGCGCGCTGCATCGGTTTGCCGTCGATCGGTGAAATCGGTGCCTGTCGAATACCGTCGACCGGAAACACCGTTGCTTCGACGGTAACGCCCTCGTGAGCGAAGCGGTAACCGGGAAAGGTGTCAGGTGTTGCACCGCGTCCGCGGTGAGTTTTTAGACGACGTTCATAAGGCCCGTAGGAGATCCCGAGCTCAGCAAGCTGCAACGCAATGGCTTCCGGGCTATCCGAAAACACATGCAAATTTACGGCAGAGTTTTCGTCCGCGGTGCCACTAAGAACAGGGCCAACCAGGCGCGGCGTGAACGCTTCGAATATTTCCATTACGGCAAGAGCAGTTTGACGCATCTCATCCAGGTAGCTCGCATGCGAGCCGCCACCAAATAGTTGCAGGTGCTCGCTGACTGCAAGTTCGACCTCGGCATTGCGTGGCAGTGATCCTCGCGAGCTCATCCCCAGCCGCTCCGCCGCCTTTTGTTTCGCCGCGCGGAAATCACGAACGCCGTGCTCAACCATGATGCGTGCGGCTTCCTGCGCAAGCATCAGGCGCGCCCGGTCGTCTCCGTTGCCTGGTTTTTTTGGCATTTTCCTAAAACAGGTCGTCTGTCTTTTCTTCTTCTTCGGCTTCCGGCTCTGGGTCGGTGCCGGAAGTGTCATTAAAGATGTCGAGGATATCGCCGACATTTTCGCACTCAGGTACGTGGCCCTCACGGAAAAATTCAAATGTTGTGTTGACCTGGCCCGCGCGAGCCGGACAACCGGTTTCGCGGTTAATCAAGACTGAGACAATGCCATCAGGCATCGGCATCTGGCTCTCTGGAACACCGCGTAACGCTATTCGCATAAACTCGATCCATATGGGCAATGCTGTTCGCGATCCTTCCTCGCCAGGTCCCAGCGGCAGGTCGTCGTCATAACCGACCCACACGACACTCGCAATTTTACTGTTGAAACCACCGAACCAGGCATCGCGCTGATCGTTTGAGGTACCCGTCTTGCCAGACAGGTCGCGCCTGCCGAGCACAAGCGCGCGTCGGCCGGTGCCACGACGAATGACGTCGCGCATCAAATCCTGAATAAGAAAAGCGTTCTGAGCTGAGATAACGCGCGGCGCGTCGTTGACCGCGGCAAACAGTTCGGGTGCTGTCGCCGCGTCTGGTCGATAGTCGGCTCCGAGGTCGCTGATACGCTCGAGCAGGAATTCATCGGACAGGTCTTCGTCTACCGGCAGTTCGTCAATAAGTGTTTCATCAGGTTCGACCTGGCATGGCTCACACACAACCGCGGGATCCGCGCGATACAGTGTTTTGCCCTCTGGCCCGAATATCGAGTCGATGACATAGGGTTTGACCAAGTAGCCACCATTGGCAAAAACGGCAAAGCCCTGGGCCATATCAAGGGGAGAGGCCGAGCCGCCGCCCAGGGCAAGCGAGCCGTTACGCGGCAAAGCCGCATCGCCAAAACCGAACTTCGCGATATGACGCACCGCATTGCCGATGCCAGTCTCAAATAACAGCAGTCGTACCGACACCAGGTTCATCGAGCGTACCAGCGCCTCGCGAAGCCGGGTTGGACCGTAAAAACGACCGCTGTAGTTGATAGGTCTCCAAACCGCCTCGAGCTCTGACGAGCTAATGACAATGGGCGCGTCCAAAACGACAGTCGCAACAGTGTTGCCATGTTCAAGCGCAGCCGAGTAGATAAATGGTTTAAATGAAGAGCCGGGCTGTCGGTAAGCCTGAGACACGCGATTGAATTTGCTCGTCGAAAAATCGAAGCCACCGGCCAGGCTGCTGATAGCGCCATCCTGCGGGTCGAGATTAACGACGGCCGCCTGCGCCTCAGGAACCTGCGCGAGCGCCCAGTGACCTGCGGCCGTCGGCATAATAAAGACAACGTCGCCTGGAGCGAGAACTTCGGCAACGGTCTCGGGAGCCGGTCCATAGGACGCGCGATCAAAAAATGGGTTGGCCCAACTTATTCCATGCCACGGAATAGTCAGTGACTGGCCATTGCGCAAAATCGCGACAGCGCTATTGTCTGATTCATTAACAGAGGTAACCAGGGCAACAGACAGGCCGCCTGGTGCGTATTGCTCCAGTGTCTGACGAATCTCGACGGGCCATTCCTCAAACGGGGACGCCAGGGTCTCTGGCGTTAGCTCAAATTTGCTTATCGGTCCGCGGTAGCCGCGCCGGCGCGTGAATTCCAGCAGGCCGTTCCTGAGTGCATAGTTCGCAGCCTTTTGCAGCCGCGAATCCAATGTCGTGACTACTTGATACCCCGCTGTATAAGTTGCTTCGCCGTAGCGCTTCAACATTTCGCGACGCACCATCTCGGCAACGTAGGGCGCGTTGAGCTGCACGGCCGCACCGTGCATCTGTGACTCGATGGGCTCGACCATGCCCTCGTCGTACGACCGTTCATCTATATAGTCGAGATCACGCATTCGACCGAGTACATATCCGCGCCGCATTTCGGCGTTAGCAGCACTGCGAACCGGATTGTAACGAGACGGGGCAGGCAGGACGCCGGCCAGGGTGGCGGCTTCCGCGAAGTTGATGTCCTTCAGTTCCTTATTAAAGTACACCTGAGCAGCGGCCGATACGCCATACGCGCGTTGCCCGAAGAACATCTTGTTAAGGAACAGCGCCATGATCTGTTCCTTTGTAAATTCCTGCTCAATCCTTATCGCAAGCGAGGCTTCTTTGAATTTGCGCTCTATCGTCTGATCGAGGTTAAGAAAGTAGCTGCGCGCGAGCTGTTGCGTAAGCGTGCTGCCG
>Ga0316193_10002243_pt1 | contig 13496 bp, 14 predicted proteins | sample MerIslsedime2_MG_FD_207735 | JGI IMG/M metagenome (GOLD analysis project Ga0316193, IMG submission 207735) | Coastal sediment microbial communities from Maine, United States - Merrow Island sediment 2 | ecosystem: Environmental > Aquatic > Marine > Coastal > Sediment | place: USA: Maine...
TGCGAGTGGCGAGAGGACGGGCTCACCATGTAGAAGCTCGCCCTGGGGATGGATTTTTTCCCAATCCGGTTCGAGTTCTGAGAGTGACAAGGCCAGTTCAACCCATTCATAGTGCGCGAGCTCCAGCATAAAGGGGTGGTCATGTTCACTGGTCTGTCGTTCATGTTCCAGATAATAGAGGAATTCCCGTGGTAGTTCGGGGAACAAAGGTGTCTTTGCCTTGTGCCGCTGAAAATAATCACGAATCATGCGGTGCCAGGATTCATCATCGGTGATCTGACGCAGCACGGGAAAACTGCTGGCGATAAAATCTTCGACATTATTATAGAAAAGCTCGGTATAGATCTGCATACGCCGTTTTTCAATATCTTGTGGACACGGGGTATGCTCTGGATCACGAATATGTGTCGTGAATTCGCGTTGTGTGCGGATAAATCCCGGGGTGCTAGCTGTGTTGCTGTTGTTGCTCATCTGTGGGCATCCATTTTGCTTGCAGGGTGGTAATTTTATTTACTTCTGCGAGGAGTTGTTCCAGCGGGGGGAGGTTAAAGTCACGTTCCAATAAGGTTGGAATAACGCCGAAGCGTTGATAGGTTTTTTCCAGAAGCGCCCACACCGGAGCAATAACATCGGCACCGTGACTATCCACAATCAAATCCGTAGCTTCATTAAAATGGCCGGCGATATGCAGATATGAGATCCGATCGCCGGGTAAGGCCTGTAAAAACTCCTCGGCATTGTAGCCGTGATTAATACTGTTAACATAGATGTTGTTGACATCCAGCAGGAGCTTGCAATCCGCCTCTGCGATCACGGCATTGATAAAATCAATTTCGTCCAGCTCTTTGCCGGGGGCGGCATAATAGGAGACATTTTCAATCGTGAGTGCTTGTTCGAGGATGTCCTGTACCCGCTTGATACGTTCGGCAACATAATGAACGGCCTCTTCGGTAAAGGGGATGGGCATCAGATCGTAGAGGTGCCCCTCATCGCTGCAATAGCTAAGGTGTTCGCTATAGCAACGTATATCATGTTGTTTCAGGAAACGTTTGAGTTTGTGCAGGAAGGCCTCATCCAGTGGCGCCGGGCTGCCGATGGACAAGGACAAGCCGTGACAGACGAAGAGGTAGCGTTCCGTATAGGACCTGAATAGTTTGCCATAACGTCCGCCGACACCCATCCAGTTTTCCGGGGCCACTTCCATGAAATCCAATGGCAACGGCCCCTGATCTGCGAGCGGGTCCAGCATGGCCCGCCGCAAACCAAGACCCGCACCATGAACGGGATAATTAATCCGTTCATGGTGCATGGTGCTATTACTTAGCGCCACACTTACCCTCGCCGCACTTACCTTCTTTCTTGGTCTTTTTCATGCTGTCGCCGCATTTGCCTTCACCGCACTTGCCGTCTTTTGCACCTTTTTTCATGCTGTCACCGCACTTGCCTTCTTTCGCACCTTTTTTCATGCTGCCACCGCATTTGCCTTCGCCGCACTTGCCTTCTTTGGCGACTTGCATATAGCCACTGGACAGTTCATTCATCGCGAACGGATTGGCACCGGCATCTTTTGCAACGGCCACATTACTGGCGGCAAGACCGGCAGCAAACGCAGTTCCAACGATGGATAAGGTGGTGAGTGTTTTTTTCATAGACATTGAGGAATCTCCGTGTTGTAAAAAATATCATGGCCAGTGGCCTTAATAGTCAGCGAAGTATGGCACACAAGTGTGCGCAACGCCTGTGGATTATGACACAGATGATAATGAAAAGTTGTCCGGTAAATGTCACGTTTTTATCACAGGCAAGCGTAATTCTTATATGAAGTGTGTGATTATTTCTTTGTTGCGCTAAATTAAGAATGACTTAATATTTTGTGATGAGCTTGTCGAGACAGGCCAGGTATTGGGATTCATCGGGTGGGGTTTGGCCCTGTTGTGCCTGCCAGATCATTTCACTCAGACACGTCATCATCTGATGTTCCACCTCATGGGTATCTTTTAATTTCTCGAGTAAGCGCTGATACAGTTCAACAATACCACTTGGCCGTTGGGTACTGAGTTGCTCCTGGATAGAGATATGCAGGGCCATGTGCAGGAAGGGGTTGGTTTGACCCGGCTCCGTATGGTAGTCCTTGGCCAGATGGTGTTCGGGCTGGTTCAGTACGGCATGGTACTCCGGATGTTGTGCGATGATCGCGGCGATGAGTCTTTCCAGCGGTTCCATAGCTGCATTGGCCTGGTGTTTTTGCCAGGCATGAAAAAAGATTTGGCGCAGTTGGGAGCGGTCCTGGGGGAACATGGTTGATTTACGTTGGTTGCTTGCAGGTGAGAGGATTGTAGCGGGTTTCTTGTTGGGGGGGCAATGGGGATTGCATGACCATCTAGTGGATCAATACCCTTTGATGGCGGGTGTTTGGGTTTTGGTTTTTGAAAAATACATTAAGGGGCGGTTTTTTTTAAAAGAATCCTATTCCAGATTCTTTTCCTTATACTCACACAAATCCTCAATGATGCAAGAGCCACAGCGTGGTTTTCGGGCGATACAGGTATAGCGGCCATGCAGGATGAGCCAGTGGTGCGCATCCTGTTTATATTTATCGGGGACAAACTTTAACAGTTTTTTTTCCACCTCCAACGGGGTCTTGCCCGGTGCGAGCCTGGTGCGGTTGGAGACACGGAAGATGTGAGTATCCACGGCGATGGTGGGATGGCCAAAGGCGGTGTTGAGGATCACGTTGGCGGTTTTGCGTCCGACACCGGGCAGGGCCTCTAGCGCATCGCGATCTTCCGGCACCTTGCCCTTGTGTTTTTCTATCAACAACGCACAGGTCTTGATGACATTTTTGGCCTTGGTATTAAACAGACCGATGGTTTTAATATAGTCTCTAAGTTTCTTTTCACCCAGGAACAACATCTTTTCCGCATTGGGGGCGACCTTAAAGAGCGGCCCGCAGGCCTTGTTCACACTTTTGTCCGTGGCTTGAGCGGAGAGGATCACAGCGATGAGTAGTTGAAACGGTGTTTTGTAATTCAGCTCGGTGGTGGGCGTGGGGTCGGCTTTTTTCAGGCGTTTGAAAATCTCGGCACGTATTTCGTTATTCATGTTTCACATCAAGCAGCAACTTTTTATATATTGTACAGAGTTTAACGTGTCCATGCGGCAACATGTTCAGCGCCCTTTTTATTGAGCCGCTTCACTTGCTGTTAAAGGCACAGTGGCCGTACGCCGTGCCGCTCTTTTCTTATCCAGGATATTCTTTCCTGCAATCAATAGGCCCAGACCGATAAAGGCACCGGGGGGCAGGATGGCAAGGATAAAACCCTGATAGTCACTGATGAGGGTGATTTGGATATCCCGGGCCGCGTCGCCAAACATGAGATGGGCCTTTTGCAACAGGGTGCCAAAGCCGAGCCCTTCACGTATGGCACCGAGCATGACCAGGACGCTGGTAAAACCAAGGCCCATAAAGAGCCCATCGGCGAATGACGGGGCAATGCCATTCTTGGAGGCAAAGGATTCGGCACGGGCGATGACGGAACAGTTGGTGACAATCAGCGGGATGAAGATGCCGAGTATCTTGTACAGTTCATGGAACCAGGCATTCATGGCCAGTTCAATGGTCGTCACCACAGAGGCAATAATCAGCACAAAGACGGGGATGCGGATTTCGGGCCGGACGATGTGACGGATAGACGAAACGATGGTATTGGTGGCCACCAGGGTTAAGGTGGTGGCCAGTCCCAGACCGAGGGCGTTGATGACCGTGTTGCTGACCGCGAGCAGGGGGCAGAGTCCCAGCACTTGGACAAAGGCAACATTATTGGTCCACATGCCATCCTTAATGATTCTGGAATAATGATTCATAATCAGAGTCCTTCCCGCTGCTGTTGCGTTGCTGCCTGCTTAAACAGGCGGTCACGGTGTTTGCCGTAATATTGCAGGGTCTTGTGTACCGCCTTGACGATGACCCGCGGTGTGATGGTGGCACCGGTGAGTTGGTCGAAGATACCACCATCACGTTTGACCTTCCAAGCCTTCGCATCCGGATTGGAGAGGGACTTGCCGTTAAAGCCTAGGATCCAGTCGGACCGTTCCAGTTCGACTCCGTCACCCAGCCCCGGTGTTTCCCGGTGGTTGACCACACGCACCCCTGCCAGGGTGCCGTTATGGCGCACCGCCACCAGCAACTTGATACGGCCAGCATAACCATCCGGTGCCGCTGAGCCGATGATCGCGGCCACGGCCTGGCCCTTGAGGCGGGCACGATAGACATTCACTGTATCCGATGTCCCTAGCATGGTTTCATCCGTAACCATTATCACATCCTCGTACATATCGTTGTCATGTTCTGCGGGGGCAATAAGGGCGTGCAGACTGTTGATGATGGTGATGCGTTCATTCTCCGCAATGCGATCCTTCGTATGCTTAAAGGTCAAGGCGACCAGGCCGGTGCCCAGAATGGCAAACAGGCCGAGCAGGATGGCGCTAATGATCATGTTACGCAGGACTTGCATGGCCTATTTCCTCTCATGACCAAATACCCGCGGCTGGGTATAGTAATCGATGGTCGGTACCGCCATATTCATAAGCAATACGGCAAAGGCGATGGCGTCGGGGTAGCCGCCCCAGGTGCGAATAATGTAAATCAGGATACCGATACAAAGGCCATACAGCAGGCGTCCCTTGGTGGTGGTGCTGGCGGTAACGGGGTCGGTGGCAATGAAAAAGGCACCGAGCATGGTCGCCCCGCTGAACAGGTGAAACAGGGGTGAGGCATAACTGTGTGGGGCGATGAGATGGGCCAGCAGGGCAATCAGCGCCAGGCCGCCGATAAAGGCCACGGGGATATGCCAGCTGATCACACGTCGCATGATGAGCCAGAGACCACCCAACAGAAACATCAGGTTGACCCACTCCCAACCGAGACCTCCCAGTTGCCCCATGACCGGATTAGTTTGTTGGATCGTCGATACCGCGGTTCCCAGGCCGGTCTGGATCTTCATGATATCCAGGGGTGTGGCCATGCTGAGGGCATCAAAGCTCACGGCCGCAGGGAGTTGTCCGAACAAACTGTAATTGATGATCTCCATAAAACCGAGCGTGGTGATATTGGGGATATCGGCCGGGGGCAGCCAACGAGTCATCTCTTGCGGAAAAGAGATGAGTAATAATGCATAACCCACCATCGCCGGGTTAAAAGGGTTATGACCCAGACCACCATACAGGTGTTTGGCAAAGACCATGGCGAAGGCGGTGCCGATGAAAGGGATCCACCAGGGCACGATCGGGGGCAGGGTCAGGGCCAGCAAGATGGCGGTGACCAGGGCACTGCCATCATAGAGGGCGGGTTTGATGGGACGCTGCCGCAGCTTGAGGATGCCCGCTTCCGTCAGCAGTGCGGTAGCGATACAGATGGCCATATTGATCATCAGTCCCGTACCGAAGAACCAGACATAAACCGCCATGCCCGGCACCAGGGCATACACCACCCGCAGCATGACCTGGGTGACACTGTTGCCCGGGTGCTGGTGGGGGGAACTAATGATGCCCGGCATCAGCTGTTGTCCTCAATTTTCGCATTATCGTTTTCCTTTGAGCGGGCACGGCGTGCTTCAGCCTCTGCGACCTGCTGTTGTTGTGCAGGGCTCAGGTTTTCGATATTTTTCTCTGGAGCTGTCTCTTGTTGTCCCTTTTTCGCCTGTACCCGCGCCAGGGCCGCCTCAATCTCACCCTGTTTACTGCCTGCTGTATCCGCCTGGGATTTTTTCAGGAGCTCTTTTTTCTTGCGCCTACGCTCTTCATCTTCCTTTTTCTTTAATTCGATACGGTACTGATGGAATTCATGTCGTTCGCGGGCATGATCCGATTTGCGTTTATCCTGCTCCTGTTGCCAGATCTCGGTCTTGGCAAAGCGATAGTATTGCACCAGCGGGATATGGCTGGGACAGACATAGGCACAGCAACCGCATTCGATACAGTCGAACAGCTTGTAGTCCTGCACCTTGTCAAAGTCCTTTGCCTTGGCCCACCAATAGAGTTGTTGTGGTAACAATTGTGCCGGACAGACCCGGGCGCATTCACCGCAGCGGATACAGGCCAGGGCAGGCTGCTCCTCGGCGATGTCCTGCTGGTTCAGCGTTAACAGACAGTTCGTCGTTTTGATGACCGGTGTTTGCAGATCATTGATCTGGAAACCCATCATCGGCCCGCCCATGACCAGGCGCGCCATCTCATCCGCTTGCAGCTCCGCCTGTTGCAGCACGAAGGCGATGGGGGTGCCCAGTAAGACTTCACAGTTGTGAGGGTTGGCGACGGCCTTGCCGGTGATGGTGACATAGCGTGAGAGCAATGGTTTGCCATGAATCACGGCATCGGCCACGGCCTTGGCGGTACCGACATTGTGACAAACAATATCGATATCGATGGGCAGTTTATGGCTGGGGATCTCTTTACCGGTCAGTATGGTAATAAGCTGTTTTTCACCCCCGCTGGGATAAAGGGTGGGTATGCTCACGATATCGATATAGTCACGTTCTTCATCACGTAAGGCATGCCTGAGTGCCTCGATGGCGGCGGGTTTGTTATCTTCAATGCCGATAACACAGTGTGCCGCCTGCACCGCCTGGCGCATGATATTGGCCCCATCAAGCACATCACGCGGCTGCTGTTGCATGAGCATGGCATCGCAGGTGATGTAGGGTTCACACTCGGCACCATTGAGGATCAGGGTTTTGATAAGCTTGCCCTGGCCGGGATGGAGCTTCAGATAGGTGGGAAAACCGGCGCCACCCAGACCAACGATACCGGCATGGTGAATAATGCTACGCAGTTGTTTGGGGCTGAGCAGGTGGTATTGACTGTTTTCCTCACGTTGCGCAAGCCATTCGTCCTTGCCATCGGTCTTGATGGTAATGCACATGGCCGGCATGCCAGAGGGATGGGGTACCGGATGGAGGGCAATATCTTCGATCGTACCGGAACTGGGCGCATGCAGGGGGACACTGACGCCACCCTGTGCCTCGGCAATACATTGACCCTTTAATACCTTATCACCGACCTGCACAACAGGCTCAGCCGCTGCACCGATGTGTTGTTGTAGTGGAAGGATGAGCCGTGACGGTATCGGTATTTCTGCACTCTCCATATGCATGGACTCTTGTTTATGCCCGTCGAGTCTCAGGCCGCCATGGAAATGCCACAGTTTCTGCGTGCTCATGCGGACGCTTCCTCGCCTTGCCCCTGAGGTAGAGGCCATTTCCATTCCTGCATACCGTGCTGCACCGGCATGATAGAAATACAATCTACCGGGCAGGGAGGGATGCAGAGATTGCAACCGGTACACTCATCGGCAATGACGGTGTGCATCTGTTTTGCCGCACCAAGGATGGCATCCACGGGGCAGGCCTGGATACACAGCGTACAACCGATACAGAGCTGTTCATCGATCACCACGACGGTTTTTTCTTTCTTCTCTTCACCATGTTCGGCATTCAGCGGCAAGGGGTCGCGGCCAAGCAGGTCGGCCAGGGCCAGGATCACGGTTTCGCCACCGGGCGGGCATTGATTGATCTCGGCCTCACCCTTGGCGATCGCCTCGGCGTAAGGCCGGCAGCCGGGGTAGGTACATTGACCGCACTGGGTCTGCGGCAGGATGGCGTCGATCTGATCCACCACCGGGTCACCTTCCACCTTGAAACGAACCGCGGCAAAACCCAGCAGCAGGCCAAACACCAGGGCTAACAGAGCCAGGATGACAATAGCGGTCAGCATCTTAGCCCTTCACCAGTCCAACAAAACCCACAAAGGCCATGGACATGAGTCCGGCGGTAATCAGGGCGATGGAGGGGCCTCGAAAGGGCTCGGGGACATCGGCCACGGCGATGCGTTCGCGCATGGCGGCAAATAGGATCAAGACCAGGGAAAAACCGAGGGAGGCGCCAAAACCATACAGGGCCGATTCGATAAAGCCATGCCTGGTTTGGACATTCAACAGGGCGACACCCAGTACGGCACAGTTGGTGGTGATGAGCGGCAGGAAGATCCCCAGCACCTGATAGAGCAGCGGACTGGTTTTATGCACGATCATCTCGGTGAGTTGTACCACCGCAGCGATAACGAGAATGAAGGTGATGGTGCGTAAATACTCAAGGCCGAAAGGGGCCAGCAGATATTCATTCGCCAGGTAACTACAGATGGACGAGAGGGTCAGGACAAAGGTGGTGGCCAGCGCCATGCCCGTGGCCGTTTCCAGTTTGCGTGACACACCCAGGAATGGGCAAAGGCCAAGAAATTTCACCAACACGAAGTTGTTAACCAGGATAGTGCTGACGAGGATGAGTGCGTATTCAGTCATAAAATCAGATAAAAGTTACAAGGTTAAAGATACAAGAACCATCCCCACTCTGTGAGATTAACCCAAATTGTACATTAGTAACACGATTCGCCGGTATGATAAACCATGCTGCTGAGTGGTTATCCGGCGTATTTGATCTCAATCAAACTCTTTAATCTTTTCTCTTTTAGCTTGTATCTGCCTTTATTTCACCCGCATACCCGGTTGTGCGCCCTCATCCGGGTGCAACACAAACAGATCCTGTCCACCCGGGCCTGCGGCGAGCACCATCCCTTCGGATAGGCCAAAGCGCATCTTGCGTGGTTTCAGGTTGGCCACCATGACGGTGAGTTTGCCTTCCAGATCTTCCGGTGCATAGGCCGATTTAATGCCGGCAAAGACATTGCGCGTTTCCCCGCCGATATCGAGGCTCAATTGCAATAACTTGTCTGCCCCCGCCACGTGTTCGGCCTTGATGATACGGGCAACACGCAGGTCTATTTTGGCAAAGTCATCAAATTCAATCTGTGCGGCAATCGGTTCCATGGTTTTACTCTTTTCTTGTTTTGGTATCGCGGCCTGGTGCGCGGCGAGCTGTTGCTGTGTCTGTGCCAGCATGGCATCGATCTTGTCTTGCTCGATGCGCGTCATCAGGGGTTTGAATTTATTGATCTTGTGTTCGGTCAGGGGTTGGGCGATATCCAGCCATTGCAACGGCGGGATATTCAAAAAGGCCTCGGCCTGGGACGCCATGCCGGGCAGGACCGGTTTGAGATAGCTGATCAGGACCCGGAACAGGTTGAGCCCGACACTGCAGACATCCTGCACCTGCTGGTCCTTGCCTTCTTCTTTTGCCAATACCCAGGGCTTTTTCTCATCAATATACTGGTTGGCCTTGTCCGCCAGGGCCATGATTTCACGAATGGCATGGCCGTACTCGCGTTGTTCGTACAGTTCAGCAATCTTTTGTCCGTTGCCTTCAAACTCTTCATACAGTTTGACCTCGGTACATGCCTCAGACAGTTTGCCGTCGAAGCGCTTATGGATGAAGCCGGCACAACGACTGGCAATATTGACCACCTTGCCCACCAGGTCTGCATTCACCCGGGCCATGAAGTCATCCATATTCAGGTCCAGGTCATCGATACCATTACCCAATTTGGCGGCAAAGTAATAGCGCAGGTATTCCGGCTGGAGGTGATCCAGGTAGGTCCGTGCCTGGATAAAGGTGCCCCGGGATTTGGACATCTTTTTGCCGTTCACCGTGAGGAAGCCGTGGCAGAACACCGCACTCGGGGTGCGGAAGCCGGCACCACTCAGCAGGGCGGGCCAGAACAGGGTGTGGAAATAGGCGATGTCTTTACCGATGAAGTGATAGACCTCGGCATCGCTGTCCAGTTTCCAGTAGCGGTCAAAGTCGAGGTCTTTACGTTTCTCACACAGGTTTTTGAAACTGGCCATGTAGCCGATGGGGGCATCGAGCCAGACGTAGAAAAATTTGTTCGGTGCGTCGGGGATCTCAAAGCCGAAGTAAGGGGCATCGCGGGAGATTTCCCAGTCCTTTAGTCCGGCATCAAACCATTCCTTCAGTTTGTGACGAATGGCCGGCTGCATATGCTCTTCGTTGGTCCAGGCACGCAACATCGGTTCAAAGCGGCCCAGTTCAAAGAAATATTGCTCGGTCTCTCTTTGTATTGGCGTGGTGCCGGAGAGGACCGAGACCGGGTTGATCACCTCGGTGGGGTCATAGGTGGCGCCACACACCTCGCAGTTATCGCCATATTGGTCCTCGGCCTTACACTTGGGGCAGGTCCCCTTGATGAAGCGATCCGGCAGGAACATCTGCTTGCTGGCATCATAGGGACGCTGAATGGTGCGGGTGTGGATATAGCCGCCGTCGCGCAGGCGGGTATAGATCAGCTCGGCCAGTTCCCGGTTCTCATCGGAATGGGTGCTGTGAAAGTTATCAAAGCCGATGTCGAAATCGGCAAAGTCCCGACGGTGTTCCTGGCCAATACGGTCGATCAGTTCCTCTGGGCTGATGCCTTCATCCTGGGCACGCAGCATGATGGGGGTACCATGGGCGTCATCGGCACAGACATAGATACAGTTATGCCCTTGCATCTTTTGAAAACGGACCCATATATCGGTCTGGATGTATTCCACCAAGTGACCCAGGTGGATAGAGCCATTTGCATAGGGCAGGGCACTGGTGACCAGAATATTACGTTGTTGTGTAGGCATAAGAACCCGGGTGTCATTGAGCTGTTCCAGAGGGCGCATACCCTAGCAGGTCTTGGGTTTTGCCGCCACTGTTTGACCCCGAGGCCATTGGGGCTGATCAAGATCAGCTGCTTCAATGGCGCACAAGCGGTACAATAGCGGCGCGAAAAGGCCTACCCTCAAAATCAGTATTTGAGTATATAAGCTAGGCCTTGTATACTTGATGACTTTACTAGGTTATTAAGCCGTATTACTAATCAGGAGAAAGACATGGCTAGCGTCTCCCCGCAACAGGTAGAAGCAAAGATCAAAGAATACATTGACCCGTATCTGGAACAGGATTTGGTCAGTGCAAAGGCCGTCAAAGATGTGAAGGTCGATGGTGACAAGGTCAGCGTTAATATCGTGCTGGGTTTTCCAGCCAATGGTTACAAGGCCAAGCTGGAGTCAGAACTCAAAGAAAAGATCGAATCCATCGAAGGTGTGTCCTCAGTAAGCTTCGCCATCTCACACAAGATTGACTCCCACTCCGTACAGCAAGGTGTGAACACCATCCCGGGGGTGAAGAACATTATCGCCATCGCCTCGGGCAAAGGTGGTGTGGGTAAATCCACCACGGCCGTGAACCTGGCCCTGGCCCTGTCGGCCGAAGGTGCCACCGTAGGCATTCTGGATGCCGACATCTATGGCCCCAGCCAGCCCCGTATGCTGGGTGTGAGCGGTCAACCCGATTCCAAGGACGGTAGCAGTCTGGAGCCGATGAATTCTTACCACATTCAATCCATGTCGATTGGTTATTTGATCGACGAAGAGACCCCCATGATCTGGCGTGGCCCCATGGTGACCCAGGCCCTGGAGCAACTGCTGAACGACACCAAGTGGAAAGACGTGGATTACCTCATCGTTGATCTGCCGCCCGGAACCGGTGATATCCAGTTGACCCTGGCGCAGAAGGTGCCGGTCACCGGTGCGATCATCGTCACCACGCCACAGGACATCGCCCTGCTGGATGCCCGTAAGGGGCTGAAGATGTTTGAAAAGGTGGAGGTACCTGTGCTTGGTATTATCGAGAACATGAGTATCCACATCTGCAGCAACTGTGGCCATGAGGAACATATCTTCGGCGCAGGTGGCGGTGAGAAGATGTCCGAACAGTATAATGTCGATCTGTTGGGTGCCCTGCCGCTGGATATCAAGATCCGTAAAGACGTCGATGAAGGCAAGCCGAGCGTCGTGGCTGATCCGGAAGGGCGCGTGGCCGAGATATATCGCGATATCGCCCGCCGTGTGGCCGCCAAACTGGCGCAGAAGAAGAAGGACTATTCGGCAGCGTTTCCAAAGATCGTTATTCAAAACAACTGAGAACGCAGCTTGCATCCTCTGGCGGTGTTGCAAAGCAGCTCGAAATGCTCATTTACTAACGTGTAAACTCCGCTTTCTCGCTGCTTTGCGCCTTGCCAGAGAACGCAAGCTGACATTCCCACAATATCAGGCACCGCTGTCAGCGGTGCCTTTTTTGTTTTAGAATAGCGGGCGTTTTCAGAAGGGTGATGGGTGGATGAGTATAAAAGCTGATAAATGGATCCGTCGTATGGCGGAAGAGCAGAAAATGATCGAGCCGTTTGAGGCGGGGCAGGTGCGTAATCGTGACAACGCCCGCATCATCTCCTATGGCACCTCCAGTTACGGCTATGATGTGCGCTGTGCCGATGAGTTTAAGATCTTTACCAACATCAACTCCGCCATCGTTGATCCGAAGGACTTTTCCGAGCACAGCTTTGTCGATTTCCAGGGTGAGGTCTGCATTATCCCACCTAACTCTTTCGCCCTGGCCCGTACGGTGGAACATTTCCGCATCCCCCGCTCGGTTCTGACCATCTGCCTCGGGAAATCCACCTATGCCCGCTGCGGTATCATCGTCAATGTCACTCCGCTGGAGCCGGAATGGGAAGGCCATGTGACACTGGAGTTTTCCAATACCACCCCACTGCCGGCCAAGATCTATGCCAATGAGGGGGTGGCGCAGATGTTGTTCTTTGAGTCTGATGAGGTGTGTGACATGTCGTATAAGGACCGGGGTGGAAAATATCAGGGTCAACAAGGCGTTACCTTGCCCAAGGCCTGACGAGGAAGGCGCCCTGGTGTGATGCGACGCACATTTCCAGGGTAAATATTTGGGAATTTCGCGGCGCGTACGATTAGGTACTCAAGAGTATCCATTCCATCAGGGAGATATCGCCATGCGTTACATGAGTACCAGCAACCTCTATATCTATATCGTCGCCTTGACCGTTCTGGTGTTGTTGAGCGGTTAACAGGCCCATTTCAGCGCCTGATTTATCTTGTTAGGAACCACCATACCACCGGCTTTGCTGGTGGTTTGTTTATTTTGCCCTTAGTGTTTTCTCAGTAGCTGTTTGCTACGGTGCATTTTCTTTAATTCCTCGATTGGCATGGGATAGCCGATGGCATAACCCTGGACATAGTCTATGCCCATGGGTTTGATGGTATTGAGGATGACCTCATTTTCAACAAACTCGGCCACGGTGGCGAGATTGAGACGCTGGCCTATCTGAATAAATGATTCCACCAATGCAGCATTGACGAAGTCATGATTAATATCACGAATAAATAGGCCATCGATCTTGATCAGATCAACAGGGAGGTTTTTAAGATAGGCGAAGGAGCTAAAGCCACTGCCAAAATCATCGAGTGCGAAGCGGCAACCGGTACTCTTCAGGGTGGTGATGAAGCGCAAGGCCGCAGTGAAATTGGCGACCATGGCCGTTTCAGTCACCTCAAAAATGAGACGTTGACTATCAAAACCGGTTTCACCAAAGAGTCTGATAATGTAATTGAGGATATTCTCATCACTGAGCGTTTGGCCGGACAGGTTGATTGAGACATTGATATCCTGAAATTCCGCCGAGCAAAACGTGTG
>Ga0316193_10002244_pt1 | contig 13492 bp, 11 predicted proteins | sample MerIslsedime2_MG_FD_207735 | JGI IMG/M metagenome (GOLD analysis project Ga0316193, IMG submission 207735) | Coastal sediment microbial communities from Maine, United States - Merrow Island sediment 2 | ecosystem: Environmental > Aquatic > Marine > Coastal > Sediment | place: USA: Maine...
CCTGCCGCACACCGCTGAAGTATCGTATCCAGGCATAAAAAATAGCAACATTGACTGCCGTAAAATACAGGGCAATCTTGCCGGGAATACTGCTTTGGATTGGTCCGACACCTCGCCACGCAAGTAATGCCAGCACATAAAACGCCAGCTGAGCAATACAAAACAATTGATAGAATACATGATCCAGCAGCAATAAATTCGTAACCAGAACGCCGATAAGGAAAAACGGCACCAGCCATCGCATGAGCTTGTGCGAAATCAGAAACAGCGAAAATAACGGCGCGCGAAGTGGATTCAGCAAACGCGCTTTTTTAAACAGTGCCGTATAACCGCGAATCAGGGTTCGTACTTTTCGCTGGAACTCATCGCTGGTCGATTCGACGGCCGTCATGAACCCGAATGCCTCAGGCAGGGAAATTGCGCGGTACCCGTGCTCCACCGTATTAAGAACAGACAGAAAGTCCGGTGCAAAACCTTCAAGAAACGGGGTAACCAGTGCCCGGCGCTGTGCATAAAACGACCCGCTCGCGCCCACAATGGATCCATATTTCGATTCCTGATTGCGCAGAAACAGCTCGTATTTCCCGTATAACCCTTCTCCGCCGCCACCCTCGATGAGATCTTCACCAGACACACAGCCGATACGCAGGTCGGCAAACGGTCGCACGATATTCCACACGGCCTGCTCGTCCAGCATGATTGAGGCGTCCGAGAAAATAACGACGTCACTGCTGATTTGCTCAAGCCCGACATTGAGCGCGTTGGCCTTGCCTTTACGTTCAACAAGCTCAATAAAATCGAGTCTCTTATCTTCTGCGAAACCACGCACAACCTCAGCAGTACCATCGCTCGATCCGTCCGAAACCACGAGGATGTGGAATTCTCCCGGATAATAGAGTGCGAGTGTATTTTCCAGCTTGCGGCCTATCACATCCACCTCATTGTGCGCCGGGATCAGAACCGTGACAGAGGGTGCTTCGTTTTCACTGAAACGAGCTGGCACCAATGGTGAGAGCATTTCCCGGATGCGGTTCATTACGACCAGCAGCAGCGGGTAGCCAAAATAGGCATAGATCACGCCGAACAGGGAAACCCAGAAAAGCCATTCCATATCGAGAATCTTTTATTGGTGTATTTATGGCGCCCGTACGGTGCCTGGATGCACCCGGTATCGGCCGGCAAGCTATTCAATTTACAATATTTTTGTCTGGCACTGTGCTATGATTTCCGGCACAGAAAACAGGCTGAATTATACTGTTAACTAATTGATATCTCAAATGTTTCTACTTGGCTTCATAACGCCTCTGCCGACTCTGGGGCCTATCCTCCTGTTTCGCGGCCGGTTTTGTCTTTGCGGATGCTAAATACCGCGCAAGGTTCCGGCGAACCTGACCACTGGCAGACGCTGTGCGAAAACCGCATCCTGTTCGGCCACCAGTCCGTTGGCAGTAACCTGCTCGACGGGGTAACGCGCCTGATACCGGATCTTCCGATACACCCCTGCGACGGGTCCGGAGCGGACCTGTCGGCTGGAATCAATCATTTTCGCGCTGGAGAAAATCACAAGCCTGTATCGAAACTGGAACACTTCGAGGCCAGGGTGGCTGAACACGATGGCGCCTGTGAACTCGCCGCGGTGAAATTCTGTTATGTCGACATCCGCGCCAGTACAGATATCGACGCACTGTTTGAACGTTATACCACCACACTCGACGGGCTGATCCAGCAATTTCCCTCGATCCGGTTCTTCCATTTCACCACGCCATTACGAACCCTTCGACCCGGGTTGCGATCACGCCTCAAGAGCCTGATCGGTCAGCCGATCCCTGTTTGCGAAGATAATATACAAAGAGAAGCCTTCAACAATATGCTTCGACAACGCTATGCCGCGGAAGGCGCGCTGTTCGATCTGGCCAGCCTCGAAACCGGTGCTCCCGAGAGGCCGGAATACCAGTTCGGCTACCGCGGCACGAAGATACGTGCACTGCATCCTGAATACACAACAGATGGCGGACACCTGAACACCCTTGGCGCAACAACACTGGCGAGCGCATTACTGGATTTTCTCGCCGAGCAGATAAAAAAGGCCCCATGACTCACCCTGATATTGAAATAGTCGCGCTGGAGAACAACTCGTCGGCCCAACAACGCTGGAACCAATATCTGGCGAATCGGCCATCAGCCAATTTCTACCAACGCTTTGAATGGCGAGGAATCAACGAAACCGAGTTCGGACACACGACGTTCTATCTCGCCGCTCAGCATGGCGGCGACATTGCCGGCATCTTTCCGCTGGTTCTTATTAACAGCCGTTTGTTTGGCCGAATCCTCTGCTCGATGCCATTCGTCAATTTCGGCGGCCCCTGTTCAGACGACCTCGCTATCGAAGCCGCACTGATCGAACAAGCCTGCAGAATTGCGCGCCAGCAAAACGCAGACTATATGGAACTGCGTGGTATGCATCGCGTCACGCCGGAATTACCAACTTCCGAGCACAAGATTTCCATGACGCTTGAGCTGGATCCGGATCCGGATACGCTCTGGAATGCTTTCAAGTCCAAGCATCGCACCAATATACGGCGTGTTTACAAAAACGGCGTGGCCGTCACAGCGGGGGGTGCCGAGCTACTCGACGATTTCTATGATGTGATGAGCCATTCCTGGCGCGCACTGGGTACACCCATTTACCGAAAGCGCTACTTCCGTTCCATTCTCGATGCGTTTGGTGATGATATCCGCATCTTCGTGGCAACACAGAATGGAACACCGGTAGCGACCGCATTCAACGGACACTTTCAATCGACTGTCGAAGGCATGTGGGCGGGTGCGATGCCGGCCTATCGCAAGTTGCAGATTAACTATGCCTTGTATTGGGAGATGATAAAGGATGCCTGTGAGCGCGGGTTCAGCACCTACCACCTGGGGCGCTCCACGGTAGAAACCGGTGGCGAATCCTTCAAGAAAAAATGGAATGCAGAATCGAAACAGCTTTACTGGCAGTATTATCTGCCTGGTGGTGGCGAAATTCCCCAGCTGAATGTACACAACACCAAGTACCAACTGGCAATTAGCGCATGGCGCAAGCTACCGCTGTGGACGACCCGTCTTATCGGGCCGATGCTGGCGAAAGACATTCCGTGAGGAGCTACTGATGCCCCGCATGCTCGCACCCACGGGATCACCCATCACCGTATCCGAAGTACGCCACTGGATGTCAGCGCTGGCGAGCGGACGTGACCCACGTCCGGCATTCGCGGACGCGGTTTGCCGACACTTTTCCGTGAGCCACTGCCAGCTGTTCTCGACCGGACGGGCAGCCATGAGCTTCCTGTTCAGTTGCCTTACCGAAATGAATCAAGACACGGCGCGCACTGAAATCGTGGTGCCCGGCTACACCTGCTACTCAGTTGCAAGCTCCGCATTGATGGCGGGGCTGCACGTCCGGGTCTGTGATATCGATCCGGACACACTGTCGTATGATATGGAACAACTGCGTTCAATCGACTTCAGTCGCGTACTCGCCGTGACAAGCGCGAATCTCTATGGTCTGCCCGACAACCTGCCGGAGATCGACGCTGTTACACGCGAACACGGTGTATTCCTCGTCGACGATGCAGCGCAGAGCATGCAGGCCCGTATCGCCGGGCGTTACAGCGGTACCTGGGGCACGGCCGGGCTATTCAGCCTCGACAAGGGTAAAAACATTACTTCAATACAAGGCGGCATGATCGTCACGGACAACCAGCCACTCGCCGATATCATGCAGCGACGCTATGCCTTGCTCGCGGAGAACGGCTGGACGGATAACGTCAAGGAATATATCAAACTGCTGGTCTACTTTATGTTCCTGCGCCCCTCGCTGTACTGGATACCTGCAAGCCTGCCATTTCTTCATCTGGGAGAGACACGCTATGAGGATGACTACCCGATAAACCGGCTACCCCGCACACTTGCTGCAGTCTCGACGCAGCAACTTGCGCGCATCGACACTATCACTACCCATCGGCAACGTAATGGGGAATGCTATCGTCAGGCACTGGAAAACGTCGAGGGGCTCGGCCGGTTTTCTGTTATCGAAGGTGCCGAACCGGTATACCTGCGCTATCCTGTCAGGGTGATGGACGCACAGGCTCGCCAGCAATTCCTCGACAGTCAGGCCGTGCTCGGTGTTACCGCATCCTATCCACAATCGATATCTGATGTTGAGGAGATTCGTTCGTTGATCAGCATTCAGAACGACCAAACCCCGCATGCAAGACAGATCGCACGTGAAATCGTAACCCTGCCAACCCATGCATATGTCGATCCGCAGGATATTCAGGACATCAGCACGGAACTTGTCAGAGTGGCACAGGGCTGAGCGCATGCATATCACTCTATATAACAATCTGGCTGATGTTCCGGTCGATCAGGGACAGTGGGATGCATTGCTTCCCCGCAACACCACCCGCTCCGTCTTCCAGACCTACACCTGGGTACACAGCTGGTGGGAACAGTTCGGCGATAGCTTCACGCTTTTCTTCCTCGTAGCCAGGAACGACGCGGGCGCAATCACCGGCCTGGCCCCGCTTATGATCGATGACAAGTCTACGCTGAGATTCATTGCGGACATAAACTCGGATTATCTCGATTTCATCATTCCGGAGCATCGCTTCGAAATCCTGACCGGCTTCTTTGACAAGATTGTCGAGCATCGTAACACCTGGCGCGTCATTGAGCTGAAGAACGTGCGGCGCTGCTCGGATCTGCTCGATCTGCTAAGGCTCGCCTGCAAACAATCGCATCTGTATTTCTGGCGCTATGGGTCCATCGATGCACCAAGTCTGATCATCGATGGCAACGAAAAATGCGTCAGGAAATTGCTGGACAAATACAGTATCCGCCGAACCGAAAAACGTTTCGCACGACAGGGCGAAATTGTGTACAGGGTGCTTGAAACGCGTGAGCAGGCAGCACCGTACTGGGATACATTCTTTGCGCAACACGTCGACCGCTGTGAAAGCGTCAACCGTGGATCTTCATTCGAAAATCCGGCATTTCGCCGCTTTACCCGGGACCTGTTTAACCAGACATGCGGTGAGCACTTCGTTCATTTCTCTGTCGTCGAACTGAACGGCAAGCCGATCGCATTCCATTATGGTTTCATCTCGGAGAATCGCCTGCTTTGGTACAAACCCTGCTTTGATGCAAGCATCAAAAAGGGGTCTCCGGGTGTGTTGCTGATCAAGCGGCTTATAGAGGAATGCATGAACTACGGGCTGCAGGAGCTGGACTTCACCATTGGCGCAGAACAATTCAAGGACCGTTTTTGCTCGATTCGTCGTAAAGTAGATTCTGTACGAATCTACCAGTCCCGACTACAGTATCTGAGCGAATGCACGTTCAAGATGATGTGGAATACCGCAAAAACCACTGCACGCAAACTGCTGCCTGGTAAAAGGTACATGCAAGGCTGCACAGCCAAGCGCCCCGATGAAAACCGCAGCCGTTAACGACGGGGACTGAATACCATCCAAATCCCAACAGCAAAAGACGGCCTCGCAGACCGACTGAATGTGACTGACGTAAGGCATACAAACGGATCATTGTCCGTAAAATGCTTCCATAATCCGGAGGAGCTCCAGCACCTGCGTAATGAATGGAATACACTGGCCAGTGCATCGGGCAACCCCATGCTCAGCTTTGAGTGGATCGACAGCTGTCTGCGGAAATTGCATCCGGATGCCAGACTCAACGTCCTGGTCGTTGAAACGCAGCAAGGCGCTATCTGCGCTATTGCACCGCTCGTACAGGTGCAGCGGGACCATACAATCTGGCTGGATGCACCTGGCTTCAATGACCTGCACGAACCCGTTGAACTGATCTACCAGGACAAGGCATCACTTGCCACCCTGTTTGATGCAATCGCCCGACTGCCTTACCCGGTTTCACTAAACAGGCTATGGCTGAACACAAGTCATGATCTCCCGGTATCGCCCCTTGCGGTTGACAGTCATGGCATCTGGGTTTCGCCGGGTTGCCGACCATCCCGCTATCTTGATATCCAGACAGACTTCGACGCCTTCATGGCATCACTGTCATCGCGGCATCGCTACGATTATAACCGGGCCTTGCGGCGTGCAAGCAAAGTGGGCGAAATACACCACGTGGTTGAAAAACCGGATCGAGACACACTCGAAGCGCATCTTGCCCTCGCCATGCGGATCGAAGAAAAGAGCTGGAAGGGCCATGGCGGTTCGTCCTTGTCGAAGAACAGTCGTCTGGCCGCGTTTTTCAGAACATATCTTTCGCATCCTGATGTTCTGCCTGATGTCCGGATATTTTTCCTGCATCTCGGAGAGCACGTCGCCGCAATGCAGATTTGCATCGAATACGGCGGGAAGCTCTGGTTACTGAAAATCGGTTACGACGAGGCTTTTCAAAAATGCTCACCCGGCCTGCTTCTGATGATGGACGTTGTTCGTTACAGTTTTGAATCAGGGCATTCCGGTGTTGAGTTCCTCGGATCGAGTGAGCCATGGTTGTCTCTGTGGAGTAAGAAGGAACGTGAGTATTTTAACCTTACGCATTACCCGTTCTCACTGGCTGGTGCACGCGCTGGAGCCACGGATTCAACCCGAGTCTTCCTGCGACGTCTGTCGAGATGGGTCACTTCAGTAAAAGGATCTCCAACGACATGAGGGTCATTCGCCGCACGATAAAATCACTAATCGCCGCACTGCTTTATTATAGTGGCATACTATCGCTGCTCGCCCGGCGGCGCCTGCGTGGAAAAGCCGTCGTGTTGACCTACCACCGAGTGATGGCGCCCCGTCAGCGCGCCGACTGCCACTCCAATCCAGGCATCATTGTCCACAATGCCGCGTTCCGCAAACATCTTGAACTGCTGACGGAACTGTTCCACGTCCTCCCCCTTGGGGAGTTCGCGACACACATGAAAAACAAAACCGGCTTTCCGGACAAAAGCTGTCTGATTACCTTTGATGACGGATGGGTCGACAATCACGAAAATGCGTTTCCACTGCTGAGTGAGCGAGACCTCCCCGCCACGATATTCCTGCCGTTCAATTACATCGGCTGCAAGCTGATGTTCTGGCAGGAAGAGCTCAACCTGAGACTGGGCATGATAGCCTCCTCCGGGCGGGAAGAAGACTGTAAATTTCTTTCCCAACTCACCGGCTGTACCACAAACACAGGGCGTGAGTATATTAGTAACTATGTCTCACAACTGAAGCGTAATGACTACAGTGAAATCAACGCAGTGCTCGAATCAGTCAGAAAACAGCAGCAGGGTATATCGCTGCCTCAACACTACGATCGGTATCTCAGCTGGGATCAGGTAATCGGAATGCAAAAAGCCGGGATTGATTTCCAGTCGCACAGCCTCTCCCACCGCATCTTGCCAAGGCTTGAACCGGACGCTATCGAACGAGAGTTGATCGATTCACGCCGTCTTCTGGAAACCCGGCTGGGGAAGCCTGTCATGGCCATTGCTTACCCGAACGGCGACACATCCCCCCTTGTTGAATCACTCGCGGAGAAATCCGGCTATCAACTGGGTTTTACCACGCGCAAGGGATATGTCGATAAAAATACGCCCGAATACGCGATACCCCGTATCAATATCCACAACAATTCGTCGTATAATAAGCCGGTGTTCCTTTGCACCATCCTCGGAATTTTCTAGCAGGCTGCACGAACAGATGAATGTCTTTGTCACTGACGGAAACAGTCGCGCAGCCCTGGCAATCACCCGATCCCTTGGTCGCAAGGGGCATCGGGTGATTGTCGGTGCCAAGCGTGACACATCACTGGCCTCGTGCTCGAAATACTGCACTGATTCGGCCTCCTATCCGGATCCCGCCCATGACTCGGAGGCCTTTATTCATCGACTGCAGGAACTTGTCGAAAAGTACAGCATTGATCTTCTGGTTCCGGTGACAGACATCTGCGTATTGCCTGTCTCCACGCACCGCAACGACTTTGGCACCACGGTGCGTATACCACTGCCACCAGACGAATCCCTGCGCATTGCCGCAGACAAAAATCAACTGCTCGAGATTGCGCGAACACTGGACGTCGCCGTACCCGAATCACATACCGTGAACAGCCCTGATGACATCATTCGCAGCCTGCACCGTCTTGACTATCCGCTGGTCATCAAGCCCGGCCGCTCTCGCGTACCTGATGCCAGCGGATGGATTTCCACCAGCGTTGATTACGCCGACTCACCTGGCGAGCTCGAAGAAAAACTATGCAAGATGCCTGCTGCGGTATATCCGATTATCCTGCAGGAACGAATTGTTGGGCCAGGTATCGGCTTGTTCTACTGCTACCACGAAGGGGAAAAGATCGCCTCCTTCGCCCACCGTCGGCTGCGGGAAAAACCACCATCGGGGGGTGTCAGTGTGCTTCGCGAAAGTGTCGATATTGATCCCGTCGCGGATTCCTATAGCGATAAGTTGCTGGAACACCTCCATTGGAATGGCGTCGCTATGGTTGAGTTCAAGCGCGACCTTCGCGATGGACAGCCGAAGCTGATGGAGATAAACGGACGTTTTTGGGGGTCACTGCAACTGGCGATCGATGCCGGAATAGATTTTCCCGCCATTCTGGCTGATTCGGCCTCCGGTAATCTGCCTGTCGGCGAACAAAATATTACCTACACGTCAGGGGTGCGTTCACGCTGGCTGTTTGGCGATATTGATTTAATGCTCATGTACCTGCTCAAGTCGACGTCGCAACTGAACCTTCCACCCGGCGCCCCGTCACGATGGACATCGTTGCAACAGATCTTCAATCCCTTCGGCCGCAACCAGCGCTACGAAGTACTGCGGATCAGTGATATAAAACCCTGGCTGTATGAAATGACACAGTGGTTCAAACACTAATCGGTGTTTAGTAAAGCACAAAGCGCTGCCACCGACTCATCCATTCGCCTGACAAGTCGCTCTACCTGATTGTGCGTTTTTCCGTACGGGTCATCGACTTCAGGTACCAAACCACCAAGTGCTGCCGCCACCCAGACCACTTTGTCCAGCGAATCCGGATAGGTCTCTGCAAGCTGATCATGATTTTTACGATCCATGATTATGACGAGGTCGGCCCAATCGATATCATCATGGCTTACGAAGCGAGATCGATGAGTGATCAGATCTGCACCATACTGTGCCGCAATTGGTATGTAGTCCGGCTCGCAGGGCCGTCCGATCTTTTGGTGAAACCCCGCGGAACGCAACTGCCATGTCTCGCCAAGACAGGCTCGCAAACGCCGTTCTACAAAGGGGCTTCGGTAGATGTTCCCGTAACAGAGCACGAGGATGTTTCCAGTCCGAACCTTACTGATACGCTCCAGGCTAAGTCGTCGTGCAGACACGAGCAATTTCAGATGCCGGAGGCGCAACAATAAAGCTTTCCAGACGCGTAATAGCAACATGCACGCCCCGTCGCAGCTGTCGCCTGCCTACTTCGCTATCTCGGCAACATCCTCGACAAGCACGGGTGCAGCATGCATGTAGTGTGTGGCCTTGCGCTTGTTCGCGATATCCTTGTATATGTAGGCGGCGTGTTCTTCGTCAATGCCAAGCGCATCCGCGAGCTCAGCTGCACTATGCCCATGATTCAGTGCCCACAGAGCCAGATCCATCTGTGCATAGGGAAGTGCGAAGTAAAACTCGTCCTGCCCCTGCTGAAGACTGTAGGTGTCTGTTGTCGGAATCGCTGAACAAATCTCGTCTGGCAGACCCATATGGCGCGCCAGTGCATAGACCTGGCTTTTGTACAAGTGGGCAATTGGCTTGACGTCTGCAGATCCGTCACCGTTCTTGACGAAAAAACCCTGGTCATATTCAAGACGGTTCGGTGTTCCGATGACCGCATAGTTCAGCCGGTCGGCATGGAAATATTCGATAGTCTTGCGAATACGCTGCTTGTAGTTCGTCGCTGCCACAATTTGCAGGTATTCACGTAGCGGCAGACGCTGTTGCTTCAACTCACCATCGGGTGTCTGAACGACAAGCTGGAAATGGTTCACTTGCCCCTGGGTACCACCCGATATAACGATCTTGTTCTTCCAGCCATCCCCGTAATCAGGAAAAACTGAACGAATTGCCTCATCTCGCCAACGGTAGCAACCGATCGCTTCCAGTGCCGGGGCGATATCCTCAACCACGAATTCGATCCCGAGATGCTCAGCCAGTAACTGCCCACGGGATTTACTGTCGCTGGATGAATCGGTTTCAGGCAGCAACAGCCCGTACACCTTCTTCGGGCCCAGCGCCTTGACGGCCAGTGCCGCGCTCACCGAACTGTCTATGCCACCGGACATGGCAATTATCAGTCCTCGCCGGTTCAGATTGCTACGCAGAATTTCTCTTAGCCGCGCACCAACGCGTTCTACTTCGGCGTCCATATCAAAATTCAAAACGTCGGGACTCAGTGCTGACATTATGTTTGCTCCGGTAAGGGTTCCTGTAACATGAAACGGCGCACCTTGCCGGACGCCGTCCTGGGAATTTCGTTAACAAATTCTACCTGCTTGGGAATCTTGTAGCTGGCCAGATTCTTCCGGCAATGTGCCTGCAGATCACGTTTCTGTAATTCGTGGTCCGGGGTCGTAACCACGACCACCTTGATGATCTGGCCAAGCATATCATCGGCTATACCGACCGCAGCAACTTCTTCTACACCATCGAGTTCAAGAATCACCTCCTCGATCTCCTTGGGACTGATTCGATGGGCGCCTGACTTGATCATTTCGGAAGACCGACCAACGATGAACAGATAGCCATCTTCATCACAGTAGGCCAGATCACCAGTCTTCAGCCAACCATCGTGCAATACACTGCTGGTCAGCTCTTCATCCTGCCAGTAACCCTGCATGATGTTTTCACCCGTCGCCCAGATCTCACCCGTATCACCGCACGCAACAGGCTTTCCGTGCTCATCCCGAACCTCCAGCGTAACACCGGGTATGGCCACACCGATGGACCCCATCTTGGTATCGAGCATGTGTGGAGGGAGCCATGACAGCCTTGCTGATGCCTCGGTCTGCCCGTACATGACGAAAAATTCAGCATGTGGTACCTGTTCACGAAGTCGCTGGATGTTAGCTGGCGCCATGGCACCGCCCGCCTGCGTCAGGTAGCGCAGCGAGGAAAGGTCGTAGTCAGCAAGCTGCGTACGGTTCAACAACAGACTATAGGTGGACGGTACGCCCGAAAAACCAGTGGCTTTCTCTTCGACCAGCTTCTCCATCACCTTGCGCGGATACAGCAGGCTGTTCTCAAGAATTACTGTACCACCCACAGCAAGATGGGTATGCAGTACCGAATTCCCGTAAGAGTAATAAAACGGCAAAACATTCAGTACGCGATCCTGTTCGTCAAGCTTGAGGTAGTCGAGTATCGAACAAATGTTATCGTGCAGGTTGCGGTTGCTGAGCATGACGCCTTTCGGCTGCCCGGTTGTTCCTGATGTGTAGATAATAGAGGCCAGACTATCCTCGTCAACGATATCAGATACATCCAGAACTGCGTCGAAGTCCGGCTGCAACATTGCCAGGTTGGTATGTTCTGACATTTCGCCATCGCCGCGCGCCTCCCCCACTTCAACGAGGCCGATCCTGCCCGATAGTCGATCCAGCAATGCAGCCAGCTCGGGTTGGTTTGACTCGGTGAACAACCAGTCAGCATCAGCATGTTGTAGCCAGTTGGCCAGATCACGGGCCTTTGCCGCTGTATTCAGCCCGACCACAACGCCTCCCGCGGCCAGGATGCCGTAGTAGATCGCCGCGTATTCGGGACTATTTTGCACCAGGATACCCACCCGCGCGCCAGGCTTCAGCCCTTGTGCACGGAGGAATGCCGCCACCGCGCCCGCCTGACCGGCAAGCTCGCGGTAACTGACCCGCTGGTCGCCATACACGATAGCTTCCCTATCCGGGAAACGCTCGACTGAGCGGAGGAAAAGCTGGAGTGGTGAGGGGTTCATCAAATGATCGAAGTGGTTGCGCGCGGCTCAGGCGTTTGCTGCCTGCTTGCGCCCGATATAGGCAACCAGACGCTCGACGGAATCCAGGTTCTCCGGAATCATCTCTTCATCTGCAACCTTGATTTCGTATTCATCCTCAATGAAGTAGATCACTTCAAGAATACCGGTCGAATCAAGAATGCCTTTCTCCAGAAAGGAATCCGAGTTGGAGAGAGCGGAGTCCTCATCCGTAAACAGATAATTCTCCAGGATATAGCTTCGCACTTCCTGTTCAATACTCATTATTTATACCTCAGCGACAATCTTGTTAGCCGATTCTATCGGTGTATTGGGAATTTTATTAACCGTGTCCTGAAAATTCTCGACGAACTGGCGGTGCCATACCTGGGTCGAGAGAATACCGACAAGCGCCATATTATCCTTGTATCCGATCGCCCGGCCACGCTTTATTTTCTTGACCAGCATGCCGACCCGGGTCGGATCGAAATAGCCGGCATTGCGCAGCGCAGACTCGCTCAGCACGTCCTCGACATACTCCGGGGTCTGCCCGGAAAAGAACGAGGGGATACCCGGCGCGCGATAGGGCTGCTTGTAGCGGGCAAGAATCGAGTCCGGCAGATAACGCTTCATCGCCTGCTTGAGGATATATTTTTCGTTGAGCACTTTCATCTTCAATTTCGGTGGCAGTTGGTTGGCAAACTCGATGACCCGATGGTCGAGAAACGGGAATCGCCCTTCCACCGAGTTTTTCATCAACATGCGATCGCCCTGCGAACACAACAGATAACCGCCCATCAGGGATTTTGCCTCGATATACTGGGAACGGTTGAAAGGATGCCAGTGCGACAAGCTGTCAGGAAGCGATTCCGTCAGTACATCCACGGGATTCTCCCGCAGGCTGGCCTGCATATCATCTGAATAGAAAGCCTTGATTTTCGCCGTGGTATCCCAACGCGGAATGTGTGAAAAATACGGCACACCCGGGTTATCCAGGCCTGCGCCAAAGAACGATTTTACATAGGCCTGACCGCGTCCACCTGAAAGATCGAGGTAGGGATACAGTTTTTTCAGCAACAGGGAGCGAAAAGCCGAATCCGGATTTTGCGCCCAGAAGCGGCGGATCTTTGCTTCCTTGAAAATATCGTAACCGCCGAACACCTCGTCCGCGCCCTCACCGGTCAGCACAACCTTATAGTCTTGCTGCCGAACCAGCCCCGACAACATTCCCATGGGGATTGGCGCAGTGCGCAGTATGGCCGACTCGGTATGCCATATGGCATCCTCGAATCCCGCAGCAATATCATCGTGCCGACACTGAATACTGCTGTGATCTGCTTCCAGATGGTCGATCAAGGTCTTCTGGAAAGAGGATTCGTCCAGCCCCTTGTCTTCAAAACCGATCGAGAAGGTGCGTAACGGTACATTGCCATAGTGATGAATCAACGAGACCAGTATCGATGAATCCAGGCCACCCGAAAGATAGGCGCCAACCGGAACATCG
>Ga0316193_10002245_pt1 | contig 13491 bp, 14 predicted proteins | sample MerIslsedime2_MG_FD_207735 | JGI IMG/M metagenome (GOLD analysis project Ga0316193, IMG submission 207735) | Coastal sediment microbial communities from Maine, United States - Merrow Island sediment 2 | ecosystem: Environmental > Aquatic > Marine > Coastal > Sediment | place: USA: Maine...
GGGGCAACGCTGCGGGTGCAGCTGCTAACCGTGTCGCAGTTGAAGCCTGTGTTGAAGCACGTAACATGGGGCGCGAACTCGAGAAAGAAGGTAAGGATATTCTTACCACTGCTGCCAAGCACAGCCCGGAACTGGCTGCTGCGATGGAAACATGGAAAGAAATCAAGTTCGAATTCGACACAGTCGATAAACTGGACGTTTCGCATAAGTAATTTAATCCATGCTGGATTGCACTAGTGTGCGATCCAGCATTAATTACTAGATATTAAACATTGAATTTGGAGTTAATCACTATGAGTGGTGTACAAGATTACAATTCAAGCCTGGGCGATGCAGCTCAGAGCCGTAAATATGAAACTTTTTCATACCTTCCGCCATTAAGCAAAGAATCAACACGTGCACAAATTCAGTACATCGTTGATAAAGGCTGGAACCCGGGTATCGAACATACTGAACCTGAAAATGCTATCAGCAACTACTGGTACATGTGGAAGTTACCTATGTTTGGTGAAACTGATGTAGACGTTATCCTGGCTGAAATTGAAGCCTGTCATAAAGCACACCCGGACAACCATGTTCGTCTGTTGGGCTTTGATAACTTTGCACAGTCTGCTGGAACAGCAATGGTTGTTCACCGCGGCGTTGCTGTGTAAGAACGGCTCGATAGCACCATAAAAATCGAGCCCCTGCCCGGACGATTTCGGTCAGGGGCTTTTTTAATCCCATAAATATATTCAGGCGCAGATTTAGATCATGGCAAGACCGGATAAATATGTTGGTATTCATAATGATGTGAATGGTGGTATGACGACCATCGGTAAGCTCATTCGTGATGCCTGGGTGTTTGGTGTTTTACCTGAAACCGAAACCTGCGAAGGCTGGAACCTGGCGAGAATTGATGCATTACTGGATAAAGTGAACCAGGAATGGGACAAATATGGCTGTCTGGTGAGCCATCTGCCTGAAGAGCTATTTGAACGCCACCAGAGAATCCATGATGAAGCAACAAGAGTAGCGCGAGCAGCTGGCTGGCGTGGCGAACATGAAACGGACGATGAAGATTAATCAATGAACCAATACCCATTAGTTAACGTGTAGCCAATGGGTATTGGTTTAAAGTTGTTATTAACCAGATAAACTAAGTGAAACTTTAGAAAATTAAAAGGTGTGTCATGTCAGAAAACACAGTAGATCCGCAACAGTACATCATTAAAGATGAGCCATATTACGAGTCGGTCAAGAATGAAATCGAGCTATACGAGGCTGCCTATAATGCCCGTATGCCGATGATGCTCAAAGGCCCGACAGGTTGTGGTAAATCACGCTTCGTCGAATACATGGCATACAAACTGGGGCGCCCGTTAATCACGGTTGCCTGTAATGAAGATATGACTGCATCAGACCTGGTCGGTCGTTTCCTGCTGGATGCGGATGGCACCAAGTGGCAGGACGGGCCGCTGGCCACGGCAGCACGCATCGGTGCCATCTGCTACCTCGATGAGGTCGTAGAAGCCCGCCAGGATACAACGGTTGTTATTCACCCGCTGACTGACCACCGCCGCACCTTGCCTTTAGATAAAAAAGGCGAGCTGGTTGAAGCGCACCCTGACTTTCAGCTCGTGATCTCGTACAACCCGGGTTACCAGAGCCTGATGAAAGACCTGAAACAGTCCACCAAGCAGCGTTTTGGCGCGCTGGATTTCGACTATCCTGCTGAAGAGATTGAAGTGGCTATCGTGTCAAAAGAATCGGGTGTAGATAAGGCAACCGCAGAAAAGCTGGTGCAGATTTCACACCGTGCGCGCAACCTGAAAGGTCACGGTCTGGATGAAGGTATCTCGACCCGTCTGCTTGTTTACGCCGGTCAGTTAATCAGCAAAGGTGTAGAGCCTGTGGCCGCGTGCAGCATGACCATGGTCACTCCATTAACGGATGATCCGGATATGCGTGATACCCTGAATGCCGCAGTACAGACATTCTTTGGTTGATTTTATTTACCGCAGAGGCACAGAGTTCAAAGAGATAATAACAGGCATGCGTAGGAGCGACTTTAGTCGCGAATTCAACATGTTCGCGACTAAAGTCGCTCCTACAAGCAATCATCAATTCTCTGTACCTCTGTGGCGAGGCCTTTAATATGAGTATTAAACTCGAAGATTACGAAGAATTTCTTGAAGATGTGCCAGCTATACGCGATGTGCTGGAAGGCACATTTCACGAGGCGGCGCACATCATGTCGCCGACAGGTCTTGAATCCTACCTGGATGGCGCTAAAGCGCTGTGCAAGCTGGGCAGAGGCCACGATCTCGTTATTACCTACATCCAGGAAATGCCTCTGGTCGTCAAGGAATGCGGTGAAGACATTATTCCTGATTGCCTGACTGCGGCAATGAAACTGTCGTCAATGACGTCCGGTGAAGTGATTTCCCTGCTTTTCAGCAGCCTGCCGTCGGCTGCGCGCAACCTTGGTGATGCACAGCTGCTACGCGGTTACCTGACATTTATTCACCAGTTCGCGTCTACCGCAGCACGCGGCTTACGCCCCATGCTGAATCATATTGACGAGTTGCTGGGTAAATTAACACTCAGTGGTTTGAGGCGCTGGGCAAACTTCGGTGCCCAGGCATACCGACGTGATTACAACAACCTGACCGCCTACTTCAATCTGGAAGCCGCCGATTCTCTGGCGATGCTGCAAAAAGAACGCCGCGGTGTGCTGTTTATCAAGGTGCAGCGCAAGCTCAACTTTTACCTGCGTGCCCTGTGGGGCCGTGACTTCTTCCTGCGCCCGACGGGTGCCGACTACACTGACTTCAGGCCTTATATCGAGCACCGCATCCTGCACATGCCTGATGCGGTTGATGATGTGGGCCCGGAAGACAATCGGATTGCAGGCCTGGAGCTTTATCGTGCCACAGCAGCCCACATGGCATCGCACATGGCCTATTCCAGCGCACCAATTTCAGCTGAACAGCTCAGCCCGGCGCAGATGTTTTTTATCGGATTTGTGGAAGATGCACGCGTTGAATTCAAGGCCATCAATGATTTCCCTGGCTTGAAAAAACTCTGGACTTCGCTGCTCAAAATTGCCGATGACGATGATGAACCGGAGCATGAGACCATGGTCGTGCTCGAGCATCTCGCGTTAATGCTGATGGACACTAGCGAAACCTCGGACGATGAAGAACTGAATACTTTCGCAGCGAAGTTCCACGCAGAAATCGAAGAAAACCAGGACAACAACCAGTTCTGCTGGAACATGGGCATGGACCTGTTCCACCTGTTCGCCAGCCGCAAGGCCGTACCCAGCCTGCGCATACTCGAACGTATCCGTATACCTTACCGCGACGACAATCGTTACGTATGGGAATTCGAAGAATTCTCCTGGGGAGTCGAAACCGAGTACGTACCAGCCAGTCAGCTCCAGGTACGCCGCCAGGTGAGCGTGATCGAAATGGCCAACGAGGTCGACTGTGAGCTGGCCGGTGATGACGCACAGGAAATCTGGACCTGTTCCACCAATATGCGTCCTTACGAGGATGACCTGACCGACGATCAGGTCAGCTTCAATGATATGTGGGGTAAAGAACCGGTTTCCGATCCGTTCCACTACCAGGAATGGGATTACCAGATTCAATTGCATCGCCCGGACTGGGCAACGGTTTATGAGCGTCGCCAGCCCAAGGGCGATCCGGAAGACATCAACGAGATCATGACCGAATACAGGCCGATCGCGCATCGCATCAAGCAGATTATTGACCTGTTGACCCCCGAGGGCGTACAGCGGGTGCGAAACATGGAAGATGGTGACGAAATTGACCTGAACGCCGCCGTCGATGCGATGATATCGATACGCATGGGCGAACAACCCAACACTCGCATTACCATGCGTAATGTGCTGAAAAGCCGCGACCTGTCCGTAGTGGTGTTAATGGATTTATCTGAATCCACCAACGAAGCCATGGCTGGCTCGGATAAGACCGTGTTACAGCTGACCCGTGAAGCCGCCACCCTGGTAGCCACTGCCATCAATGGAATCGGCGACCCGTTTGCCTTGCATGGTTTTGCCTCCGATGGTCGCCACGATGTTCAGTACTACCGCTTCAAGGATTTCAGCCAGCACTATGATGATGAAGCAAAATCACGTCTTGCCGGCATGAAAGGTGGCTTATCGACACGCATGGGTGCAGCACTGCGTCATGCCGGCCATCACCTGTTAAAACAGCCTGAAAGGCGTAAATTAATACTACTGGTGACCGACGGTGAACCGGCGGATATTGATGAACGTGATCCACAGCATCTGCGCCACGATACCAAGAAAGCGGTTGAGGAACTGTACAGCACCGGTGTATTGACCTACTGCCTGACGCTGGATCCTAACGCCGACGCATACGTTAAACGCATCTTTGGTGAAAACAACTACACCATTGTCGACAATGTAGACCGCCTGCCGGAAAAACTGCCAACCTTGTTTGCATCCCTTACCGGTTAACAGTATTTCAACTTGAAGACAGAACTTGTTTGTAATCAGCGCGGCTGTTACTTCAAGCTGAGAATCTTCGCGCCTTTAGCGGGCAGTTGCTCATTCCTGTAGCGCTGATCCAGTAACTCCATGGCCTGCCTGAATTCTGAAATAAGGCGCAGCTGCAGATCGCTGTCATATTTTTCATAGAACACGACTTCACAAGGCACCGGGTCGGCAAGCGCATCACGATCTATTGATTCGGCAAATTTCCATGCGACAAGTATCAAGCGCCCGCCTTCATCTTTAGATACCGCATAGGACTGGCTATCGACAAACACGATTTCGCTTTTATCGAGCACAGCCATGAACTGCATAGTACGAATGGGTACGAACACATGTCCGGTCTGGCAGCGAAGCTGTAGCGCGCGGTAAAGATTGTAGATATCGGCGGGTACCGACCATTGTTTGCGTTCCACCTCTTTTGGCAGAAAAAAAGTTTCTGTAACGATAGTGGTCATTGTGCTAAGTACTAATGCTTGCAGCCGATGCCGGTTATGCTATCACCTTAACAGCATATATCCTGTTGTCATCAGCTTGCTTCAAACTGTCCTGTTTAATCATAGAATATACTTTTCCCAAGCTTATCAATATTCACGTTTTATTATTGAAAGTAAAATATTGTAAAAACAATTGTAAACCATAAAGTAGCTTTTGACTCCTAAACCAACCTGACTTAATCTCTGACAACATTCACGTTGACTGCTGGAATCAAATGAAGCAAAAGGACATACACATGGACCTCGGTCCTGACAAGGCCATGGAATCCCGCATACAGCTTGAAGAAATTCGCATGCTCTATGGAAGCATGATGTTTTCAATGCTGGCGACCTTTGCCGTTAGCCTGATCATGTTTCTTGTGCTGCTCGGCCATGCCAGATCAACTGAATACCTTTTATTCTGGTTCGCTGTTATGGCGGCGTCCATACTGTTGCGCAGCTGGGACACCTATCGCTTCATCAAGGCATCACCTGACGAACAAAGTAAAAAATCATGGGGCACACGCTTTCTGATCGGCTCCACATTTGCCGGATTCTGGTGGGGCATGCTTTCATGGTTGGGATATTCCGCGGAAAACGAGTACCAGACCCTGATCGTGGTATGCATTGTAGGAGTTGCCGGCGGTTCATTGGCAACGCTGTCATACCGCTGGAGTACGATCGTCCTGTTTCTAATGCCGGCACTGTTGATACTCGAACTTCGTCTGATCTTTGACCACATCGAATTTTTCGAAATCGTTTCCTACCTGCTGGCTGTTTTTATACTGTTTACCCTGTCAACTTCCAGGCGCGCCTATAAAAACTCGAACCAGAATATCCGGCTTCGTATCGAAGCTGATTTCAGGGAAGAAGCACTAAGAGCAGCTAAAAACGAAGCCGAGCATGCAAACGAGGCAAAATCCATATTCCTCTCCAACATGTCACACGAACTGCGAACACCGCTCAATGCAATCATCGGCTACACCCAGCTACTCGGGCATGATGAATCACTTAATCAAAAGCAACGGGGTAATATCAAGGAGATCAACGATGCCGGTGAACTGTTACTCGAACTCGTCAACCAGGTGCTGGATTTATCCAGTATAGAAGAAGGCAACATGGATGTTTCCATTGAACCCGTCGTACTGCAAGACGTTCTGCAGGAATGCAAGTCTTTGATTCAGCCGTTGGCAGACAAGAACCATATCCGTCTTGACTTCATCACAGACTTCACCGGCTGCGTCATGGCAGACCATACTCGACTAAAGCAGATTATTCTCAATCTGCTGTCAAATGCCATAAAGTACAATCATTATAATGGAATGGTTAAAGTCAGGTGCAGCCATGCTGCCGAGAACTGCGTACGTATTGAAGTCAAGGACACCGGCTATGGCATACCTGGCAACAAATTGAACAGCCTGTTTGAGCCTTTCAACAGGCTCGACATCAATCCCAAAAAAATCGAGGGCACAGGCATAGGCTTGACCATATCAAAAAAGCTTACCGAAATGATGAAGGGCACGCTGAATGTACAAAGCGAAATAAGCCGGGGAAGCACTTTCTGGATCGAACTGGAAAGCTCTCGAAACAATATCAGCAACGACACGCATGAAGACCTGCCGGACCCGGCCAGCACGCTTGCTGCTGATAATAGCGATTTAATACACGAGCAAAAAATACTTATCGTTGAAGATAATCCATCAAATCTGAAATTGATCTCCAGTCAGCTCAGCGTTCTCGGTTACAAGGCGGACCTCGCCAGCAATGGCAAAGAAGCTTTACAAATGACAGCGACAAATGACTATGCACTGGTTCTTACCGATTGCAACATGCCAATTATGGACGGTTACGAACTCACAACTGAAATTCGTAAAAACAACAACCATATACCCGTGATTGCGCTCACCGCTGACGCATTCCCCGAACGGGAACAGGAGTGCCTGACTGCCGGCATGAATGCCAGGATGGTGAAACCCGTTAACCTGAAACAACTTGGGAATATGCTTGAAACCTGGCTCTGATGCACTCATCTGTCCCAGAGCCTTTCTCCTGAAGATAGTAGATGGCGAATACCCGGCTATTCATCACTGTTGTTCTCAAGCTTCATTTTATTCTTAAACTCCCTGTCATATTCAAGCTCCTCAGGCGTAAAACCCAGCTTTATTTTAGATTCCGCACGATTGGTATACACCGGCACGAAATCAACGATCGTGCTGCTTGCGGGATCGAACACGGCCAGCACATTCTGGTATCTGCATGACATCGGGTAGTAAAAATAGTGCTTGCCGGCTTCCGGATTTTTCTCCAGGTAGTCAGACCATATCTGACTGTATTTCTCTACATCATCTTGACTACCGGTAAAGTTATTGGGCACATCAAGATAATAATTCATTACCTGTGTAGTCCCCACAACATCCATTGGCAGTAATTTTTCACTGAACACATATATCTCGGCACTGCCATGCTTGAATGCTTCAAGCATCATATCCTGATACTCTTTATGTGTACTCGGTCGCGGCAAAACCGCCAGCAGCGGCGGTTTTTCATCTTTTAGAAGCAGTCTCTCAAGATTAAAGTCAGACACTTCAGAATGATTCATACACGAAAACTTGCCGTCATAAAACACCGTCAAAGCCGGCCTTTCAGTGAAAACGCTCTTGACCCCCCACGACAGGGCAATGATCTGCAGAATTACAATAGCGGACATATCGAATTTCAGGCCGGGTTTTCCCGGCTTGAACACCAGCAGCGTTAATCCGGGCCCGAGAATGACATCAACAAAAAATATTGTTGCAATACCCCGATAACCGCCATCGATGTGGAAATAATAGGAAGGATACCACTTGAAGATAATCAAATAGAACAATACGAAAAATATGGCCATGCTGATTAACAGATGCGTCAGGAAGGCCTGTTTTCGTGTTATATCTGTGAAAATCATTATTAATTCCTTTAAATTTCTTCATACGTTATAGTAGTAAACATACGAACTTCAAGCGCCCTGCCAAATAGTGTCTTCAATGCAAGCAGACCTGACCTCATTTACAGAAGCCCAAATCCGGCTGGCTTTTTTTCTGGGGATACTGCTGATAATAGCCGTCTGGGAAGTGTTCTGGCCCAGAAGGAAACAGCTGTATCCACGCGCTGCAAGATGGCCGTCCAACATTGGTATTGTTGTATTAAACACCCTGATTCTGCGAATCATGTTCCCAACGGCAGCAGTGGGTGTTGCTGAATACGCCAGTGCAAACCAGCTCGGTATACTCAACCGGTTTAACTTTGGCTTCAATCTACCCTGGTGGGACCGCCTTTTAGGCACATACAAGGCACAACCGCAGGCCGGTCACAAGAACATGACCATCGGTCTCGTTACATTTACCGGGAAAAAACAAATCACAAAACTTACCGCTATGTTGCTGATCCCCTTCACCAGGGAAGAGCACTTATACCCGTTGAACCGGGGATCACTCCAGCCCGGCAACCGCAGCGCTGGCAATGAAGACTAAACACTATCTTCGATTACTCTTATTCCTGTTGTTACTTGCCGGGATAACTGCAGCTCTGCTTAATCGCGACCTGTTTGACATCAGCGTGATAAAAGCAAACCTGGACAAGCTGGGTATTTATGCGCCCATCATATTTATCGGTCTGTATATAATCGCTACCCTGTTTTTCTTCCCGGGCTCATTGCTCACACTCGCTGGCGGCGCCCTGTTTGGTCCCTGGCTGGGCACCCTGTACAATCTGACCGGTGCAACTCTGGGCGCCACGCTCGCATTTATGCTATCACGCTACATCGGCTCGGAATGGGTACAACAAAAAGCCGGCGGCCTACTGCAAAAATTACTCGATGGCGTTGATGCCGAAGGCTGGCGCTTTATTGCTTTTGTCAGGCTGGTCCCGCTGTTCCCATTCAATATACTCAACTACGCACTCGGTCTCACGCGCATCAAATTGATACCATATATGTTGACCACGTGGATCTGCATGTTTCCTGGAGGATTTGCCTATACCTGGCTGGGACATGCCGGCAGTGAAGCGGCCAGCGGCAGCGAGAATACGGTGCAAAACATACTTATAGCTATAGCATTACTCGCTATCGCGCTTTACATGCCGCGTGTACTGAAAAAACTTAAAAACACTCACGATGTATCATCATCAGACTAAAATGGAAATGTACTAATTTAATCAGTTCACCCGGGGATACCTGTTCAATGCCAAAGCCAACCGATGAAGAACTCGAAGCAGCCCTGCAAAAGGCAGTTGAGATGCGCGAAAATGATGATGACCCGTTCAACATCGCGAAATGCCTGTTAAGCCACAACTATCGCATCAAGCATATGGAAGATGTGCTGGCAATTGCAGATCGTTACTGCAATATGGGGATGGCTCAAAGGGAACTCACGCATCTAATCAGGGCGATTGATAAAGCAAAGAATGCCGAATCATATACCTCACAAACGCAAGAAGAGAGATTCGGACTGGAATAGATAGTAGTGGTCCAGACCAGTACTCAATAATCGCTTGCCGCAAACAACGCAAGAGACGCAAAATATTTAACTATTTTTTATTTTTTAACCGAATAACCCTGTTGCGCTCTTTGCGTTTTTTGCGGCTAAAATAAAGATTCATTTGGACTGGTGAGCGGTCAAATCTAGGCTAACTCAAATAAAAAACTCCCCGTGTAATTTCACATTAGTGCTCGACTCGAGCGCTGCCAGAGCCTCTATAGTCCGATGCCGCATCCAGCTGCCTGGATTTTTTATCCATTATTATTGCATGCATATTGCCATAGGTCGAATCCAGCATTTCGGTCTCATGACCAAGTTCAAACAGCGCCTTCATTAAAGTCTCAGTCAACACGCCCGGCTCAAAAAATACCTTGTCCGGAAGATACTGATGATGGAAACGGCCACGATTGACCATATCGTCGGCGTTACCGCCGTTATGGAATTCAAGTGTTGCCAACAGCACCATGGTGATGATCCTGCTACCGCCAGGTGTACCCAGAACAGCTATACGATCTTTTGTTTCAAGAAATGTTGGCGTCATACTTGATAGCATGCGCTTGCCCGGTTCAATAGCGTTAGCTTCTGCTCCGACCAGACCATACGCATTGGGCACACCAGGTTTTGAAGAAAAGTCATCCATTTCATCATTGAGTAAAACACCCGTACCCTCTGCAACGAAGCATGAACCAAATGGATAGTTGATAGACAAGGTAGCTGCAACACGATTGCCTTCATTATCCACAATAGAAAAATGTGTTGTATCCGTCGCCTTTGCCGCATCAACCACTACCGGGCTCAGTTCTGCACTGGGTGTCGCCTCATCCATTCGAATAGTACTGGCAAGCTTGTTCGTATATTGTTTTGAGGTAAGCCTGTTTACCGGCACTTTCACGTAGTCAGTATCCCCAAGAAACTCGGCGCGATCACGGTAAGCACGCCGCATTACTTCCGCCAGCAAATGAATTTGTTCACCATCAGACAGAGCGTCGAAATCAAAGCCACTCAACATGTTCAGCATTTGAATCATTGCAACACCACCTGAAGATGGCGGCGCAGCAGATACCACCTTCATACCCCGGTACTCACCTGTAACTGGCGCACGTTCAATGATTTTATAAGCAGCCAGATCCTCCTTGCTCCAGATCCCACCATGACTGACAACAGAATCTACAAGCTTATCGGCCAGCTCTCCCTGGTAAAAACCCTGTGCCCCTTTGCTTGCCAGCATGCTCAGGGTATCAGCAAGATCAGACTGGATGATGAGCGTTCCGGGCGCAGGCGCTTTATTCTTGTGCAGAAATATTCTCGCGGCATCGGCAGATGTATTGAGTGCCTTTTCCCTGAACGCAGCCATGCGTTGATAATGTTCATCTGTTTTGAAACCGGCTCTTGCATGCCTGATCGCCGCTTCCATTGTTACAGAAAGCGGCAACTTTCCGTAATTCAGCGCAAGGTGTTCGATCGCTGCCGGCACACCGGGAATGCCTGCTGATAATGGACCGTTGATCGACGCAGCTGGTACAACATTATTGTTCTCGTCCAGATACATATTGCGCGACGCAGCCAGCGGCGCACGTTCGCGCCCATCAATCATGACATCACGATTATCCTGACTGATATGCAGTAGCCAGAAGCCGCCACCACCAATACCGGAGCTATAGGGCTCGACCACTGCGAGTGTTGCTGTAACAGCAATTGCTGCATCGAAGGCATTACCGCCTTTCTTCATTACTTCTATACCAGCATCTGTTGCCAACGGATGCGCACTGGCCACTGCGGCCGGTTGGGAATAGACATGGAGAGGGACAAATAGTGCGAGCGCAACAACAAAGCACGAAAAAGCAGACGCTTTATTTCGCCTGATGACCTGTTTGACAGAATTAGTAGGAATACTAGCCCCCGGTCAAGCGCTGATATTTTTCCATCAGCTCTTCTTGTGTTTCCACATGACTGGGATCATGCGGAATACAGTCTACCGGGCACACTTCAACACATTGTGACGTTTCATAATGGCCAACACATTCCGTACATAGATTGGGATCGATCACATAAATCTCGTCACCCGGACTTATAGCCTCATTCGGGCATTCCGGTTCACACACATCACAATTGATGCACTCATCTGTAATATATAACGCCATAAACTTTCTTAACCAGTTTCACTATCAGATTGAATTATGAACTTACTAACACTTATAAACGCGGGGACTCTGGCCAGCCCCATGGCCCGTTAAAGCTTAGCGCCAATCTTTGCGAGTTCTTCCACAACAGCTTTATGGACAAACTGGGAAACGTCTCCGCCATGTAATGCAACTTCCTTGACCAGCGATGCAGAAATAAAGCTGGTTTCTTCGGCCGGCGTCATAAACACCGTTTCAATACTGCTATCCAGCCTGCGGTTCATGCTGGCCAATTGCATTTCAAACTCAAAATCCGAAACCGCCCGTAACCCACGCAAGATGACATCCGCATTACACTGTCGCGCAAAATCAACCAGCAGGTCCGAAAAGCCGCAGACTTCAACATTTTCAATGCCGGCAAATACCTCTGTGGCCATACCAACCCTGCTATCCAGGCTAAACAACGGGGTTTTAGCCGGATTGGCCGCAATAGCGACGATCACGCGATCAAACAGTTTTGATGCACGCTGCACCAGGTCGCTGTGGCCATTGGTGACAGGGTCGAAGGTACCGGGATAGACTGCGATCACTGACATAAGCTTACTGTGCTCGGCTGAATAATTTGTACGTCACCTGGCCTGCTGACTTGTGTTTCAAACATTCCCAGCTTTCAGGAATGACAATTTTGTCGTCACCAGGTGCATGTTCGAGGTATATTTTCGCATTTTCCGCCAGACTTTGCCCGCTCTCGAGGATTTCACAACATTTGCCAAGCAGATCTGATTTATAGGGTGGGTCCAGAAACACAATATCGAATGCGCGCTGATTATTCTTCAGCCATTCAAACGCATCGGCGATAACAGGCTGTATATTGCCGGCTCCCAGCAACTCGATGTTCCGGATTAATGCCGAAGCAGCATCACGATCTTGTTCAATCATGACCACTTCACCGGCACCGCGTGACGCCGCTTCAAAACCAAGTGCGCCGCTACCTGCAAACATATCCAGACAACGGCTGCCCGGCACCTCAGCCTGCAGCCAGTTAAAAACGGTTTCCCTGACCCTGTCAGGTGTCGGCCTCAGGTTTTCCTGCTGTGGAAAAGCAAGCTTACGGCTTCTCCATTTACCGGCAATGATGCGCAACTGGCCCTGAGCTTTTCCACTCATTAGCCACCATTGCCAACAATAACGGTAACCAAATGATCGACATCAATTCTGTTCTTCAGCACTTCCCTGATATCGCTTCTGTCAACCTTTCGAATATTCTCGATATAAGTCTCCAGGTAATCTTCCGGTAAATCATAGAATGCTATCATCGCCAGAAACCCCAGGATCTTGCTGTTACTATCGAGGCTTAATGGAAAGCTGCCTGTAATATTGCTGATACTATCTTCGAGCTCATCCTTGTCCGCTCCCTTAGCTACATACTTGTCAAGTTCTGATCGCAGCAACTGCAAAGCCTCATCGGTCTGGTCAACGCGAGTCTGCAAACTCATCATGAACGGGCCTCTTTCGCGCATGGGAGAAAAATAACTGCTTACACTATATGCGAGACCGCGTTCCTCCCTGATGGTCTCGACCAGGCGCGATGAAAAACCACTACCGCCAAAAGGATGGTTGGCCACATACAATTTGAAGAAATCTTCATCATTGCGCTTCATTCCCGGCTGACCAACAACTATGTGGCTCTGCTTCGACGGGAAATCAATCTTCACTGTTTCAGCCTCAGCCAGATCAGACACAGGCGGTAATGGATCCGGCTTGCTACCTGCCGGAAGACCGTCAAAAATCGTGTCTACCATCCGCCCTGCCGTTATTCGATCAACAGCGCCGACAATAACGGTGATGGCATTGCTGGT
>Ga0316193_10002249_pt1 | contig 13480 bp, 14 predicted proteins | sample MerIslsedime2_MG_FD_207735 | JGI IMG/M metagenome (GOLD analysis project Ga0316193, IMG submission 207735) | Coastal sediment microbial communities from Maine, United States - Merrow Island sediment 2 | ecosystem: Environmental > Aquatic > Marine > Coastal > Sediment | place: USA: Maine...
CCGTGACGCAGATCCGGGTCCGCGGATCTTCGCGCTCGAGAGCGTCGGGGATGATTTGATGCCTTCCGACGACAGCGTGCTCGCGGCGGTGGACGCGCTCGCCGCCGACGGGACACGCGTGGCTCTCCTGATGTACGGCCTGACCCCGAACCAGCTTCGCCTGGCTCACGAGCGTGCCCGGGAGCACGGCATGTCGACGATCGGGGAGCTGGGGAATGCGACGTATGCCGAAGGCAACGAGATCGGCCTCGACGCTTTCGTTCACACGACCCGGTACAGCCTCGACGCCGCTCCCCGCGACATGGCCGCGGCCGTCGCGGCGGAGCCGTTCAGCGACGACCTCGAGAGTCCGAAGTGGCGGTACTACCGGTGGCTCTCCGACGCGGACCTGGATTCTCCTTCCGTCAGCCAGAATGCAGGGCGACTCGGACGCGGCCCGGCAGCGTTGATTCCGACGCTCAGCCTGCTGTACCTCGATATGGAGGAGCACGAGAACCCCTGGAGCTGGCCGACCGCGGAGTGGGTTTCGCCCGCCGACGTGAACGCCCCGGCTGACCCGGCGACGGGTGCGCACGACTACGACGAAGCCCGGGCCCGCGCCTACGCCGACGTGGCCCGCGGGGTCATCGAGCTGGAGCGACTCAACCATGCCGCGGGCGCCCGCTACGTCGCCGGGAGCGCGACGGACGTATGGGGTACGATGCCCGGGATCTCCCTACACACGGAGCTGCAGCTCCTCACCCGGATCGGCCTGAGCCCGAGGGAAGCGCTGGCGGCCGCGACATCCAACTCGGCCCATACCTTCGGCTTCGAGGGCATCGGGGCCATCGAGCCTGGCGGCCGAGCCGACGTCGTGGTCCTCGATGCCGACCCGACCCGGGATCTGAAGGCTCTGCGAAATCCGCACCTGGTGATCGCGGCCGGCCGGCTGGTGCAGAGATGAGCCGGGCACGGCAGTACCGTATGCGCCGACACCACCGGTCTCCAGCAGTGGCGCTGCTCGTCTGCGGGACGCTGCTCTTCGCCGTCGCGCCTGCCGCGGCCCAGGTGTCCCGCGACACGATCGCCGTGACGGAGACCGGTGCGACCGTAGAGCGCGTCGACTACTCGTCGGACGGATACGAGGTTTACGGGTACCTGGCCACGCCCGCGGGCCCGGGCCCGTTTCCCGTGGTGGTTCGCCTGCGCGGCGGCAACCGATCCTTCGGCGCATACACGCCGGAGCGGGCCGTACGCAGCCTGAGCCAGCTGGCCGAGTGGGGATACCTCGCCATCGCGCCCCAGTACCGCGGTGCCACGGACCCCGAGGAGGGCCCGAGCGCGGATGAATTCGGCGGGTCCGACGTGGACGACATCTTCACGATGATCGACCTGCTGCCCGAGCTGGAGCCGGCGGCGGACACGTCCCGGGTCGGCCTGGACGGTTGGAGCCGTGGCGGGATGATGGCGCTGCTCGCACTACGGCGCTCTGACCGTTTTCGGGCGGCGGTCCTGTTGGGCTCGCTGAGCGATCTCGATCGGATGGCCGCGGACCGGCCGGTCATGCTGGAGGTCTACGAGGACCTGTTCGGCACCCCCGATTCGACCGAGTTCAATCGCCGCATCCGTGCACGCTCAGGAGTACGCTGGCCCGGCGAACTGCCGGTCGACACACCGATCCTGATTCTGCACGGCGGTTCCGACTGGCGGGTGTCTCCGCTCCAGTCACTCGATCTCGCCGCCGGGCTCCAGGAGGCCGGGCGGTTCTATCGGATCCTGGTGGTGGAGGGCGCGGACCATTCGCTCACCGATGCGGCGGCGGAGCGGGACGCGGAGCGGCGTGCCTGGTTCGACCGGTTCGTGCGGGATCTGGATCCTGTCCGTCCCGAGCCGGAATCGGACTAACCTCCTTCGCCCCGCTTCCGGGCGCGCCAGGCTCGGATATCCGCCACCAGCTCGGCGCGTCCCACTCCGGGCTCGTGTTCGGCCACGAGGTCTGCCCGGACGTCGTAATGCGGCAGCACGTGCTTGCGATCGACCCAGGCGCGCTTGAGCCCGTGTCCTCGTCCCCAGGCCCACAACTCCGCGAGAGACACGTCGCTGTATACGTGGCACAGCCGGTCGCCCTTGTGGGTTCCCAGCGGTGGGACGTCGCGGGGGGCGAGGTGGAAGTGGTACTTGATCACGCTCAGGTCACGGCGCCTGGTGATCGGGATCCGTCCGCCGGGACGCGTTGATCGTGGACTCGAGATCGGCGGCGTAGGACGGATCCGTGCGCTCGAGACGGGGCCACGCGATTCCCCGCGCGACGAGGATCACGCCCCCGATTTCGCCCAGTCCGCCGCCAGGGGCGGGAACGTCCAGCGGATTGTCGTACTCTACTTCGATCCGGTAGAGCTGGTCGGTGAAGATGCGCGTTCCGAGACTCCACCACATCTCGTTGCGCGGTATCGACACCAGCTGACCGTCCTCATCGAGAACGGGCGCGACATCCCAGAGCACGGCACCGCTGGTCACGTTGATCAGCCGGAGCCTGGTCGCGAAGTCACCAGTGTGTCCACCGAGCCCCAGGATTCGCCCCTCCACGGCAGGACTTCCCTGCCACGCTCGCTTGCTGCGGCCCGGCGGAACGACGAAGTCCTTTTCTCCGACGAATCCCATCACATCCAGGTGGAAGGGATACACGTTGCGGGGCTCGATCAGGTTCTCGCCCTCTAGACTGTAGTTGAATTCGACGTGCAGATAGGCCGCAGGAATATCGGCACCGGTCGGATTCCCGAATACGGCCGTGATGAGGAATCGATCTCCAGGTTGAACCGGGTAGCCGATCATGGTCGGCAACATCTGGTGGGAGGTCTCGTTACCGGCCGCCATCACCCGCCTCGCCACCGGGGAAAACAGCTCGCGCTGGTCCGGATCGATGAAGTTCACGTTCTGTAGCGTCTCGATCGGAATCCGATTGCCGTCAGGATCCTTCATGGAGATGTCGAAGCCATGGAACCAGCCGGCGATCGGCATTTCCGCCATCTGGATCGGCGTGCGCAACGCGGACATCCCCGAATCGAGCTCGACAGGCCCGATCACGTACTCGATGATTCGCTCGCCGGCCCGGTCCACGATCCGCACGAGGTCATTCTGCCTCGTGGGAAGGGAGGGAGGTTGCACCATTTCAGTCGACGGAATCGTCTGCCCCGGGGCGTCCGATGGGGCCGCAACACCTAGACACAGGATCCCGACCACTCCGACGGACCTCACGCTCGCTCTCGGTCTCCTGTGCGTCCCCGTCACTGCATCCAGCTCCTGCTCCAGCCTGGTTCTGCTCTCAATACGAGCGCCCGGCCCCACGAAGTCTCGGGAGCCGGGCGTCATTTGCCCAATTCCGGGCCTGAGCGGCGTCGGCGTCAGGCCGGTGGCGGAACGTCGAACCTGACGTAGTTCTTCGCGATGTACTCGGTCCACTGCTCCGGGACTTCATCGTCGGGGAAGATCGCCTCGACCGGGCACTCCGGCACACATGCGCCACAGTCGATGCACTCCTCGGGGTGAATGTAGTACTGATCCTCCCCCTCGTAGATGCAGTCCACGGGACACACGTCGACGCACGAGGCGTCCTTGGTGTCGATGCACGGTTGTGCAATGATGTAAGTCATGGTCTCCCTGCCGATGCGGTCGATCTTCGGGAACGTCGCGCGGAGCGATCGTCCCGCGGCTGAGCGTATGCGCGAAGCAGAATATCCAGCCGCACGACAGGGGGCAACATGCTTTCCGGGTCGGGGTACAGGGGGCTCGCCGGAACGCGCGGAGTGCGGCGCATTCCGGTAGACGCGCCTGCCGGTACAGGGTAGCTTTGCGCGTTCCGCATCCAGCAGCATCTGCTGAACTCGAACCGAGCATGACATGCGACAGCTGACGGTCATACAAACCGATACGGACGCGCCCGCACTGGCCCCGACGGCCGGCGGATGTGGGGGGCCGGCGCCGTCGTGGCCGGAAAAGAAGCCGCGCTGGCTGAAGGTCCGGGCACCGGGTGGAGACAACTATCGGGCGTTGAAGCAGATGATGCGCAGCCTCGGACTCAACTCCGTGTGCGAGGAGGCCCACTGTCCGAACATCGGCGAATGCTGGGATTCCGGCACGGCCACGTTCCTCATCATGGGGGACATGTGCACGCGCAACTGTCCCTACTGCGCGATCGCCCACGGGCGCCCGGAGGAGCTGGACGAGGACGAGCCACGCCGCGTGGCCGAGATGATCGAGCAACTCGCGCTGCGGCACGTGGTGATCACCTCCGTGGACCGGGACGACCTGCCCGATGGGGGCGCGAGGATATTCGCCTGGACGATCGAGGAGATCCGGGCCCGGCTTCCGGAGTGCTCGGTCGAGGTGCTGACGCCGGATTTCCGGGGTGACGAGGATGCCATCGCGAGGGTGATCGAGGCCCGTCCCGACATCTTCAATCACAACATGGAGACGGTCGCACGGCTGCATAAGACGGCCCGGCCTGGAGGCCGCTACCAACGGTCACTGGACGTTCTGAGCACGGCACGGGGCCTGGACCCGGACGTCCTGGTGAAGACGGGGATCATGCTCGGCCTCGGAGAGAATTCGGACGACGTGCGGGGGTTCATGGATGATGCGCTCGAGGCGGGCGTACAGATCCTCACGCTCGGACAGTATCTGCGGCCGACCGAACAGCACCTGCCGATCGATCGCTACGTTGGCCCGGAGGAATTCGCCGAATGGAAGAGGCTCGGAGAGGAGCTGGGCTTCCTGCACGTCGAGAGTGGACCCCTGGTCCGAAGCAGTTACCATGCGCGAGAGCAGATTGACGAACTCCGCGCGCGCGTCGGGATCGGGTGAGGAGGAGCAGCCTTGGCCAGCACTGAAGATGCAGTGATCCAGGACCAGTTCGACGGAATCCCGAGGGAGCAGCTCCTCGCGATTCTCCGCTCGATGCTGATGTCCCGCAGGTTCGAGGAGAAGACCGCCGAGTCCTACCAGGTCGGGAAGATCGGTGGATTCTGTCACCTGTACATCGGGCAGGAGGCGGTCGCAGCGGGCGCGATCAGCGCTCTGCGCGAAGACGATTACGTGATCACCGCCTACCGCGACCACGCCCAGGCCCTGGTCCGGGGTATGAGTCCCCGGAAGGTGATGGCGGAGCTGTACGGACGGATCGATGGCTGTTCGCGGGGTGCCGGCGGATCGATGCACATGTTCGACAGGTCGGTGAACTTCATGGGCGGGCACGGGATCGTCGGGACGCACCTGCCGCTCGCGGCGGGCGTCGGATACGCGATCCGCTATCGCAAGACCGACCAGGTCTGCCTGTGCTTCTTCGGGGACTCCGTCGTGAACGGGGGGCCGTTCCACGAGGCGTTCAACATGACGGCCAAGTGGGAGCTGCCCGTCGTCTACATCGTCGAGAACAACTCCTACGGTATGGGCACGGACATCGACCGCGTCGCGGCCGTGGACGAGTTGTTTACGCGCGCCTGCGCCTACCAGGGCAAGCGCGCGGAGCAGGTGGATGGACAGGACGTGCTGGCCGTACGCGCCGCCGTCAACCGGGCCGTCGTCAGGGCGCGGGAGGAGAAGCGTCCCACGTTCATCGAAGCTCAGACCTACAGGTATCTCGGACATTCGATGTCCGATCCGGCGCACGGTGTCTACCGGACCCGAGACGAGGTAGCGCAGGAACGGGAGAGAGATCCGATCAACACCTTCGTCGATCGGCTCACCGAGGCCGGCGTGCTCACAGACGACGAGGTCGAGGAGATGGACCAGCAGGTGATCGCGGAGGTCGAGGAAGCAGCGACGTTCGCCGAAAACAGCCCGGTGCCCGGCCCGGAGGAGATATACCGGAACGTCTATTCCGATGAGTACCGCGGCGGTGCCGGTGGGAGGGACGCGTGGCGGTAATTACCTATCGGGAAGCGCTGAACCGGGCGCTGCGCGAAGAGATGGAGCGGGACGAGAACGTGTTCCTGCTCGGCGAGGAGGTCGGCGAGTACGACGGGGCCTACAAGGTGTCGAAGGGGCTGCTCGACGAATTCGGCGAGTGGCGCGTGCGCGACACGCCGATCGCCGAGAACGGTTTCGCCGGGCTCGGGGTCGGCGCCGCGATGGTCGGGCTGCGTCCGGTCGTCGAGTTCATGACCTGGAACTTCGCGCTCCTCGCCTACGACGCGATCGTCAACTCGGCGGCCAAGATGTACGCGATGTCCGGCGGACAGTACAACGTTCCGATCGTGTTTCGCGGCCCGGGAGGTTCGGCGCTCCAGTTGTCGGCGCAGCATTCGCAGGTGCCGGATCCGTGGTACGCCAATATTCCCGGGCTCAAGGTGTGTACTCCGGCAACGCCGGCCGACGCGCTCGGCCTGTTGAAGTCGGCGATTCGCGACGACGATCCCGTCGTGTTCGTCGAAGGCGAGCTGCTGTACAACGTGAAGGGCGAAGTGCCGGACGGAGAGCACCTGGTGCCGATCGGGGTGGCGGATGTGAAGCGGGCCGGTGCCGACGTGACGATCGTCACGCACGCGAAGATGGTGCACGTAGCGCTGCAGGCGGCCGACATCCTGTCGAAGGAACTCGAAGTCGAGGCCGAGGTCATCGATCTGCGCTGCGTCAGACCGCTGGATACAAATACGGTGATCGAGTCGGTGAGGAAGACCAACCGCGCAGTAGTGCTGGAGGAAGGCTGGCCGATCGCCGGAATCGGTGCACAGGTGGTGGACGACATTCAACGTGAAGCGTTCGATGCGCTGGACGCGCCGGTCGCCCGGGTGTCGGGACTGGATGTGCCGATGCATTACGCCCGGGCGCTCGAGAAGCTGATCGTTCCGAGTCCCGAGACCGTGATCGAAGCGGTCAAACACGTCTGCTACCTCGACTGACCCGGTCGACGAGAACGCCCTGGAGAGCGGGAAACGCATGGCAACCAAAGTCGTAATGGCGCAGCTCAGCCCTACCATGGAAGAGGGCCGGCTGCTCGAGTGGAAAGTGCAGGAAGGCGATCGCGTCGAGCCCAGCGATATCCTGGCGGAGATCGAGACCGACAAGGCCAATATGGATATCGAGGCCCTGAAGGGTGGGGTCGTGCGGAAGATCGTCGTCGAAGCGGGGGCCACGGTGCCGGTCGGGGCGATCATCGGGATCATCGGGGAGCCCGATGAGGACATCTCGGCGCTGCTGGCCGAGGCCGAAGCATCCATGTCCGGTACGCCGCCGGTGGAGGACGCCGAGGCGGCCGACGAAGCACCAGCCGACGAAGCGCCAACCGAGGAGCCCGCGACCCCGGCCGCGCCCGAAGTTGCCGTGGAGCCCGCGGAGGCGCCGGTCGTGCCCGTCGTGGAAACCGACCACAGCCACGTCGCCGAGTCATCGGTCACGGGCCGCATCCGCGTGTCTCCGGTCGCGCGCCGCATGGCCGACCAGGCGGGCATCGACCTCGGCCTGATCGAAGGAACCGGCCCGGGTGGACGGATCGTGAAGGACGACGTGGAGCAGGCGATCGCCACGGGGTCCGCAGAACCGGGAACCGCGGCGGTGCCATCTCCGTCGGTAGCAGCCTCCGGTGTCTCGAGCGTTGCGGCGGCCAGCGGCCCGGCCCGGCTCGAAGCGAAAGATGTCGAACTGAGCATGATGCGGAAGGCGATCGCGTCGCGGCTCACCCAGTCGATCGGTCCGGTTCCGCACTTCTTCCTCACTTCCGAGATCGACATGGGCCGGGCGCTCGACATGCGGAAGGAGATGAACCAGCGGATCGCACCCGAGAAGGTCGGAGTGAACGACCTGCTGGTGAAGGCCACGGCCGAGGCCCTGGCGCGGCACCCGGACATCAACGCTTCGTGGGCAGGGGACCGGATACGGCATCACGCGAGCGCCGATATCGGGATCGCGGTCGCGGTGGAGGACGGTCTCATTACACCGGTCCTGCACGAGGCCGATCGAAAGGGCCTGCTCCAGATCGCCCGTGAGACGGCGGACCTGGTGGCGCGGGCCCGCGAGCGGAAGCTGATGCCCGAGGAGTACCAGGGAGCCACGTTCTCGGTGAGCAACCTCGGGATGTTCGACATCGATCAGTTCACGGCGATCATCAATCCACCGGAAGCGGGGATCCTCGCCGTGGGCAGCACGATCGAGAAACCCGTCGTGGTGGACGGAGAAGTGGCGGTCCGTCGCCGCATGCGGGTGACCATGTCCTGTGATCACCGGGTGATCGATGGCGCGTCCGGAGCGCGGTTCCTCCGCACCTTCCGGGCGATGCTCGAGAATCCGCTGGAGATGATGCTCTAACCACCCTCGAGAGGTTTCAGGATGGCTGACGCGTTCGACGTCGTAGTGATAGGTGCCGGCCCGGCCGGCTATGTATGTGCAATCCGAGCCGCACAACTCGGTCTGAACACCGCATGCGTGGAGAGCGGATCGTACGAAGGCGGTCTCGGAGGAACCTGTCTCAACTGGGGATGCATCCCGGCCAAGGCGCTGCTCGAGAGCGGCGCCCTCGCTCAGAACCTGAAGACACACGGCGAAGAGATGGGCGTGCGGCCGATCGAGGTCGAGTACGACATGGGCGCCGCCGTGGATCGCAGCCGCTTCATCAGCGACCGCCTAACCAAGGGCATCGGATTCCTGTTCAAAAAGAACGGAATCGAGCACCTGGAGGGGATCGCGAGGATCACCGGGGCCGGCAAGGTGGAGGTGACGCCGGTTGAAGGGGATCCTTACACCGTCGAGGCGAAGAACATCGTCATCGCCACGGGCGCCGTGATGAAGTCGTTCCCCGGGTTCGAGATCGATGGCGAGAAGGTGATTGGCAGCCGCGAGGCGCTCGCTCTGAGGGCGCCACCGGAGCGGATGGTCATCGTCGGGGCCGGCTACGTCGGCGTCGAGTTCGCGGATGTGTTCAACGCGTTCGGCGTGGACGTGACTCTGGTCGAGGCGCTGGACAGCGTGGTTCCTCTGGCCGACGCGGAGATCGGTAAGACGCTGGCGCGCTCGTACAAGAAGCGCGGCATGACGATCCGTACCGGTACGAAGGTCAAGTCCGTGGATCGGGAGTCGAGCCCGATGATCCTGACCGTCGAGACCGACAAGGGCGAGGAGCAGATCGAAACCGACGTCGTGCTGATGGCGGTCGGCCGCTCACCCGTCACCGCCGGGCTCGGCCTCGAGGAGTTGGGAGTCGAGCTGAACGGTCCGTGGGTGAAGATCAACGAGTGGTGCGAGACCAGCGTCCCCGGCGTATGCGCGATCGGTGACGTGGCCGGCGAGCCGATGCTGGCACACAAGGGATCACACGAGGGGATCGTCGCGGCCGAGCGGATCGCGGGCGTGGCCCACCATCCGATGCGATACGACAACATCCCGAGTGTCGGCTACTGCCACCCGGAGATCGCCACGATCGGCCTCACCGAGGAGGAAGCGGTGGCGGCCGGCCACGAGGTGAAGGTGGGCAAGTATCCGCTAACCGCGCACGGCCGGGCCCTGACGGCCGGGCACCCCGAGGGGTTCATCAAGATCGTCGCCGATGCGAAGTACGGCGAAGTCCTGGGCGTGCACATGATCGGCTACAACGTGAGCGAGCTGATCGGCGAGGCCGGGATGGCCCGGGCGCTGGAGTCCACGGTCGAGGAGATCGCGGCGCATGCGCATGCGCACCCGTCGATGGCCGAGGCCGTGATGGAGGCGGCGCTCGCAGCAATGGATCGCGCGATTCATATGTAGGTGACTTCGTGCGGGTGCGGGGGCGGGTGCTGCACATTCCTGCGCGAACTGCCATCGCTTTGCGATGAAGGTTCGCTCCAGAACACGCAGCACCCGCGTCCGCCACCCGAGCGTGCACACAACATGAATCATCGCCTCACCCGAGGATCGGAGTCTTCTGCCCAGTGGTTACATCAGTGAGGATGGACGGATGTTCGCGGGTTGGAGCGGACCTTTACCGCGAATGCGGTAGGAGTCCGTGGAAACCCGCGAACATCCGCCCCACCAACACCTGATGCCAAACAGGATCCTCGTAGTTCCCGTCACCGGCCCTGTACCGTACGACACCGGTCTCGCCTGGCAGCGCCGCCTGGCGAGGCAGCGGATCGACGGCCAGCGTGACGAGGATCTGCTGCTGCTGCTCGAGCACGAGCCCGTGGTCACGCTGGGGCGCGGCGCGACGGAAGGGAATCTCGTCGCGGCTCCTGAACTGCTCGCGGCGGCCGGGATCGCGACAGCCGAAGTCGAACGGGGTGGGGACGTGACGTACCACGGCCCCGGCCAGCTCGTAGGGTATCCGATTCTGGATCTCGGGCAGTGGCGAAAGGATCTGCACTGGTATCTGCGACAGGTCGAGGAAGCGCTGATCCATGCCCTGTCGAGCCTCGGGGTCAGGGGATTCCGCGTCTCCGGGTACACAGGGGTCTGGGTTGGCGACCCGGAGGGGGCGGACTCGGCAGTCGACCGGGCGGCAGGACGGGCGAGGAAGATCGCCTCGATCGGGGTGCACGTGAGCCGCTGGGTGACCTGGCACGGGTTTGCGCTCAACGTCACCGGCGAGCCGCTGGAGAAGTTCGGGCTGATCGTGCCGTGCGGCATCCCGGATGTCCGCATGACCTGCCTCGAACAGGAAGGCGCCCCCCATGATTCCGACACGGTGCGCGAGGCGATCCGTGCCGGCTTCGGGTCGGCGTTCGATGCTGCGGCTGAGCTTACCGCGGCAGTCGAGCCGGGCGCAGACCTGGTCGGCGTATCCGGGAGCGCAGGAGTGTCCGCCAGCGTGGATCTCACTGACATCGAGACGGGAGCCGCACTTCGATGACCGGATTGTTCGACATCCTGGGGCCCCGCATGGTGGGTCCCTCGAGCTCACACACCGCTGGCGCCTGTCGCCTGGGGTACGTGGTACAGGCGATCATCGGGGGAACCCCGGAGAAGGCCAGAATCGGCCTGCACGGCAGCTTCGCCATGACCGGCGAGGGGCACGGCACGAAGAAGGCCATCGTCGGAGGATTGCTCGGATACCAGCCTGACGATATCCGAATCCGGGACAGCTTCGCGCATGCGGCGCAGGCCGACCTCGAGTTCGAATTCTACGAGGTGGATCTCGGAGAAGATGCGCACCCGAACGGAACCCTGTTCGAGGTCACGCTGGGTGACGACACGATGCGCGTGAAGGGGTGCTCGATCGGCGGCGGCCGGATCCGGGTGCGAGAGATCGACGGATTTCCGGTCGATCTGAAGGGGACCCAGCCGACGATCGTGGTCCTGGCCGACGACGTACCTGGTACGGTATCCAAGATCACCGGAATCATCGCCGAGCGCGGCCTCAATCTGGCCACGGTCCGAGTGGACCGGGAGGGCCGCGGCGAGCGGGCGCTGATGACGATCGAGACCGACGGCGAACTTCCGGATGACCTGTTCGCCAATCTGCACGACCGCTCCTGGGTGCACTGGATCCGTAACGTTCACCGACTGAACGCCTGAGGTCGTCATGTTTGCATCGATCGCCGAGTGGTTCGAGCTGGCCGGAGAGGCGGATATCGGTCTCCCCGGTGCGGTCCTGCGCCGGGAGGCGAAGGAGACGGACTCGGATGAGGAGACGATTCGCCTGCGCGTATCCGAAGCTCTGTCAGTGATGCGTGCAGCGGTGGACGAAGGCATGGCGCTCGACGAGCCGAGCCCATCCGGGCTCACGGGAGGAAGAGCGCGCAGGCTCGCTGAACGGGGGCCGGAGCTGCTCGGCCCGACCTTCACGGCAGTGCTGGCGAGAGCGATCGCGACGCTCGAAGTGAATGCGCGTATGGGGTTGATCATGGCCACACCCACGGCGGGTGCCGCGGGTGTCGTCCCGGCCGTGCTCCTCACCCTGCAGGAATCACGGGGATGGTCCGAGGACCAAGTGATCGACGCGATGCTGGTTGCGGGTGGGGTAGGCGCGGTGATCGCCGAACGCGCTTCGATCTCCGGGGCGGGAGGCGGCTGCCAGGCGGAAACAGGCTCAGCGGCGGCGATGGCGGCGGCAGCCATGACCTGGCTCGAGGGTGGCACGCCGGAGCAGGTGGCACACTCGATCGCCCTTACCCTGCAGGGCATGCTGGGCCTGATCTGTGACCCCGTGGCCGGCCTGGTGGAGATCCCGTGCGTGTACCGCAACGCGACCGGAGCGGTGAACGCTCTGGCTGCCGCCGAGATGGCCCTGGCCGGGATGGACTTCCCGATACCGGTCGACGAAGTCATCGACGTGATGGGCGAAGTCGGTCGAAAGATGGACGTGCGATTTCGGGAGACGGCGCTCGGGGGACTGGCCACGACGCCGACGGGACAGAAGATTGCCGCCGCCGCCGGCATGGACCGGCTGGTGCAGCTTCAGCGCAAGGGACGTACGGACGGGGAGTCATCGGCGCGTATCGGACCGTCGTGAACCACCGTCCCCGCGGCCGCCACAACGGAAGAGTGTGACGAGATGACGATTCTACCGATCCTGCTCGGAGTCGCGCTGCTGGTTGGCGTATTCCTGGGGGTGCTGGCGAAGATGCCGCCGAAGCAGATCGTAGCGCAGTGCGCCGCGATGTGCGCCGCGGCTGCTGTATTCTGGGCCCTGTCGCTGATGGTGCTCTGACACTCCGGTACCGGAGTGTCCGGTAGCCCGGGCGCCGGTTCTCAGGCCTGACGCGCCGCCCGGGACCGGGCCAGCAGCAACCTCGCTTTCCTCCGTTCCTCGGCGTCCAGATGGCGTCGAAGCTCGTCCTCACTATCAAGCGCCAGCCGCGGAACCTCGACCGGATGGCCTTCGCCATCGATCGCCACCATCGTCACGTAGCATGAGTTCGTGTGCCGTCGATCGCCGCCCTGTACGTCCTCCGCCGTGACCCGCACGCCCACTTCGACCGACGTTCGACCGACCGTGTTCACCGACGCGTTCAAGGTCACGATCTCGCCGATCTGGATTGGTGAACGAAAGTCCACCTGGTCGAAGCTCGCGGTCACGCTCGGTCCGCCGGCGTGCCGGGACGCGCACACGTACGCGATCCGGTCCACCGCGGCGAGTATCACGCCGCCGAACACGTTCCCGAACAGATTCGTGTCCTGAGGCGACATGAGCTGGGTCATCGTCACCTGCGAGTCTTTCACGCCGCGGATCTCCTCGGTGCCGCGTCCCACGACTGCGGGGAGCTCGATCGACTCGCTCAAGGCGCTACCTGCTCGATAGCCGGCCGCTCATTCCCGTGCACGATCTTTCCGCCGCGGAAGGAGGTGAGTCCGACCAGCGCGGCGGCGCCCAGTCCAAGCAGCAGGACGAAGCGACGCAGGCGGGCGTCGTTCGGCTGGGTCATCGAGAACACGGCGAATATCCCCGAAGTGACCAGAACGATCGATGCCCACGTGGCCCAGGTCCGGTGATTCTGGATGATCCCGGGCCTGACGAACGTCCGATCGAGGACGATATCTCCGGCCGTGATGCCGCTGATGTAGGATGGCAGAACCATGACGGCGGCGATCAGTAGCGACA
>Ga0316193_10002251_pt1 | contig 13472 bp, 10 predicted proteins | sample MerIslsedime2_MG_FD_207735 | JGI IMG/M metagenome (GOLD analysis project Ga0316193, IMG submission 207735) | Coastal sediment microbial communities from Maine, United States - Merrow Island sediment 2 | ecosystem: Environmental > Aquatic > Marine > Coastal > Sediment | place: USA: Maine...
AAGATACCGCTGTAATGGAGTGCGGAGGAGACGCCCAGTTTTGTAATTTGTCTGATTCGCTGACTGGATTCCATGAGTTAGAGTTTAGTGATATTGGAAAGCCTGGCTGAAACGTTATATGATCGAGTTTCCCGGGCTCATACTGGAGACTCTGTAACCGGGCAGTTACACAGAATTATTTAAAGGCTCTATTTGCTGCATAAGACTCAATTGTTTCTATGCTTTTCTGGCAACCACAACCATTTTGTTCTTGGTAAACGGCAATGTTCTCATAAGCCAGAAAATTATTTTTTTAATCCTTTTACTGATCTTTGAGTCCTGCGAAAAATATAGATCCAGCTTCATTTTGGCCTTTTCATGCATCGATCGTTCCTTGTAGAACTCAACCTCATCAAAACCACATCGGCGAAGAAGTGTTTCCATGGCAGACTGGGTAAAATAATATCGGTGCGCCCGATAATACATGCTCTTTCGGAAATCCATGACCGGAAAGATTTTATGAACAAATCTTACAAGTCTGCGGACAAACGCACCTTCATCGGGAGTCTCAAGAATGAAATATCCATGTCGATCCAGGTGATCCATACATGTTCTTATCAGCCCTTCTGGATCGGCAACATGTTCAATAACATCCCATAAAGTCAATAAACCAAAGTTTCTTGGCAAATCGTCATCGGGCCGTAACACGTCATTCACAACATTTATTGAATATGTTTTTCTAGCTAACTCGACTCCACTCTTGGACGGTTCCACGCCCATTGAATCCAAGCCAAACTGTCGCGCGGTGTCCACACATATTCCCGCCCCACTACCCACATCAAGGTGGCGTTTGTTCGCTAGTTTAGGGATGCAATTAAAATAGAACCGATACTTTTGTTGAAGCTCTTTTACCACTTTCGGTTGCGTATAGATTATTTTATTTACATCATCCCAATATTCATCCACCTCAAATACATCATCATTTTCGCCCGACAGATCCAGAAAGCTACAGCCGCACTGCTCGCAATTCATAAGCCTGTATTTTCTGGATACAAGAAAATCCACTTGTTTTGTATTGTTATTTCCGCACACTATACAATGTATATTTTGGGGCATCTTTAAACGGCTCGATTAATCAACATACAGATAACGCTTTCTTATTAACTAGTTAGCCCGATAACTAACTATATTTTTCTTAATGGGTGTATAGCCTGTCCCCGGAATCATATTATAATCTTGCGGATTATTTGTATCTAATACAGACTTTATCTGCTAACCCGCAATTAGCAGTGTCAAAAGTTCAGTGCTCTTTATAAATCGGGCCCTGTGAGAACCACGTACCCACCGTCGTGCAAGCTATTGATTATTCTAGTACAGGCTATGCTGAATGACCAGCATGGCACACGAGAGTGAGCTTTCCGGTTACCTCAAGGCGCTTCAGTGACGCTGGAGAACGGCTGCCCAGGATATTACGGCCGATACATCAGCGTCTTGAATAACGATTCTGAGTATGGCTTGTCGTTACTGACGGCGGGACGGCAGAACGAGGGTATGACACCCAGCGCCAGCATGGAAGTGCCTTTTATCGGGCCGCCGTTATCGGCGTGCAATGCCACCTGGTTACGATCCATGCCCTCACCCTGGGCGATGTCGCGAGGAATCTCCGCCGCCCACTCGCCGCTTTTCTGTTCATAGACTGGTCAAGCAATAATCGTACGGCTGTAGACACCCATCAACAGATACAGATAAAGGAATGTGCCCTTGATCGCGGTCGGCAGTAGAGTAACAAGCACGTCGTAGTCGAACGATCATTTCTCCTCCCCGAACCGCAGTGCGCCGCTCAGCGCATACGGCTCTGCGTTCAAGCTGGGTTCACAGCCCTGGAAACATCACGGTGGCGAGAGGTGATGTTATTCCGTTCTTTGTCCCGTGCAATATACGGGTCGCTTTCAGGCTTCCGCCACCGCAACTGACAACACCGACTGGTGCTCAGACGGCAAAGAAATGCCCCATCCAACTGCGTCATACCGGTTGTCGAAATCAGGAAATCACCAAACACTAACGAGATCTGATAGTGCTCTTGCGAGGCGATACGCTTCACGACAAAAGATCGTCATCAACCAGTTGTTGTTGTAGCGAAAGTTAAAAGCGCAGCTGTGATAACAAATACTTATAGCAATTAGAGAAGTGTAGCGCTGCCGATAAAGTGTCGGGATATGGGGACATTTGGATTGGCGGCCTATAAATGTGAAGTAGTTCCAGTTATATTTAATCGGAGGTTGTAGAAAGAGTATTAGCATGTGCTCTTTAGGTTTAATTGATTTTCCAGCCGATTGCACTTTAGGGCAGAATACCTAAGGGTGTGGGTCGCTGGTCAGTTGGAGTTTTGTGGAGTTGTTATTATGAATAAGGCACTTAGGAATCTGGCATGCTCGTTGGTGTTAATGTTGCCAGTCACGTCGTTTTCACAAGTATTTTTTTCGGAGAATTTTGAGTCTGGAGCAAATCCGTTCGGGTTTGACGTTTATAACGATTTTCAAACTAATGCGTCTCGGTGGTTCTCTTCAACGTTGGTAAACGAAGGAGGAGACCGGGGAAGAGTCTGGAAATCGACGTTTCATCATTTCTGTAACGACAGTTACTTCGGCCATGACGTTACCCAGAAAAATAACTGGAACATTACAAACAGAATACACTGGCGAACTTATGTGAAATTCGGCTCCCGTGATAACTCCCCAGAGTGGCTAACGTCCACTCCAGTCTCTGGTTGTGCTGGTGGCATTGCAGGGCAACGCTCTTATGAATTGAAATTTCCCGATATCGGGGGAGGGGGAGGGCTCCAGCTTGGGCGCATAATCGGTAAGATGAGGAGTGCAGATTCCAGCGGTTACTATGGAAGGTTCAGACTGTATACGCCAGATGGTACAAATCATGATCATGACTCGCAAGGTGCGCCGCGGTTTATCAGCAACAGGTGGTATTCGGTAGAGTTCATGGTGGAAGATAATGGCAATAATGATACAGTGAAAATCTGGATAAATAACAACAACGAGGCTAACCCGGACTATTCGTATACCGGCGGAAACATGTTTGACTCCAGGCAGTGGAGTACCGGCATGGCCTTTAACCATGGCTATCGCAACCATGATGTGTCTAGAGACACTGAATTCTTCTACGACGATGTCACTTTCAGCAACTCATTTATTGGTTTAGCCGGCAATGCTGTTGCACCACCGGCACCACCATCGAATCTTCGTTAGATGTAGGCGATGCCGTTTTCGCTGCACCAAGTAGGCCAGTCAACTAGATAGTTGCCTGGCCTCTTCCTTGCTGGGATGGGGAATTGGAAAACCATGGAGTTTGTTTCTTATTCATTTGGTATCGTTATTTCAGTTTTCGTGTTCTATCAACTCGTTCTGGCGGTATTCTCGATTGGTGCCGAAAGGGCGACACCTGCTTCCAGAAACCGGGATATACCACGCAGCAGGATTGCGGTCGTTATTCCTGCCCACAATGAAGAAGTGTTAATCGCAGACCTTGTCTACAGCATCAAGAAAGCCGACTATCCAGAAGACAGTGTGACTACCTTTGTTATTGCAGACAACTGCAATGATCGGACTGCCGAGCTGGCCAGAGACGCTGGTGCTGAGTGCTTCGAGCGCAATGATACGGTAAAAAAAGGTAAGCCCTATGCTTTGGATTGGCTGTTCCGACAAATGGATCATGATAGTTTTGACGCCTATACAATTATTGATGCGGATACCATTGTCGATGCGGGTTACCTGCGGGCGATGGATCGCTCCATCCGCGAAGGGAACTTGGCGATACAGGGATATTTTGGAGTCATGAATCCTGACGAAAACTGGTTGACCCGCTTAAGTGTTTTACCGGGAGTGCTTCGATATATTATGCAATGTCCCGGTAAGGCGAGACTTGGCTTGTCTTGTCCGCTAGCGGGAAATGGCATGTGCTTTTCATCGGAAGTGATCCGCAGGTATGGATGGAACGCGTACTCAATTGCGGAGAACTGGGAGTACTACGCTCTTCTTGCATTAGCGGATATCCCTGTTGTTCACGAGCCAGCTGCAGTCATCTATTCGCAGGTGGCAAATTCTCTGGAAGAAGGAAAAGCACAGCGTATGCGCTGGATGCGCGGCAGGATCGATACTTTAAAACGTTACTGGTGGCCGCTTTCCAAAAAAACCATTAGGACCGGTGATCCACGTTACATTGATGTAGTGATGGAGTTGTTGCGTCCATCACATGCGATGTTATTTCTTGCCGTATCCGGATTCCTGGGGTTGGCTATTATCAACGTTTACATGATGCAGGGTTCGTTGGTATTCATGTACTGGGCCCTGGTTCTGATGGTCTTGGAAGTTTCGTTTTTCCTGAGCGGCTTGTTCATTCAGAAAGCTCCCCTGAAAACATGGTTGTCGCTCGCCTGGGTTCCGGTGTATCTGGTATGGAAGTTACTGGTTTCGCTGAAAGGGTTAGTATTATTGGGTGATAAGGCTTGGGTTAAGACCAAAAGAAACTAATGCTAATGCGCAGGTCTGTATAGAATCGAGTCATAGATGGCTGTTGTTTTTTGCACGTTACTTTGGATCGAAAAAGTTTCAATGAGACGCGTATAGCCTTCAGCTCCCATGTTCCTGGCCAAATCAGGATCTTTCAGGAGAGAAATGATACAGGAAGCTAAGTTGCTGGCATTATCCGGTTGAAAGGTTAACCCCGTCTTATTGTTGATGATTATCTCGGGTACCGCACCTGCACGCGCACCGATTAATGGTTTTTTCAGTGCCATTGCCTCTATAAGTACACGCCCAAATGGTTCAGGCAGCACTGATGCATGTATAACTACATCCATTAAATTCATATAGTCTGCGACATTGGACTGATGACCAGTGAATATAATGTTTTCTTCCAGACCGTGTTTGCGGATTAGCTCGTCGAGCTCATACTTGTAATCGATATCTGCATCAGCAGTATCGCCAACAATGAAACACCGGATTTCCTTGAATTGCTTTTTGATAAGAGCAGTTGCGAGTACTACTGATTTTTGGCCCTTCCACTGCTTTATATTACCGATTATGCCGATGATAGGCGCATCGTGCTGGATTCCGTACTCGTCTCGCAGTTCAAGCGATTGCCTGGTGACCTTGACTATTTCCGGGTCCAGTCCGTTGTAGATGATTCTGATGTTGTTTTCGGGTACGCCCTTCTGTTTCAGATTGTCTGCAACTGCATTGGATATGCAGACAATGGCATCCAGTCTTTGTGCGATCCAGCGTGCCAGCTTTGGGTAGTGCGCATTGATGCCGCGTTCATGTGTGATGCATGGTATACGGGCCCAGAAAGCAGCGATCATCCAGTCATTGTTGCGGATTATCGAATTATTCAGATGAACGATGTCAATTTTGTTCTTCTTGAGGTAATAATACTTCCTAAAGACAGGGTTGATTAGGAATCGGGAGAAATTTAGCATTTTCTGGATCGGGGAAAGCGTCTTACCCAAGACGTTTCCGGCTAAGCCATACTTGCGTATGCGCTGGGCAAAACCGTAGGGAGTTGGCTTGCGCTGAATACGAGTGTCGATCCCGGATTTTCGGTATGTAGGTACAAGAGAATTATCTGAATGGAAAATAACAACGGGGTCAAAATAAGCTTTGTCTATACCCTCGACCAGATAGAGTAGACTGAAGAACGAACCGCCTACGGTACCATCAGTGTTGCTTTCGCAGTATAGAATGCGTTTTTTGGTTGTCGCGTTTTTACTGCCCATTTTCAATGCATAATCCGCTATAAAAAAGTGGTATATAAAATGTTTGCTGCCTCATAACCGAAACTCTTACAGCTGCTCGATATTCTTTAACTTTACTGATCCGTGTCAAGTATGTTGATCCGGGCCTGGTGTTGAGAATATTGGTTCCTGGCAATAATAGGGCGTAAATACTGGAAATGGATGATATTGTAAAAATGGCTATATTGCCTTCGAACCTTCTGATCAGTTCTCTTTTTTTAGGAGCTGTGTTGCTATGTTTTCGATCAACGCGCCGAGCCTCAAAAATCCCATTTGCTCTGGCCTTGTTATTGTATGTTGTATTTGGATCTGGTCCGGTTTCCTATGGTTTGTTAGGGGGGCTGGAACATCAGAATCCGCGACTTGACGCCCACATTGATGATTTGGACGTGCATTCGATTGTGATCCTTACCGGCTACGGGGAACCGGATTCCTTCCGTCCAATCAGCAGCCAGTTGAATGCAGCCTCCATTTACCGTGTTGTCGAGGCACTTCATATTCTGCATCGAGATACTTCACGAACGATTATAGTTTCGGGCTCCGGTCAAGTTTCGCGTTTAATGAAAGCGTTGATGCTAGAGCTGGGAGTCGACGGTAAGCAGATTCAAATCGATGACCAGGCTGGCAGCACACTGGAAAGTGCAGCCAATATATCGGCGCTGCTGAAAGACAAAAGGTTTTTTCTGGTTACATCAGCAGGCCATATGCCAAGAGCGATGCTGAATTTCCAACATGCCGGGACAAAGCCAATACCTTCGCCCACACACTTCTTAACTCGGCGTAATTTATTCGCCACTGGCTACTTACCAACACCGGTGCACCTTGTGTTGTCTGACTTCGCGATCGCTGAGTACGCAGCGATATTACGGAATAATTTACAGTTTTGATTGCCTGTTGGTGTATAGAAATCGAAATCAAGCAGCGAGATTCAGTTAATCAATAGGATGTCGTTTCGTTTATTAAAATACTAAGTATTACAAAGGGATTAAAATATATTCGGTGTCAGCAATCAACAGGAAAATCTTTTCTGAGAAAAGATTCGCTACAGTGTTTGTTTTAATTTTCTAAATGTGTCGGGATAATTAATAATTTTGTATTGATCGAGCTAATCATGTTCTACATGTTGTATATCAATGAGTTAGTCAAATCCAGTTGCATGCCGATTGTCGGAAGGGCTAGAATACTTACATGCAGCTTAATTACGTATAATATATTATCTCATTAAAAGCATATAGTTATGGGTTCGGCATAAAATATGCAGCAATAATGCAGTGCTTTGCACTATTCTTCAATAAGAAAAAAATCATAAAGTAGACCAGCCATGAAAACTATAAGCCGTTATTTGTTACTAACATTCTCTGTATCAGCCAGTCTAGTGGGGGGTGGGGTTGTTCGAGCCAATAACTGGATCTGCACTGGAACTGACAACTGGGACAATACGAACTGTTGGGATCCCCAATCCGTACCAGCTGCAGGTGAAACTGCTTTCCTGATTCAGGACAGTAGCGCTGATATCATCGTCAACTACTCGCTACTCCCACCAGATCCATTATTGTTGGGAGAGATTCGCCTGGATGCTACCGGGGACGGTACGATCACCCTTCAGATGAACGGAGATCCACAGTCTCCACCGTCACTGTCTGCTACCAGTCTGATTATTGCTCGTAACGGATCTGGGCGTGTCGTTCAGTCAAATGGTACGAGTGTATTCACCAATGCCTTTTTAGGATCGAGTTCAATGGGATCCGGCGCTTACGAGCTAAGTGGTTTGGATTCATCAGTAACATTTGAGGGTCTCACTGTAGGTAATTTAGGTTTCGGATCTTTTACGCAATCCGCTGGTCACACTGTGGTTAATTCAACGCTTGGTGAGCCAACGCTTGTTATTGGCGCAGAAGCTGGAGGGAGCGGAACCTATACTTTATCAGGTGGTGATTTGACAGTAGGCGATCAAGCGATACGCAATGGCGTTGTGGAGGTTGGTCGTTGGGGTACTGGCAGTTTTATTCAGGAAGCTGGAACGGTTCATACTGTAAATGGTGATCTGGTTCTGGGACGAAAGGCTGGGGAGATAGGCGCGCCTGAGGCTGGTACATATACCATGAACGGCGGAAGTCTTACGGCGGATCAGATTATTGTAGGCGAAATACCGCCTGTTTTATCAAATATACCAAACGTATTTCCCGACGTTCATGAGGCTAGCGACGGTCGTTTCATACAGAACGATGGTACGGTTGATGTTGCCAATAGTCTGACTATATCTGTTTCTGGCGGCGCCAGAGGATTGTATGAGCTCAGGGGCGGAGGGCTGACTACGACGAACCTGATTAATAATGATCGCTTTGAGTATTCCGGTGGCGAACTGAGCGGTAACATTGAAAATCACGCATCCCTGTCTTTTTCAGGGGATGGTACCCGAGTTGTTCATGGTCATGTAGCTAATATCGGTGAAACGCTGTATCAGCAGTATAATGAAGCGCTGACGCCGCCGTTACTGGTGTTCGAAGAAACCAAGAATGGTCTGATTTCACTGGCAGATGGCACCCAGATCCAAATTGATCTGGACCTTACACTTGTTGGAGATAGTGGTACCTTGGCTATTGAACTGGGTAGTACCTTCTTTGCACTGGATGCTGCGAATCCGTGGATATCTGTCGATGGAACAGCGTCACTTGATGGCGTGCTGGATCTAACTGATATTACTGGTTGGTCCCCCGTCGATGGAGACAGCTGGTTGCTGATTGACTCAGCCGTGGTCGACGGTGAGTTCCTGAATGTGCTATATCCGGTAATTCCCAACTGGGATTGGCAGCTTGTCTACGGCAGCGATTTTGTTAGCCTTACTGGCAATGTTTCGGCTGTTCCTATTCCGACTGCTGTATGGTTATTTGGTAGTGGCTTGATCGGACTGGTTGGTGTTGCACGCCGAGGACGGTACACATAATTCCTGGTGATGTTGCTTGGTCAAATTTATATCTCTGGCTTACTCGATAGTTCGAACTACCTCGTTGGAATGGGTGCTTATGTTCCCATATGTGTCGTAGGCCTGAACCGTGATATACCAGGATGCGCTACCTAGTTGAGGTATCGTGAATCTACATGTGCTTTGAATTCCACAACTGTCAGTAGTAGAGGAATCCTCGCAGTCCAGCCCAACAATATTTAGCAGAACAAAGTCTTCATGATTCCCTGGCGATAGCCCGAAATTTACTCGATAGCCAAGCAGGTCTGTCTCACAGGAGCCGTCTAATCTGATTGTTGGTTCATTCCATTGGAGGATTAATGAGTCAGCAGGCTGAGCGATTTCTTCGGGTTCAGAATCAGGTAGGGTATCAAAAGCATTGCTAGTGCTTGAACTTCCTCCGCCCCCACCACAGCCGGGAGTGTATATAGCAGTCATAACGATCAGTATGACAGCAGGTTGAGTGTAGGACTGTTTCAATCTGGGATCCTTACTATGCAGGTCGGCGCTCAATTTACAATTATGCCACAAGGTGGCATATTCTGCTGGATTTCGAAATGTCGGGCTATTATGTCCATATAAAAAATACGGTATATATAAGGTTCAGTAATGCGATTCACTCAGTGGATACTCGATGGATTGACCGCGTATAGGAGATATTCTCCCTTGCGACGAGGGGAGGGGGCGTTCTACTTCCTTCTCGATGTCTGTGACCGGCTCGCTCTGTCGCCCCCGCTCATTTCCGCGGGCGAAGGGCTGAAGTTTCAGTACAGGAAAGAAGTCGTTTTGCATGACCTGTATCAATTCGGTGTGTTCGAGGAAAAGCAAACGGCGGCTTTGAAAAAATATACTCCGCCAGGTGGCGTGTTCGTTGATATAGGGGCGAACGTAGGTTACTTCGCTGTGCTGGCGTCGCGCTGGGTCGGTGTTTCGGGTCAAGTATTTGCTTTTGAACCGGTTCCGGCGACATATAAGGATCTGGTAAGCAACCTGGCATTGAATGATTGCGGGAATGTGCGGGTATTCCCCGACGCATGCAGCGATCATAGCGGGGTAGCCGCTATGATAATCGGCAAGCAGTCTGGATGGTCCCGCTTAAGCGCGGGGGGCGAAGGCGATATTCGGGTCACCACCATCACGCTGGACGAATTCATCGCGCAACATAATCTGGAGCGAATGGATGTCTTGAAAATCGATACCGAAGGCGCCGACTATAAGGTGTTATTGGGCGCCAGACGCTCGATCGAGCGTTATCGCCCTACGGTATTAATGGAAACGGACCATATAGGTACTTTCGGTCATTCGCTCGAGGACGTTCAGCGGTTTTTCGCTGACCTGGGTTACAAAACAGAGCTGATGCTGGACGATAACTCCTGTGACCTACTGGCAATCCCCTGATCGTGGCGTCGACCGAGGCGCCGTGCATGTGATTTTCGAGCCCTTGGGCTTCTTGGCAGTGCCAGTGGCCAAATCAAGATTCAACCCCTCCCGCTTTCATGGTGTGCCTGCGGGGAACCGGTTTTCTCAACACCGCGCACCCAACCGCCTGTTCGATTGATAAGCGGCGAAATCTGCGCAAGATGCTCAAGCAGACCTCGATGGTGGGCACGTGCACGGTAGCAGGGCCAGTCACCAGCATAGTTAAGTATACTGTCCCCGGAATTCCCTGAGAGAGAACTGCGATGAGAGTATACGCCGTCAATATTAATGGAGGGGTGCATCAAGTCAGTGCCAATGGAGAGATGCCGCTGCTCTGGGTTATCCGGGATAAGCTTGGCCTCGTCGGGACAAAGTATGGCTGTGGTATAGGCCAGTGCGGGGTCTGTACCGTCCTGATGAATGGCGACGCCATTAAATCATGCCTGATACCGCTTGATCAGATTGGTGATGCTCACATTGTTACCATCGAGGGCATTTCGGAGGATGGCTATCATCCTGTCCAGCAGGCATGGATAGATGAGCAGGTTCCACAATGTGGCTACTGTCAATCCGGACAAATCATGCAGGCTATAGCCCTGCTGAACAGCAGCCAACATCCGGATGACGAAGAGATAAGTCGCGTGATGTCAGCTGTACTGTGCCGTTGCGGTACCTATCAGCGTATTGAGCGTGCAGTTCGTCGCTCGATCCAGCTACTTGGAAAGCCGGTGTGACTGTACCGACAAAACTCGATTTGTCGCGTCGAGCATTCCTGAAAGCCGGCTTAACGGCAGGTGCCGGATTGGTGCTGGTTGGCTATTGGCAGAACACGCAGGGCGTTATCGGCAGATCGGCTTCCGGGTTTTCGCCAAGCGTCTGGCTGGGTATAGACGAACACGGAACCATCACTGTTGCGGTGGCAAAGGCAGAAATGGGGCAGGGTGTTACGACCTCATTGCCCATGCTGGTTGCAGAAGAACTGGACGCCAGTTGGAAGGACGTGCGCTTCCAGCTGGCACCCGTTACACCCGCCTACGGGATTCAATCAACCGGTGGTAGTAGCAGTATCAGAGTTAATTGGGAACTGCTGCGAAGAGCGGGTGCAACGGCGCGGGAAATGTTACGCCAGGCAGCTGCATTGCAATGGTCTGTGCCACTTAATGAATGCCGTGCTGAGGCGGGGAAGATCATACACATACCAACAGCGCGTACTCTGTACTACGGCGATCTTGTGGAGCATGCTGCTTCACTTCCTGTCCCCCAGAATGCCAGGTTAAAGGAACATTCAGAATTTAGCTTGATTGGCAGATCGCTGCCCCGGCTTGACATACCGGATAAAGTAACGGGGCGTGCCCGTTTCGGTATGGATGTCAATCCACCTGGTGCGCTCTGTGCCGCAATCATGCACTGTCCGGTATTTGGTGGAAAACTCAAGCGTTTTCGTGATGATGCAGAAGCTCGTCATGCCGGGGTGCGGAAGATTGTTTCACTTGAAACAGCCGTTGCCGTTGTCGCTGATGATTTCTGGACTGCACAGCAGGCATTGAACAGGTTATCCATAGAGTGGGAGCCGGGACCACATGTTGCCTTTGGCACCGATACGCTGGAGCTGGAAGCTCGAAAACGCCTGAATGAAACAGGAACTATTAAACGCACCGAAGGTGACCTTGATGCGGTTGCAGGAAGCGTTACAAGTAAGCTGCATGCTGAATTTGTATTGCCCTTTCAGGCACATGCAACCATGGAGCCCATGTGCTGTGTGGCATATGTGGGTGACAAGCACATAGATATCTGGGTTCCTACCCAAAAGCCCACTGCTGCCCGGGACCAGGCTGTCGCTACTGCGAATATGGAAACAGGTAAGGCAACAGACAGGCAGCAATCCGGGACGAAAAAATATTTGCAGGAAAATGTTGTCATTCATACCACAATGCTTGGTGGAGGGTTTGGCAGGCGCCGGTCACAGGATTATGTGGCCGAGGCCGTGCAAATTGCCAGGGAAGTGCCTGCCCCGGTAAAGCTGTTATGGAGTCGGGAGGAGGATGTACAACATGACCGTTACCGGGAATGGAGTTCGCATCGTATCGAAGCCGGCATCGACAAGACGGGGACGCTGGTCTCATGGCGGCACAAGATTGCGGGGCCTCGTGTGGCATCCTGGGGTGCCCATGACCTTCCTTACGCAGTACCTAATATTGAAGTAAGTACGATCAATATCGACGCGCCTGTTCCCTTGGGGTCATGGCGTTCGCTGGCGCATTCCTACAATGCCTATGTGACCGAGTGTTTTATGGATGAAATTGCCAGGGCCTCAAGAAAGGATCCGCTGGAGATGCGTCTCCAGTTGCTTTCCCGGTCGCCGCGACACAAGGCGGTGCTGGAGCTGGCGGCTGAAAAATTTGGCTGGGGGGCTCGGTTACCGGAGGGGCATGCCGGGGGATTGGCGGTGCACAGTTCATTTGGCAGCTTTGTTGCGCAGGTCGCCGAGGTTTCAATTGTAAACAATAAAGCAAAGGTACACCGGGTTGTGTGTGCTGTTGATTGCGGGATCTCAGTCGATCCCGATCAAATTGCAGCGCAAATGGAGAGTGCTGTTGTTTATGGTCTTACCGCAGCGCTGAAAAGTTATATAAGTGTAAAAAATGGCAGGGTGGAGCAAGCCAATTTTCACGACTTCCGGCTGTTGCGGCATGACGAGATGCCGCTTGTGGAAACCCATCTTGTCAAAAATGATGTCGACCCAACCGGGGTTGGCGAGCCTGGCGTGCCACCGATTGCAGCTGCCGTTGCAAACGCCGTGTTTAGCTTAACCGGTGTGATGCCGCGTAAACTTCCAATTGAATTGAATTCAGGGGGGCAGCATCCCTGATTAATCCAGTCAGGCACGAATGGCACTTCTCATATTGAACAAGGCTCAGGGTGGCGCGCGAGGTGCGCTTGTTGCACAATACGCCTGTCAAAAGTACTGATTATAACTAAATTGATTCACTTATTGAGCAGGAACGAATTCACTCGACATCTTTTTACAGGACACGCTGTGCCTTAGGGGGGCTTCTCTCGCCTGGCGGCGATTCACCTCGTCAATCTATCCTGAGACGCCGGACGGCAGCATCCCTCGGCAATTGCTCCTGCATCCCCTCCTTGGGGCCTGCTGCTGGTGCGCTACCTTCGCATATCCCTGAGCTTGTGCTGGCGACGGTCATGTAAAACAATATCGGGCGCATTCGCGCCAGATCGGTAAGCACAGAGGGTTTGATTTCAGCATGTTGATCGTAGACGAAGCAAAAGTGGGTATCATCGGCCTGGGAT
>Ga0316193_10002257_pt1 | contig 13458 bp, 7 predicted proteins | sample MerIslsedime2_MG_FD_207735 | JGI IMG/M metagenome (GOLD analysis project Ga0316193, IMG submission 207735) | Coastal sediment microbial communities from Maine, United States - Merrow Island sediment 2 | ecosystem: Environmental > Aquatic > Marine > Coastal > Sediment | place: USA: Maine...
CGGGGCTGCCTTGCGCCGCGAACGGGATGATCACGACGCCGGTACCGCCAGCCGGCTCCGCGGGGTCGGCGCTTTCGACGGCCGCGGTGACTGGCGAATCCAACGAGTCTGACCCGGCGGCCGATTCTCCGCCGACCCGTTCGAATGCCCACCACCCGCCGGCGATCAGCAGCGCGGTCCCGGCGATCGCGGCCAGACCCGCTGGCCAGCGCCGAGAGCGGGAGTCGGATACGATCTGCTCGATTTCACCTGACCTCGCGTCCGGTGTGCGCTGCAGCTCACCGTCCGGCCCCCGCTCGAGGGCCCAGGCCAGGACGACCGCTACAGGAAAGCCGAGCAGAACTACGATCGTGATCGTAGTCCGAACCGCGGGCGGTAACTGCAGGCCATCCGCGATCAGTTCCGCGACCTGCAAGATGACGAAACCCACCGCCCCATACGTGGCGGCGACCCGGAATACCTTTCGCCGCTTGAGTTCGGCGAAAAAACGCTGGTGCGCGGGAGTCTCGGACATGGGCGGGAAGATCGGGCAAATCAGTACGGTCGGGCAAGCGTCGCGACGCCGGGCTTCCCTTTCTTACGTGTATTCGACTATTTAGACCAGTTCATTCGACGGCCCCGGATAGAGGTAGAGAGTTGAGCGATCGACTACGGGATGCAGCGCGCCAGGCCCTGCTGCGAGGGAAGAAGGGACTGCAGCCGAAGTCGGTTGCCGAACTCCGCTCCTTCCTGGCCCGGTACCAGGAACGCGAGTCGGGCCGCCAGCCCGACTGGACCGAACATCGCCGGATCATTGACGAGTCGAGCGCCTAGACCTCATTCCTCAGCCACCATGCGGCGCAACCGCTCCAGGTCCAGCGCCAGCTCGCGGCGATGTTCGAGCAGCCCGCTTCGTATGTCGCCGGTGCGCCGGAGCACGAAGTAGCGTTTCACATCCGCCCTGGCGTCCCGCCAGCGCTCGCGCGTCACGAGGGTGATGAGCGCGAGCAGGGGAAGCGTCACGGCCGCGGCAATGCCCCCGGGCAGCCCGTATTTCCAGCCCAACAGGAAAGCCAGCAACACGCACCAGATCAGGTACAACGCTCCTCCTCCCAGCAGCTTGCGGGCAGAGCGAATATCTCGAGGAATGCCGGGGCGGTTCGCAAACCAGTCCGTCAGCTGGTAGGGCACGAGGAACACGATCTGTCCGGCGAATGCCAGGGGCGATGCGATGAGAAAGAACAGGAGTTGCTGCACGGACCAGCTCACGGCCGCGCGTGGTCGGATTGCCGTCTCGAGGCTGCGCGGAGACAGTCCGAGAACTGCTAGCGAGTCCGCAAACCCTCGAATTCGGGCGAAGACGTCTGCCGCGGCTGCCGGGTCCTCGACCCTGAGCGTGCGCAGAGCCTCCGTCGCCTGCCGCATGCGCCGGACCTTTTCCCGCGCGGCTCGCTCGAGAGCGAACTCCACGGCATACAGGGACTCGGCGCACTCGATGACCGGGCCATCTTCCACTCGCTCGAGATTGACGGTCACGTCTCGCAGCGCCCGCTCGATTCGATCGGTCAACTCACGCACGGCCTCGGTGTCGTCTTCCGGGCGTCCCTGCAGATCGTCCCATTTCACCGGGCGTCCGACCAGAACGAGCGCCTTCGATCGAAATCGGTCTTTCTGTCGCAGCACGATCCCGACCGGAACAATGGGTACGACTGCGCTGCCCCGTTCCGCTGCACCGAGCGCGATCCTGGCGGCGCCGGTGCGCAGCGTGGCGAGCGATGGCTCGGAGTGACTTAAGCCTTCGGGGAAGATCCCGACCGCGGCTCCTCCCGCCAGGGCGGAATGAACAGCTTCGAATACGCTGGCGTTCCTTTCCACCAGGTCGGGATCATCCTGCCGGCGATACACGGGGATCGATCCCGTCGCCCGCACGAGAGGGCCAACGAGACGTTCATCGAACAGGGGAGCCTTGGCGAGCCAGCGTAGCTGTCGGTCGGCCGCGGCCGTGACGAGCACCGGATCGACCAGCGAATTCGGGTGGTTGGCGACGAACAGGACGGGGCCCGTCTGAGGCGGCGCATGGCCAGAGACCTGGACTCGGTAGAAGATCCGGGCCGCGGCACGTGCGATCCGCGCGGTGTGTGGCAGGAGCCAGGCTCTGTTCGCCGTGGTCAGTTCCCCCGTTCGAGGTTGGCGGTAAACCGACCCATGCCCAGCTGGTCGAGTGCAGCTTCGAATCGCGGCTCGCCAACGAGATCATCGACGCCGACGATCGTGAGAATCGGAGACAGCAGCCCGCCGTCATCCTGGATCATCCGATCGATCTGGTCCATGGCGCCCTGCCGCTCTCCGATCAGCAGCAGCCACTCGGCGGCGATCCAGCGACGCATCGGCACGGGAGTGAGCTGGTCGACCGCACGTATCAGTCGTTCACGCTCTTCCGGATGCCTCGCACCGGCAATCAGTTCCGCCGCCAGAGCCGGCGCCCCGTCCACATTCTCGGTCACGAACCAGCGCCGGCCCATGGCTTCCGCTTCGTCCCAGGCCTCCAGCCGGGTCAGCGCCAGCGCCGAGCTCGAGAGGGCGGTCGTGAACTCGGGATCGATCGCCAGACAGCGCTCGTAGACCTGCACGGCCTCACGCCACCGTCCGAGCGACATCAGTATATTGCCCTCCGCATTCAGCGCGTGCACCGAGGCCGGATCTGCCGCCGTCGCCTTCCGGACCCAGGACAACCCTTCCTCCAATCGCGCCTGGTCCGCCAGGAACTGTCCGTACCAGGTCAGCCCGGGCGTGTAGTCCGGGTCGATCTGCATCGCGCGGGCGAACAGCCGCTCGGCTTCGTCCCAGCTCCGGTAGTATTCGAAGGTCGTCGTGGCGAGAGTGTACAACGCTTCCGGGTTGTCCGGATCGAGCTCGAGGGCACGCTCCGCCGCCCGCTTCGACCGCTCCCCACCTTCCTCGAACGGATAGTCCGTCCACCACGGGAGTGCGTTGTACGCCGCCGCGAGCCCGACCCACGCCGGGACGAAGCTCGAGTCGCGCTGCAGGGCCGCCTCGAAGTACGCCACCGCGTCGCGCAGCCCATCCGTCGTACGGGTCGCCCAGCCGTGCCGGCCCAGGAGATACAGGTCGTACGCCTCGAGGTCGGAGGTTCTCGGCTGCGTGGGGACGATCCGATCTGCCGGAGTGCTTCCGACCGCCTGCGACCCTCCAGCTTCCCGCGGCGCCGTTCCGGTGGCAAGCGCCTGTGCCACGGACCCGGCGATCTCATCCTGAATATCGAACACGTTGTCGGCTGTCAGCTCACGATCCCAGTCGCTGGACCACACGTGGAATCCGTCGGCCGCGTCGATCAGCTGCGCGGTCACTCGAACCCGCCCCCCGGCCCTGCGGACACTGCCCTCCATGATCGTCTCTACCCCGAGGGCCTCACCGACCTCGCGCAGGTCCGTGTTCTCCCCCTTATAGGCGAACGAAGAGGTGCGGGCCGCGACTTTGAGGTCTGGTACGCGAGCCAGCGCATTCAACAGTTCCTCCGTCAGGCCATCGCTGAAGTATTCGTCCGACGGGTCCTCGCTCATGTTCGCGAATGGAAGCACGGCGATCGATACGTAAGCGACGTCGCCCTGAGACGGAGCAGCAGCGTCTCCGGAAGAGGGCGGTGGCCGTCCCAGCGTCCACCAGACACTGACGAGCAGCAATGCCGTACCGCCGGCGGCGGCGAGGCCAACGGGCCAGCGTTTCGCTGCCGAGGCGGCCGCGATCGACTCCAGTTCCCCGGTCTCCGCCTCCTCCGTACGGCGCATTCCCGCTGGCGTCCTCTCGTACACCCACGCGAGGACGAGCGCGATCGGAAACCCGAGCAAAGCGATGACGGCAACGAAGGTGACCGTCCACTCCGGAAACCCGAAGCGCGGGAACAGGATATCCGAAGCCTCGAGGAGCGCGAAGGATGCCGCGCCGTACACGGCCGCGACGCGAAACACCTTGCGACGCTTGAGCTCGGCGAAAAACCGCTGGTAGGAGCGGCTCATGGCTCGATAACGCCGAGGGTCGCTGCGTCCGCTCTCCGGGCCGCCTCAAACCGTGCATCGCCGCGCAGAAAATCCCAGGTCGGGTCGATCGCCAGGCTGTAGATCGAGGTGTCATATGGATCCCACTCGACCCGTTCGAGCCAGGCCAGCGCCGAGTCCCGGTTCAGGGCGATCGCATACAGGTAGGCGCACGATTTCGCCGTGGGGTATTCCTCACCTGCCGGGTCGGCCGCCCGCTGGCGGCATCGTTCCGCATACTCTTCGGGAAGCGTCACGGCTTCGCCTGCGGCATCGGCGGCGCGTCCCGTGGCGATCTCCGCCTCGAATGCCTCGTCCCTCGGTCCGACCCAGCTCTCGTGCTCGCGCAATATCGCGTCGGCCTCGTCCCAGCGGCGTTGCCAGATGTAGGTGTCCGCGAGACTCGAATACGCGATCCCGAGGGTAGGATCGAGCTCCAGTGTATGCTGAAGCTGCTCGATCGCCGCGTCGTACTGGCGCGCCCGCATCAGGTCTCTGCCGAGGTCGAGGTTCCCGGCCAGCGACAACGGATCGAGCTGCACGGCGAGTCGGCCTTCCCGCAGCGCCTCCTCGTGACGCCCATCGTCGGACAGGAGCTCGCCCAGCCACTGGTGCGCCGCAGCGTAGCCGGGATTGAGCTCGATCGCTCGACGCAGAGCGCGCTCGCTTTCCGGCACGTCGGTCGTAGCCCAATGCAGCCCGGTGTACGCTTCCGGCAACTCCGGGTCGAGCTCGACCGCTCGATCCGCCGCCACCCTGGCTCGAGCCACGGACTCGCGGAACGACTTCTCGTCATCATAGATCCAGATCAGACCCCACGTATGCGCCAGGCCGGCCCAGGCCGGAGCGAATTCCGGGTCGAGCTCGACCGCCCGGTCGAAGTGCGCGAGAGCCGCGTTCATTCCCTCACTGCCACGACGATTCCACTCGTACCGGCCACGCAGGAACTCGTCGTAGGCCGCCGGACTCTCGGTGGGTTCCGACACGAGCGCCGTTCCGGTATCGCCGATCAGCGACACCTCCAGCGCTTCTACGATTGCGTGCGAAATCTCGTCCTGTACGGCGAACACACCGGAAAGCTCTCTCGTATAGGTTTCCGACCACAGGTGGAATCCATCCCGGGCGTCGATCAGCTGCGCCGTTATCCGCACCTGGTCGCCGTCCTGTCGGACGCTGCCCTCGAGAACCGCCCCGACTCCCAGCTCCCGACCGATTTCACGTACGTCTTTCGTGCTTCCGCGATACGAAAACGACGAGGTTCGGGCGGCGACCCTGAGCTCGGGAATCCGGGTCAGGACGTTGAGGATTTCCTCCGCCATTCCGTCGGCGAAGTACTCCTGGTCCCCGTCCGCACTCATGTCTGCGAATGGAAGCACCGCTACGGATGGACCGGTACCGATCGGAACGACCTCGGCGGCGACCGGTTCGACACCTGCCGAGTCGCCCACCGGCACCGACGGCTCACGCAGGAACGTCATCCAGGTGGCCAGTGCGAGAGCTCCGACGCCAGTGAGGGCGAGAAGCCCGGACGGCCAGCGCCGTGACGCCGGCTGGGCCACGATCTCGCTGATCTCCTGCGTCGTGGCCGCCCCGGTGCGCACGACTCCCCCTGCCGTCTTTTCATAGGCCCAGGCGAGAACGATCGCGATCGGGAATCCGAGCAGGGCGAGCACGGTGGTCCCAGTGAGGAACGCCTCAGGCAGGTGCAGCGCCTCCTGAAGCAGGTCGGCGACCTGGAGCACGACGAACGCCGTCGCGCCGTACACGGCCGCCACGCGAAACACGTGGCGCCGTTTGAGCTCGGCGAAGAACCGCTGGTATGAGCGAGGCTCGCTCACGCGCCGGTCTCGCTCACGATCGGGATGCCCTCACTGCCGGCTCCGGTGGTAGCCCGGGCCGCCGTTCGGTACTCCGAGCTGTTCCACAATCGCGTCGAAACGCGGCTCTCCTCGAAGGGCGTCCAGACCCACCCAGGTTCCGGCCCAGACGATCTCGGGATTCCTCATTTCGTACGATTGTTCGGTGAGCGCCAGCGCGACACCGATATCGCCGATGAACGCGTACATCTCCGCCAGATTCGAAATGCTTGCTCCGCCGATGCGCTCGATCTCGAGCAGCAGCGCACGCGCAGCGGCGAGCGACCCCGGGGTCGGGTGCTGCACGGCCTCGACGAGCTCGACCATCCGCAGTGGATTCGGCAGTCCGACAGCCGAACCCGCGTAGGGGGCGAATCCTCGAGCTTTCGTCCAGTCCTCCGCGAGCAGTGCCAGCGTCAGGTTGGTCACGTTCAACGGCCCTGCCCCGGGTGCCAGGTCCGCGGCACGTCGAGTCGCCACGAGTGCCTCTTCCAAGTGCCCATCCACGGCGAGCGCCGCGCCGAGCGCCCACCAGCTCAGCGGCGACACCGGATCGAGCTCCGTTGCCCTGCGTGCGAAAGCGATCGCTTCATCTGCGTCCCCGAGGATCGTCCCCAGATCGGCAGCCCAGTGCCACGCGGGCAGGTAGCCGGGATTCAGCTCGCGGGCGCGGGCGAACGCCTCGTCGGCCCGCTCGAAGTCCCAGTCAAATTCCATCGCGATGAGTCCGACGCTGGCATGTCCCTCTGCGAGATCGGGCGCAAGTTCGACGGCCCTGTCGGCTGCCGCCCGGGCCCGGTCCACCACCTCGCGCGAGTCGCCGCTGACGAAATAGGCGTAGGCATCCAGCGCGTCGGCCAATCCGGACCAGGCGAGCCCGAACGTTGGGTCCGCGTCGATTGCCCGCTCGAAATAGTCGAGGGCCGATTCGATTCCTTCCGTAGTTCTGCTCGCCCACGCGTGCCGACCGAGTAGATAGAAGTCGTAGGCTTCGAGATCTGCCGTCCGGCGCTGCGCAACCGCCGGCGCGGAGCCGCCCGCGATCGTCACCCGGAGGGCCTCGGCGATCGCCCCTGAGATCTCGTCCTGGATCGCGAATACGTCGGTCATCTCGCGCTCGAACGTCTCCGACCATTCGTGAAATCCATCCGACGTGTCGATCAGCTGCGCCGTCACCCGGACCCTGTCCCCCGACCTCCGCACGCTCCCTTCGAGTACGTGCGCGACCCCGAGCAGCTCCCCGATTTTCCTCACATCCTCCTGCTCGTCGCGCAGCGCGAATGAAGAGGTGCGCGCCGTGACCTTCAAATCGGGCGACTGCGCGAGGAGATTGAGGATCTCCTCTGCCAGACCATCGCTGAAGTAGGCGTCGGCCGGGTCATCGCTCATGTTGACGAACGGGAGAACGGCGATCGAAGTGACAGGCGCCGCTGAGGGCCCGGGGCCGCCAGTCGCGGCCGCGGCGGCACCGGGCTCCAGGTTTTCCCCGTCATCGGCCCCGGTCGCGAGTGCCGCCGGGCGACCGGCCGTCTCCGATGGTGCAGGAACTGATACTGAGCCCGCTTCCTCATCGCCCGGCCGATCCAGAGCGAGCCACAGCCCCACCGCGAACATCCCGACTCCGATGAACGCGATGATCCCGGCCGGCCAGCGCCGGAGCGCCGGGAGAGCGGCCAGTTCGTTCACCTCCCCGCTGGTCAGCATATCGGTGCGCTGCACTCCGTCGGGTGTACGCTCGTACGCCCACGACATCACCAGCGCGATCGGGAAACAGACGATTGCCAGCACGGTCACGACCGTGAGAAAGGTGTCGGGAAGCCGGAGCCCCTGACCGAGCAGCTCCGCGACCTGCAACACTACGAAAGCCGTGGCGCCATACACGCCGGCCACGCGGAAAACGTGGCGCCGTCGCATTTCCGCGAAGAATCGCCGGTAACCGGGAGGTGTGCCGCTGTCGACCACCCGTCAGCGCCCGGTTCTCATGGGTTTGCGTCCCTCGAGATTGAGTCGCTTCATGATGGACTCGAATCTGGGAGTACCGCGCAGCCCGTCGACCGTCGGGTTCCACAGGTGATACGGTACTAGGAATGGAGGATCGAGCGAGGTCCGCTCCAGTCTGTCCAGGGCCTTGGCCGTATCCCCCAGAGTCAGCCACACATCGGCTGGCAGGCCGTCGCTCCACTCTTCGGGCAACAGAGAAGCGTCCCCGGTTTGGACGGCCTGCTGCAATGCCAGCTCGTTCAGCGTGTCCTGCCTCGACTCGGCCCAGTACTGAGTCGCCGCGTCGCTGGATGCCTCCAGATCCCCCAGATGGAAGTAGCAGCCCACGATGATGGCCTGAACCACGAACAGGCTCGGAGTTCGCTCGAGAGCCACCTCGCCGATCTCGATCGCCCGTTCACAGTCATCGTTCAGCCAGTTTCCGCCCGCCACGACTGCCATCCTGATGCCTGACAGCGGGTCGAGCGACTGGGCATGCTCGGCTGTTCTCAGCCCCTCGGCGATGCGCCCGACGCCATACAGGTACTCTGCATACTGGTGCTGCGCCTCCACATTGTCGGGCTCGAGCTCCAGGGCCCGCAGGTACTGCTCCGCCGCCTCGTCCCAGCGCCACGAGTCCCGCCGAATGTTTCCTAGGGCGACACGCGCCGACGCATTGGTCGGATCGATGGCCAATGCCCGCCGGGCGGCCGACTCGGCGGCGGCGAACGCGTTGGCGATCGCGGCGGAGTCAGGTGCAGTGCCCAGGTGATGCGGAAGCAGGGTGTAGCTTTCTGCGAGGCTCGCCCAGGCCGGAGCATAGCTCGAATCGCTGGCCACCGCCGCCTCGAACAGCTCAATCGCCTCCGCTACGCCGGGGCCTCGATCCCTCATGCGTGCCCTGCCCTGCAGATACAGGTCGTAGGCGGTCAGGTCCCTGGTGACCACGACCAGGCCCTGCCCTGCCTCGAGCCCCAGCGAGACCTTCATTTCTTCCGCGATCGACTCCGCGATCTCCGTCTGGATGGCAAACACGTTGTCGACGGAGCGATCGTACGTGTCCGACCACATGTGGAAACCGGTCTCGGTCTCGATCAACTGCGCGGTGATCCGAAGTTGATCACCTTCCCGCCGCACGCTTCCCTCGAGGATCGCATCCACGGCCAGGTCCTGACGGATCTGGTCGATCGTCGGATTCGATTCCTTGTACGCGAACGTCGAGGTGCGAGCCGCTACCCGCAGACCCTTGATGCGGGCCAGGGCGTTGAGGATTTCCTCTGTCATCCCGTCGCCGAAATACTGCTGGTCACCGGCCGCACTGAGATCCGAGAACGGCATCACCGCGATCGAAGGACGGGGGTCGTCATCTATGGCCGTGATTGCCAGCCTTGCTCCGCGGTCCGATCCGTCGTCTGTATCCGTCGCGGCGGCAACCGGTGCTTCCGGACCGGAGGCGTACGTAGAGCCGCCCTGGTCGTCCGGGCGCAGCGTGAGCCAGGCCGCGGTCGCGAGGGCGAGGATTCCGACCAGGGCGAACAGACCGGAAGGCCAGCGCCGGGAAGCGGGCTCGGCGATCATCTGGGTAATCTCGCCGGCCTCCGCATCGTCCGTCCGACGCACGCCGTCCGGTGTCACCTCGAATGCCCAGGCCAGGACCACAGCGACCGGGAAAAGGAGCACCGAGATCAAGGCGATTCCGCGCATCAGAGAATCGGGCAGGGCCAGCGCGGGAACGAGGATGTCTGCTGCCTGGAGCACGATGAACGCGACGGCACCGTAGACGGCGGCGACGCGGAACACCTTCCGTCGCTTCAGTTCGGCGAAGAATCGTTGATAGGACTGGTCGTCTGACATGGCGGCAAAGATCGCCGCGCGGGGCGGCATTGGGCAAGGAAGGTCAGAACGCGAGCCCGAACCTCTGCATCAGGGTGCGATACCGCGGATCGTCGCGGAGGTCGTCGAACACGGGGTCCAGCAGGACTTCGAACCACTCGACCCGCGATGCCACGCTATTACCGTCGTGGCCGATCCGCTCCAGGTAGTCGAGCGCCCGATTCCGGTCGACCCGCGCCCAGGCGGTCGCCAGTATCAATAATCCTCGTCCCGATCCCACGTCTGAAGACTCAGGATTTGGTTCGGCGGCCGCCAACCCCTCCGCCAGTCGCCGTGCCAGGAACGCCGGAAACTCCGATGCACCCAGCACTTCGAGAGAGTCGCGCGCCATCTCCGCGACCCCGGGGGGAATCCCGGTATCCGCCCCGAGCTCGATCGCCTCCTCGTATCGCCCGAGCATGGCGAGGGACAGGAGCCAGTACATGGGAGCAGGTCCGAAAGAAGTCCGGCCGTCGGCCATCAGAGCCTCCGACACCTCGATCGCCTCCTCGTATCGTCCGGCATTGTAGAGCGTCCGGGACAGGTTCCAGCGGATGATCATCGTGGGGTCGAGCTCCACGGCACGCCGGCCCTCGCCTACGGCCTCGTCATGCCTGTCCAGCGCCGACAGAAGCTCGGCATACCACTGGTGAGCCGTGGCGTAGGTCGGGTCGAGCTCGATTGCGCGGCGGAAGCTCTCCTCGGCCCGTGCGAAGTCAAGGTCCCGCATCATCCGGGTAAGTCCGAGAGACGCATGCGCCTGCGAGAGAGTCGGATCGATCTCGAGGGCCCGAAGCGCGTAGGCCTCGGCCGTGTCGAGGGCGGGAGCCGGATCCTCGTCCCAGCCTGCCGGAACCGCACGAGAGTCGGCGATTCCCGCGTAGGCGGCTGCGAACGTGGAGTCCTCCGCGATCGCCTTGTGGAACAGTCCGACCGCCACGTCGAGATCCTCGGGCGTGCGCTTGTTCCAGAAGAACCGTCCCTGCAGGAAATAGTCGTATGCCACCGCGCTTCTCGTTCCGGGTTCCATGACGCGTGTCACGGAGTCCGGTGCGAGCGCCACGGCGAGCGCCTCCACGATGCGGTGCGACAGATCGTCCTGAATGTCGAGCAGATCGGCTGGCGCCCGGTCGTAGGTCTCCGACCAGACATGAGACCCATCAGCGGTGTCGATGAGCTGCGCCGTCACGCGCAGCCGGTCCGGTGAGCGCCGAACGCTTCCTTCGAGCACCGTCGCCACGCCGAGCGAGTCGCCGATCGCCGTGGCGCCGAGACGCGAGTCCTTGAGCGCGAAACTCGATGTCCGCGACTCTACGCGCAGCCCCTCGATCCGGGTCAAGGCATTGAGCAGTTCTTCAGCCAGTCCGTCCCCGAGGTACTCGTTCTGCGGGTCCTCGGTCATGTTCACGAACGGCAGCACGGCGATCGAATCGTAGGACCTCGCTTCGGCCGCGTCGGGCCGGCCCAGTACCCACCAGGCACCGAATCCGAGTAAGGCGATTCCGCCGAGCGCGGCAATGCCGAGAGGCCAGCGACTCTTCGCCGGGGCGGACGCGATCGCCTCGAGCTCGCCGGTGACCGCCGGGCTCGTCTTGTGGACACCTTCGGGAGTGCGTTCGAAGGCCCACGAGAGGATCAGGGCCAACGGGAAGCCGGCCAGCGTCAGGGCCGCGACCAGCGTCACAGTCCAGTCCGGCAGTCCGATGCGGGGAAACAGGATGTCGGCAGCCTGCAGGATCCCGAAGCTGGCCGCCCCGTACACCGCCGTCACGCGGAACACCTTGCGCCGCTTGAGCTCGGCGAGGAAATGTCTGAACCCGGTTGGCTCGCTCATGGGGGCGAAGATCGCCGCAGTCGGAGGCGGGGGGCAAGCTCGGGAAGCAATATGCGAAGGCGGCCTGTCGGCTGGCTGGTGAGGTGAGCGCGGTCCCGTCTCGATTCGCCCACCCCACCAAACCTACCGAACTATCGTTCGTGCGATCGCCCCTCGGTGGTTCCCAGGAGGTCGCCGAGCAATACAGCCACCTCGAGCAGAATCAGAATCATTCCGCCCAGCAGCACGAAGTGCAGAATCGGATCGAACGCCTCGAACAGAGTTCCGAACTGCAATAAAGACATCTCGGTCATGTCGCCCTCCGTGTTCGGTCTGGAAGTGGGCGGGCCTGCCTGGCGGCGGCCCGCACCGAACAGAAGTCAGCGATCCGAAACGCCGGTGGCGCCAGGCATTCCGGGCAGTCCTTTGAGCATCCAGATTTCGCCCTTGCTCACACCTGCATCGAGGAGGATGCGCGAGCCATCGGGATGCAGACGGAACCACCTGATCATGCCGCTGACCGGCAGATCGACAAGCTTAACTGGCTCGCCACCTGAAACCGGGACACGAATGATGGACTTCCCGTCGATTACGAGCAGGTACTGCCCGTCAGGCGTCCAGGGGGTACCTGCGCCAAACGGAATACTCCCGGTCACGGACTCCGCTCGCTCCGTCCCATACACGATGGTGGGCTCGCCGCCTGACACCGGCACGGTGAATACGCGCTGCGACTGCGCCTCTCGATCCTCTTCCACTACGGCGAGCGCCTCACCGTCCGGCGAAACCGCAATACCCACTATGGCCTTCAACCCCTCCATGATCACCCGCACCGAACCAGTCGCCAGCTCCCTGGCCGCGAGGTCCATCGAGTTCCAGCCCTGCCGTTGAAACATGTACGCGAACCTCCCGTCCGGTGAGATGACGCTGAGATCGGGGAAACGCCCACTGCCCACGTCTGTTCGCTCGCCGGTCGAGAGCTCGAATGCCTGCAGCCGACTCTGCGGCGCGGAATCCGTCACCCCGATGGACCTGGCCAGGACCGCCTTGCTGTCAGGCGTCCATGCGTATGGCCGGATTCGGTCGGCCGTGAACTCCCGCGTGTCATCGCCTCCTACCGCACGTACGATCAGGGCGAAGTCCGCTGAATAGCTTCCAGCAGTGCGAGTCGCGTACGCTATGTACTTTCCGTCCGGAGAAAACACTCCACTGCTGCTCGTCCCACGCGAGGCATCCTGGACAGGACCCAACGGCTGCAGGAAGCCTCCGTTCTCGACGTCGATGGCACCGGTATAAACCTGACGACTCTCTATCGTGACCCCGTACAGGTAGGCATCGCGGGAGAAACCGAGGGGTTCGAGACGCCAAACGTCTGGCTTGAGCAGGCGGGGTTGGCCGGGACGCAGATCCGAATCGAGGGGCAGTACCCAGATGCCGCGGGTAGCGCCTCGATCGCTGTAGAACATCAGACCCGAGCCGTCCGGCATCCACCCGAGCAGCAGATCGTCCGCCTGGCCGCCCAGCACGAGCCGGGCATCTCCACCCGCCGTGGAGGTCACGTATACGTCACGCGCCCCTTCCGCCGTATCCAGCGTGAACGCCACATGTGTCGCGTCCGGCGAAAATGAAGCGTTAATGAGCTCACCATCGTCGAACCCGGCGACTTGCTCGATCTCTCCATCCGAAACGCGGATTCGGACGAGCACGTCGGTAGCATCACTCCCGCTCCACTGCCAGGTCCGACCAAGGATGTAGGCACCGTCGGGCGACCATTCGTCCAGCAGGTAGTAGTCAGCCACGCCCACCGGAACGAGCACCTCGGGCTCTCCGCCGCCTCGCACGACGGTGCGCAGGGAGTAGCCCTCGGAGTCCGAGTCATCGCCGAGTCCGTCATTCCACCATACGTAGG
>Ga0316193_10002258_pt1 | contig 13456 bp, 7 predicted proteins | sample MerIslsedime2_MG_FD_207735 | JGI IMG/M metagenome (GOLD analysis project Ga0316193, IMG submission 207735) | Coastal sediment microbial communities from Maine, United States - Merrow Island sediment 2 | ecosystem: Environmental > Aquatic > Marine > Coastal > Sediment | place: USA: Maine...
GAAAATACGGTGAAGAATAAATATTCCTTTTTAAAGGCTAATTTATATTATCAGCAAAAAGATAGTAAGTGGGAGTTTAAAATATCAGTTGATAATCTAACAGATAATACTTCTATAAATAGAGATAGTTATAATGAAGTTACTGACAGTAACTCAACATCTTTATATTATATTCAACCAAGACTTTGGATGTTTTCGGTAAAGTATAATTTATAGAGAAATTTTAATTGTTTAAAAATGCGATTCAATAGTGAATCGCATTTTTTTTGATTTTGATTTAAAAATCATTATGTATTAATTTTCTCCTTTTTCTTTCGTGATAATTATAAAAATTTCATGAACTTTACATATAAAATTTATGACTAATTAACTGAAATTAATATCAAAATGAAAGATTTATTAAAATATGTATTACTATTCTTTTTATTAATAAGTAGTGCTAATTATGCTCAGGAAAAAGATCCTGTTATTGAAAGTATTATTAAAGAAGCGAACGAAAATTCCCAATTAGAAAGGTTGGGTCATGAATTAATGGATGTGATAGGTCCCAGATTGGTTGGCACACCACAAATGAAAAAAGCCAATGATTGGGCGGTTGCCCAATATGAAAAATGGGGAATTAACGCCAAAAATGAAAAATGGGGAGATTGGCGCGGATGGGAGCGTGGAATAACACATATTGATATGGTTTACCCACGAATTGAGTCTTTAGATGGAACTCAACTTGCCTGGAGCCCAGGAACATCTAAAAAGGGTATAATGGCAGAATTGATAACATTGCCTAATGTCAAAGACTCCATCTCATTTCAAAAATGGCTAGTAAATGTTAAAGGTAAATTTGTCATGATTTCTATGAATCAACCTACTGGCCGTCCAGATTATAATTGGGAAGAATTTGCTACGGAAGAATCTTTCAAAAAGATGAAATCAGAACGTGATTCACTAACAAAACAATGGAGAAATAATGTAAGAAATACCGGTTATAATAGTCGTACAATCGTTACTGCGTTAGAAAATTCAGGAGCAGTTGGGTTGGTGTCTTGTAGTTGGTCTAAAGGTTTTGGGGTTAACAAGATATTTAGTGCTAGAACCGAAAAAATTCCAATGGTTGATCTGGAGTTAGAAGATTATACTATGCTTTATCGAATGGTGGAATACGGAAGAAAACCACAAATTAAGGTCGTTGCCGAATCAGAAGAATTAGGAATGGTACCTGCATTCAATACGATAGCTGAAATAAAAGGAATTGAAAAACCAAATGAATATGTAATACTTTCAGCACATTTTGACTCATTGGATGGAGGAACGGGAGCAACGGACAACGGAACAGGGACTTTAGTTATGATGGAAGCTATACGGATTTTAAAAAAATTGTATCCTAACCCAAAGAGAACTATTATAGTAGGTCATTGGGGGAGTGAAGAACAAGGTTTGAACGGTTCAAGAGCGTTTGTAGAAGATCATCCTGAAATTATTGAGAATATTCAAGCCGTTTTCAATCAAGATAATGGGACTGGTAGAGTAGTTCGTTTATCAGGACAAGGATTTCTTCATGCCTATGAATATTTAGGTAGATGGTTAGAAGCAGTTCCCAAAGACATTACCAAACATATTGAAACAACTTTTCCCGGAATTCCGGGCGGTGGTGGCTCAGACTATGCTTCCTTCGTTGCAGCAGGGGCACCTGCATTTTCACTCAGTTCACTTAGCTGGTCATATTGGAACTATACCTGGCACACGAATAGAGATACCTATGATAAAATTGTTTTTGATGATGTTAGAAGTAATGCCATTTTAACTGCTATTTTAACGTATATGGCTTGTGAAGATCCTGATAAAACGTCAGTTGAAAAAAGTATTTTACCTATTAATCCGAGAACAGGAAAACAAAGAGTTTGGCCAAAACCAAGATCACCCCAAAGAAAAGGAGGGATTTAAATACATAAAAACCTGTAAGAATTAATTCTTACAGGTTTTGTTTTATTCGAATGGTTATTATTTTACAACCCAAATACTTCTTTTACCTTATCAACATAATCTAGCTTTTCCCAGGTAAAAAGTTCCACCTCTTTTTCAACCCTTCCGGAATAAGGGCTTTCAAATATTTTAGTGATAACTTTCGGATCCTTACCCATATGGCCATAGGCTGCAGTTTCTAAATATATCGGGTTACGTAACTTTAAACGCTTTTCTATAGCAGCAGGTTTCATGTCGAAAATCCCAACTACTTTTTTGGCAATTTCTCCATCAGAGATATTCAATGAGGAACTTCCATAAGTATTAATATATATTGAAGTTGGCTCTGCAACACCGATGGCATAACTAACTTGAACTTCTACCTCATTGGCAACACCAGCCGCAACTAAATTTTTAGCTATATGTCTGGCAGCATAAGCCGCACTTCTATCTACTTTACTAGGATCTTTACCTGAAAATGCACCGCCACCATGTGCACCTTTGCCTCCATAAGTATCAACAATAATTTTTCTACCAGTTAATCCTGTATCGCCATGTGGACCTCCAATCACAAATTTACCTGTTGGATTAACATGGAATTTAATATCCTTATTAAATAAAGCTTGTACATGAGCCGGGAATTGTTTCTTTACTCTAGGTATTAAAATATTAATTACATCTTTTTTAATCCGTTCAAGCATTTTAATATCGTCGTCATCAAAATCATCATGTTGAGTAGATACAACAATGGCATCTATACGTTGTGGTATATTTTCATCACTATATTCTATAGTAACCTGACTTTTAGAATCCGGGCGTAAATAGGTAATCTCTTTATTTTCTCTTCGTAATTCAGCTAATACTTGTAGAATTTTGTGAGAAATGTCTAGTGCCAATGGCATAAAATTCTTGGTTTCGTTAGTTGCGTAACCAAACATCATTCCCTGGTCACCGGCACCTTGTTCTTCTTTTTTTGCTCTGTCAACTCCTTGATTAATATCTTGAGATTGCTCATGAATTAAAGAAATAACGCCACAGGAGTCGCCAGAAAATTGATATTCACCTTTGGTATAGCCGATATCGTTAATCACATTTCTTGCTATTTGCTGAACATCTAAATAGGTTTTGCTTTTAACTTCTCCAGCAAGTACAACCTGCCCAGTTGTAACTAGAGTTTCACAAGCTACTTTAGATTCTGGGTCAAAAGCCAAAAAGTTGTCTACTAATGCGTCACTAATTTGATCTGCTACTTTATCTGGATGTCCTTCTGATACACTTTCTGATGTAAATAAATATGCCATTACATTAATTTTTAAAATTAAAAAAGAGATTGCAATTTGACTAAAGGAGTAATGTTACTGCTTTAGCATTTTTTAACCTGTTAATTAGGGTTTGAGGTTGCAATCAGTCAAATTTGTCCTCAAATATTAGAAAGCGAAATTACATATAATATTATTCTAAAAAAATATTCTGCAGAAAAATAGAAATTATTAAATAAAACAGGCATAAAGTTATTGCATAAATAAAAATTCTAATAAACAATAAGAAATATTTGGTAGTTTACCATAAGTTTTACCATATTTGCAGCTAAGTTCAATAACTTATTGAAATGTTATCAAGAAAGGCTGAGGGATTAGACCCATTGAAGCCTTAGCAACCCTTTATTCTTTAAAGAAGGTGCTACATTCTACTGATCGTTTGAGATTAGATAGATAACAAAATGAAATTACTTTGTGTATTTTCTTTGTGATTCTTTTTAACATTTTTCTATTAAGTACGCTCTTTTAGGCGGATTTGACTTTTGATTTAAATTATTTATTAAACTAAAAGTAAAGAAAAATGAGTACAAAAAAATTTGCAACCAATGCGTTGCATGCAGGCCATGACGTAAAGTCTAATTCAGGAACCAGAGCCATTCCTATTTATCAATCGACAAGCTATGTGTTTGACAATTCAGATCATGCAGCAAATTTGTTTAATTTGTCAGAAACGGGATTTATTTATACTAGAATAAACAATCCTACCAATGATATTTTGGAACAACGTTTAGCAGCATTAGAAGGAGGTATTGCCGCTGTGGTAACTGCTTCCGGTACTGCAGCAATTAGTACAACCTTATTGACATTGTTAAAATCCGGAGATCACATTGTTGCATCTAATAGTTTATATGGAGGGACCTATAATTTATTGAATGTTACCTTACCGAGACTTGGTATAACTACTACTTTCGTAGATCCTTCGAATCCTGAAAGTTTTCAAAATGCAGTAAAAGAAAATACGAGAGCGTTTTTTATAGAATCATTAGGGAATCCAAAATTAGATGTATTGGATATTGAAGCTATTTCTAAAGTATCAAAGTCTAATAAAGTACCTCTAATTGTTGATAATACTGTTGCAACCCCCGCTTTGTTGAACCCCATTAATTATGGAGCAAATATTGTAATCCATTCTTTAACAAAATATATTAACGGAAACGGAACAGCTTTAGGAGGAGTTATTATTGATGCCGGAACTTTTGATTGGAGTAACGGAAAGTTTCCTGAGTTTACAGAACCTTCTGCAGGTTATCATGGTCTCGTATATCATGATGCATTGGCAGAAGCGGCGTTTATTGCAAAAGTTCGAATTGAAGGGTTACGTGATTTTGGGGCGGCGTTAAGTCCGTTCAATTCCTTTCAAATTATTCAAGGCCTTGAAACATTGGAATTAAGGATCAAAAAACATAGCGAGAATGCGTTGGAATTAGCTCAATGGTTACAAATACAGCAAGAAGTGTTATGGGTAAACTACCCTGGTTTAGAAGAAAGTGCATATAATAGTCTTGCAAAAAAGTACTTGCCTTTAGGACAAAGCGGCATAGTAACATTCGGAGCTAAAGGAGGTTATGAATCAGCAAAAATCATAGCTGATGAGACAAAATTATTTTCATTGTTGGCAAATATTGGGGATTCAAAATCATTAATTATTCATCCGGCAAGTACAACTCATCAACAGTTAAATGAAGAACAACAAGAATCAACAGGAGTTTCTCAAGATCTGATAAGACTATCTGTTGGATTGGAGAATATAGATGATTTAAAAGCTGATTTAAAAGAAGCTTTTGCTAAAATCGATAAAAATGTATTGGTTTAATTAACGCTTTTAAATATTTAATGCAGGAGTTGTAAAACTCCTGCTAAAAATAAATTTATGCTGAAAAAAATTGTAATAAATAATTTTTTAACTTCTTCTGGTTCTTTTTATAAAGAACTGCCATTGAGCTATCAATTATTCGGAAGAGAGTTACACTCGGCACCAATTGTTTTAATTAACCATGCTTTAACAGGAAATAGCAATGTAGCCGGTGAACATGGATGGTGGAATGATCTTGTTGGTGATAACAAAGTAATTGATACAAATAAATATACAGTGTTGGCATTTAATATTCCAGGTAATGGATATGATGGATTTGTTATTGAAAATTATAAAGATTTTATCTCCAGAGATGTAGCAAATATATTTTTGATAGGGTTAGAAAAATTAAGAATTAAAAAGCTCTTTGCGATCATTGGAGGTTCTTTAGGAGGTGGAATAGCTTGGGAAATGGCCATATTATCACCTAGTATTACGGAGCATTTAATTCCTGTGGCAACAGATTGGAAATCTACTGATTGGTTGATCGCCAATTGCCAAATTCAAGAACAATTTTTGTTAAATTCGAGTAATCCTGTGCATGATGCCCGGATGCATGCAATGTTGTGTTATAGAACTCCTGAATCGTTCAAAGAGAGATTCCAGCGTACGAAGAATAAAGAGTTGGAAATTTTTAATGTTGAAAGTTGGTTGCTTCACCATGGAAATAAATTACAGGAAAGGTTTCAACTTTCAGCATATAAATTAATGAATCAATTATTAAAAACTATTGATGTAACCAAAGATCGAGCAGACAGCGAAAACATTTTAGATACTATAAAATCTAAAATACATATAGTTGGTGTTGATTCTGATCTGTTTTTTTCGGCAGAAGAAAATAGGCAAACTCAAAAACAATTAGCGTTAACCCATCCTAATGTCACCTACACTGAGATTAATTCTGTCCATGGGCATGATGCGTTTTTAATTGAATACGATCAATTGGGTAAAATCATAGAGGATATTTTTATTCCAAAGTCGGCTAAGAAAAAAATGAAAATATTAAAATTTGGCGGTAAATCATTAGCAAATGGAGATGGTATAAGTCGAGTCATTTCTATAATAAAGGGGAAAGTTAATCATGGTGAAAGAATAACGGTAGTAGTTTCAGCTAGAGGGAATTCAACTAATGAATTGGAGAAAATTTTAGAAAAAGCAGTAAAAAATAAACAATATCAATCATCATTACAAACATTTAAAAAATATCAAAAGGAACCATCAAAAAGTATAGATTTTTCGAAAGAATTTGCAACTTTAGATAAGCTTTTTGAAGGCGTACAATTATTGGGTGATTATAGCGAAAAAATAAAGGACCAGGTGTTGGCCCAAGGAGAGTTAATATCGGTAAAATTAATTTCGAGTTTACTTGAAGAAAATAATATTAAAGCTCATGCTACTGATGCACGAACCCTGATTAAAACAGATGAAAATTTCGGCAATGCTCATCCAAATGCGCTGCTATCAAGAGAAAATGTCATCAAACATTTTAAAAAATTTAATGGATCGACTGTAAATATAGTTACAGGTTTTATTGGTTCAAACTCCAAAAATGAAACAACTACCTTGGGTAGAAACGGAAGTAATTATACAGCATCGTTATTAGCCAATTATTTGGATGCCGAAGAACTTCAAAATTATACCCATGTTAATGGAATTTATACTGCAAATCCTGACCTGGTTTCAGACGCTAAAAAGATTAAAGAGCTTTCTTTTAGTGAAGCAAATGAATTGGCCAATTTTGGTACCAACGTTTTACATGCAAAAACAATTATACCGCTTATAGAAAAAAATATTTCACTAAGAATATTAAATACTTTTAATCCCGATGATGAAGGAACTTTAATTACTTCTAAAGTTAGTTCACAAGGAATTAGATCACTTTCTATATTGGAGAATGTGGCTTTAATAAATTTAGAGGGTAGGGGTCTTTTAGGTAAAGCAGGTGTCGATGCCCGAATCTTTAAAACATTAAATGATCATGATATAAGCGTTAGTATTATTTCACAAGGATCTTCGGAAAGAGGTATAAGTCTTATTATTGATAGAAATAAAGCCAAACAAGCAAGAATTGCTCTTGAGAGAGAGTTTGAAAATGATTTTTTTTCACAGGATGTTCATAAAATTGATATAATTAAAAATGTTTCGGTGATTTCACTAATCGGGATAGATTTAAGTTTATTCCATAAACCATTTAATGCTTTAATTAAAAATCAAATCGTTCCATTACTTTTCAACAACACCGTTACGGGTAAAAACATAAGTTTAGTTGTGAAAAAGGCTCAATTACATAAAGCGTTAAATGTAATTCATGGTGAAATATTTGGAATTTCAAGAAAGATAAACATTGCAATTTTTGGCCATGGTGCGGTAGGAAGTACTTTAATTGATCAAATAATAACTTCAAAAGATGATATAGAAAAAAGAAAAGGAATAAAGCTTAATATTTTTTCTGTTTCAAATTCCAAAAGAGTATTGTTTAATAAAAAAGGTGTAGATAAATATTGGGAACAAGATATTAATTCTAAAGGCAAAAAATATGCTGTAGGAGACGTTATAAAATTTGCTAAAGAACATCATTTAGAAAATTTAATAGCGGTTGATAATACGGCAGATATAGAATTTGTATCAAATTATCTAGAGCTCGTAGAGCAAGGTTTTGATCTGGTATCATCCAATAAAATAGCGAATACAATTAGTTTAGAATTTTATCAAAAATTAAGAGACGTATTGGTAAAGTATCAGAAAAATTATTTATATGAAACCAATGTTGGTGCGGGTTTACCTTTGATTGACACTATTCAGTTATTACATCTTTCAGGAGAGAACATAACAAGAATTAGAGGTGTATTTTCGGGTTCGTTAGGTTATTTATTTAACAATTTTTCAATTTCAGAGAAGCCAATTAGTATAATATTAAAAGAGGCTATTGAAAAGGGTTTTACCGAACCAGATGCCAGAGAAGATTTATGCGGGAATGATGTAGCCCGTAAATTATTAATTTTGGCCCGCGAATTAGATTTAAAAAATGAATTGCAGGATGTTGAAATTCAAAATTTAATTCCTGAAAAATTAAGACTAGTCGATTCTGAGGAATTTCTGAAAAGATTATCGGAGTTTGATGATATTTATAATGATATTAAAAAGAAACAGGAACCCGATCATGTATTAAGATATATCGGTGATTTATCAGGCGATCTCTTTAAAGATGATGGAGCTATTTTAGAAGTTAAGTTAGACTCAGTCCCACAAAATAGCCCTCTTGGTCAAGTAAAAGGGAGCGATGCTATTTTTGAAATTTACACTGAATCATATGGAGATCAACCCATAGTAATTCAAGGGGCAGGTGCTGGTGCAGCGGTAACGGCTAGAGGTATTTTTGGAGATATTTTACGCTTAACTGAAAAATATCAATAAATTTAAATTAATTAAGAATGGATGATAAAAATTTCGAAACTGAAGCTATAAGGACTCAAATTGAACGAAGTCAATTCCTAGAGCATTCTAGCCCTTTATATTTAACTTCCAGCTTTGTTTTTGAAGACGCTGAAGATATGCGAGCCTCTTTTGCTGAAGAAAAAGAACGGAATATCTATAGCAGATTTACAAATCCTAATACTTCTGAATTTGTAGCTAAAATCTGTAAAATGGAAAGTGCAGAAGACGGATATGCCTTTGCAACTGGTATGTCAGCTGTATTTTCTACTTTTGCTGCCTTGTTGAAAAGTGGTGACCATATCGTTTCAGCTCGTTCAGTATTTGGGTCGACCCATACGTTGTTAACTAAATTTTTACCTAAATGGAATATTACTACAAGTTATTTTAACGTAAATGAAGTAGATAGAATTGAAAGTTTAATACAAGCTAATACTAAAATATTATATGCAGAGTCGCCTACAAACCCAGCAGTTGATATTCTAGATCTAGAGTTGTTAGGAAAGATAGCTAAAAAGCACAACCTTATATTGGTAATTGATAATTGTTTTGCAACCCCATATTTGCAAAATCCTATTAAATTTGGAGCTGATCTAGTTATACATTCTGCGACGAAATTAATTGACGGACAAGGGAGAGTGCTTGGGGGAGTGGTTGTTGGTAATAAAATGTTGATCAGAGAAATCTATTTATTTTCTAGAAATACAGGCCCAGCATTATCACCTTTTAATGCTTGGGTTTTATCTAAGAGTTTAGAGACATTAACGGTTAGAGTTGATAAACACTGTGAAAATGCTTTAAAAGTTGCAGAATTTCTAGAAAACCATAAAAATGTGAATTGGGTAAAATATCCTTTTTTAAAATCACATCCTCAATATAAGGTGGCAATTAAACAAATGAAATTAGGAGGAAATGTTGTTGCTTTTGAAATAAAAGGCGGTGTTGAGGCGGGAAAATCTTTTTTAAATGCTATTAAATTATGTTCTTTGTCAGCTAATTTAGGTGACACAAGAACTATAGTTACGCATCCTGCATCTACGACGCATAGTAAATTAAATGAGTCTGAATTTTTGGAAGTGGGTATTACAGAAGGGTTGGTACGAATTTCAGTAGGATTGGAAAATGTAATTGATATTATTAATGATTTAAAACAAGCGTTGACTGAATGAGTAATATCTGGCAAGAAATAGAAAAAAGAATATTAGTATTAGATGGAGCGATGGGCACCATGTTACAACAATATAAATTCTCCGAAGAAGATTTCAGAGGTGAGCGATTTAAAAATTTTCATATTCCCCTGCAGGGGAACAATGATCTTTTGTCTATCACACAACCAAAAGCCATTAAAGAAATTCACGCAAAGTATTTAGAAGCTGGCGCTGATATTATTGAAACAAATACTTTTTCAGGCACAAGCATAGCGATGGCAGATTATCAGTTGGAAAGTATAGTTTATGAACTAAACTACCAATCTGCAAAAATTGCTAAAGAAGTGGCAGATGAATTTTCCTTAAAAACGCCTGAAAAACCTCGTTTTGTGGCTGGTTCTATCGGTCCTACCAATAAGACCGCTAGTATGTCTCCCAATGTAAATGATCCAGCATATAGAGCAGTAACATTTGACAAATTGAAAACAGCTTACAAGGAACAGGTTGAAGCCTTAATTGATGGATGTGTTGACCTTCTTTTAGTAGAAACTATATTTGATACACTCAATGCTAAAGCAGCATTGTTTGCCATAGATGAAGTTAAAGAAGAAAGAAATATTGATATTCCCATCATGGTATCAGGTACCATTACGGACGCATCAGGAAGAACTTTATCAGGGCAAACAGTAGAAGCCTTTTTAATTTCTATTTCACATATACCCTTATTAAGTGTCGGTTTTAATTGCGCTTTAGGGGCAGATCAATTAAAACCTTATATGCAGCGTCTTTCGAGTAAGACATCTTTTTTTACTTCAGCACATCCAAATGCCGGGTTGCCAAATGCTTTTGGAGAATATGATCAAACTCCGGAAGAAATGCAATTACTGATAAAGGAATATTTAGAAGATGATTTGATAAATATCATTGGAGGATGCTGTGGTACAATGCCTGAACATATTAAACTAATAGCGGAAATCTCAAAAAATTACAAACCAAGAAAAATAACAATTGAAGCATAATGAATGAGGACGATTGTAAGAAATATTTAAAACTTTCAGGACTGGAGCCGTTGATCTTTACTCCTGAAATGAATTTTGTAAACGTTGGTGAGCGCACAAATGTTACTGGTTCTAGAAAATTTCTTCGTCTCATTAAAGAAGATAAACTTAATGAAGCGCTTGAAGTTGCCAGACATCAGGTAGAAGGAGGAGCACAGATTATTGATGTGAATATGGATGAAGGGATGCTTGATGGTGTTGAGGCTATGACCACTTTCTTAAACCTTATCGCTTCAGAACCTGATATTTCAAGGATTCCTGTTATGATTGACAGCTCAAAATGGGAAATTATTGAGGCCGGACTTAAAGTTGTTCAAGGAAAGTGCGTGGTAAATTCCATTAGTCTGAAAGAAGGCGAAGAAACGTTTATTCGTCAAGCCAAGTTAGTGAAACGTTATGGTGCTGCCGTGATCGTCATGGCTTTTGATGAAGCAGGACAAGCAGATAATTATGAACGAAGAATTGAAATTTGCGCACGATCTTATCGTATTTTAGTTGATAAAGTAGGATTTCCACCTCAAGATATTATATTCGACCCAAATATTTTTCCAGTAGCCACAGGTATGGAAGAGCATCGCAAAAATGCAGTGGATTTTTTTAATGCGACTAAATGGATACGAGAAAATTTACCTTGTACCAATGTTAGTGGGGGTGTGAGTAATGTATCTTTTTCTTTCAGAGGAAACAATACCGTTCGTGAAGCCATGCATTCAGCTTTTTTATATCATGCCATTAAACATGGGATGACTTTGGGTATTGTAAATCCTGCAATGTTAGAAATTTATGACGACATTCCAAAAGATCTGTTGGAATGTGTAGAAGACGTATTGTTAGACAGGCGAGATGATGCCACAGAAAGACTACTTGAGTTTGCTGAAAAAGTAAAAGGGGTAAAAAGAGTTGGCGAGAATGTTATCCAAGAGTGGAGAAGCGACCCGCTACAAGAACGTATAACACATGCCTTAGTTAAAGGAATTGATGCTTTTATTATTGAGGATATTGAAGAAGCCCGTCAATCAGTTTCTAAACCCATAGAAGTCATAGAAGGACATCTAATGATTGGGATGAATGTGGTAGGAGATTTGTTTGGAAGTGGTAAAATGTTCTTGCCTCAAGTTGTAAAATCGGCACGTGTTATGAAAAAAGCAGTTGCTTATTTACAACCTTTTATTGAAGCCGAAAAAGATGGTAAAGTTGAATTTGCTGGAAAAATTTTAATGGCAACGGTAAAAGGCGATGTCCATGATATAGGTAAAAATATTGTTGGAGTTGTATTAGGCTGTAATAATTATGAAATTATAGACCTTGGCGTGATGGTTGCACCTGAAAAAATTATTGAAACAGCACAAAAAGAACAAGTTGATATTATTGGCTTAAGTGGCTTAATAACGCCGTCATTAGATGAGATGGTATACTTAGCCAAGGAAATGGAGAAAAAGAGTATGAATATTCCATTACTTATTGGAGGGGCAACCACTTCTAGAGCGCATACTGCTGTTAAAATAGCGCCAAAATATCAAAATGTAGTCCATGTAAATGATGCTTCCAGGGCCGTAACAGTAGTTGGTGACCTTTTACAGGAAGATAATAAGGGTTACAAAAAACAAATCAGGGAAGATTATGATATATTTAGAGAGCAATTTTTAAATCGAAAAAAGAGGAAAGAATATATTTCTATTGAAGAAGCTAGAAATAGAAAATTTTTAATTGATTGGAATACAAGTCAAATTATAAAACCTAAACAGTTAGGAATTCAGGTTTTGAAGGATTTTGACCTTAATCTTTTAGAAGATTATATAGATTGGAGTCCGTTCTTTAGAAGTTGGGAATTACATGGTAAATATCCTGATATTTTAACCGATAAAGTAATTGGCAATCAAGCTTCTGAATTATTTATGGATGCCAAAGCATTATTAAGGAAAATTTTAGATGAAAAATTGTTGAAAGCCAAGGCAGTATTTGGTCTGTTCGAAGCAAATACAATATATGATGATGATATTGAAGTAATTTCCAACAATGGTGAAAAATTTACTTTTTTGACCCTGCGACAACAGCTCAAAAAAAGGGAAGGAGCAGCAAATTTTGCTTTGGCTGACTTTATTGCACCAAAACAAATGAGGAAACAAGATTATATAGGATCTTTCTGTGTAACAACAGGGTTTGGAAGCGATGAATTAGCAGCAAAATATGAAAAAGAACACGATGATTATAATTCAATTATGATCAAGGCGTTGGCAGATAGATTAGCTGAAGCTTTTGCCGAGTATTTACATAAAAAAGTTCGTATGGAATATTGGGGGTATGAAGCTGAGGAAAAACTAACTAATGAAGAATTAATAAAAGAGAGCTATAAAGGTATTCGCCCTGCACCTGGTTATCCTGCTTGTCCGGACCATCTGGAGAAATCTACATTGTGGCGCTTACTGAATGTCGAAGAAAATATAGGTGTAAAACTAACCGAAAGTTTAGCAATGTGGCCAGCTTCGAGTGTTTCCGGATATTATTTTGGAAATGCAGAATCTAAATATTTTGGACTTGGAAAAATTACTGAAGACCAACTTCAGAATTACGCCAATCGACGACAAATACCGCTAAGTGAAGCCAGAAAATGGTTGAACCCTAACTTACAAGATTAAAAATGAAGATAACTGAACATATTAAAAAGGCAAAGGGAAAAACATTATTTTCTTT
>Ga0316193_10002260_pt1 | contig 13452 bp, 12 predicted proteins | sample MerIslsedime2_MG_FD_207735 | JGI IMG/M metagenome (GOLD analysis project Ga0316193, IMG submission 207735) | Coastal sediment microbial communities from Maine, United States - Merrow Island sediment 2 | ecosystem: Environmental > Aquatic > Marine > Coastal > Sediment | place: USA: Maine...
CTGCAAGTTAGCACAAAACTGGCACAGTTCTTTTTGAGACTGACTTAACAGCTGCCATGACAGATGAAGTGGTTGTCTTTGTTGATTGATGATGTTTCGGGCATGTATTCATGACTGAATAAATGATTAATGCCTATTGACGGACAGGAGGCTCATATGTGTTGGGTGTCGCTTTTAAATCAGAAGTAATTAAAAAATCTCTTTTTTCCAGTTGCAAATTGTTCTCCAAGTCTCATCTTCAATAGCATAACTATTAAATGCCTCCAATAATACGCTTTTGGAAACTTCACATTGGTAATGCTTATCTGCAGACCCCTCTCGATACTCTAAATGAAAACTATCTGGCCCACCAATTGCTTGCATATAAAGCTGATCGTCTTTTACGAGGGTTAAATAATCATCACTCTCACCTGTAAGCGAATTTACTACCTCGGTGATCTGTTGTAATTTAGACTTTGCTGCTGAAGCTGCTGCATCCGAACCTAAAATGAGAGTCAACCGACCAAGTGCTTTTTCTGCAGCAATTCGTTCTTCAGCTGAGTCAGTGGTATTTACCGTAAATTGTAGAGCTTCCTTCGCACCTTCAGTGTTGAGTATCTCTGCAAATTGAATAGCTAGATCCCTGTTTCCAAGTTCTCTCAGAGCAAGGAGAGTGAGTTTTTGTCTAGTTGAGTCAGTACCCAGTCCAGATAAATGTGGTAACAGCCTCTCTATTGCATCCAATTCTTGAAGCTTGGCCTGACTAGCCACTGTAATCTTATTCTGTTCGTCAAGTACTTTGTAACGATTCTGATTGGCCGTTTCATACTTATCTGTAAAATAAAGGCCAACAATTGCGATCAAGGCGGTTAAGGATATCCCAGAAAGACTACTAATTTTGTCCCATATATCTTTCTGTTGACTACCACTCATATTGCCCCCTATTTTGAGTATCTTCTATGAAGAACACACACAGTGTGTGTCTGGAAAATCGCCGTGTTATATAACACGGGCAATTCTCTATATATTACGCACCGGCCATTTCTGGCGGCCTCCATTTCAATATGAGGCGCTACCGCGAAAAACATGAAGATTCAATTTAATAACGGTGGCGGCTCAAACATCGCACTGCATTATCCAATGAATCCGCGCTCCGGAACTAACTCAAGTTGATCCAAGCTCTCCAACGATGCTACCCGCTCCACGTCACCACAATCCAAGGAGCGGAAATCGTACTGGCCTCCATAAACAATTTCATTTCTCCGTGGGGTTTTTCGGGCAACCCAGAGGAGGTAAGTGAGCCGCGCAATAGGTTGCCAAGCGCCGCATCCCTAGTCAGCGTGCCCTTGGTCGCGCTGTCGTTCTTGTCGGCGGTATCGAAAATTTTCATGCTCCCCGGGATATCGTCTTCGGAACTTTGGGCAAAGACATCCACGCGCGTCACTCTGTTCAGGCGCCCCTGGCTCCAGAATGGGTAGTGCTCCGGACGCAGGTCGAGGCTCAGCTCGAACCGCTGGTTTGGATCCGGCGGTTGGCTCTGAAATTTCGCCCACTCGGTGGGGAACTCGTGGCGCACGGAGAACAACCGGACTGAGCCAACGGCCTTTGCCTCCTTGACCATTTCCTTAATGTGAGCCCTCGCGAGTATAAGAAGAATAAACGACCTGTTATCTAAAAATCAAACGTTTTTACCCAGTTAGTCTTAGCCACTGACCCGACCCCAAAGACGAATTCCTTCCGAATTCCACCCTCACCTCACCAAAAAACCGCGCTCGCCAGTCGCTGATTCAATCGTTTCCAGGCACGTTCCAGCCATCTGGCCAGACGCTACCTTGCTGCGTCTGTCAAGGTCGCAGCCACAGCTGTGTTGATTGACAGCAAGATCAAGGGGTCAGATTACTTGAATTCCTGACTGTTGGGGGCGAACACGCCGTGGAAGCGGGTGAGGTTCACCCGGGGCTTGGGCACCAGGGCCACCAACCGGAAGATCTTTAGGGTCAGGCCTTACATTTCACATGTAAATTGTAAGGCCTGACCCCCTCTGTACTTCTTATTAATGGAATTTGGTCAAAATTAAATCACTCCGACCCCTTTAATTTTTAAATTAAATCACTCCGACCCCTTTAATTTTTTCCTTTAATTATTTTATTCTCGTACAAGATGTCGTGCTGACACCATATCGTATCCAGCTTGTGTCAACTCACTATTCAAAAAAATATTTTTATTCTCTAAATAGTTTACAAATTCATTGGGAAGCTTGTTTATATTCAATTTAATTAATTTATCGATAGCTGGTTTATCCATTTCGTCAAATGCGAAATGACCTACAACTGGTAATAAGTACTCTGATATATTCAAGCCAACCTCTTCTTGTTCGGACCTTAGTCTTAAACACATATCTGCAAGAATAGAGCTGGTTGCACCCACCATTGCCCCAATAACACTAATCAACAAGAATAAATAAGGGTCGGCTAACAATAATTCAGTCAATCTCAGTTCCCTGGCAGCGACCTGCTCACTCCATAATTTTGCAACAACACCCAAAGCAAAGAATGTAAAGGCACCGAGGATACATAGAGGTAATGCACGCACAATTATGTCTTTGTAAATTACCACTTCTGGTTTACGGTCAATAGCCCATGCCATCAGCGCAGCTGCAGCTCCAGAGAGTAACACATAAGGCTGATAATTCGCCCAAGGCTCATCCATGAACCCCATAAAGCTAGCGAGATACAGGCCAAACAAACCTAGTAAGCCACCAACCATAAAGAATACAACATAAAACGCAGGCTGCCTGGATCTCGAAAATTGCCCCCGCACAGGCCAATACTCGGTAAACAGCCACTTCACTATCATAGGAAACATCATTGGCATACAAACAATGAGTAGAGTAGCGATCGCCGTGTTAGTCGCATATGTAATATTGATCTCATCACCTTCTGCAGGTGCACTAGTGAATATTCCGAGGATAAATGAGGTCATCGTCACGATCACTGAAAAAACAGCCATTGCTGTAAACATTGATGGCGCGTTTATCTTGAACTTGGGTCGAATGCGAAGTAACACTCCCATTTCGTGCCATCGAGTATAAATTTGATTTCTGGAAGATTCAGATAAAAATACCAAACAAACAACCATATGGGTTACTTGTTTAAGGAACTGAGAAACCCGATCACTCAGTAGCTGATCATCGAAACTTTTATTGTGACGCCGATTTTTTATTTCGGTTTTCAGTGTCTCGAAATTTACAACAATGAGATCATACTGTAATTTTGGATTATGAAGATTTCTGGCATATAAAGTTGCAAAATTTTGCGTTAGATTACGCGTTTCTGACATTAGGTGACATGCAGTAGCCCAATTTCTTTCTATAGTACCTGGTCGAGCGTCGAAATCAGCTTGACTCAAATAGTCCTGACCTAAATATTCTATCGCATTAATTATTTGCGCCTCTGATAAACGTAAATCAGCAGAGCTTATGCGCTTATAAATACCTCGCGCTTCTTCTGGAATCTTTGCCTGTCGATGCGCGATCTTACGGAGTTGCGACAAAATATCGAATCGCCTAGGAACAACATTGTGCATCCCTGTCACCAGGAAAGCAGCAAGAAGCTGATTGTAAGTCATGAAGAGTAATGGAATTGTGCCGGAATCGCCCGCTGCTTCGATTGTATTTGTAATATCGGTACCGGGCTGAGAAAGGAAGAAGGCTGCCAATATATACAAAGACAGAGTAAATATCAGAAAAGCGAAGAACCATCCTATGTACATCGTTCTGCTAGAGGCATAACGAGGTAAAACGGGTTCCAGAAAATTCATCGTCAGATTGAGACTGTTAATGCCATCATCACGACGATCAAGATAATACGATTCTTGATTAAAGAAATTCCACGAGAATGTTACGACTATAATACCGCCAACAATCCACGCCAATAAATCAATTAAATCCGCCATGCCCATACCATACCTCCTTTGTGAAGTAACACATCTTTATAAATAACAACAACATATCCAGAGCAATTAGCAATTGAAAACATATAAGACTTTGTAATAGCGGCATCCTTTAACCACTTATTTGCTTTAGTGATGACCTCTGGGTCGTCTCGATACTGACTTTTAAACTAACTTGCGATATAACGTTGTGAGAGATCGGTTGGATCCCAAGCATATGACTTTACAACCATCATAGAGAATGTTCCTACTTCGTTCAATTGCGCTTACACAAATACGGATAGAACATCAGTGTGAAACACGAATTCATTAAAAGGTGAGCTTCCATCAATAGTCCCTCCGCAATGCCCTGTGCTAACCAACACAACTACTGTAATTCCGACTGCGTATAAAATGCAATTAGTAACATGCGATCCATTTACATTATTTTACAAGCTATAGGGGTCGGAGTGATTTTAGTTAAAGGAGGCGGTGTGATTTAATTTAAATCACTCCGACCCCTTTTACTTCTCTCAAATAAGTAGGGTCAGATGAAACTGATTTGAGAGAAAAGTTTCATCTGACCCTACTTATTTAACTATAACAGGTGATGGGTTTTGGTCAAAATTAAATCACTCCGACCCCATTGCTGTCCCACATATGCGTCATTCCCGCGAAAGCGGGAATCCAGTGGTTTGTGGTGCTTATACTAATCAATGACTTGCCGGATATCCGCTTCCGCGGATATGACATAATTTCTGTTATAGATTTTCATGTCTTTTTGCAGATCAATACCACGTGATCACTGTAATAATAGCGTTTAATACATTCTTGTAAGAATTATGTGGGACAGCAGTGACTCCGACCCCTTTAATTTCAGCCTGGTAGAACATAAAAGAATACAGATACGAAATGGGCAGCGCTGCCGATTAAAACGAATATGTGAAAAGTGGCGTGATTGTATTTCATTATTTTTATGCCATACAGGATCGCGCCGAGTGTATAAGCGACCCCGCCCGCAACAAGCCAGGCGATACCTTGTGTGGAAAAGTTATTGATCAACGGCTCTATCGCGAAAACGATTACCCAGCCCATGAACACGTACATCAGGGTTGAAATAATCTCATATCTTCCGGTGAAAAATAGTTTCAGTGTAATTCCGATTAAAGCCAGTCCCCAGGTAATTCCGAAAATCCACCAGCCGGTTGAGCCATTGAGCGTGACCAGCGAAAAAGGTGTGTAGGTTCCTGCGATGAGAATATAAATCGCTGCGTGGTCAACGATTCGTAATCTTTTTCTGCGCACCGGTTCCCTGGTGCTGTGATATATGGTGGATGCTGCATACAGAATAATCAGGCTGATTCCAAAAATGCTGAAGCTAGTTATATGCCAGAGGTTACCGTACATGGCTGCGCGAGCAACTAAAAGCACCAGTGCTACAACACTCAAAATCAAACCAGCAGCATGGGAAGAGATGTTTATCTTTTCTTCTGCTGGTGAATAGTATTTTGTTTCGTTTATTTCTGTCATCGCAATAAAGGGGCAATAAAGGGGTCGGAGTGATTTAATTTTAACCAATCTTTAGTATGTCATTTGTTCGACCACGCTGATTGTGGCCAACAGCTTGCCCCAAAGCGTTTTCAATTTGCTGCTTGAAGCGATCATTGCCTAATGGATAGTTATAGTCCAAGCTTTTTTTGATTTTGTGAAAATTAGTGGAGTCAGATCACAGTTTTCTCTAATATTAGAAACAATTGTGATCTGACCCCACTTATTGTTAAAGCCCGCAGATGAAACTACTCGATCAAGGTCGACAACCAAAGACGCAAGCGCAGACCTGCTTCCGTTGTATAGCCCGTTTCAACGAACGCTATCTCGCCATTCGGCGATAGTATGAAACTGGCGGGCACGCCCTTCAAACCGAAAGACTGAGCAAGCTGCCCACTATCATCCAGCATGACTGGAAACGTCAACCCGTTATCGTGCATATATTTTTTTACTGCTGCCTCACCTTCGGACCACGAAGCTATAGTGACTACCGGATAGTCTTGCGCAATCGACTCCACGCTGCCTTCCTGAAGACCACAAACAGGACACCAGGTTGCCCAAAAATGAAGCAACACGGGCTTTCCTGAAAATTCCGAGATTTCGAATCGAGCACCATCCAGCAATTCAACATTGAACCCGGACAGATTTCCCGTTGGTGCACCACGGGATTTCCACCAACTTATCCCTTGTGAAACCACAATAAAGATTATGAGATAAGTCAGCCCCGTCAATAAATATTTTCTGGTTTTTGCACGTATAGTCATGGTTTTAACCGGCCAGCAATAAGGCCGTGATCGACTGATGAAAGGTGTGGATATTTGGGATATTTGGGGTCAGAGTAATAACTCGGAAATAATTTTTACTCTGACCCCAATTATTTGATCCCAATTATTGCAATTATTGTTTTTCATTAGTTCTTAGCCCGCCCGCGGTGTATCTTCGCCTTGCCGAAGCGCTGGTTGATTGCATCGCTGATCCTGTCCAGTTCAACATACCGGTTTTCACTTGCAGCACCGGCGTCAGGTCCATGCACGTCATTGTTAGCGAACAGATCGCCCTGCTGCACAGTCTCGCCACGAAAACCCGAAACCCCCACACCCAGTAGCCGAACTGGATCCGGTTGCGTGTGTGATTGTTTCAGCAATAACTGTTTCGCCGTTTGCCAGACCTGCTCCGTCTGGTTGGTCGGCATCGCCAGGGTCTTCGAACGCGTGATGGTTCTGAAATCGTGGTAACGAATCTTGAGATTGACCGTTTTACCTTCGAAGCCGTGATGACGGCAGCGCGCGGCAACCTGCTCGGTGAGCTGCATCAGGCTGGCGAGCAGTGCATCCTCGTCGCTGATGTCCTCGGCAAAGGTAGTTTCCGCCGAAATCGATTTCGCCCGCGCATCCGGCACCACCTCGCGTTTATCCAGGCCGTTGGCCAGGCAATGGATATGCTCGCCCCACTTGCCGAAACGCTGCACCAGGATTTCGACCGGTTGTATACGTAAATCATGAATCGTTCTGAAACCGAGCTGATGCAATTTCGCCTCGGTGACCTTGCCCACGCCCCAGATGCGGCTGATCGGCAAGGGATCGAGAAAATCCTGCGTGTGCTCGGCCTCCACCACCACGTAACCGTCCGGCTTGTCGATATCCGACGCAATCTTGGCGACAAACTTGTTCGGCGCCACCCCGGCCGAGGCAATCAATCCACACTCGTCCTGAATAACCTGCTTGATCTGGCGGGCGATGCTGGCCGCCGAGCCAAACAGCTTTTTGCTGGCGCGCACATCCAGGAACGCCTCGTCCAGCGACAGTGGCTCTATTTCACTGGTATAGCGGTTGAATATCTGATGAATCTGTTTCGAAACTTCGACGTACAGCGGCATATTCACCGGCATGCATACCAGCTGCGGGCAGCGGCGTAGCGCCGTGGCCATGGGCATGGCGCTGCGCACCCCGAACTTGCGTGCCTCGTAATTGGCTGCCGCCACCACACCACGCCCGGTGGCAGAGCCGCCAACCGCCACCGGCTGCCCGGCCAGTTCGGGATGCTCGCGCACCTCGACCGAGGCATAAAACGAATCCATATCGATGTGGATAATCATGGGAAGCAGTATAACCGGGATCGTGGGAACGCGTGATCGAGGGAAACGGTGCTAAAGTGGACAGTGCTAAAGGGAGCAGATTTGTTTTTTAGAAGAAGATATGAAAAATAAATCTGTCCCCTTTTTCCGAAATATTAAAGGGCTCTAAACCTTTATTTCCTTTGTTTAAAACTTACTTCGAATACGCTCAATTCGTTTTCGGTTGACGCCGAAATCAGAACTTCCGACACGGGAGGCAGATCGAGTATGAATAACAGTCTCGCCAGCTTTCTCTGTTGGGAAATAGAACTCCACGTCATCAACAAATCGAAACAGAGCTGAAGTAAACTCTACACGAATATAATCTTTTTGATCTGTAACAATTTTAGTTCGCTTTTCTGATTCAATTATCTGCAAGAGACGGTCATGCGCCTCCTGCTGTGTTCCAGCGAAATTTATAGGTTCGATAAAATGTTTTTTATCATGCGCCTGACTGCTCACACAATTTGGCGTTTTCGGGCACGGTGCCAGCTCACTGTTATTTATTCCTAGATCAGGCATGGTTCCTGAACACCCCGTAAGAAATACAAACATTACTAGAACAACTGGAATTTGTTTGTTCGTCATTCTTTCGTCTTATCCTATCAGAATTTAGTAAGAAAATTATGTACAGAGAATGGTGTTAGGCTTTACAATTCACGTAAAATGTAAGGCCTGACCCCCTCGGTACTTCTTATTAATGGGGTTTGGTCAAAATTAAATCACTCCGACCCCTTTTTTTTTGCTGATCCATTTAATTTTTAAAAAAATAGAGTGCGGGCTATTCATTGATCTTGTTAAACATTATTATAAATTCGTATGCATCCTGCGAATCAGCTTCAAATGATCTTAATGCAAGATTCTCCTCGATATAATCTCTGTATTTCGGTAAATCACCCGCCTTGTCCATATTGAAGAAGCCCATTGACCAATCCTCAAAATTTCTTTCTTCGATATCGCCTGCAAGCACTGAGTGAAATCCCGTGTGACGATCATCTTTTCTTATATCGTCGTACAAATCCAATATCACCTGCTTGTCACCTTCAAGCATCTGCATAAAAGTTCCGTTCTGATACAGAAGCATCCCGGTTATGCCGTTCTTCTGATTGTTGACACGGCATTGCTGCAGAAGAGTTGAAAGCTGATCATGATTCATAGGCTTTACAGAAGAACTTAGATAAATCATGTAATACATTGTGATTCTCGTTTAATATTTGTAGCTATAATTTTACTGCTTCAAGGCTTAAGGTGAAGGTGTTACAGATATATTCTGTCAGGTAAGAATAAAAGGGGACGTAGGGATTATTATTTAACCACTTAGATCTATTGGTCAATATTTAATCCCTACGTCCCCTTTTATTAATATACTAAGCGATTATTCTTTTAATACAAACGGTTGCATAGGTCCGACCCCGGACGATTCCGGCCAACGCAGCCATTTGTGTAATACCCACACACGGGATGGTTTCAGATGCTGTAGATCTATTAGCATCTCACCGATTACGATCTGCAATAGTGCGTATTTATGTATGCAATGATATCTCTTGATGAAATGATTCCTTCAGGCCGGTCGTTATCATCCACCAGCGGCAGGTAGCGAATATCGCTGATGATCATACGGTGAAGCGCATAAGCCAACGGGTGTGTTTTTTTACTGGTTTCAGGGACCGCTGACATGAAATCCTCGACCCTGCATCGGTCATGATCCAGATTCTGCCCTGCCACCTTCTGCAACAGATCCCGTTCTGTCAATATACCCACCAGCTTGCCTGCATCGCCGGTTACCACAACACAACCTATGTTCTTGTGGCGCATCATCTGAATCGCCTGTTTCAGCGTGGTCTCCAGATCAACCGTCAAGGGTTCTACAGGTTGCAGGGACTTGATCTGATCTTTCATCAAGCCGCGTTCGACGTCAGTCTGTGCCTTTCGCACATCCTCCTGCGTCAGGCTGGTCTGGCATTGTTCACAGGCGTCCATGCCTGGCAGGTTCTGATGTCCGCAACTTGGGCATTTCATCGGGTACCTCCTGCAGGATCAACTGACATCCCAGCACTCGCCCTGCCTGAACAGGGCCTCCAGATCGGGTTGCTTTTCAGCCTGCGCCGTGTGCACCTGGTTCATCAGGCGCTGGCTGTATACTGGTTTGTCGATGGCACGGAACACCCCCACCGGAATCGGAAAGTCCGGCGGACCCATGCGTGATAACAGATAAGCCAGTGTTGGCTCGGCCGCCTGTTCGTCGTGAATCAACAGATTCTCCTCACCTACCTGGTCTACATCAACAACCTCGGGCGTTAACCCGTTCAAACGTATCCCTTTCTCACCCTGCTTGCCGAAACGCATGGGCTGGCCGTGCTCCAGGTAAAGCACATTCTGCTGGCGGTTCTCCGGATCGGTCATATGTGCCCAGGCACCGTCATTGAAAATGATGCAGTTCTGTGCAATTTCGACAAGCGATGCGCCGTGGTGATTGGCCGCCCGTTTTAAAACCTCTGACATGTGTTTCTGAAAAACATCGACCGTGCGGGCGATGAAAGCCGCTTCGGAACCTATCGCGACACCGACAGGATTGACCGGGTTTTCGATTGACCCGTCAGGACTGGATATGCTGCGTGTACCGAATGCCGACGTGGGTGAGTACTGCCCCTTGGTGAGTCCATAGATCCTGTTATTGAACAGAAGAATATTGATATCGATGTTGCGCCGCATCGCGTGTGCAAAATGATTGCCGCCGATCGCAAGCGCATCACCGTCGCCGGTGACAACCCACACCTGAAGCTCGGGACGCGCCACTTTCAGCCCCATCGCCAGTGTCGGCGCCCGGCCATGAATGCTATGAAGACCGTAGGTATTCATGTAATACGGGAAGCGGCTGGAACAGCCGATGCCAGATATGAAAACGATATTCTCGCGAGGTATACCAATTTCCGGCAGCGTCTTCTGCACCTGGGCGAGTATCGCATTGTCACCGCAGCCGGGGCACCAGCGAACATCCTGCGCCGCTACAAAGTCCTTGCGTGTCAGTTTCACAGACTCAGGATCCGTCTTCATACCAATAAATCCTCGATTTTTTCCTCGATCTCGCCGACGCTAAAGGGTAATCCCTGTAACTTGGGAAGGTGCACGACATCCCGAAGGTAGCGTGCCCGAACAAGCAAACCGAGCTGGCCACTGTTGAGTTCCGGGATCATCACGCGATCGAAGCGACTGAGAATATCACCCAGGTTGCGCGGAAACGGATTCAGGTAGCGCAGGTGTGCATGCCCTACCGGGAAGCCTTTCCGCCTGGCACGCTGTACTGCTGTGAAACAGGCACCGTAGCTGCCGCCCCAACTGAGCACCAGCAAGTCTCCCTGTTCGTTCCCCGTTACTTCGAGCTCGGGGATATAATTGGCAATCCGCTCTACCTTGTCTGCGCGCTGCTGGCACATCGCCGCGTGGTCTTGCGGTGCATAACTCACTGCACCGGTAACCGGTTGCTTCTCCAGACCTCCGAGACGGTGCTCCATCCCCGGTGTTCCCGGAAGCACCCAGGGCCGGGCAAGTGTATCGGCATCGCGGTTATAGGGATGAAAGCCGACAGGATCATCGGGGTGTTGTATCAGAAACGGTTCCAGCTCGCTGATCGACGGGATACACCACGGCTCGCTGCCGTTGGCCAGAAATCCCTCACTGAGGATAAACACCGGCGTCATGTGCCGCACGGCAATCCGAAACGCTTCGATCGCAGTGTCGAAACAGTCCTTCGGGCTGGCCGGTGCCAGGATCGGTAGCGGGCTTTCGCCATTACGCCCGAACATGGCCTGCAGCAGATCCGCCTGTTCTGTCTTGGTTGGTAAACCCGTCGACGGACCTCCACGCTGAACATCGAGAATCACAAGCGGCAGTTCCAGCATGATCGCAAGATTGATTGCTTCGCTCTTCAGGCAGACGCCTGGGCCGCTGGTTCCGGTTGCGGCCAGGGCTCCACCGTACGCGGCACCGATGGTCGATCCCATCGCTGCGATTTCATCCTCGGCCTGGATAGTACGAACGTTGAGGTGCTTCCACTTTGACAGCTGGTGCAGAATATCGGAAGCCGGTGTTATCGGGTAGCTGCTGTAAACCAGCGGCTTGTCCGTCAGCTGCGCTGCAGTCACCAGTCCCAGCGCGATGGCCTCATTGCCGTTTATGATGCGGTATGTCCCCGGCTGGCGCTCGGCAGCCTGCACCTGCCACTGTACATCGAAGGCCTCCGAGGTTTCTCCGAAGTGGTAGCCGGTCTTCAGTGCCCGCCGGTTGGCTTCGGCAACGTCTTTGTTAAGGCCGAATTTTTTCCCGATCCAGTCAAGAACAGGATCCAGCGGCCGGTCAAAGAGCCAGCACACCAATCCCAGCGCAAAGAAGTTTTTACAGCGGATCTTTGCCGTGCGTTTCAGGTCCAGCCCCTCGAGCGCCTTCAGTGTGAGTGTCGAAGCGGGTACGACATGTACGCGATAACGTGACGTCAGACCCGGATCATCCAGCGGGCTCTGTTGATAGCCTGCCCTGGCAAGCCCCTTATCTGAAAAGGCGTCCTGATCGACAATAAGCGTTCCTTGCGTTCGAAGCTTGCTCAGGTTGACTTTGAAGGAGGCTGGATTCATCGCCACCAGAACATCGGGCCGGTCACCGGGCGTGTGGATCTCATGGTTTGCGAACTGAAGCTGAAACGCGGAGACACCGGCCAGTGAGCCTGCCGGTGCGCGTATCTCTGATGGATAGTCGGGCAGTGTACTGACGTCATTGCCATAGACTGCGGATGTATTCGTCAGCTGTGCGCCCGTCAATTGCATACCATCGCCCGAGTCACCACAGAACAGAATTGTGACCTGGTCAATTGTTTGTTCTGCCGTCACTGGATCATCCGTGGCTTTTTAAGCCTGTTGGACTGTTCGCTAGCGAGATCAACATAATCATACACAAGGTCAGGCACCTTCCGGTGTTGTGGCCAGCTGCTCGGGATCCGGGGGTAAATTGAGTATGTGTTCGGCAAAATGATTGACCAGATACTCTGCGATATCCTTGTGGCGTACACAGGCGAGCACCCGCTTTTGCTCATCCACAACCGGTATCTGGCGAAACCCGCCTTCGTGCATCAAGCTGACGACGCGCCAGACAGCATCCACTGCATGGACGCAGACCGGCTCCGGTGTCATCAGCCTCGATACTGGCTGCTGCAGCACGTGATCCTCTTCGAGCACTGACAGCAGCACATCACGCTCAGTGAAAATACCAACCAGTTGGTCTGCTTCAGTAATCAACGCATAACCCAGGCGCCTGTCTCGCATGGCCTGCATAGTAGCGTTTACGCTGTTAGAGCCGTCCAGCACGAGAGGCTCTTCCAGCTCTATGGCCAGCACCTCGATAATCTGGAGACTACGCTCGCTAGTCATTATTCATCAATCACCCGTGCAACAGCATCAGCGGAACAATGTTCTGTGTTTCACTTCACGACATCTTTCTGAACCGGGAATCCCGGCCTAACATCACGCCAGTATATAACTCATATGATTCAGATTCATCATCCTGCCCTCTGATCTATTATCGGGATAAAGGATAAAAGAGGACGTAGGGATTAAATTGTGACCAATAGAGCTAAGTGGTTAAATAATAATCCCTACGTCCCCTTTAAATAAAAATGATATAACTCGGGTTCTACAAAGCAGCCCACGGAAGTTTTTGTCCTGTTAACAGTAAATTGAGTTCACAGGGCTTAACTGCTCACTGCTATTGGTTGCCATTCAGGCATAACCTGTGCAAAAAACGAAATCTTAATCAACAAAACCACCAATCTGTCATTTTATTCCGTTTTCATTATTTCTAATTACTGGGTGTCTATGTTTGCCGATTCTGCAACC